>Ga0209709_10000045_pt1 | contig 107223 bp, 91 predicted proteins | sample ArcticOcean_MG_C_2_FD_187435 | JGI IMG/M metagenome (GOLD analysis project Ga0209709, IMG submission 187435) | Marine microbial communities from western Arctic Ocean - ArcticOcean_MG_CB4_136 (SPAdes) (version 2) | ecosystem: Environmental > Aquatic > Marine > Oceanic | place: Arctic Ocean...
AAGCAACACCGTTGTTCCAAGCAACACGAGGTTCGCTTGAAAGGTCACGCATTCCTACGTTACCCCATGAACAAGATGATACATCTGCCATTGTGTTCAATGCCATTCCTGGACCATAGTATGTTTCAATGGTCATGTAGATAGCATTAAAAAGTCCAGCAGCAGTAGCCTCTAGTGCTACTGGATCTGACGTTAGGATATCGTCATTTGGATTTTCGAGGTTTTCAACCTCAAGCTCAGTTTCGAATGTATCACAGCTTACAACCGTAATGAACATAAGTGAAACATAAACTAAATTTTTAAATAAATTTTTCATGAATTAAAAGTTTAATTTTAGTGATAATGAATATGAAGTCTGGGTAGGGTATACACCATAATCAACTGAAAAATACTGTTGTGTACCACTACTGTAGTTGGTAACTTCAGGATCCCATCCAGTATAATCTGTAAATGTCAAAATGTTTCTTCCGATAAGACTCAATTTAGCATTCTTGATAACTTTAGTTCTAGCTAACATTTCTTTACTGAAGTTATAAGAAATAGCAACTTCTCTTAGCTTAACAAAAGAACCATCTTCTACCCAAAACTTGTTAGCTCTATTTACGTCGTATAAAGAACCGTAGTAGTTTTGAGTCTTTTTCTCATTTTGAGGCTTTCCAGCTTGATCTACAATTCCAGCACGAGATGAAATGGTATTCCATTGCGTGTTACGGTTGTAAATGTCTCCACCTGATTTCCAATCCCAAAGCATATAGAAATCGATGTTTTTGTATGAAAAGTTAGAAGTCATACCAACTCTAAAGTCAGCATTTTGATTTCCGATTTGCTCAAATACAGCAACTCCGTTTTCATCTACTTTTGCAATAGCCGCTTCATCTACAGATCCTATGTTAGCAGTTTCTACAACAAGACCATCAGCATTTACACTGTAATCACTTATAGAACCTCCATCAGGAAGTTGAGCAGACATAGTAGCTAAGTCATAAACAAAAGATCTACCCCACATTGTTCCAAACTCAATACCTTCTTTAAGAAGGAATAAATTATCTGAACCAACTTGTTGTTGTGGTGCGTTAAGAGCTTTGATTTCGTTAGTAGTAGTGGCATAGTTTACACCAATATCCCAACGCATGTTTTGAGTATTTAAAACATTAGCTTTCAAACTAGCTTCTATTGTAGTAGCTTCAAGATCACCAACATTTTGCCATTGTCTGTTTTTCCCAGCATTTGCAGGAGAAAATAAACCAACAAGCATAAACTGATCACTAGTTTCAGTAGTAGCGTGAGCTGCTTCGAAAGTGAAACGATCTAAGAAACTAACATTTAAACCAATTTCAGTTTCAGCTGATTTTGAAGGCTTTAAGTTAGAGTTACCTTTCAAACGGTTAGAGCTAAGCTGACCATTAGAAAGACTAACTTGCTCATACTGCCAGTTAAATCCTGGACGTTGTCCTGAAGTACCAAAGGCAGCATTAATTTTCATTTCTTGTACACCTGGGATAGTAATATCCTCAGTTATACGCCATGCAGCAGATACACGTGAATAGTTGTTGTATCTTTCATCAGCACCAAACTGAGAAGAACCATCACGACGAACTAAACCATCAAGGATGTATTTTTCTTTGTAAGTAACACCCGCAATTAAGAACATGTTTGAAGCACGTACAGCTTGCTTATCGCCCGTTGCAGTAATGCTTTCTCCTTTAAAGTTATCTAAAGTTGGAAGTCCAGCATACAGGTAATCTATACCTGTAGCACTAAACTGCTCGTAAGATAAATCTTCTCCTAACCAACTTAATTTTGCTTTAACATCAAAAGCTCCAAATTCTTGTCTGTAGTTCAAAGTAGCCTGAGCTTTTTGAGCTAACTGGTAGTAGTTATTTTGGTAAAGTGATCCTTTACTATATCCAAACCCAGGCTCTTCAGAATTAATCTGGAAAGTGTTGTAAGGATCAGAGTCAGAATAACGATAGTTATCGCTTTCAAAAGAGTACTCTAATTCAACTGTGAAAACTGATGAAATGTTGTAACGTAAGTTATAACCTCCTAAGAAACGAGATTGCTTAGCTCCAAGAGTTGGAGTAGCTAATCCGTATAGTGGGTTTTGAATCTCACTTTCATGTGGATCTGGAGTAAACCAGTACTTTTGCCCATCCGGGTTGTCATAAGTTAAATTAGAATCAGGACTCAAACGAGTAATGTTTCTGTAACCCTGAGCACCTACACCTGGAGCAAGATCATCAATCTTAATAAACGAGTTCGATGCAGAGAACTTAAGATTATCACTTAAGTTAAAATCAATGTTTGCACGAATACTTGTTCTTTTGTATCCTTCAGTTTCGTTAAGAACTCCTTCGTTATTGTAGTTTTCAAAAGAAAATAACGTTGAAATCTTTTCGTCACCACCACTAACTGAAACGTAGTTTGTAGTGTTCATACCTTTTTTAAAGAATAAACTTTGGAAGTCATTATAAACTCCAAATGGATTGTCAGAATACTGATCTGCCTTAAGTACCTTTGCTCCACTAGTAGCCTGAGGCCCACTTGCAGCATAAACACTTTGGAATCCAGCAGGATAAGTTACACCAGCTAAAGCTGTGTACTGTCCTAGATTTTGTGCAAAATCAGGAGCTAATTCCCATGCGTGAGATTGATTAGTTGTAATGAAGTTTGTAATTTCATTGTAACCAGTCTCCGTTCTGAAAGTAACTTGAGTTTTACCAATTTTACCTCTTTTAGAAGTAATAACTATAACTCCGTTACCAGCTCGAGATCCGTAAAGTGAAGAAGCAGATGCTCCTTTTACGATTTCAAAAGACGCGATATCATCAACGTTGATGTCACCAAGTCCACCTTCTACAAATACACCATCAAGAATAACTAAAGGTTCTTGAGAACCATAAAAGTTAGTTGCCCCTCTCAAAACGATAGTTGCACCCTGACCAGGACGTCCAAGATTAGTAACTGTAACCCCAGCAACTTTTCCCATCAAAGCTCCAGATGCAGAACTAGCCGGTACTGCTTCAATATCCTCCGCTTTAACGGAAGCTACTGTTACAGAAAGTTTCTTTCTAGACGTTGCTCCTGCAACCCCTGAAACGATAACTTCGTCTAATTCGTTATCTGCAACTAAAGAAACGTTGATTGAATCAGAAGATCCAACAGTTTGGTCAGAAGTTTGATAACCCATGTAGCTGAATTCTAGTACAGCTCCTTCGGCAACTTCGATAGAGAAATTTCCATCAAAATCAGCACTAACACCATTGCTGGTACCCTGCTCTACAACAGATGCGCCAGGAAGTGGAAGTCCACTGTCATCTGTTACAACACCTGTTACTGTTTTTTGCGCCAATGCTGTAAATGCAATAAGCATCATAGCCGACGATAATAGTAATAGTTTTTTCATATTAATTTATATAGTTAATAATTTGTTAACGAAAATATAAAATAATTAAGAACTAATACAATTTCTGCCTTTTTTTTTTGAGTTTTAATTACGTTTTTCTCAAAACACGTCATGATTACCAATATTATATTGAATTAAAAGCTCTTAATTCAAAACTAATTGCGAAATACAAGTAGTTTTAAGTTTTTTTTAACAAGTAATTTTTTTAGTTGTGATTTAAATTTTTTCTGAAGTTTTGGCCCACCTTTTAAGCTTTATATTCCAAAGTAATATGGAATTGTTATCCTAAATAGTTGTATAAAAAAACCACCCGGTTAGGGGTGGTTTTTTATATCACATTATACAGGAGTTTATCTTACATCCCACCATAGTCTGGTGTATCGAGTATCAGGCCCTTGTGCTGCAACTATTGCAGCATAATTTTCAGGGTTGTTATCTTGAACAGAAGCGTCATAAGCATCACGAACTGGAATTTCTAGACCGTCAGCATAAGCAGAAGGAGTTAAAACTGGCATATCCAATCTTCTCCATTCAGCCCAAGCTTCTGGACCATTTAGGTATAATGAAACCCATTTTTCGTAAGCTATATCAGCTAAAGTTGCAGATGTATGTGCTGCGGTATAAGCAGCGATGTCACCTGGAGCAACTCCCCAGAATTCCATAGAATCTTCTATTCCTTCTTGGAAAAAACTCTGTGTAGTACCAGCACCAACATTCCATCCTTTTAACTTAGCCTCTGCAAGAGCAAATTTCACTTGAGAAGATGTGTAAATAGGAGACTTGTAAGCTTGCGATGTTCTAATGGATTTTGTTGGAAGTGAGTAGTTGTAAACCCCTCCATTAACAGCTCCATTTGGAGCACCTACAAAAGCTGCATCAATATCTCCAGGAAAATTAGGAGTTGTAGTACCATCTACAGACGGTTCAGCAAACTTAAATAATCTTGGATCTAGATTATCTCTTAAAGTAGCTGCAAGAGTTTCAGATAATAAATAATCAATCCTAGAGTAAAATGCTCTATACCAAGGATTTTCACTCTCAGCATTAGAACCAAAGTTGAAAAGAATATTTTCAGAATTACTTCTAACAACACCATCAGCAACAGCTTGTTCAAACTTAGATTGAGCTAGTGAAGCATCTGCATCAGAAATTCTTAAAGCCATTGTCATTTTTAGGGTATTAGCAAATACTATCCAACGTGCCATGTTTCCGCCAAAAATTAAATCTCCAACAGGTCCGGTATTTGATGTATTGATTTGAGCTAAAGCAGCATCAATTTCATCAAACATGTAAGTGTATAGACTCTGTTGACTGTCAAAAGCAGGCTGAGGAAAATCAATTCCTTGAAATGCTTCAGTCCAAGGTAATGCTCCCCATCGATCAGTTATATTCTGTAAGTAAAACGAACGAATGATTCGAGCTACAGCTATTTGGTTGTTGTTGTCACCAAAAGCAGCAGCAGCAGACATTAAATCGGGATTATTATTAATCTTAATAATCTCATTTAAATTTTGAATAGGTCCTGTATACCAAAAATTATAGTTGCTTGTTAAATTAGCATATCTAGAATCACCAGGATATTGTCCTTGTGTAAGCTGTTGAGTAAACAGTATACCTTTCAAGCTGGTTATTATGTCATCTCCAATTGGAATCTGAGCTTGTGTTAACAATTGTGACGGCACACCAGTTGTAGGTCCGTTAGGGTTGTCATTCATTGTTCCATAATCTATGGAATCACATGAGGTATAGAGTATTGATACACATATCAATAAAGCTATTTTTTGAATTATTTTTTTCATTGTAGTTTATTTTAAAATCTTAAGTTTAAGTTTACACCCATGGTTCTAGTATTCGGCAGTTGACCTGCTTCAGCCCAGTTGTAACCACTTCTTTTTTCAATTTCAGAAGGATCAATCCAAGGTAAGTCAGAATAAATCAACCAAACATTGTTTGCATATAAACCAAGTGTCGCACTTTTAAGGCTAAATCTCTCAACAAGTGCTCTATCGATGTTATAGTTCAATCGAATTGTTCTAAGTTTGAAGTAAGTAGCATCATGAACATTGTTTTCATAGATATTACCTAAGTTACCTAGACCATATAGGTTTGATGGATCAACATATGCGTCTACTGGAGTTCCATCAGATATTGGAGTTCCATTAGCGTCAGTTCCAGTTTCCAAGAAACCTGTGATATGAACACCACCACCATCAGCAACAGGATCTCTTTTAGGATTACCCCTGTCGTTAAGACCAGCAGTATAGGCTGATAAACCTGAGTGATCAAAGTATCGTTCTGTTCTAGAGTAATATTTACCACCGCTCTGGAAATCAAAGCCTAAATTAAGATTAAAGCTCTTATAAGTCATATTTGACGTTATACCTCCTGTGAAATCAGGTAATAAATTTCCTAAAAGCTTGTTTGTTTCTCTTGAGTAGGTGTAATTTCCATTAGAAGCAGCTCTAAATATAGTTGAACCGTCTGTATGAGTTGCAAAACCTCTACCGTAGAATAATCCCCATTCTTGACCAACACGTTCTTGTAACTTCATATTAGAAGTATAGCTACTGATGTCTCTTGATTCAATACCAGGGTATAATGCATCAACAAATCTTGTATTTTTAGCGTAGTTAAAGCCAAGATTCCAAGTAAAACTATCAGATCTAATTACATCTCCAGATATAGCAAATTCTATACCTGTTGAAGTTTGCTTACCAGCATTTAATACAATAGAAGAGTATCCAGTTGACCCATCTAAAGGAACAGTTACTGGGATTTCCTCATCAACTCTGTCATAGTAAGTTAAGTCAAGAGCAAATCTGTCGTTGAAGAATTGTAATTCAGTTCCAACTTCCATTTCTGTTCTTGTACCACCTATTAAGTTAGGATTTGCTTGTCTATTATTAACAGACATTGTTCCATTAGCATTGTATAGAGCTCCTACATTATAAGTACTACCTACATTATAAGGGCCAGGAAAGTATGGTGCTTGTGCATAACCAGCTCTTAATTTAGAGAATGTTAATACATTGTTGTCTGGAATAAACTTGTCAGCTAAGAAACTCAAAGAAACTCCAAAAGTATCAACTCTATTATCATCTGCTTTTGCGGTTGAAGACCAGTCAATTCTGTAGGAACTATCTAAGTATAAAATACTTTTATATCCTAAAGAAGCAGTTACAAACGCCCCTCTTCTTTCATCTTCTGAAAGATAGTTTGAAGTAGCTGCAGCATCTTTAGAGCCACTTAGATTGTAAAATCCAGGAATAGTTAATCCACCTTGAGTACTTGAATTTAAACTCGTGAATTTAGTTTGGATTACCTCACCACCTAAACTAGCTCTTAAGTCTAAATTACCATTTAAGAATTTGTCAGCGTAATTTGCCAAACCGAAGTATTCCGTTCGCATGTTTCTGCTAAAAGATTCTGAGTAATAAGATTGATCTAACTGACTTTTAGTGGTTCCTCTATCATCATTTCTATAAGAGTGAAATGTTCTTCTTACTTCTCCTGTTACATTTATCTTACTGTTAAAAGTATAAGTCCCACCTACTTTCCCAAATACTGAGTTTTTTGTCTGTGTATTATAATTTTCATAAGCATGTAAGTAAGGAGAATCCCAGTATAATGGTTTAGAATTTCTAGGACCATTTATATTCCAAGATACAAGTTGACCATTTCGTTCGTAATCTTCTAGACGAGACATGTCTAATTGTCTTTGCCACCATTGGTTAAAGTTAGATGCTAAATTTGCATATCCTTGTGATGGGTTATTTAATGTAGATCTATTCTCGTAATTTATGTTTGTAAAAAACTTAAACTTATCGGAAATATCATAATTAAGATTAATAGAGAATTTAGAAGAATTTCTATTAGAATTAGGAACGATTCCATTTGCCTTAAGATTAGATATTGTTGTTCTAATATTATAATCTTCTCCTGCTTTAGAAAAAGCTAGAGTAACAAAATCAGTTTTTGCTGAATCATAAAAGTTTTTAATGTTGTCAGGATTAGGAGACCATGGTCTTAATTGTCCAAATTCTGGAGTATTTGGTACCCAACTGTCCCAGTGTCGAACTGGAGTTCCATCCATACGAGGACCCCAACTTTCATCTGCACCATAATAAGGAATTTTATCACCATCAAATGAAGCCCATTCAACAGGGTCTGTTGCAGGGTCATAGGAGAAGGTATCCCATGTTTGGCTGTAACCACCACCATACTCATCTTGATATTCTGGCAATGTAGCCAAAGAATTTATAGATGTGTTCAGGTCAAGCTCAAATGAAGCGTCACCTTTTTTAGCTACTTTAGAAGTAATTACAATAACACCATTTCTTCCATCAGGCCCATAAATTGCAGTTGCAGCGGCACCTTTAAGAACAGACATATTTGCAATGTTCTCAGTATTGATATCACTTGTAGAGTAAATTCTAATTCCGTCTACAACATATAACACATTGTCACTACCTCTTAATCTGATTGTAGAGTTACCAAATGCTGTACTTGTATCTCCAATAATCTGTATACCGGCAACTTTACCTGCCAAAGCGTTAGAAATATCAGTTTCTTTAGCTTGCGTTATTGCCGCACCTGCAACAGATTGTTGAGAAAACCCTAGAGACTTCTTTTCTCTAAGTTGACCATAGGAAGTAACAACAACTTCTTCAAGTTGATTATCAACTGCTAAATTTACACTGTAGACGTCTGCACTCCCAACAGTTATTGATTGATCAGCATAGCCAATGTAGGTTATTATAAGAACTTCACCTTCCGAAGCTTCAATAGAATAATTTCCATCAAAATCTGAAGAAACTCCACGATCTGTTCCCTCTACAAGAACAGTAGCTCCAGGTAGTGGACCTCCATTCTCATCTAGAATCGTTCCCGATACAGACTTTTGTTGCGCCCAGCCCGAAAATGCAAAAAGCATAATCGATAGGGGTAGTAGTAGTATTTTTTTCATATTTTAAATATAATAGTTAATAATTTGTTAACGAAAGTATAAAATTATTACCGTAAATTAAGATATTATCAATTTTTTGTACATAAAAATGTAATAATAATAAAAAATAACATTAATCTTTCTTGATAATTTAAAAATCAATATACTCGTTATCAGACCATTTAAATTAATATTCCATTTTAATTCTCGCTCTAAATCGTTCATTAAAAAAATTTAAAGTTTGTTTAATATTCCCTAAAATCTTATTTTTTTTATTTATGAAAGGTTATGCATTTATCTTAGATTATATTTGAATAATTATTATATTTAAAATGTCTTCAGATTCGTTTATAAAAAGAGTTAATAGCCTTGCTTCTTCAAAAACCCCTTTCTTTTTTTTGATTGATTTTGAGAAGAATGAACCCCTGGTATTTTCATTAGAAGAAGCTTTTGAGCAACAGATACTATTCAATGTTGGTGGATATAGTAATTATGTTCAGCCCTCAGTTAGCAAAAAATCGTATCGATTAACGCCAAAACCTTCATCTATTGATCGTTATTCTCTGGCTTTCGATCTGGTTCAAGAGCATTTGAAGCGTGGCGATAGTTATTTGGTAAACTTAACATTCCCTACGGAGGTTGTTTTTGATGGAAATCTAAAGGATCTTTTTTATAGTTCTAAAAGTCCCTACAAATTGTTTTTCAAAGATCAGTTTGTGAGTTATTCTCCAGAATGCTTTGTTAAAATAGTTTCAGGTAAAATTTATTCATACCCAATGAAAGGAACTATTTCCTCTTCGGTTATCAATGCGGAAGAAACCATACTTGGCAATCCTAAAGAGATTGCAGAGCATGCAACCATCGTAGACCTTATAAGAAACGACTTATCGTCGTACGCCAAGCAAGTTCGAGTCAACAGGTTTCGTTACGTAGATCAGATTACAAGTAATGATTCGAATTTACTACAAGTAAGTTCAGAAATAGAAGGAACTTTAAATGAAGATTGGCAAGGAAATTTAGGAAATCTTATTTGGGATATGCTGCCGGCGGGTTCTATTTCTGGGGCACCAAAACCCAAAACACTTGAAATAATTCGTTCTGTTGAAGACGGGAAGCGTGGATATTATACTGGAGTTTATGGATTTTTTGATGGAACTAACCTAGACAGTGCGGTAGCCATTCGGTTTATTGAAACACATAACCAGACCTTTTATTATAGAAGCGGAGGAGGAGTAACCTCGCAAAGTAATTGCGCGGAAGAGTATCAAGAACTTTTAGATAAAATATATGTACCCACTCTTTGAATCCATTCGTGTTGAAGGGGGGCGAGCACATTTACTCCAATATCATCAAAATAGATTAAATCGTTCTTACCTAGAACTTTTCAAAACCACATGTCCTTGGGCCTTGGAGTCTATTCTCCCTGAGCTTTCTCCAGTCAGGTTATTTAAATTGCGTTTTAAGTACAATAAAGACAGCTATAGCTTTGAAACGCTACAATATACTCCAAGTAAGATTGAAAGCCTTAAGCTCATTGAAATCAATTCCTATTCCTACGATTTTAAATTCACAGATCGATCGGGTATTGATCAGGCTTTTAATTTAAGAGGCGACTGTGATGATGTTCTGATGACCAAAAACGGCTTGCTTACCGATACATCGTATTGCAATATTCTTTTGTTTGATGGAACCGATTGGATCACTCCAGCCCAACCCTTGTTCAAAGGGGTTCAAAGAAAGTTTTTAATTGATCAACAAATTATAAAAACGAAGCAGATTTATAAAGAGCAGCTTTCTAAATTTAAATCTTTCCAATTGATTAATGCATTGAATTCTTTTGATAAAAATAGAAAGTTTTCTGTTAATTGTATTAAATAAAAAACCCGCTCGAAAGCGGGTTTAATTCTATTATTAAGTTAGGCTTATAAAAGATTCTGATGCGAGGGAACTCAACACAAAAAAAACCACCTCGGATAGATGTTTTTTTTAATTTTAAATTAATTTTGCCTTAATTAACGTCCCAAAATAATCTAGTAGTTTGTGTATCACCACCAATTGCAAAACTGGTAGCATTATAATTTGTTTCGTTCAACGTCTGCTCGTTTACAGGGTATGTAAAGCGAGTAGGAATAGGGTTACCTGTATCTGCAGGTAGATTGGAGGTAATTGCACCATCAAACATTCTGTAAATAGACCATCCCTTAAATCCACGGTTGTACATAGTAATCCAGAATTGTTTTCCTAGGTTATCTTGAGAAAAAGTAACATCTGGTTTAGAAAATGTAGTCTGCAGCACCAGCTATTTCCAAATTCTCAAAAGATTCAGCAATACCAGCTTCATAAAGAGAAACGTTTTAAGAGTTGGAAATATTATATAATTTCTACCTGTATTATAAGAGTTGTTTTTGGTCTTCTGGAGTTGATATTTCTCATTGTTAATAAAAAACAGACTTAGTTATGATTTTTAGGTTAAATCAGTTTGAATCCTAAAAAAAGATTCTTACATTTGCAGCCCTTTAAAAAGGGAATAATATAAAATTATATATGCCAACTATTGCACAATTAGTACGAAAAGGAAGAGTCACCATTACCAAGAAGAGTAAATCGGCTGCTTTGGATTCGTGTCCACAAAGAAGAGGAGTATGCACTCGTGTTTACACCACGACTCCTAAAAAACCTAACTCAGCAATGCGTAAAGTAGCACGTGTTCGTTTGACTAACGGTAAAGAAGTAAATGCATACATCCCTGGAGAAGGACACAACCTCCAAGAGCACTCGATAGTATTGGTACGTGGCGGAAGAGTTAAAGATTTACCAGGTGTTCGTTATCACATCGTAAGAGGAGCATTGGATACAGCCGGAGTAGAAGGCCGTCTTCAAAGAAGATCCAAATACGGAGCAAAACGACCTAAGAAGTAAAAAAACATTAACTCTTTAAGCATTAATTATGAGAAAAAGACAAGCAAAGAAACGTCCACTATTACCGGATCCACAATTCAATGACCAACTGGTTACTCGTTTTGTGAATATGATTATGTGGGACGGAAAAAAATCAGTTGCTTTCCGAATTTTCTATGACGCCATGGCGATCGTAGAGGAACGCAACCAAGACGAAGAAAAAACACCATTAGAAATCTGGAAAGAAGCACTTTCCAATGTGATGCCTCACGTAGAAGTACGTAGCCGTCGTGTTGGTGGAGCAACCTTCCAAATTCCAATGCAAATTCGTCCAGACCGAAAGGTATCACTTGCAATGAAGTGGATGATTACTTACGCTCGTAAGCGTAACGAAAAAACCATGGCTTTGCGTTTAGCAAATGAGGTACTTGCAGCTTCTAAAGAAGAAGGTGCTGCTGTCAAGAAGCGTTTAGATACGCACAAGATGGCAGAAGCAAATAAAGCCTTTTCACATTTTAGATTCTAAACGTAAACATCAACTACTGATTTATTTATCATGGCAAGAGATTTAAAATATACTAGAAACATCGGGATTGCAGCGCATATTGATGCGGGTAAGACCACTACTACAGAACGTGTGTTGTTTTACACGGGTGTTAGCCACAAAATAGGTGAAGTGCACGATGGTGCAGCAACTATGGACTGGATGGAGCAGGAGCAAGAACGTGGTATTACCATTACTTCTGCTGCTACAACATGTTCATGGGACTTCCCAACAGAACAAGGTGAAGTACTAGAAGATACTAAACCATACCACTTTAATATTATTGATACTCCTGGCCACGTTGATTTTACCGTGGAAGTTAACCGTTCTCTTCGTGTACTCGATGGGTTGGTTTTCTTGTTTTCAGCAGTTGATGGTGTTGAGCCACAATCTGAAACAAACTGGAGACTAGCAGATAACTATAAAGTTCCACGTATTGGTTTTGTAAATAAAATGGACAGACAAGGATCTAACTTCCTCGGTGTTTGTAAGCAGGTAAAAGACATGTTGAAGTCGAACGCAGTTCCAATTGTATTGAACATTGGCGATGAAGAAGACTTTAAAGGTATCGTTGACTTAGTTAAAAACCGTGCGATCGTTTGGCATGAGGATAACTTTGGATCTACGTTTGACGTAGTAGATATTCCAGAAGACATGAAAGAAGAGGCTAAACAATACAGAGCACTTCTTATCGAAGAGGTTGCTAGTTATGACGAAAACCTTCTTGAGAAATTTATGGAAGACGAAAATTCAATTACTGAAGATGAAGTGCACGCAGCATTGAGAGCAGCAGTAATGGATATGTCGATCATTCCTATGGTATGTGGATCTGCATTCAAAAACAAAGGAGTACAGTTTCTTTTAGATGCTGTATGTCGTTACTTACCATCTCCGGAAGATAAAGAAGCGATTGTAGGGACTGATCCAGATACTGGTGAAGAAATTACAAGAACACCATCTGTATCTGATCCGTTCGCAGCATTAGCATTCAAAATTGCTACAGATCCTTTTGTAGGACGTTTAGCCTTTTTCCGCGCATATTCAGGTCGTTTAGATGCAGGTTCTTATGTATTGAACAACCGCTCTGGTAAAAAAGAACGTATTTCTCGTATCTATCAAATGCATTCCAATAAACAAAACTCCATCGATTTTATCGAAGCAGGAGATATTGGTGCAGCTGTTGGATTTAAATCTATCAAAACAGGAGATACTTTATCAGCAGAGAAACACCCAATTGTCTTGGAATCTATGGATTTCCCTGATCCAGTAATTGGTATCGCTGTTGAGCCTAAAACAAAAGTAGATGTAGATAAGTTAGGTATGGCTTTGGCTAAACTAGCAGAAGAAGATCCTACATTCCAAGTTAAAACAGATGAGGCTTCTGGCCAAACTATTATTTCTGGAATGGGAGAGCTACACTTAGATATTATTGTTGACCGTCTTCGAAGAGAATTCAAAGTAGAGGTTAATCAAGGACAACCTCAAGTAGAATACAAAGAGGCGTTGACCATGTCTGCAGATCATAGAGAAGTTTACAAGAAACAATCCGGTGGTCGTGGTAAATTCGCAGATATCGTATTTACAATCGAACCAGCAGAAGAAGGTAAGCCAGGTCTTGAGTTTGTAAACTTAATCAAAGGTGGAAACGTTCCTAAGGAATATGTTCCAGCCGTTGAGAAAGGATTCAAAGATTCTATGAAAAACGGTCCTTTAGCTGGATTCGAAGTTGATTCTATGAAAGTTACTTTAAAAGATGGTTCGTTCCACCCAGTGGATTCCGATTCACTATCTTTTGAACTTGCAGCAAGAATGGGCTTTAAAGCTTCAGCAAAAGCAGCTAAAGCTGTGATTATGGAGCCAATTATGAAAGTTGAAGTATTGACTCCCGAAGAAAACATGGGAGATATCGTAGGGGATCTTAACAAACGTCGTGGTCAAGTAAATGCCATGGACGATCGCGCAGGATCTAAAGTTGTAAAAGCTTTAGTGCCTTTATCAGAAATGTTTGGATATGTAACATCATTAAGAACACTTTCTTCTGGTAGAGCGACTTCCACAATGGAATTTTCACACTACGAGGCAACACCTTCTAATATTTCACAAGATGTGATTGCAGAAGTTAATGGACAAAAAAACTAAATCATTAGTACGATGAGTCAAAAAATTAGAATTAAATTAAAATCTTACGATTACAACTTAGTAGATAAGTCTGCTGATAAAATCGTAAAAACAGTAAAAACAACAGGTGCAGTTGTAACAGGTCCTATTCCTTTACCAACTCACAAAAAAATATTTACTGTATTACGTTCACCTCACGTTAACAAGAAATCAAGAGAGCAATTTCAATTGTGTTCTTACAAGCGTTTATTGGACATCTACAGTTCATCCTCTAAAACAATTGATGCTTTAATGAAGCTTGAATTGCCTAGTGGAGTTGAAGTAGAAATAAAAGTTTAAGTACAAGTATACATTAGGAGTAAAATATAAATCATTAATTAATTAAATAATCATATGTCTGGGTTAATAGGAAAGAAAATCGGTATGACCAGCCTCTTTGACGAGCAAGGAAAAAATATTCCTTGTACAGTTATAGAGCTAGGACCATGCGTGGTTACCCAAGTCAGAACCGAAGAGGTTGACGGGTATAGCGCTCTTCAACTTGGTTTCGATGACAAGGCAGAAAAGAGAGCAACTAACGCTGCTCTTGGGCACTTCAAAAAAGCCAACACTGTACCTAAAAAGAAAGTCGTTGAATTCCAGGATTTTGAAGAAGAGTACAAATTAGGTGACTCATTAACAGTAGAACTTTTTAAAGAAGGTGAATTTGTTGATGTATCAGGAACATCTAAAGGTAAAGGTTTCCAAGGGGTTGTAAAACGTCACGGATTTGCTGGAGTAGGTCAAGCTACCCACGGTCAGCACAACCGATTACGTGCACCGGGATCAATTGGAGCAGCTTCTTATCCTGCACGTGTATTCAAAGGAATGCGCATGGCAGGTCAAATGGGAACTGACAAAGTTAAAGTACAGAACTTAAAAGTGTTAAAGGTAGTTGCTGAAAAGAACCTACTCGTTGTTAAAGGAGCAGTTCCTGGTCACACGAACGCTTACGTAATCGTTGAGAAATAATGGAAGTAGCTGTAGTAGACATTCAAGGAAAAAAAACAGGAAGGAAAGTTAAACTTTCAGAAACTGTTTTCAACATTGAGCCAAACACACATGCTGTTTATTTAGATGTAAAATCACATCTAGCGAACAAGCGTCAAGGGACTCATAAAGCCAAAGAACGTGGTGAAATCAAAGGAAGCACACGTAAGATTAAAAAACAAAAAGGTACCGGTACAGCTCGTGCAGGTTCTATAAAGAATCCCCTCTTTAGAGGTGGAGGTCGTGTTTTTGGTCCTCGTGTCCGTGATTATAGCCAAAAAGTAAATAAGAAAGTTAAACGTTTAGCGCGTAAATCTGCCTTAACAATCAAGGCTCAAGAAAACGCTATTATCGTTTTGGAAGACTTTCAATTTGACTCCCCAAAAACCACTAACTATCTAAACGTTTTAAAGTCTTTAGGATTAGAAAACAAAAAGTCAGTAGTAGTGTTGGCTGAGCCAAATAAAAATGTATATTTGTCATCGCGCAATATAAAACATTCGCAAGCTATAACTAGCTCAGAATTAAACACTTACAAAATAGTCAATACCAACAGTTTGGTTTTATTTGAAAGTGCAGTTGCCGGAATAGAAACCCTTTTGAACAAAGCATAGCGTTATGAGTATTTTAATCAAGCCTATCATTACCGAGAAAGCAACAACAGATAGCGAAATGAATAATTGCTACACGTTTCTTGTATTAACAACTTCTAACAAGGTTGAAATCAAGAAAGCAGTAGAAGCAACTTATGGAGTTTCTGTAGAAAAAGTAAGAACCTTGAGATATGGTGCAGAGCGTAAAACGCGCTACACCAAGACAGGTCTTCAAAAAGGAAAAACGAATAGTACCAAAAAAGCAATCATACAGGTTGCCGAAGGGGATGCTATTGATTTTTATAGTAATCTTTAACAGCGTCACATGTCAGTTAGAAAATTAAAACCGATAACACCAGCGCAGCGTTTTAGAGTAGTAAATGGATTTGACGCAATTACTACTGATAAGCCGGAGAAGAGTTTGTTGGCTCCGAAAAAGCGTAGTGGTGGAAGAAACAACACTGGAAAAATGACCATGCGCCACGTAGGTGGAGGTCATAAGAAACGATATCGTATCATTGATTTCAAACGTAACAAATTTGATGTTGCCGCTGAAGTTTTATCGATTGAATACGATCCAAACCGTACTTCATTTATTGCACTCGTGCAACATAAAGACGGGGAGAAGCGATATATTATCGCTCAAAATGGTCTTCAGGTAGGACAAACAGTTACCTCGGGTGCATCCGCTGCACCAGAAGTAGGTAACGCACTTCCTTTATCTGCAATACCATTAGGGACAATCATTTCTTGCATAGAATTACGTCCAGAAGCTGGAGCAAGTATTGCACGAAGTGCAGGATCATTTGCTCAGTTAATGGCACGAGATGGAAAATACGCAACGGTTAAATTACCGTCCGGAGAAACACGTTTAATCTTAGTTACCTGTATAGCTACCATTGGTGCTGTATCGAACTCAGATCACCAATTACTTGTTTCAGGTAAAGCCGGTCGTTCTCGTTGGTTAGGAAGACGCCCACGTACACGTCCTGTTGCAATGAACCCTGTCGATCACCCAATGGGTGGTGGTGAAGGTCGTGCATCTGGAGGACATCCACGTAACCGTAATGGAATTCCTGCTAAAGGATTCAGAACGCGTTCCAAGACTAAAGCGAGTAGTAAATTTATTATCGAACGTAGAAAAAAATAAAAAACTATGGGACGTTCATTAAAAAAAGGACCCTTTGTACACCACAGTCTTGAAAAAAAGATAGTGGCCAATGTTGATTCAAAAAGTAAATCAGTAATAAAGACTTGGTCTCGTGCCTCGTTAATTACTCCTGATTTTGTAGGACAAACAATTGCAGTGCACAACGGAAGACAATTTATTCCTGTATACGTTACAGAGAATATGGTAGGACATAAACTAGGCGAATTTTCACCAACACGATCATATCGTGGTCACGGTGGAGCCAAAAATAAAGGTAAAAGATAATAGCTCATGGGAAATCGTAAAAGACTAGCAGCAGAAGCTATTAAAGAAGCGAAAAAATCGCTCGCCTTTGCTAAGCTAAATAACTGTCCAACATCACCAAGAAAAATGCGCTTAGTTGCGGATTTAGTTCGAGGAGAAGAAGTAAACAAAGCACTTGCTATTTTGAAATTCAATCCTAAAGAAGCTTCTCGTAGATTAGAGAAATTACTTCTTTCGGCTTTAGCCAATTGGCAAGCTAAGAATGAGGAAGGTGATATTGAAAAAGCAGCTCTATTTGTAAAAGAAATCCGAGTAGATAGCGGAAGTATGTTAAAAAGACTTCGTCCAGCACCACAAGGAAGAGCACACCGAATTCGTAAGCGTTCGAATCATGTGACTTTAGTTTTAGGATCAAATAATTTAGACAACTAATATGGGACAAAAAACTAACCCAATAGGAATACGTTTAGGAATCATCCGTGGATGGGACTCAAACTGGTACGGTGGGAATGATTACGGCGACAAGATTGCTGAAGATTATACAATTCGTAAATACATTCATGCACGATTAGCTAAAGCAAGTGTGTCTAACGTAATTATTGAGCGAACGCTCAAATTAATTACTGTTACGATCACAACAGCACGTCCAGGAATTATTATAGGAAAAGCCGGTCAAGAAGTTGACAAATTGAAAGAAGAGTTGAAAAAAATTACCTCAAAGGAAATTCAAATCAACATTTTTGAAATTAAACGTCCAGAATTAGATGCCCGTTTAGTAGGTGCAAGTGTAGCGCGTCAAATTGAGAGTCGTATTTCATACAGAAGAGCCATCAAGATGGCAATTTCAGCAGCAATGCGGATGAACTCTGAAGGAATCAAAATTCAAATCTCAGGCCGATTAAATGGCGCAGAGATGGCACGTTCAGAAACATATAAAGATGGTCGAATTCCATTATCTACTTTTAGAGCGGATATCGATTATGCTCTTGTTGAAGCACATACTACTTACGGTAGATTAGGGATAAAAGTTTGGATCATGAAAGGTGAGGTATATGGAAAGCGTGAGTTATCCCCCTTAGTTGGCATGTCTAAGAAAACTAATACACCAAGTAGTGCTAAGAATAATAATTCACGTCAACGACGCAGAAAATAATTGAATAAGTAATTAAGTAGGTAAATATGTTACAACCTAAAAGAACAAAATTCCGTAAAGCACAGAAAGGCCGTATGAAAGGTCTCTCTCAAAGAGGAAACCAACTTTCAAATGGAATGTTTGGTATCAAGTCTCTTGACACGAAATTTATAACTTCACGTCAAATCGAAGCTGCACGTATTGCTGCAACTCGTTATATGAAACGTGAAGGTCAGCTTTGGATCAAAATATTTCCGGATAAGCCGATTACCAAAAAACCATTAGAAGTACGTATGGGTAAAGGTAAAGGAGCACCAGAATATTTTGTTGCAGTTGTGAAACCAGGACGTATCTTATTTGAAATATCGGGCGTACCACACGATGTAGCAAAAGAAGCACTTCGTCTTGCAGCTCAAAAATTGCCTGTAAAAACTAAATATATCGTTGCTCGAGATTTTCAAGCTTAAACCAACGAACGCATTATGAAACAATCTGAAATAAAAAACCTTTCTTTAGAGGACTTAAGAGATAAACTAGCAGAGAGTCAAAAACAATTGACTGAGATGCGCATGGCGCATTCCATAACTCCACTAGAGAATCCATTGCAGCTTAGAGCCGCCCGCAAGATCGTGGCACGTCTCCTTACTGCTATAACCGAAAGAGAACAAGAAAGCTTAGTAGAAAATGGAAAATAGAAATCTAAGAAAAGAACGAATTGGTGTAGTAACCAGTAATAAAATGGAGAAATCTATTGTAGTTGCTGAGGTGAAACGTGTGAAACACCCAATGTATGGAAAATTCGTTTTAAAGACCAAGAAATATGTTGCACACGACGATACAAACGAATGCAACATCGGTGATACCGTTAAAATCATGGAAACTCGACCTTTGAGTAAATCAAAGTGCTGGAGACTTGTAGAAATATTAGAAAGAGCTAAGTAAGATGTTACAACAAGAATCAAGGTTAAAGGTAGCCGATAATACTGGAGCCAAAGAAGTACTTACTATTAGAGTACTTGGTGGAACCAAAAGAAGATATGCTTCTCTAGGAGATAAGATTGTAGTAACAGTAAAAGAAGCTTCGCCTTCTGGAACTGTTAAAAAAGGACAGGTTGCAACTGCAGTTGTAGTTAGAACCACCAAAGAAGTTCGTAGAGCTGATGGATCATATATCCGATTTGATGACAACGCATGTGTGTTATTGAACCCAACAGGAGAAATGATTGGAACACGTGTTTTTGGGCCAGTTGCCCGTGAACTTCGTGACAAGCAGTTTATGAAGATTGTTTCACTAGCACCTGAGGTGCTTTAAGACTCAAGATCATGAATAAAATTAAAATCAAAAAAGGAGATAAAGTTCGCGTCTTAGCCGGATCGCACAAAGGTGCAGAAGGAGAAGTAGTAAAAGTACTACGTGAAGCAAACAAAGCAATTGTTGAAGGTGTTAATCTAGTAAAGAAACACGCTAAGCCAAGTGCAGAAAATCCTCAAGGAGGAATCCAAGAAAAGGAAGCTCCAATACAAATTTCAAACCTTACTTTATTAACTCCAGACGGACAAGCTACACGTGTAGGTTACCGTATGGAGGGAGATGTTAAAGTGAGATTTTCGAAAAAATCTAATGAAGTAATTTAGTTATGAGCTATCAACCAAGACTAAAACAAGAATTTAACGATCGTATCGTTAGTGCCCTAACCAAGGAGTTTGGGTATAAGAATATAATGCAAGTTCCAAATCTAGAGAAAATTGTTCTCAGTCGTGGAGTTGGAGCTGCAGTTTCTGACAAGAAATTAATCGACTACGCTTTAGACGAGTTAACAACAATCACAGGACAAAAAGCTGTTTCTACAATTTCAAAGAAGGATGTCGCTTCTTTTAAATTACGTAAAGGAATGCCTATTGGTGCTAAAGTTACCCTAAGAGGGGAACGCATGTACGAATTTCTTGATCGTTTGGTAACTGTTGCTCTTCCACGTGTACGTGATTTTCAAGGAATTAAAGCCACAGGTTTTGACGGCCGTGGTAACTACAACCTTGGAATAACAGAACAAATTATCTTCCCTGAAATTGATATTGACAAAGTAAACAAGATTAATGGTATGGACATTACCTTTGTTACATCTGCCAATACAGATAAGGAAGCTAAATCATTATTGAACGAATTGGGACTTCCCTTTAAAAAGAACTAGGATGGCTAAAGAATCAATGAAAGCTCGAGAAGTAAAAAGAGCTAAAACTGTTGCTAAATATGCTGAAAAGCGTAAAGCTTTGAAAGAAGCTGGAGATTATGCAGGACTTCAAAAACTCCCAAAAAACGCATCGCCTATACGCATGCACAATCGTTGTAAATTAACCGGTAGACCTAAAGGATACATGCGCCAATTTGGCCTGTCAAGGGTAACTTTTAGAGAAATGGCCAATAATGGTCTAATCCCCGGTGTAACTAAAGCCAGTTGGTAATCAAATAAGGAAGCTATGTATACAGATCCGTTAGCAGATTTTTTAACAAGAATTCGTAATGCAAGTGCAGCTGGTCACCGAGTGGTGAGCATACCTGCCTCAAAAATAAAGAAAGAGATCACAAAGATTCTTTTCGATCAAGGATATATCCTTAGTTATAAGTTTGAAGAAACTGATAACAATCAAGGAAGTATCAAAATCGCATTGAAATATGATCAAACTACTAAACAACCTGTAATCCAAAAGATTCAGAGAATCAGTACACCCGGTCTACGTAAGTACGCTGGAGCAACTGAACTCCCAAGAATCTTAAACGGTTTAGGTATCTCAATCGTATCGACTTCAAACGGCGTAATGACCGGGAAGCAAGCGAAGCAAGATAAAGTAGGTGGTGAGTTATTGTGTTACGTTTATTAAATCATAAAAGAAGAAAACAATGTCTAGAATTGGTAATAATCCGATCAGTATCACACCCGGTGTAACGGTAGATATTCAAGCAGACAAAGTTGTCGTTAAAGGCAAACTTGGAGAACTTGAGCAAGACTATGCTGGAGTTACTTTCGAAGTATCAGACGACACCATCGTTGTTAAAAGAAATTCAGAATCTAAAGATAATAAAGCTAGACACGGTTTGTATCGTGCCTTACTCGCTAACATGATTAAAGGTGTTTCTTTAGGATTTACAAAAGAATTAGAGTTGGTAGGTGTAGGATACCGTGCCAGTAATCAAGGTCAAAAATTAGATTTAGCTCTTGGTTTTTCTCACAACATCCTTTTGGACATCGCTCCAGAGGTTAAAGTAGAAACTATTTCTGAAAAAGGAAAGAACCCAATCATCAAATTAAGTTCGCACGATAAGCAATTAGTTGGCTTTGTTGCCTCTAAGATCCGATCGTTCCGTCCACCTGAGCCATACAAAGGTAAAGGAGTTAAATTTGTAGGTGAACAAATAAGAAGAAAAGCAGGTAAATCTGCATAAGACAAAAGAAATGGCGTTAACTAAAGAAAAAAGAAGACTAAGAATCCGCATGCGTATTCGCAAAACCATCAATGGTTCTGCAGCGGCTCCACGTTTATCCGTGTTCAGAAGTAATAAAGAAATTTATGCTCAATTAATTGATGATACCACTGGTAAAACAATTGTTGCTGCTTCTTCAAGAGATAAAGAAATTGAAAATAAAGATAACAAATCAAGCACTGCTATAGCTGTAGGTAAGCTAATTGCCGAAAAAGCAATGAAAGCAGGTGTCGCTAAGGTCACTTTTGATCGAGGAGGATACTTGTATCATGGTCGTGTTAAATCTCTAGCTGAAGGTGCGCGTGAAGCTGGACTTAAATTCTAAATAGGAAGATGTTACAAAATTATAAAAATGTTGAGCTAGTAAAACCGGGAGGTCTTGAATTAAAAGATCGTTTAGTTGGAGTACAACGTGTTACAAAGGTTACTAAAGGAGGTCGTGCATTTGGTTTTTCTGCCATCGTTGTTGTTGGAGATGAAAACGGAGTAGTAGGACAAGGTCTTGGAAAATCTAAAGAAGTTGCCGAAGCAATTGCTAAAGCAATTGAAGACGCTAAGAAAAATTTAGTTCGAATTCCAATTGCTAAAGGAACAGTTCCTCATGAGCAAAAAGGAAAATATGGTGGTGCCCGTGTATTTCTGAAGCCAGCTTCAGAAGGTACAGGAGTTATCGCTGGAGGAGCTGTAAGATCGGTATTGGAGGCCGTAGGAGTACACAACGTACTTTCTAAGTCTCAAGGATCTTCAAATCCTCACAATGTTGTGAAAGCTACCTTTGATGCATTACTTCAATTAAGAAATGCTTCTACCGTTGCAAACCAACGTGGGATTTCACTAGATAAAGTTTTTAACGGTTAATTTACCTTCAAATGGCTAAAGTAAAAGTAAAACAAGTAAAAAGTAGCATCAAGCGTCTTCAGAATCAGAAGCGTACACTTGAAGCATTAGGACTCCGTGGGATTGGAAAAGAAGTCATTCATGACGCTACACCAAACATCCTAGGAATGATAAAAAAAGTTGAACATTTAGTTTCCGTTTCGGAAGCCTAAAATCAGAATAAAAATGAATTTAAGTAACTTACAACCTGCTTCTGGAGCGGTACAAAAAAATGCGAAGCGTCTAGGACGTGGACAAGGATCTGGTAAAGGTGGTACTGCTGCTCGTGGTCACAAAGGAGCTAAATCGCGTTCTGGTTATTCAAGAAAGCTTGGTTTTGAAGGAGGGCAAATGCCTTTACAACGTCGTGTACCAAAATTTGGTTTCACGAACATCAACCGAAAAGATTACGCTGGAATTAACTTAGACACTTTGCAAGCTCTTGTAGATGCAAAAAGAATTAGTGATTCTCTTGCTATGGATCAAATTGTTGAGTTAAGACTCGCAACTAAGAACGAACTTGTGAAAATTTTAGGTAGAGGTAAATTAACAAGCTCTCTTAAAGTAACTGCACATAAATTTACAGCTACTGCAAAAGCCGCTATCGAAGCAGCTGGAGGTGAAGCTATAGAATTATAATATAGAATGAAGAAGTTTATAGAAACCCTTGTTAATATTTATAAAATCGAAGAATTGAGGATTCGAATTGGGTTGACTTTGTCTATCCTATTGATTTATCGCTTGGGAGCTCAAATAGTTCTTCCTGGAATCGATTCTGTACAATTAGCTAGCCTTGCGAGTAGAGCAGACGGCGGTGGATTGCTTGGTATTTTAAACGCTTTTACAGGAGGTGCTTTCGCAAATGCTTCTGTATTTGCATTAGGTATTATGCCTTATATCTCTGCATCTATTGTTGTACAATTAATGGGTATCGCAATTCCTTATCTTCAGAAACTTCAAAAAGAAGGAGAAAGTGGTCGTAAGACTATCAATCAAATAACACGATGGTTAACCATTGCTATTTGTATTGTTCAAGCACCAGCTTACTTGTTTGGATTAAGTGCACTTGGTGTTCCAGATTCTGCATTTGTAATAGGTAAAGGTCCTTTATTCTTATTTTCTTCTATTTCAATCTTAGTTACTGGTTGTGTTTTTGCCATGTGGTTGGGAGAGAAAATTACAGACAAAGGAATTGGAAATGGTATTTCACTCCTTATTATGGTAGGTATCATTGCAACACTTCCCTTATCTTTTGCACAAGAATTTGCTGCGAGAGTAACAGAAAATAATGGTGGTTTAATGATGATTCTAATCGAAATGATTCTTTGGGTTGTTGTTATCCTTTTATCTATTCTTCTAGTACTTGCAGTCCGCCAAATACCAGTTCAATATGCACGAAGAACTTCGGGTTCGAACACGAGTTCAGCTCCAGTTGGTAATCGTCAATACATTCCTTTAAGATTAAATGCGTCAGGTGTAATGCCAATTATTTTTGCACAAGCCCTTATGTTCGCTCCTGCTTATATAGGTGGTCTTATGGGAGAAGATAGTGCCGTTGGAGGATGGATGGAAACAAACTTTCAAGATATTTTTGGATTATGGTATAACGTTGTATTTGCTTTGTTGATCATCATATTTACTTATTTCTATACTGCGATTACTGTTCCGACAAATAAAATGTCAGACGATTTAAAAAGAAGCGGTGGCTTTGTCCCAGGGATTCGTCCTGGAAACGAAACCAGTGATTTTTTAGATAATGTAATGTCACACATAACCTTCCCTGGTTCTCTTTTCTTAGCTGGTCTTGCAGTATTACCTGCTATAGTGGTTAAGTTAATTGGAATGCAACAAGGATGGGCTTTGTTTTATGGAGGTACTTCCTTACTGATTATGGTAGGAGTTGCTATCGATACCATTCAACAAGTAAATTCATACTTATTGAATCGTCACTATGATGGTTTAATGAAGTCAGGAAATAACAGAAAAAACCTAGCTTCATAGATATGGCAAAACAAGCAGCAATAGAACAAGAAGGAACAATTATAGAGGCACTCTCTAATGCAATGTTCCGTGTAGAATTAGAAAATGGACACGTGGTGACAGCACATATCTCTGGAAAAATGCGTTTACATTATATTAAGTTATTACCTGGAGATAAAGTTAAGTTAGAAATGAGTCCTTACGATCTTACGAAAGCAAGGATAACATATAGATTTTAATATAAACAAAAGATGAAAGTAAGAGCATCAATTAAGAAAAGAAGTGTCGACTGCAAAATAGTACGCAGAAAAGGGACGCTTTACGTTATTAATAAAAAGAATCCTAGATTTAAACAAAGACAAGGATAAATTATGGCAAGAATATCAGGAGTAGACATTCCAAAGCAGAAACGTGGCGTAATCGCTTTGACCTATATATTTGGAGTAGGAAGAAGTCGTGCCGAAAAGATTTTAGCAGAAGCTAAAGTAAGTGAAGAAAAAAAAGTAGCCGACTGGACCGATGAGGAAACCGGAGCAATTAGAGAAGCTATATCAGTTTTTAAAATTGAAGGTGAATTACGTTCAGAAGTTCAATTAAACATCAAACGTTTGATGGATATTGGATGTTATAGAGGAATTCGTCACAGAGCAGGACTTCCTTTAAGAGGACAACGTACCAAGAACAACTCACGTACACGTAAAGGAAAACGTAAAACAGTTGCTAATAAAAAGAAAGCAACTAAATAATCTTTGACTATGGCTAAAACAGCATCAAAAAAAAGAAAAGTAATTGTTGAATCAGTTGGAGAAGCGCATATAACCGCATCTTTTAACAACATCATTATATCACTGACCAACCGAAAGGGAGAAGTTATTTCTTGGTCATCTGCTGGTAAAATGGGATTCCGAGGATCAAAGAAGAACACTCCTTATGCAGCTCAAACTGCTGCAGAAGATTGTGCTAAAGTAGCACAAGATGCAGGATTGCGCCAAGTGAAAGTTTATGTAAAAGGACCAGGTAACGGAAGAGAATCTGCGATCAGAACTTTACATAACAATGGAATTGAAGTTACAGAGATTATCGATGTTACTCCATTACCACACAACGGATGTCGCCCTCCGAAGAGAAGAAGAGTATAATTAATTATCAATCAACAGGGGTATCTGTGTTGTCGGAGGAGTTAGACCTTAATCCACAACAACCTTTGTTTAAAAAACCAATATAATGGCAAGATATACCGGTCCAAAAACTAAAATCGCAAGAAAATTCGGGGAACCTATTTTCGGCGCTGACAAATCGTTTGAAAAACGAAACTATCCTCCAGGACAACACGGGAATACTCGTCGTCGTGGGAAAAAGTCAGAATATGCTGTCCAACTAATGGAAAAGCAAAAAGCAAAATTTTCTTATGGGATCTTGGAACGTCAGTTCCGAATTCTTTTTGAACGTGCTAACCGAAGCAAAGGTGTAACTGGGGAGGTTCTTCTTCAACTTTGTGAGTCTCGTTTAGATAACGTAGTGTACCGTATGGGAATTGCTCCCACTCGTAGTGCTGCTCGTCAATTAGTTTCTCACCGTCACATTACTGTGAACGGTAATCTAAACAACATCGCTTCTACACATGTAAAAGCTGGTGATGTAATTGGAGTACGTGAGAAATCTAAGTCATTAACAACGATTACACATTCACTTGAGCGTAATTCATCTGTTTACGAATGGTTGACCTGGAACAATGCTACCCTCGAAGGTACATTTGTTGCAACACCACTTCGTCTTCAAATTCCTGAAAACATAAAGGAACAATTGATCGTAGAATTATACTCTAAATAATAACCACTGAAGTTTATACTTATGGCTATACTAAATTTTCAAAAACCAGACAAAGTTATCATGATCGATTCTTCTGAATTCGAAGGTAAATTCGAATTCCGTCCTCTTGAACCAGGATATGGATTGACAGTAGGTAATGCTCTTAGAAGAGTATTACTATCTTCTCTTGAAGGATTTGCAATCACTTCTGTTAAGATAGATAACATCGATCACGAATTTTCTACTATTCCTGGAATTGTAGAAGACGTTACCGAAATTATCCTAAACCTAAAGCAAGTTCGTTTCAAACGTCAAATCGAAGATTTGGATAATGAGAAAGTAACAATCGCTATTGGAGGACAAGAAGAACTTAAAGCTGCTGATTTCCAAAAATTCATTTCTGGTTTTCAAGTTTTAAATCCAGAACTTGTTATCTGTAACCTCGAGAAAAGTGTTCAATTGAACATGGAACTTACGATTGAGAAAGGTCGTGGATATGTTCCTGCTGAAGAGAACAAAAAAGCAAATGCTGACATCGGTACTATTGCAATTGACTCGATTTATACTCCCGTTAAAAATGTTAAATTTAGCATCGAAAACTTTAGAGTTGAGCAAAAAACAGATTACGAAAAATTAGTTTTCGAAATCTTGACAGACGGTTCTATTCATCCAAAAGATGCATTGACAGAAGCAGCTAAAACACTTATACATCACTTCTTGTTATTCTCTGATGAGCGTATTACACTTGAAGCTGATGAAATTGCACAAGCTGAAACTTATGATGAAGAATCATTACACATGCGTCAGTTGCTTAAAACAAAACTAATAGACATGGACCTTTCAGTTCGTGCATTAAATTGTTTAAAAGCTGCAGAAGTAGATACATTAGGAGACTTAGTGTCATACAACAAAAATGACTTAATGAAATTCAGAAACTTCGGTAAAAAATCTCTTACTGAATTAGACGAGCTCGTAGCTATTAAAGGACTTACTTTTGGTATGAACCTTACGAAGTACAAATTAGATAAAGACTAACCGACATTTTTATATAAAATAAAATGAGACACGGAAAAAAAGTAATGCATTTAGGTAGGAAAACTGCCCATCGTAAGTCTATGCTCGCTAATATGGCATGTTCATTAATCGAACACAAAAGAATCAATACAACGGTAACTAAAGCGAAAGCTTTGAAAATGTTTATCGAACCGTTGGTAACTAAATCTAAAGAAGACACTACGCATAACCGTAGAACTACTTTTAGATATTTAAGAAGCAAAGATGCAGTTTCTATGTTGTTCCGCGACGTAGCTGTAAAAGTCGGAGATCGTCCAGGGGGTTATACTCGTATTATTAAGTTAGGAAATCGTTTAGGTGATAACGCTGATATGGCTATGATTGAATTGGTAGATTTCAATGATGTTTACTCAAACACTGAAGAAGCAGCTAAGAAAACAACACGTAGAAGTAGAGCTAAAAAGACAACCATTGACGCTCCTGTAGTTGAAGCAGCAAGTGAAAGTACTGAAACTCCAGAAACTCCTTCAACAGATGAGAAGAGTGAAGACTAACAGTGTTGATAATTACTAATTATTTCAAAGGATAAACATTCACTGTTTATCCTTTTTTTATGTTTATTTGTAAAAACTTTTATACCGTTTATGAAGTATCAAAAAAGAAATGAAGCTATAGTTTTACTAGCAGATGGGACAACTTTTTTTGGAAAATCAGTTGGGATTGAAGGAAGTGCTTTTGGAGAAATTTGTTTTAACACCGGAATGACTGGTTATCAAGAGATTTTTACAGACCCCTCTTATTTCGGTCAGTTAATGGTTGCGGCAAATGCCCATATTGGTAACTACGGAACAACTTCTTTAGACGACCAATCAGAATCAATCAAGATAGCTGGATTAATCTGCAAAAATTTTAGTTTTCAACACACAAGACCCATTGGAACTTGTGACCTCTTGGAATATTTTAAAGCTCAAAATGTTGTTGCTATTTCTGACGTGGATACTCGAGCATTGGTTAGCTATATTAGAGATAATGGTGCCATGAATGCACTGGTTACAACCGAGGTTGATCGCATCGAAGAATTAAAGATTCAGCTGGCTGAACAACCTTCTATGGTTGGACTTGAGCTTGCCTCTAAAGTGTCGACAAAAGAACCCTATTTTTATGGAAATCCAGAGGCTAAATATAAAGTAGCTGCTGTGGATTTGGGAATAAAGAAAAGTATTCTAGATAACCTTGTGTTGCAAGATGTTTATGTTAAAGTATTTCCTTACGACGCAACCTTTGAAGAATTAGAAGCATGGAAACCGAATGGATATTTTCTTTCGAATGGCCCTGGAGATCCAGAACCATTAGTTCATGCTCAGGCTCTTGCAAAAGAAATCATTAAACGTGATTTGCCTTTGTTTGGGATCTGTTTAGGACATCAAGTAATTGCAATTGCTAACGGCATATCCACATTCAAAATGTTTAATGGTCACCGTGGAATTAATCACCCGGTGTTTAATGTAGAAACAGGTAAAGGAGAAATTACTTCTCAAAATCATGGCTTTGCTGTTAATAGAGAAGAAGCTGAAAAGCATCCTGACCTAGAGATTTCTCACGTTCATTTGAATGATAAGACAGTTGCAGGGCTCAAAATGAACAATAAGAAAACCTTTTCGGTGCAATATCACCCAGAAGCATCTCCTGGACCTAACGACTCCAAGTATTTATTCAGTAATTTTGCTCAAAATTTTTAATTTAAAAACTATTTAAACCCTTTAATATGAGTATTATTATAAGAGTACACGCAAGACAAATCTTTGATTCTAGAGGAAACCCAACTGTTGAAGTAGACGTTGTTACAGAGAACGGAATATTAGGAAGAGCAGCTGTACCCTCGGGAGCATCTACTGGAGAACATGAAGCTGTAGAACTCCGTGATGGTGGACCAGATTTTATGGGTAAAGGTGTTCTTAAAGCAATAGAAAATGTTAACGTTGCCATTGCAGAGCATATTCTTGGGACTTCTATTTTTGAGCAAAATAAAATTGATCAGATGATGATTGATTTAGATGGAACTCCAAATAAATCAAAGCTAGGGGCAAACGCAATTTTGGGAGTTTCCCTTGCTGTTGCTAAAGCAGCTGCAAATGAATTGGGTTTACCTTTATATAGATATATAGGTGGGGTTAGTGCAAATACACTTCCCGTTCCTATGATGAATATTATTAATGGTGGATCTCACTCAGATGCTCCGATTGCTTTTCAGGAATTTATGGTAATGCCTGTAATGGCAGATAGTTTTTCTCATGCAATGCAAATGGGAACTGAAATTTTCCACCACCTTAAAAAAGTATTACATGACCGTGGCTTAAGTACTGCGGTAGGTGACGAAGGAGGGTTTGCTCCAACGCTAGACGGAACAGAAGATGCTTTGGAAACCATCATCATGGCAGTTGGAAATGCTGGTTATACTGCAGGTAAAGATGTTATGATTGCTTTGGATTGTGCAGCCGCTGAATTTTATAAAAACGGTGTTTATGACTACACACTTTTTGAAGGAGATAAAGGAGTAAAAAGAACATCTGAAGAACAAGCTACTTATTTAGCTGAATTGAGTTCACAATACCCTATTATTTCAATCGAAGATGGTATGGATGAAAACGATTGGGCAGGATGGAAATCACTTACTAAAAAAATCGGAGACAAAGTTCAGTTGGTAGGCGACGATTTATTTGTTACTAATGTAGAGCGTTTGTCTAAAGGAATAAACGAATCTATAGCAAACTCAATTTTAATTAAAGTGAATCAAATAGGGACGTTAACTGAAACTATTGCTGCAGTTAATATGGCTCACAATGCTGGTTATACTTCAGTAATGTCTCACCGATCTGGAGAAACAGAAGACAATACTATTGCAGATTTAGCAGTAGCTTTGAATACGGGTCAGATTAAAACAGGTTCTGCATCTCGAAGCGACAGAATGGCCAAATACAATCAGTTATTACGTATTGAAGAGGAGTTAGGTCAAGTGGCTTATTTCCCAAAAAAGAATGCTTTTAAGATCTAGTATTTTATGCAAAAATTTTTAAAAGGGGCTTTATGCCCCTTTTTTTATTAAAAAATTCCTTAGAAATCCTTAAATTTGCAAACTCACAAAAACATATTCTATGGAAGATTCTGTAAAACTTACCTATAAAAACGAAACATTTGAATTCCCTTTAGTTGGTGGAACAGAGAATGAATTAGGAATAGACATAAAGAATCTCAGAGCTTTAACGGGCCTCGTTACTCTAGATCCAGGATTTAAAAACTCGGGATCATGTGAGAGTGGAGTTACTTTTTTAGATGGTGAAAAAGGTATTTTGAAATACAGAGGTTATTCGATTGAGGATTTGGCTAATGGTGCAGATTTTCTTGAAGTAGCTTATTTATTAATTTTTGGAGAACTTCCAACTAAAGAACAATTAATTAAATTTCAATCTGACATTAACGAGGAAGCTATTGTTGATGAAGATTTAAAAACAATATTAAAAAGTTTCCCCAAAACTGCTCACCCTATGGGAATCTTAGCTTCATTAACTTCTGCTCTTACCGCTTTCAATCCTTCGTCTGTAGATGTTGGTTCGGAAGAAGAAATGTATGAAGCGATCGTAATTATTTTAGCTAAATTTCCAGTTTTAGTTGCTTGGACTCAACGTAAAGTAAAAGGACTTCCTTTAAATTATTACGACAGTAAATTGTCTTACGTTGATAACGTAGCACAGATGATGTTTAAAAAGCCTACAGCAGATTATGTTTCGAGCCCTATAGTTACTCAAGCTCTAAATAAATTACTGATTTTACATGCCGATCATGAGCAAAACTGTTCTACATCAACCGTTCGCATTGTAGGATCTTCTCATGCAGGTTTGTTTGCATCTATTTCAGCTGGAATTTCTGCCCTCTGGGGACCACTTCATGGTGGAGCCAACCAAGCAGTTATTGAAATGCTCGAAGCGATTAAAGCAGATGGTGGAGATACTAAAAAATTTATGGCTAAAGCCAAAGATAAGAATGACCCTTTCCGATTGATGGGGTTTGGTCACCGTGTTTATAAAAACTTTGATCCTCGTGCTAAAATAATTAAAGTAGCTGCTGACGAAGTTCTAAATGAACTTGGAATTGTAGATCCCATTCTTGATATCGCAAAAGGATTAGAGCAAGAAGCTCTTTCTGATCCTTACTTTGTAGATCGTAAATTATATCCAAATGTAGATTTCTACTCCGGTATTATTTACAGAGCCCTGGGGATACCTACTCAAATGTTTACTGTAATGTTTGCTTTAGGTCGTTTACCGGGTTGGATTGCTCAATGGCGCGAAATGAGAGAGAATAACGAGCCTATTGGTCGTCCAAGACAAATATATACCGGCGCAACCAATAAAACATTTAAAACAAGCGATAAGCGCTAATTGAGTCCATTTATCGTATGTGTGCAATGTTACTTATCATTCCTTTGAAAATAAAGTAATGAAATGGCACCAAAGTATACCAATACAATCTTCCCCATACTCCGCGCGGACGAAAGGTTGCAGTTTGATATACGGTATCTCCTTCAATTTTAAATTCAAGCCAAGCTTCTCCTGGCAGCTTCATTTCTGCATATAGCAATAAGCGCTGTTCTTTTTTGTCTGCTAATAGAACCCGCCAAAAATCTAAAGAATCACCCGTAAATATTTTATCTGGATGAGTTCTCCCTCTTCGAAGTCCAACTCCACCAATTAATTGGTCTAGGTATCCCCTTAGTTTCCATAGCCAATTGGCATAATACCAACCCTGATCTCCTCCAATTTTCCAAAGGGAATTTAAAGTCAGTTCAGGATTTATAGAATTGATTTTCTGAGCATCTTTTAAGACTCCAAATTTAGGAACCTGAATATACTTCTGGAGATCTTTAGGGAGCCTTCCACTCACCATACTATCTTTCCAGCTGCTTATTACCGAATTCTGCTCTATCTTATTAAACGCCATTTCTATTGCTTCGATATAGGTATAAGGCTTAATGTTTAAAATAGTTTGGAGTCGTGCGTCTTTAGCAACAACTTCCATTTTCATGCTATTTACTAATTGAACTGCTAGGGGGTATGATGTAGAGGTTACAAAATGTAGCCAGTAAGAAGAAAGTCTAGGCGTCATGATTGGAATGATCCAAATCCAATTTTTAAAACCGCGAGTTCGGGCATATAGATGGAGCATTTCTTTGTAGGTCAATACATTAGGTCCCCCAATATCAAAAGCATCATTTAGACATTTGGGGTGAAGCAAAACACCCATCAAAAATTCCATTACCGTTCTGATTGCTATAGGTTGAGATTTAGTTTTAACCCATTTTGGTGTAATCATGAAAGGGAGCTTTTCGCATAAATCTCTGATGATTTCAAAGGATGCACTTCCAGACCCTACTATAATTCCTGCTCTTAAAACCGTTAGGTTGAACGAAGCATTTTCTAATAATTGTTCTACATTTTTTCGGGAGCGTAAATGTTTGGATAGATTTTGATCATTAACAATTCCACTTAAATAAATGACTTGCTTCACTTTTGTTTTCTCAATTAAAGAACAAAAATTCACCGCACATTTATCTTCTAGTTCTTCAAAATCCCCTTGAGAAGAGGACATTGAGTGAAGTAAGTAATATGCAGCATCAATGTCTGTAGGAATTGGATCTGTTTTTTTAATGTCAGAAAAGTCAATGGTTATGATTTTTATTTTACTCATAACATCTTGAGTAACCGATAGCCTTTTGGGGTCACGAACTGCGCAGATTACCTCATGACCAGCATCGAGTAATTGCGGAAGCAAGCGCATTCCAATATACCCATTGGCTCCAGTTAATAGAATTTTCATAATAATAGTGTTTTATAGTTCTTCAAGAGGTGTAGGTAAAGCGTCTATTTTTTGCTGATTTATTTTCTTAAAATATTGATGTGTACTTTTTTCGAATGCTCCTACTTTAATGCAAAAGTGATCAATATAAATTGAATACTCATTGGCTTTACCTTTATAAATTTTTAATTTATAATATGGAATTACGAGACCGTAAGTCTCCAAAAGACTCCTAAAGCGAACAATAATTCCATTTGGCCGCAATTCAACATTACAATTATCACTGTTATTGTCTAATACTAACAGGTTGTGGATGTCAATTGAGGCGTGCGTTATTGAAAGCTTAGAAGAGCCTATGCCCCCTAGTTTCCAGCGTTCTCTGAGCGAAAAAGGCGGACCAACCTCCTTGTCGATTTGCTCTTTTATTTTGCGATCGTTGTAAGAAATGTTTAAAAGCATTTTTCCTTTAAATATAATGGATATCTATTAGACCGAATAATTTGTACATAATAATTATATTTGCCGAAATTGATTTATGAACTCGATCTCCACGCAACTCGTGCCCACTTTAGAGAAGATTATCCAAGAAACCTTTGATGCAAAGATTGCTACATTCGAATTTCAAGCAACACGCAAGGAGTTTGATGGCGACATAACACTGGTTGTCTTTGGTTTACTGCGAACGATTAAGGGTAATCCTTTGCAAATAGGAGAGGCTCTCGGTAAAAAACTTGTAAAGCAATTAGAATGGGTCATAGGGTATAATGTTGTGAAAGGTTTTTTAAATATAGAAATAGCAGATGCTTTTTTTATAAATGAACTAAACCGCATTAGTTCTTCAGCAAATTATGGAACTGTAGCTTTAACAGATACGAGTCCAACCGTATTAGTAGAATATTCATCTCCAAACACGAATAAACCGCTTCATTTAGGTCACGTTCGAAATAATCTTTTGGGCTATTCTGTAGCCAACATACTAGAAGCTAGTGGAAATAAAGTTATAAAAACTCAGATTATAAATGATCGAGGAATTCATATATGTAAGTCCATGGTTGCTTGGCAGGATTTTGGAAACGGTGAAACTCCAGATTCAACTGGTTTAAAAGGAGATAAGCTGGTGGGGAATTATTATGTTTTATTTGATAAAAAATATAAAGAAGAAATCGCCAATTTAATTGGCCAAGGAAAAACAGAAGAAGAGGCTAAGTCTGATGCCCCCTTGTTTGTTAAGGCTCAGCAAACGTTACGTTTATGGGAGGCTGGGGACCAAGATGTAGTTTCTTTGTGGAAAACAATGAACTCTTGGGTTTATAAAGGTTTTGAAGCTACATATCAAGCAATGGGAGTTTCTTTTGATTCGTATTATTATGAAAGTGAAACCTATTTATTAGGAAAAGACTTAATCGAAGATGGATTGTCTCGCTCTATATTTTATAAAAAAGAAGACGGTTCTGTTTGGGTCGATCTTTCTGACGAAGGTTTGGATGAAAAATTACTATTGCGTTCCGATGGAACTGCGGTATATATGACCCAAGACTTAGGAACTGCATTACAGCGATACCGAGACAACCCAACTATGACTGGCTTGGTTTATACGGTAGGAAATGAGCAAGACTATCATTTTCAGGTGTTGTTTTTAGTTCTAAAAAAACTCGGTTACTACTGGGCACAATCTCTATTTCATTTGAGTTACGGAATGGTAGATTTACCTGAGGGTAAAATGAAAAGTCGTGAAGGAACTGTAGTTGATGCCGATGATTTGATGGTCGAAATGCAACAAACTGCACAATCAATAGCAGAAGACTTAGGCAAATTAGACGGCCTTTCATCAGATGAGAAATCTTCTTTATACCAGTCTATTGGAATGGGAGCTTTGAAGTATTTTATTTTAAAAGTTGATCCAAAAAAGCGTATTCTATTTGATCCTAAAAGTTCGGTAGATTTCGCAGGAAATACAGGACCTTTTATACAATATACCTATGCGCGAATACAGTCGATTTTAAGAAAAGCAGATCAAGATCAACACAAATTAGATTCACAACTAATTTTAGATCCTCGTGAAAAAGAAATAATTAAACATTTGATGGTGTACCCCAGTATAATTCAGCAAGCGGCAAAAGCATATAGTCCCGCTGTTGTTGCTAACTATAGCTATGACCTTGTAAAACTATTTAATTCGTTCTATCAGAATTTATCTATTCTAGGAGAAACAGAAGGCTCTATTAAAGCGTTACGCGTTAGTTTGTCTACTGAAGTTTCAAGTGTTCTTAAGGATTCGCTAGCCTTGTTGGGTATTCAAGCGCCAAGTAGAATGTAATATAATTCAAAACTGAAGCACAAAAAAAAACCGCTCAATTGAGCGGTTTTTTTATACATAAATTATAATGTAGAAGTCAATTATTTAGAATCTACAGCTAATTGATATACTACTAAACCGAAACCGATTTTATTGACAGCATCACCAATGTTATAAATAATATCCATATTTAAGCCTAGATCTCCAACAAATGAATACCATTGACCATCAGCAGTACCTGCCATGTATCCGATAGGGTAAATAGCCCATCCTACGAGTACAAACCAGCATAGTGTTTTGTGAGCTTTTTCAACGGAACCACCAGCAGATTGAGCTAATTTTGCAGCTCCACCCATCCATATTTCATAAACTATTACAAAATAAGCTATACCTGAGATAAGACCCCAAATTGTTGGTCCGGATCCATCTGTGTAGACAGCTTCTCCAAAGTAACCTGTTACAAGCATAACAACCGATAGGAATATCAATTTCCACATTAGGCTTTTGGTTGCACCTGCAGCTCTAAGAATTAAATAGAACTCAACGCACATCAACGGCACAGTAAGTACCCAATCTACATATCTAAAGAATGTAGGTGACTGTTGGAGGTCTGCCCAGTAGTCACGCATGTACCAATAATGAACAGCAGCGATGAAAGTAATCAGACCAGAAATTAGAATTGAGGTTCTCCATTTGCTATCAAATGAATTCATCGAAAGAAAGAAAAAAGCGGAAGCAGCCATCATTGCCATACATCCTACAAAGAATGTAAAGCCAACATAATCACCAGGCGCCATCGCTTTAACCTCTAGCATTAAACTTAAAAAATTTTCCATAATTAAATTAATTTATTTGTTTTTGTTTGAGTAAATTTATATAAAAATATATTACTTACTATGTATATTTAATAAAATTTTATCTTAAAAATTAATAATTCCTTGATTTTAGTCAGAAAATTAAATCGTTTTAATATTTTTTTAACAGTTTTTTTAATTGCCCTAGGGTTTTTCATAAGTACAATTTTATCCGATTATCTTGCTTTGACTTTAATTTTCACTGCAGGATTAATTCACGGTGCGAACGACATTCGCTTACTTCAAAAAAAATATCAGAATACCCGGATTAAGTTTTTTATTTTACTTCTTTGTCTATACATTCTTGTTGTTATTCTGGGTGCTGTTCTTTTTTTCTATATTCCCTCGGGTGCATTAATATTTTTTATTCTGTTTAGTGGTTTTCATTTTGGGCAACAGCATTGGTCTTCTTATTTTAACAGGAACAATAAAGATTCACTTTTTAAGCAATTGGGGTTTACTGTATATGGGTTGCTTATTTTTAGTCTGTTGTTTAGCCTTCAAATAAGTGAAGTAAACTCTGTAATTAAAGATATCACGGGATTTGAATTCAGGAAAGAGTTTTATTATTATAGTACTCTTTTATTGACTTTGAGTTTTTGTATACTTTCTTTTTTTCTTCCTATTAGCTTAAAAATATTTTTTAAAGAAGTGTTGTCCTTGCTGTTACTTTCGGCTTTATTCTGGTTAACGAGTCTTTTATTTTCATTTGCAGTTTATTTTGTCTTTTGGCATAGTATTCCGTCAATTAAAGATCAGCTGATGTATTTAGATGGAGAGGTTACTCTTAAAACCGTATTAGGTTATATCAAGTCCTCAATTGTTTACTGGGTTTTATCTTTGATTGGCTTGTTTTTATTCTACTTCTATATGGACATCCAATCTGAATATTTCATTCCTTTGTTTTTCACTTTTCTTGCGGCAATTACTTTCCCTCATACGGTTGTTATTGGAATGCTTAAATCAGAATAAAATTCTACTTTATAATCCTTCTCCAATTCCCCGAAAAAAAAGTAAATTTGTGTTTATAAATGTATATTCATGTTCGACAGCTTAAGTGGTAAATTAGACAAAGCCTTCCAGGTCCTTAAAGGGCACGGAAAGATTACCGAAATCAATGTAGCCGAAACCCTAAAAGAAGTAAGACGTGCATTACTTGATGCCGATGTTAACTTTAAAATTGCAAAAGATTTTACTAATCGAGTAAAAGAAAAGGCATTGGGCCAGGAAGTTTTAACAACTCTTAATCCAGGACAATTACTGGTTAAAATCGTTAAAGACGAATTGACTGAACTCATGGGAGGTGAAGTGGCTGGTGTAAATTTGGCTTCCAACCCAAGTGTTATTTTAATGTCGGGGCTTCAGGGATCTGGTAAAACAACTTTTTCAGGGAAACTGGCTTTACATCTTAAAAACAAAAAAGCAAAAAACCCATTATTAGTTGCCTGTGATGTTTATCGTCCGGCTGCAATAGACCAATTAACAATTGTTGCAGAACAAGTTGGAGTTGGAATTTATAAGGATATTGAAGAAAAAAATCCAGTTAAAATAGCAAAAGCTGGTATAGCTTTTGCAAAAGCGAACAAGCATGATTTAGTAATTGTAGATACTGCAGGTCGATTAGCTGTGGATAAAGTTTTGATGAAAGAAATTTCGGATATTCACAAAGCAATAAAACCAGACGAAACCTTATTTGTTGTTGACTCAATGACAGGTCAAGATGCTGTTAATACTGCAAAAGCATTTCATGATGTTTTGAATTTTGATGGGGTTGTTCTTACTAAACTAGACGGAGACACACGTGGAGGTGCTGCGCTTTCAATTAAGACCGTTGTTCAAAAACCAATAAAGTTTATTGGAACTGGAGAGAAGATGGAAGCATTAGATGTTTTCTATCCAGATCGTATGGCCGATCGAATCCTAGGAATGGGAGATGTTGTTTCACTTGTAGAAAGAGCTCAAGAGCAATTCGATCAAGAAGAGGCGCGAAAAATAAATAAAAAAATAGCTAAGAACCAATTCGGTTTTGATGACTTCCTTTCTCAAATTCAACAAGTAAAGAAAATGGGGAACATGAAAGACCTTATGGGAATGATACCAGGAGTTGGAAAAGCAATGAAAGATGTCGATATAGACGATGATGCTTTTAAATATATAGAAGCAATAATTGGATCCATGACTCCAAGCGAAAGATCGAACCCTGATTTATTAAATATAAACCGTAAAAAAAGAATAGCCAAAGGTTCTGGGCGTGATCTTAACGAAGTAAATCAAATGGTAAAGCAATTTCATCAAATGAGTAAAATGATGAAAATGATGCAAGGTGGAAAAGGAAAGCAAATGATGCAAATGATGCAAGGAACACGATAAAAGATATGATACTACTAGACGGAAAAAAAACCTCGCAAGAGATCAAAGAAGAGATTAAAGTAAAAGTTTCAGACATGAAACAACTTGGCGAGCGTGTTCCTCATTTAGCTGCTGTTTTGGTTGGAAGTGATGGAGCTAGCTTGACTTATGTAGGTAGCAAAGTACGTTCTTGTGAGCAAATCGGATTTGAATCAACACTCATTCGTTTAGAAGACGATATAACCGAAGATGAACTACTTTTTCAAATAGATCAGCTTAATAAAAACGAAACCCTAGATGGATATATAGTTCAGTTGCCCTTGCCAAAACACATTAACGAAGAGCGTGTATTGTTGGCAATTGATCCAAAAAAAGATGTGGACGGTTTTCATCCCGCTAATTTTGGACGTATGGCACTTGATTTAGAAGCTTTTATTCCTGCCACTCCTTATGGAATTATGCAGCTTTTAGAACGTTATAAAGTTCCAACTTCTGGCAAGCATTGTGTTGTAGTTGGACGCAGTCACATTGTTGGAAGGCCAATAAGCATCTTGATGAGTCAAAAAGGGCCTGCAGGAGACGCTACAGTAACGGTTGCTCATAGTAGAACCCAAAACTTAGCAGAACTCACTAAACAAGCAGATATTGTTGTTATGGCGCTTGGTATTCCAGAATATTTAACCGCTGACATGGTAAAAGAGGGAGTGACTATTATAGATGTTGGAATTACTCGTGTTGCCGATGAATCGCATCCAAAAGGATATGTTATTAAAGGTGATGTTGCCTTCGATGAGGTTGCTGAAAAAGCAAGTTTTATAACTCCAGTACCTGGTGGAGTAGGTCCAATGACAATTGCTATGTTACTTCAAAACACCTTGCAGGCTAGAGAGTGGAATCAGGCTTAGAGTCTTCCATCGCATTATAAATCTGCAAGATTAATAAGGCAAAGATAACCCCAGTTAAAATTAAAATGATGTTAAGAAATCCATCTGCTGAGAAGGATAATCGGATTAATATGGTAGCAATTATAAAGCCTGTATTTCTAATCAATTTGCTGTATTCTTCTGTATAGCGGAATGATATTAAAAGTATAATAACATCGGTTAGTATTAGGAGTGTGAAGAATTGATTGAAAAACACGCTGTCTATATTATTTACAAATCTATCGTTATACAGATTAAGTGACCAGGTTGCAAGAGAATAGATCGACGCGGAAACTAATAAGGTTAATAAAACCAAACTCACAATTTTCTTAGAGTTTATGAATTTCAACAGCTTTGGGTCAATAACTTCTTTTTTGGGAAATTTATTTTTGCCTTTATTAAAAAAGAAAATAAGGAGAAATAATAATAAAAATCCAAATAAATCAACCACGAGTTCAAGATTATGTTGACTTAAATGCCAATTACCTTTTAGGTCCATCAAGGGAATGTCTTTGAATATTTTTCGAATAACAATCAGTGAAATGATTTCAAATTGTTTTGATACACAAGATGTAAATGAGCGTGGGAGGTAGAATACTAATAAATAAACTTCGTAAATTAGAATTAACGAAAAAGGGGTGTATATCGCTGTTATTGGATCATTTAATAAGCTACTGTTTGTGTCTGTTAAAAAATAGACTTCATTTGCTTTCAGGGCAATTAATAGTAGGTGAATTAAAAAGCCTAAACCCGCTAATGAAAGTATAACAGATTCAAATTTTTTGCGAATGTGATCTCCAAAAACGGTAGTGAAAATTGTATTTACTCTATTTCTATATTCCATTATGATGCAAATAATTGACTAACATTCTTAAAGCATTTAAATTCCAAAGCATTTCCAGAGGGATCATAAAAAAATAAGGTCATCTGTTCACCTGGTTTTCCCTCAAACCTAAGGTAAGGTTCGATTTCGAATTTAATTTTTTTTGCTATTAAACGTTTGCTGAATATTTGAAAATCATCCCACGGAAGAACAATTCCGAAATGTGGAACAGGTACTGATTTTCCATCTACTTCATTAAAATGCTTATGTCCTTTAAATTCAGTGTCCTCGTGTAAAACAAGTTGGTGACCGAAAAAATCATAATCGGCCCACTGTTTACTTGTTCTTCCATGAATAAGACCTAAAGTGTTTTCATAAAAATCTCTAGCAATGGGTAGGTTGTGAGCCGGTATAGCTAAATGAAATGGTGATATTTTTCGCATATTTAAAGGTAGACATTTTTTTGGTATTTTTTTTAGGTGTAATTATAACAGTTCAAATAGCGCACTTTTCAATATTAGATTATCTTTGTCGCATGACAGAAATTGAACTGAAGCAAAAGGTAAATCAAGGGGTTTATTTACCATTAATGGAAGCATTTTACACCCTGCAAGGTGAAGGTTATCATAAGGGAAGTGCTGCTTATTTTATTCGTATTGGCGGATGTGATGTGGGTTGTCATTGGTGTGATGTTAAAGAAAGTTGGGACGCGCAAAAGCATCCTCCAACTGGAATCGAGTCAATAGTTCAAGAAGCTAAAAAATGGTCTAATACAGTTGTTGTTACTGGAGGAGAGCCTTTGATGTGGCCAATGTACCCATTGACTACAGAGCTTAAGAGCAAAGGAATTATCACCCACATAGAAACTTCAGGTGCCTACAATTTAAGTGGTGCTTGGGATTGGTTTTGTCTTTCTCCTAAAAAAACTAAGTTACCAACCCCCGAAGCTTATAAAGCAGCTGATGAACTAAAAATGATTATTCATAATCAGAATGATTTTAAGTTTGCGGAAGAACAAGCCGCATTGGTTGGTGAAGATTGTATTTTATTTTTACAGCCCGAGTGGAGTAAACGTGAGCAAATGATGCCAGAAATGGTAGATTATGTTCTTAAAAATCCCCGCTGGAAAGTATCATTACAAACGCATAAATATTTAAATATTCCTTAAATACTGAGTTGTGCGAGGAAATCAAAATTCTCTCCTTGCTCGATTATTTTAAATTGAAACCCACAACTTTTTGAAACTTCTTTTAGAGTTTTAGGATCAATATAAAGCCATGGAAATTCCTCGCTTTTACCCTGGAATCGGATTCCAAAATCTACTTCTCCATAATATGTTTTATCCTCTTTCCAGAGTGCGATATCTTCTTTTTCGAATAAGTAAATTAGGTCAGAGGAATCAACTAATATTTTACCCTCAGCTGCTATTAGTTTTTTAAGGTGTTTTAAGAGTTTCGGGAGTTCGGCAATTGTTTTTCCAATTCCCATTCCATTCATAAGCAATAAAATGGTTTCGAATCCGGTTTCTTCAAAATCCCATATAGAAATATGCTTTGTTTTTTTAACGCCTCTTTTTTCGGCAACATATATAGCTCCTTCAGAAATATCTAAAGCCGTTACATTATGGTTGCATAGGTTTTGTAAATACAAACTATGACTTCCAGTTCCACAGCCAACATCAAGGATTTTACCACGTGCTAGTTCAAGTGCTTTTTTTTCTATTGAAGGCATTTTTTCAAAATCCCTAAAGAAATAAGATAGTGGAACATCATCTTCATCTGTAAGGTTAGTCCAGGTTGTGATGTTTTGGTTTTCAGGACCTAGAAAATATGTTTTAAGTGCTTTTCCAAATATATCGGTTTGTGCTTTCAATTTAATTGTAGTTTTACGGAAAATATAAAAAATGCAGGATCGCCTACTTTCACTTCCCAAGGATGCCAAAGATAAGGCAATAGAAACAAAAAAGTTTTTCAATAAGCTTAAAAAAAGAGCCCCTAAAAACTTAGATAATTTGGTTGAAGAAATTCATGATGATGTTTTTGAAAAAACTGACTGTCTTTCTTGTGCGAATTGCTGCAAAACTACAGGGCCTTTGTTTTTGAAACAGGATATTGCTCGTATATCTAAAGTCATTGGATTAAAACCAGCTCAATTTGAAAAAAAATATCTAAGAATTGATGAGGATAACGACTGGGTATTACAAAAAGTACCTTGTTCTTTTTTAGGAGCTGATGATGCTTGTACAATCTATGATGTTAGACCAAAGGCTTGTCAAGAATTCCCTCATACAAATCAAAAAAATATTTATAAAATCACCGATTTAACAATCAAGAACACGAGTATTTGTCCAGCAGCTTTTGATGTGGTAGAACGAATGAAAGCTTCAATTAAACTTTAGTCATCATAGAGCAAATACTTAGATCGTATTTTTAAATAAGTATCTATCTGGGGTTTCCAACTCGCTCTAATTTCTTCTTCTGAGGCTCCTTTTGTGATTTGTTGTTGTAAGGTTTTGGTTCCTGCGATTCTAGCAAAGCTATCGAAGAAAAAAGCTTCTTTATTTTGGATCATTTTATAACTATCGATCAACCAATTAATTTCTACTCGATCTAATCTCGATTGATTTCTAAGATCAGTTCCATAACATAATAAGCCTTTCTGTTTAGGGTATTTGGCACCAAAATTAGGTTGAGGTTTGAATTTAAAACCACCCTTTTTAAAATCAGGATGTCCATAAATTTGAAATTGCATTTCAGTTCCTCTTCCAATGCTAACAGGGGTTTGTTCTAGTAAACATAAGCTAGGATATAGGTTAATTGACCTGTCGTTGGGTAGATTCGGAGAGGGTCTGACCAGCAACGAATAAGGTGTTTTGTGGGTATAGTTTTTTATCGGAATAACATCAAGCTCACAGCGAACGTTGTTTTTCAACCATCCTTCATCGTTTATCATTGTTGCATATTCACCAAGTGTTAGCCCATAAACAATCGGGACATTATGCATGCCTACAAAACTTTTAAATTCGTCTTCCATTAAAGGTCCATCAACATAATGTGCATTTGGATTGGGACGATCAAGAACCAGAAGCTGAACGTTGTTCTCGGCACATGACTCCATCACCAAATGAAGTGATGATAAGTAAGTGTAAAAACGAACTCCAACATCTTGAATGTCAAAAACAATCAGATCAAGTCCTTCAAGGTCTTTGGGTTGTGGTTTTTTATATTTTCCATGTAATGAAATAAGAGGTAATTGTGTTTTAGAGTCTATAGAATTCCCGAAATCTTCTCCGTTATCAGATTTACTTCTAAAGCCGTGTTCTGGAGCAAAAACCTTAACTATTTCTATTTTGTGGGTGAGTAAACTGTCAATTAAATGAATCGAACCTTTAGAGGTTTCAATAAGACTAGATGCGTGAGCGACAATTCCAATTTTTTTATTTTGAAGTAAGGGTAAATAGGTTTCAATTTGTGCAGCCCCAACTTGAATTTGAGCATGAACGGAGCTAAAGAAAAATAGACTCAACGAAAACCATAATAAAAATGTATTTTTGAGGGCAATAACCATAGAATAAGTCATTTGAATTTCGGATTATTTTTAGCGCATCGAATGCGAAGACAAAGCATTGATAAAAGTAGTGCATCGAGTCGGATTATAAAAATTGCGATAACTGCAATTGCTGTAGGAATGGTGATGATGATCGTTGCTTTATCAACAAGTTTGGGGCTTCAGCATGAAATTAAGAAGAAGATAATAGTTTTTAGTGGTCAGTTACATATTGCACCATTTGAAAATAATAATTCAAAAGTTTCTACTCAAGCAATACGTCTGTCAGAATTAAACTTGAATGCGTGGAATGATCCTGAGGAAATAGATCATCATCAAGCAACGGCGAGTAAAGCGGCTCTTGTAAAGTCAATAACTGACTTTGAGGGGCTTATAGTAAAGGGAGTTGGATCTGAATATAGATGGAATAATTTAGACACTTACTTAGTTTTGGGCAGATACCCAATTACGAATCAAAATTTAAATAATGAAGTACTTTTATCAGAGACCATAGCTAATCGTTTACAGATTAATGTTGGAGATAAAATCACAGCATATTTTCAAAGTAAAACTTCATCGACTTCTCCTAATACTCGTTATTTCAAGGTTGTTGGAATTTATGAAACCGGGTTTCCGGATTTTGATTCTTCGTATCTTTTCGCGGACATTCGACATATTCAGAGAATTAATAAATGGAGCTCAGAGGAAGTGGGGGGAATTGAAGTTTTTTTAAAAGAAGGAGTTGATTTGACTCAAAAGAATGAAGAGATTTATAATCAACTGCCACCGCAAATTGACAGCATTACTGTTGATGAGATGTTTCCGGGTTTGTTTGAATGGGTTTCATTATTTGATTTTAATGTTGCTATCATACTAATTCTTATGCTTTTGGTAGGAACACTAAATATGGCAACAGCTTTGTTGGTTTTAATTTTAGAGCGCTCAAAAATGATAGGATTATTGAAATCTATGGGTGCTAGAAATAAGTTAATTCAGCAGGTGTTTTTATGGAATGCTTTTTATATAATAATCAAAGGAATTTTTATTGGAAATTTTATTGGCTTAGTTTTGGTTTTTGGGCAGAAAAAATTCAATTTTATTCACCTCGATCCTATGATATATTATGTCTCTGAAGTCCCAGTATTATTATCGTTTTCAAATATTTTTTTTTTAAATTTAGGTATTATTATAACATGTACAATGTTGTTGTATTTCCCTTCTTTAGTAGTCACTAAAGTTGATCCTACAAAAGTGATGCGTGTGCAGTAATAATGAAGTAGATATTTTTAATTAATATGACATATTTACTTTTAAATAAACGTATTTTTGTATTAAATTTATGGATTACGCAGAAAACATCCTCCAAACAATAGGGAATACTCCTTTAGTCCGATTGAATAAAATCACCAGTGAAGTAAATGCTTTGGTTTTGGCTAAAGTTGAAAGTTTCAATCCTGGGAATTCTACAAAGGACCGCATGGCATTAAAGATGGTTGAAGATGCAGAATCTGATGGTCGCTTAAATCCAGGATGGACAATTGTTGAGGGTACATCTGGAAACACAGGAATGGGTTTAGCTCTTGCAGCTATTGTTAAAGGATATAAGTTAATTTGTGTTTCAACCGATAAACAATCTAAAGAAAAATTTGATGTTCTCAGAGGAGTTGGAGCACGGGTTATAGTTTGTCCAACAGATGTAGCGCCAGAAGATCCAAGGTCTTATTATTCAACTTCTAAGCGCATTGCAGAAGAAACACCAGACTCTTGGTATGTTAATCAATATGATAACCCCTCAAATTCCCTTGCTCATTACGAACAGACAGGACCTGAAATATGGAAACAAACAGATGGAAAAATTACCCATTTTGTTGTTGGAGTTGGAACGGGTGGAACTATTTCTGGTGTTGGTAAATTTTTGAAAGAAAAAAATCCAAATATTAAAATCTGGGGAATTGACACCTATGGTTCTGTTTTTAAGAAATATCACGAAACAGGAATCTTTGATGAAAATGAAATCTATCCTTACATTACTGAGGGAATTGGGGAAGATATACTTCCAAAAAACGTTGATTTCTCTATTATTGATGCATTTGAAAAAGTGACAGATAAAGATGCCGCATTGTATACGCGGAAGATGGCATTGGAAGAAGGTATTTTTGCAGGTAATTCTTGTGGTGCTGCTATCAAAGGATTATTGCAATTGAAAAGACATTTTAAGCCAGACGACATAGTAGTTGTTTTGCTTCATGATTCAGGGAGCCGATATATTGGTAAGATGTACAATGATGATTGGATGCGTAAAAAAAAATTTATAGATTAGAAAACATATATAATCACTAAGGTTTTTGACAATATTTCCATAAATTAGTCGTTAATAAAAAGACGTATTAAAATTTATTTTGAATAAAGAATTAATAACATTCCGAACATTAATGATTATAACAGGTTTTATGTTATTTCCATTTTTAAGTTTATCTGCTCAAACATCATGGGATTTAAGGTTAAACAACAGGGCTCAAATCACAACACCTGCAGCTGGTTCTCCATCACAATTTTGTTCAAGCGCTTCTTCAAATTTAATTTTTCAGGTTACTAATGATGGCCCTGACAATTTAGTTTTGGCTACTGTTTCGATGACTGCAACCCTAACACTTACGGGAAATACTTTTTCTCCATCAGGGTCTAATGTTGCAACTAACGCATTCACTACAAATACTTTCCCAGGTAGCCAGGTTCAAAATGAAATACGATCTGGACAGTTTGCTGTTTTTACTTGGCCTTCCCCTTTGCAGTTTGCAAGTACAGGAATAACAACTGTTACTATTGAGGTTGCTCCTTTTTCAGGAACTGATGCTATAGCAAATAATACTCAAAGTTACGTTGTAACGGTTCAGGCCAATCCAACACAACCAACTCTAACGTCTAACTATGGTAACGGTACAATTTCTATATGCCAAGGCGCTTCTGTTGAGTTAACTTCATCTGCAGTTGGTGATGAATATGAGTTTTATAGAAATGGTGTTTTACTTGGACCAAGACAAGCTTCTGTTTCATTTATAACTACCAATCTCAATAATAATGATGTAGTTAATGTAATAGCTTTCTTTACTTCAAATTGTTCTTCTGTGAATTCTGCACCTATCAATGTGATTGCAGAAACTCTTCCAAGTGGTAGTATTGACTCAACAGCAAATAATAATGTTGCTTGTGAAGGAGATTCTGTTTTATTTACAGCTACTGATTTGAATGGTAATCCAACTCCATATTTTGAGTTTTTTGTTAATAATATTTCAACTGGATCTGCTTCTACTGTTTCAACCTACACCTATACACCTGTAATAACTGACAGTGTTTTAGTTACCGTTAGAACATGGTCTTCTAGTCCATCTTTATGTTATGACGAGGACTCTATTACTCTTAGAATGAATTCTGTTTCAGGATCTAATAGTATTACTGGATCTCAAACAATTTGCTCTGGAGAAGATCCTTTTATTATTGCTAACACTTCTATTTTTGTTGCAGATCTTGCAGCAGAAGGAGCAGTTTTATTATATCAATGGCAAAGCAGAACAGCTTCGACTTCGTTTACAAATATTTTAGGAGCTAATGCTATAACCTATGACCCAGGAATACTTTCAGAAACAACTGCATATAGACGTTTAATTTACTCATCATTTAATAGCGTCCAATGTAATACTTTGGCTGCTTCAGCAACTTCTAATATAGTTACTATAACAGCAGATCCGGTTTCTACGGCTGTTTTAACTTCTAATGCAATAAATCTTACAGTTTGTTCAGGTGATGATCTTATTGTTGATGGCTCAACTTCTTTAAATACTGCTAGTTATCGTTTTTATTTAAACGGAAACCCTCTTGGTTCAGGACCTCAATCTACTTCTTCTTTTACAATTAATGCAGGTACATTTTCAGATTCCTCATCTATAACTCTTAGAGCTTATCAAGGCACTTTGGGTTCAGGATGTTTTAATGATACTAGTTTTGTTATCCGAGTAAATGGATTAACAGGGACAAATATAATTGGAAGTAATCAGAACGTGTGTTCTGGGGATACTCCAGCTGCTTTTACAAGTATTTCAACACCTACAAGCGATAGATTATTAGATGGTGCTGTTTACACTTATCAATGGCAAAGTAGGATAGGATCAAATCCTTATTCTGATATTATAGGAGGAAATAGTGAAACTTTTACTCCTAGTTCAGTTACTACAACAACCGACTATCAACGAAAGGTTATAAGCACTTATAATTCAGTAGTTTGTGACATGATTTCAGCTTCGGTTCGAGTCACTGTTGATTCCAATCCAGATGTTTTTCTATCTGCAGCATCTACATCTATTTGTGCAGGAGATTCTGTTATTTTCACAGCTTCTGGAGCCGTAAGTTATGAGTTCTTCGTTAGTGGAATTAGTCAAGGAGCAACATCTACATCAAACACTAAGACTATTTCTGGGTTTACCGATGGTCAGCTTGTAACTGTAATAGGTGAAAACGCTCAGAATTGTTTTACAACTTCAAGTGCGGTTACTATAACAGTTAATCCAATACCGTCAGGATCACTTTCGTCAGGTTTAACGCTTGACACGATGTGTAAGGGAGACTATCCGATATTTACGGCAACTGGTGGAACTACTTATGAGTTTTATGTGGGAGGGGTTCAGCAATTTGGTGCTGGAATTTCTGGAAACATATTTAATACAGTTTCTAATTCTTTAGATTTAACAGATAGCTCAATAGTATCTGTTAGGGTTATTAATGCTGGTGGGTGTAGTGAAACAATATCATCAACAATCCGAGTAAATGGATTAACAGGAGCTAACAGTATTTCAGGTTCTCAAACAATTTGTACAGGAGGAGATCCAGTGCTACTTTCAAGTGCAGCAGTTCCAAATTTAGACATAGCTGGAGCAACCTTAAGTTACCAGTGGCAGAGTAAAACTGGAGCAAACCCTTTTAGTGATATTGTAGGAGCTACTTTATTAAACTACGATCCAAGTGCTTTAACAACAACAACAATATATCGTAGGGTGGCTTACTCAACATTTAATGGTGTTCAGTGTCCTGGGACAGATGATTTAGGATCTTCAAATACGGTAACTGTAACAGTAGATTCAGCAGCAACTCCTGTGCTTAATTTTACATCAGGACTTTCTAATGATACGCTATGTTCTAATAGTAGTGTAACATTTGATTCAACTGGAACAACAGGAGCAGACACTTTTGAGTATTTTGTGAATGGAGTAAGTGCAAGATCTGCTCTTGCTTCTCCAGCAGGATTAACATACACTCCGCCTCTTGGAAGTTTAAATGACGGAGATCAAATTACTGTAAGAGCATACTTATCATCAATCCCGTCTTGTGCTGTTGAACAAACTATAACAATCCGAGTAAATGGATTAACAGGGACAAATATAATTGGAAGTAATCAGAACGTGTGTTCTGGGGATACTCCAGCTGCTTTTACAAGTATTTCAACACCTACAAGCGATAGATTATTAGATGGTGCTGTTTACACTTATCAATGGCAAAGTAGGATAGGATCAAATCCTTATTCTGATATTATAGGAGGAAATAGTGAAACTTTTACTCCTAGTTCAGTTACTACAACAACCGACTATCAACGAAAGGTTATAAGCACTTATAATTCAGTAGTTTGTGACATGATTTCAGCTTCGGTTCGAGTCACTGTTGATTCCAATCCAGATGTTTTTCTATCTGCAGCATCTACATCTATTTGTGCAGGAGATTCTGTTATTTTCACAGCTTCTGGAGCCGTAAGTTATGAGTTCTTCGTTAGTGGAATTAGTCAAGGAGCAACATCTACATCAAACACTAAGACTATTTCTGGGTTTACCGATGGTCAGCTTGTAACTGTAATAGGTGAAAACGCTCAGAATTGTTTTACAACTTCAAGTGCGGTTACTATAACAGTTAATCCAATACCGTCAGGATCACTTTCGTCAGGTTTAACGCTTGACACGATGTGTAAGGGAGACTATCCGATATTTACGGCAACTGGTGGAACTACTTATGAGTTTTATGTGGGAGGGGTTCAGCAATTTGGTGCTGGAATTTCTGGAAACATATTTAATACAGTTTCTAATTCTTTAGATTTAACAGATAGCTCAATAGTATCTGTTAGGGTTATTAATGCTGGTGGGTGTAGTGAAACAATATCATCAACAATCCGAGTAAATGGATTAACAGGAGCTAACAGTATTTCAGGTTCTCAAACAATTTGTACAGGAGGAGATCCAGTGCTACTTTCAAGTGCAGCAGTTCCAAATTTAGACATAGCTGGAGCAACCTTAAGTTACCAGTGGCAGAGTAAAACTGGAGCAAACCCTTTTAGTGATATTGTAGGAGCTACTTTATTAAACTACGATCCAAGTGCTTTAACAACAACAACAATATATCGTAGGGTGGCTTACTCAACATTTAATGGTGTTCAGTGTCCTGGGACAGATGATTTAGGATCTTCAAATACGGTAACTGTAACAGTAGATTCAGCAGCAACTCCTGTGCTTAATTTTACATCAGGACTTTCTAATGATACGCTATGTTCTAATAGTAGTGTAACATTTGATTCAACTGGAACAACAGGAGCAGACACTTTTGAGTATTTTGTGAATGGAGTAAGTGCAAGATCTGCTCTTGCTTCTCCAGCAGGATTAACATACACTCCGCCTCTTGGAAGTTTAAATGACGGAGATCAAATTACTGTAAGAGCATACTTATCATCAATCCCGTCTTGTGCTGTTGAACAAACTATAACTCTTACTGTTCAGGGGATTAATGAACCTAACACTATTTCAGGGTCTCAATTAATTTGTTCAGGTGATATTCCAGTTCAAATATCAGGATCAACTTTAACTGCATCTCCATCAGGTGTTATAACATATCAATGGCAAAGTAGAATAGGAGCAGATAGTTTTGTTAATATCATTGGAGGAACTTTACAAAATTACACTCCATCTGCTTTATCAACAACAACAGCCTTTAAACGTAATGCAATATCTACTGTTAATTTTACTTCTTGTGTATTTGAAAGTAATACTGTTACTGTAACAACCGCTGCAGGTCCTGTGCCAGTTGCAATACTTTCATCTGGCGAAGTTGCAGATACTGGTTGTGCAGGTGAAAATTTTATTTTTGATGCTAGCGCAAGTACCGGAGGATTGAGCTATGAATTCTTCGTAAATGGAATTTCTAACGGAATTGCATCTTCAGTAAATACTGCATCCTTATCATTAACAGATGGTCAAACAGTTAGTGTAAATGTTTATCCGGCCGCAAATGGCGTTGGATGTGCAAGCAGTCAATCAATTTCCGTTAGAGTAAATTCAATCTTGGGGTCCAATTTTATTGGAGGTAATCAAACTTTATGTGTTGGTGAGAATCCTTCGGTTTTAAGTTCAGTTAGCACTCCCACATCATCAACAGGCACCCTAACTTTTCAGTGGCAATCCAGGTCAGGTGTCAATCCTTTTGTTAATATAAATGGATCAACAGATATATCATATGATCCTAATGTTCTACCTGTAACTACAATATTTAGACGTTTAGCAATTAGCACTCTTAATGGAGTTAGTTGTTCAAATCCAAGTAATGAAGTAACTGTTACTGTTGACTCATCCGCTATTGTAACAGGTACACTAATTTCAGATCAACCTTCTGATACAGTTTGTTTCGGTGATCCAGGAGTAATTACTTTTACCGTAAATTCTGCAGCTGCTCCAATAACTGTTTTCTTTGTTAATAATGTTGAAGTTCAAAGAAGTAATTCTCAAACTTACACTTCTACACAATCTAATTTTGCTGATGGAGACGTTGTTAAAACTAGAATCTTAAATGCCGCGGGATGTTATAGTGAGCAAAACTTAATTGTCAGTGTAAATGTCGCTACCGCTGGAAGTATTTCTGGAGCTCAATCTATTTGTTTTGGATCTGATCCTCTTATGTTAACCTCTGTAGCTTCTGGAACTATTGATGGAGTTGCTATAACCTCACCAGGCACTGGAAATTATCAATGGCAAGACTCTACTGATGGAGTAACATGGAATAATATTCTTACTGCGACTTCTGATAATTATTCCCCAACTGCAGTTCTTGTAGACAAATATTATAGAAGACTAACGGTTACTTCACTTAATGGTGTTTCGTGTACTTTCCCGACAAATAGCTTCTTAGTTAGTGTTGATATACTTCCCATTCCAGGTTTAACTGCAAATGGAGGGGCAATTAGTGCCCCTGCAACATTGACTTCTTGTTTAAATGCAGAGATTGTTTTTATTGCCTCAGGGGGAGTTGAATACGAGTTTTTTGTAAATGGAGTTTCAATTCAGTCAAGACAAGCCTCACAAAATTTCTCATCATCTTCACTAGTTGATAGTGATGAAATTATAGTCCGAGTATATGATAGTTCGTCTCCTACCGCTTGTTTTGATGATTCGGGAATTATAGATTTAACTATAGATCCCCTACCTATGGCTTCGATTTCTTCTTCAGCACCTAATGACACTTTTTGTTCATCAGACAGTGTTGTCTTTACAGCAGGATCTGGAGGAGCACCTGCAACATATGAATTTCTTGTAAATGGTACATCTTTTCAAAATAGCTCTACAAATTTATTTGACACTTCAGACTACCTTATTACACTTACTGATCAAACTGCTGTTCAAGTTATTGTTTCAACTATTTCTGGATGCTCAAGTAATGTAACTATAGTCTTAACTGAAAATGGAATTTCAGATTTTGGTACATTAAGTTCAACAACAGCTTCAGTTTGTATAAATAATATTCCTGATCCAATTATTGGAACTACCTCAATTGCCTCGGGAACAATGACTTATCAGTGGCAATCTTCTCCTGATAATATTACGTATAGCAATATCAATGGAGAAACTTCGACGACTTTGACTCCTACAACACCATTGCTAATTACTACATATTTTAAAAGACTGACAATAAGTGAATTAAATAGCGTTGTTTGTTCAAGTTCAACTGTTCCTTTCAAATTAACAGTTGACCCACTACCAATTCCTGGCTTAATATCGAATCCAGGAGCTATTTCAGCACCAGGAACATCAACTTTATGTGACATCACTGGTTCCGCAAGTTTTGAGGCAACAGGGGGTGCTTCTTATGAATTTTATATAGATGGAGCTGTATTTCAAGCAAGATCTGCTGCAAATTCATTTACAGCTTCTACATCAGGCACATTATTTAATAATAGTAAAGTCTATGTTAGGGTTTTCAAAGAAATAACAGGTGGATGTTTTGCAGATTCGAATTTAATTAATATTGTTACAGTTCCACAACCTGTTATAAGTTTAACTAGCGATAAGTTTTCTAATATCTTCTGCGATACAGATGAAGTAATCATAACCTCTACCTCAAGTGTAGCTGGAAGTACTTTTGATTTCTACGTAAATGGGACAAGTTACCAGAATAGTATCTCAGGCACTTTTTCTCCGACATTAAATGCCCCTAATGCTGTTAATGGTGGAGATGTTATTACAGTAATTGTAACCACACCTGGTGGATGTAGTTCAAGTAGTAGCTTAACAATGGTAGAAAACTTTATTACTCCTCCAGCAACTTTAACAACAGCAATTGCTAATTTATGTTCGGGTGATATACCGACTCCAATAATCGGAACAACAGGAAGTGCATCAGGAACTATTTCCTACCAATGGGAAAACTCTACTGACAATATAACTTTCACTAATATTGCAGGAGCTCAGTCATCAACTTATACCCCAACAACAGGAATCACAACAACCACTTATTATCGTCTTCAGACAATAAGTACATTAGGTGGAATAGTTTGTCAGTTACCAAGCCCATCAATAAGGGTTCAGGTATTACCTCCTCCTATAGCGGGAATAACAGGTACATCATCCTCAGGTAGCATTACTGGTTTAGGTAATTTAACAGTTTGTCCAGGTGATCTAGTAAGCTTTTCAGCAACTGGAGGGGCAAGCTATGAGTTTACAACAGAATTAGGAGTGGTATTACAAGCACGCTCAACAAGTAATGCATACAGTTCAACTACTTTAATAAATAATGATAAAATTAGAGTAACCGTATTTAACCAGGTTGCAAATGGATGTTCAAGCTTCTCTGATATTATTACTATTGTAGATGGAGTTGCAGCAATTATTTCACTTACAACCGATAAGATATCTGACACCTTTTGTACAGGTGATGATATTGTAATAATGTCTTCTTCTTCAATTGCCTCATCAACCTTTACCTTTTATGTGCAAGGTATTCTTCAGTCTGGTCCATCAACTAATTCATCGTATACTGCTGCAGCAGGTTCTATTCAAAATCTTGATGAAGTATCCGTTATAGTAATTACTCCTGGTGGATGTAGTACAACTTCAACGATTACTCTCAATGAGAACTTAATTTCAACAACAGGAAACTTAACATCTGCAAGTCTATCGATTTGTTCAGGAGATACTTCTTCTAGTATAATTGGTCCAACCTCAGTAGCCAGCGGAGTAATTAGTTATCAGTGGTCAGGTTCAAGTGATAATATAACATATACAACAATTAACGGAGCAAACTTATCGTCATATGATCCAGGTGTTTTAACATCAACAACATATTTTAAGAGAAGAACAATTAGTGTATTAAATGGAGTTCAATGTGAATCAATAGACACTCCCTTTATAGAAATTTTGGTTGGTGATTCACCTGTATTAAATCGAACTACAGGTGGCCCATCTCTTCAAGAATTATGTTCAGGTGATACTATTACACCTATTAGCTATGAATTCGGCGGGATAACTTCATCTGTTCAAATTAGAAATTTAGGTGCAAATCTTGCTCCTGTAATGGTTGGACCTGGATTAGTTACTGCTATTGCTGGACCGCCAAATGGATGGTATAATATTACATCTGCAGCTGCAACCTCGAGCTTTACTATTTCAGGAAATATTTTGAACACTTCTGTATTCGATGTAGTAACAATTTTACCTGCTGGATCTGCCTGCCCTCAAATCACAGAAACCTATTCGATTATTGTATCTCCGCCTGCAGTTCAGCCAGACTTTATTAGAATGGATGTTAACCAGCCAGGATATGAGGTTCTTTCTTCGGCAATGAGTAATACTCCCGCTATTGCTGCTTTAGCACCAGTACGATGGTATAATAATACTGTTTGCCAAGATAGATTGCCGGCTCCAACTACAGCTAGTACAGAATTTTTTACCTGTTACATTGATAATGCATTCAATCAACAATCTAATCAGTATGAGTGGGAAGTTACACCTCAAGGTGCAGGTAATATGGTTAATAATAATTTCCAGCAAACAACAATTCGAGTAAATGAAGTAGCTGCTCTTTTAAATGGGCAAAGCTATACAGTAACTATTACAACTGCTTCTGGAACAATAACAGCATATCAATCAATATCCAGTGCTGCAATGCAAACTGCAGACTTAATAGGTTTAGATTTAGCAAATAAAATAAATGTTGACGCTGAAGTATCTGCAATTTATAACAATGTTTCAAACCAAATAATTATTGAAGCTGCTGTTGCTAATACAGCGTTTACTGTTTCTGCTGCTCCGCTTGGTCTTGGACAATCAATTCAGTTAGGAAACCCAGTAAATGATCTTAATGGAATTACTCGCAGTGGAACTATGCAATGGGATCAAGCCTTCAGCGGATTAGCAACTATAAGTGTTCGATCTGTAGGTTGTGGAGGTGGTAATTCGCCTTGGACCTCTGTTCAGATTGATGTAATTTCTGAAAGTGTTCCTGCTAATCCAGCTTCAGAACTAAATACTCCGATTGCTTTAGATGTAAATACTTGTAGTGGTGGAACTACTGGACCCATTCCTGAATGTCAAATAGATGCATTTTCCCTTCCGACTCAATTTTTCGCTTCCAGTAACAATGCAGCTAATGTCAATAATTACGCTTCTCTTGAATGGAGGATTATTAACGAAGCACCAGGGATTGGATCTTCAGTTGCTTCACCTGGAACTATAGCTCAAGCTACAGGAATTATTTCATGGAATATTGGTTGGTTTGGTGTATTTGATTTACAAGTTCGACCAAGGAGTTGTGATAATGTTTTGGGAAATTGGATATCGACAACAGTAATTATTGGTTCAACAAGCGCAGCTCCTTCAATTAGTGTTGATCCCTCATCTGCTTTACCTGAATGTCCTATTCCGTTAGCTGGTTTCACGACGTTATTAGAGTCCGATCAGTCAGTAAAATGGTATGTAAACAGTTCTGTAGGCTTAAGCGATACAACTTCTTTTATTAATACTAATACACTTCAATTAACGCCAGAAGCAAACAATGATTTATTATTAGACTTCCAACCAGGTTACTCAGGAAATGTAATTATTACTGCTGAGCCAGATTCATGCCCAGGATCTTCCACTACTTATATTATTCAAGTCCCTGAACCACCGACTTTAACTTTGACTTCAGCAGTTAATTCAAATTTACAAATAGGTTCTTCTTCGGTTTGTGTTGATACTTCTATAAACACAATCACATACGATATTGATGGTGCAGCTAATACAGTAACTGTATCAGGACTTCCTCTTGGTGTAAATGCTGCATTACAAACTACACCTCAATCTACAATACTAAATTTCTCTAATACTGGAACTGCTTTCTCAGCAAATCAAGTATACTCTTTAAATATTAATAACAGCATATTTAGTTTTACAACTACTGGTGGAACAAATTCATTTGATGATGTTGCAATAGGATTACGAGATGCTGTAAATGCACTTACAACTGATTTTGTAGCTACCTATGTTTCTCCTAGTTTATCTCTTGAAGTAAGTGCATCAGGTAGAAGAGGGAACTCATATATAATTGCTCGATCAACACCATTTGGCAATTCAGTTGCAATCAGCGCCCCTTTGGTTACAGTTTTACAAAAAACACTTACCATTTCTGGAACACCTTTAGCATCTGTAATTCCAGGATTATACAATTATGTAATAACCACAGAGGCTCCAGCAGCAAATTGTGCAGTGGTCAGTTCTACAGGAATTATAGAAATTGAAGCTCCTGCAACTATTTCAATTACATCCGGAATAGCTAATAATGTTGGGACTAATTCTTTATGTAATGGGTCCTCCTTTAACCCTCCAGCAGCTTTAATGACTGTTAAGATTCAAAATGCTTCACAATTAATTGTAGATCCATCCACACCTCTTCCAAATGGTTTGTCTTTATCATTATCAGCTAGTGGATCTCTCAATGAGTATGAAGTAGTTGGACAAATTAATGAAACGGTAGTAGTGCCTAAATTATTTACAGTAAACCTTATTACTGTTGGGGCTGTTTGCGATGAAGCTTCAATTCAAATAACAATAGAAGTAGAGCCGAGCCCAGTTATTATTCCCGCTGACGCTAGTCTTGTAAATCAAACAGAATGTTCAAGATCACCCATTGATCCTATACGATTTGAAGTTTTTAACCCTGCTTTTGGATTGGGTACAACAGCGGCTAGTGTTTACCCTAACGGAGTTACTGGTCAGCTTTATCAACAAGCTCAACTTTCACAATTTCAAGTTAATTTCACTGTTAGTGTTGCAGATACTTCAGCTGTTAGTGACACATTTACTTTTAACATTAATAACACGCTATACACTTATACCGCTGCAGCTACGCACAATTATATTCAGTTAGCTTCTGAATTGAATACTTTCTTAACTGATCAACTACCCGATGCAAATTATAGTGTTCTCTACACTGCCGGTACAAATGTGATTCAAATTCAAGCAGTTAATCCAGGTATTGCTTTTGATATTATTTCTTCAGAAACTTCTGCTAACCTTGGCATTGGTAATACAACAGTTGTAACCCCACCAGCTTACTATGAGATCTCTGGAACACCGTCTGTTACTCTTGTTGTACCAACAGATTACATATACGAGCTTATCACCTCTGGGCCTTCCTGTATTGGAAGCTCTTTAGTAAGTGGAACAATTACAATAAACCCAAACACATATGCAACTTATTTCTCAGGAGATGCTAATCCTATTATTTGTGACACTGAAACAATTGGAGATATTGTATATAATACAGTAGGTGCTATTTCTGCTGCAATAGTAACGCCAACGACTCCATCTTGGGTTAGTGTTAACTTTGATTCTGTTGCACAATCAGTAACTATTTCAACCCCTATTGCCCCCAGTTTGAATGTCACCCAAACTACAGTTTACACCTATCAAATTAATTTGATTGGAAGTATATATGGCTGTACCGATACACCAACTCCAATTCAAGGTACAATTACTGTATCACCCATCGATCAAATTAGTCATATTATAACTTCAGGTTCTCAAACACAAGATATTTGTGTGACAGGAAATCCTTTAGCAATCGTTCCAATTGAATATCAATTATCTGGAGGAGCAACAGATGCAACTGTAACCGGACTACCTCCGGGAATTACAGGAAACTTAACAGTTTCTAATACAATTTTAATATCAGGAACTGCAACTCAAATTCCAAGCTCAACGTTTACTTATAATTATCAGGTGGTAACTACACCAGCTGCATGTGTTTCCGCAACAGCTAACGGTTCAATAACAGTATTCTCACAACCTGAATTAACATTAAAATCAACACCAACATCTAATAGTCAAATAGGAGTTAATTCAATTTGCGATCAAACACCAATTGAAACCATTATTTATGAATATAGCCCAGTGCCATCCACTATGGTTAATTTTACCTGGACGGGATCAAATAGTCTAAATGGGTTAGGAGTTACTGCATCAGTTTCTGGAACTAATCAGTTTGTAATTCAAGGAACTCCTTCAACTGGAGTTACCCAAACGACAATTTACACCTATCAAATAGAAACAGTTGGAAGTAATTGTACGCCAGAAATTGTTTTAACGGGAAGCATTGCTATTAACCCAAATGATTATATAGTACATATTCCAACATCAGGTTCAGAGACACAATCAGTCTGCGTGAATAATCAAGACAATCCGCTTACAGCTCTCGCCGAAAATTTTGTAAATATTGAATACCAATTAGAAGGAGGAGCTTCAAATGTTGATGTTTTAGGTCTCCCTCTTGGTTTAGGTTTCACTATCACTTCGTCAAATACTGTATTAATTTCAGGTATAGTAAATGCATCAGCGACGCCTACACTTTATAACTATATAATAACGACAAATGGGTCTTGTTCTAACGCAACTGCAAATGGATCTATCGATGTTTTAGCTTTACCTACTTTAACTCTTACAAGCTCTAATTCAACAATCAATCAAACTGGAACTAGTGCAATTTGTGAAGCTACTCCAATTGAAACAATTACTTATGAAATGGGTGGTGGTGCTACACGACTTGACTTCTCATGGGTTGGTTCTAATACACTTCAATTCTCCGGAATCACTTCAACTGTTTCTGGTACTGAGTATATTATCTCAGGTACCCCAACTACTGGTGTTACTCAAACTACTATCTATACTTATGAATTAACTACTGCAGATAGTGGTTGTTCGCCCGAAATTATTCTCACAGGTAGGATTGAAGTTATACCAAATCAATCTGTTTCTTTAATATCTTCTGCAACTACCAATAGTCAAATAATTTGTATTAATGATCAAATTAGTTCAGGATCATTCACTTCTAGTTTTACTTCAATTGAATATCAATTAGGAGGAGGGGCATCAGGAGCAGTTGTAACTGGTCTTCCAACAGGAATTGGTTATACTATCACAGCATCAAATACAGTATTAATTAGCGGATCTGCAGCTCCTTCAGCTACATCTATTGCTTCTCCAACAATATTATACACTTATACACTCGTTACCTCTGGAGATTGTGTTACTTCTCAAGTCCAAGGAACAATAGAAGTTCATTCACTACCTGTAATGAGCTTAACAACTTCTTCTTCTACTTCAAACCAAGTAGGAATTGCAGGTTCTGTCTGTATGAATACTCCAATTGATGAAATCGTTTATAAATTTGAGGGTGGAGCAACCGGTGTTCAATTTAGTTGGATTTCACCAGGACCTTTAAATGGAGTTACAGCAACTAATTCTGGAACAAATGAATTTAGAATATCTGGTAATCCATCTGTTAATATAACTACAAACACAGTTTATCAATATCAAATTGTAACTACTGGAAGTGAATGTTCACCAGAGATTACATTAACTGGAAGTATTGAGGTTAAACCAGATGATTTACTTTTACTAACTTCTGCAGTTGGAACTGATAATCAAGATATTTGTGTTGGTGGTCTTCCAGTCGCTAACGATCTCATAGATATTACTTATGAATTACGTAATGGCGCTCAAAGTGCATCAGTAATTGGACTCCCTCCGGGAATTGGCTTCAGTATCAACGCTTCAGGAACACTTAGAATTAGTGGTACTGCTCAAGCTTCTGCCTCTCTATCTTCTTCAACAATATCTCCTTATATATATACAGTAACAACTATTGGATGTTCTCCATTTGTTATGAATGGAACTATTAATATCATACCAAAACCTGAAATGATTTTAGCTGTTGGAGCAGAATTTCAGGAGCCAGTTTGTAATAATACACCTATAACTCCTGTAGGTTATGTTTTTAATCCTGCAGCGGGATCTAATCCCTTAGTTACTTGGCCAGACGGAAGACCTAATGGGATTTCAGAAAGTCTTAGTGTTTTTGGAGGGGGAGTAACTCCTAACATGATTAGTATTCAAGGAACTCCAAATATTAATGTATCATCAACAACAACCTACAGATACGTTATTACATATTCAGGTACGTGTGACATAGACGCTATTAACCCTGATGTAATTGTTTCTGGTTCTTTCGGAGTAATTCCTACACCTTTTATTGATTCTCCTTATATCATTGCAAATGATGTGACTAACGTTTCTTGTTTTCAAGGAAATGATGGATCAATTATAATTCCTGATGATACATTGGCTCAGTTTGAAGATCGTATTAGAGGTGGTTTATTAAGTCAAAGGCAAATAGATGAAATAACCCTAACGGGTACTACAGCTATTGGTGATATTATTAGTATTAGTTTTGGAGGAAAAACCTATTCATATACAGTTAAAGCCGCTGTTTATTTAAATCCTACACCTGAAAATTTCCAAGCAGTTAGTAATGAGCTTGCAGATGTTATTAATAATGCAGTTGCACCTAACCAAAGTTATGCGACTGCTGTTCCTTTCGGATCGCCTACACAGGGAGGAATTAGAATTACTGCTGATGTTGGAGGAATAGCGCTTAACTCTTCTGTTAATGTTGTTCAAACAGCTAACATTAGCAATACTATTGTTACTACTCAAATCAATAGAGCCCTAAATTATTCATACAGTTGGACTGGACCGAATAACTTTACAAGTTCTAATTTAAGTATTTCAAACCTTTTAGCTGGAGATTATTTCTTAACGGTTGATCTTAACGGATGTTCTGAAACTTCAACTGCAATAACAGTTACTGAGCCATTAGAATTAATAATTGCCATCAATGCTTGTGGTGGATTAACAGGTTCATTCGAAGCTACAATAACAGGTGGAACTCCGCCATATACTCTGATTCTAGAAGATGATAATGGCGTTCAAATTGGACCTGCTGTAGTTTCTAATGGTGGACAAGTATATACAGGTCTTGCGGTTGGTGATGATTATGTTTTAGAGGTTACAGACACAACTTGTAATCTAGCTGTTCGTGAGGCTATAGAAATCCCTACTCAACTGTTATTTAATCATTGGGATCTTAACAATGGAGTTACAGATAGTTATTGTTCAACTTCCGCAGGTAACGGAAGTATTTCATTAACTAGATCTGTTGGTGGTGTTTTCCAAAGCGCATTCAGTGGTGGTTCTAATGTATTTTCATATGTTTGGACAAGTTCTTCTTCTTCAGCTACAATTGGAGTTACTCCTAATCTTAGTAATTTGGCTCCAGATATTTATACTTTAACAATAACTGACTTGATTCTAGGTTGTTCTGACATCAGATCGTTTACTGTTGGTGGTTATCCTCAATTAGAGCTTAATCCTATTTTGATCGGTGGCTTACAGCTAAATAGTTCAGGTGTTTCATCAAGTACAGCAGATTATGTTTACTTCTTAACGTGCAGCGATGATAATGATGCAGCATTTACATTTAATGCAGCAGGAGGAAATAATAGTTATACAATTACTTCATCTGTTCCAGTTGGGACAACAGTTAATAATATAGGTGGGTCAATTATTATTCAAGATGGTCTTCCTGGTTTATATACAATTACACTTCAAGATGCTGGGCCTAACGGATTAGTTTGTGATGTTATCAAAACTATTCAGGTTATTAATCCTCCAGCTTTATACCTTGTTGAGGCGGTAGACTTTAGAGTAGATCCTGTTTGCTCTGGTGAGTATGGTTATCTTGAGTTTAATGTTCTTGGTGGAGAACCTAATAAAGGGCCGTATACAGTCACTTTAAATGGAGGTCAACTTGTTGGAACATCACTCTCTGCAGGGGACAGAAGAGTAATATTTAGTGATATTGACACTTCATTAATTAGTGAAATTGAGCCTTTAGTTGAAATAGAAGACGCTTTTGGTTGTAGTACCACTGCTTCTTTAGCGAGTTCAATAACCTTTAACATTACTCAAAGCTTCGAATTCGAAGCTCAAGTAACCGATATAGATTGTTCAAAACCTACTCCAGGAAATAAAGGAAGTGTTGTCTTTACCGAACTAGGACCTGATACATTTACTTCATCTGAAAATGTACAAATACGTGTATATAGATCTTCAGTATTAATTAATATTTATAAATCTTGGGGAACAGATCCTGATACTTCTGATCCATTCAGTATTGATCAACCAGGTTTATACTCCTATGATATAACTGATAGTAATGGATGTATATTAATTGCGGGTGAACAGTTTGAAATTGTGGTTGTTGGTAATCCAAACCCTCTTGACATATCAAGTATTGATGTAACTCAGGTAGGTTGTGAAAACGATATTAGTATCATCGCTCTTAACATAGAAAACATTCAGCCACCATTAAAGATTAATTGGTATGAATATGAATCAACTACTACCAGTTTAGGTACTGTCCCACCTACTTATCAAACAGTTGTTGGGTGGAATCTGAAAGAAGAATTAGAAGGTAATGCAACGGTATCTAATTTGGATGAAGGAATTTATAGAGCTGAGGTTTCTGATGGACGTGCAGAAAATTGTGGTGGATCATTAGTAACAAATAGTATTATACTTCAAGAAAGCTCAATTGAGATAACGAACTTTAGAACTATTGAAAATAGTCCTGCTTTATGTGATAATTATGGAAATAGTTTCACTTCTGATGTGCAATTTAGTATAAGTGAAAATTTAAATAGAAATCTCGGATCAAATAGTTTCAATATTACGCTACTATCTGAATCAGGGTCTGTAATATCTAATCCTGCTTTCTGGGCTAGCTCTAATCCAACAGGATTTATTTATCGTTATCCAAGTCTTCAACCGGATAGATATACTCTAACTGTTGAGGAAAGCCTACCAGAAGCAAGTCCACTCGTTGCTTGTTCAGAGACTTTCTTCTTTGAAATTCAAGATTACTTACCAATCTCTTATGTCGGACAAACTATATTTGAAACAGATATATGTACAGGTAGAGTAGATTTAATAGAAGGCTTAGCTACGGGAGGAGTTCCATTCATTATAAATGGACTTCCTGCTTACCAGTTTGAATGGACTTATACATCTAACGATCCATTAGAACGTCCTGTTAAGTTCTTTGGCGAATCTATTCAAAATGCACCTCCAGGATCCTATTGTGTCAAGATTACTGATGTTAATGGATGTTTCTATGACTCTTGTGACACTTCTTCAGGAGCTCAACCTATTGATATAACCGTTCAAGATGTAGTTAATCCATTTGTAGTAAGTCCTAACCTGACTGATCGTGATGACGCATCATTACTAGTTAAATCATTACCTCCGAATTGCGAGAGTGGTGGTCAAGATGGAAGGATTGGAGTGATATTATCAGGTGGATTATTACCTTATGAAATTACATGGTTTTTAGAAGATCCTACAGTTGTAGCTTTGGGAACATCAGCATATATTCCGGTTCCAGATAGCACAAACAGAACATCACTAGAAGGATTAACACCTGGGAATTATAAGATGGTGGTAACTTCAATAAACCCTCTTGCAGCTGCTTGCTCGATTTCAGGTAATGTTTTAAACAATGAGTATTTATATTACGACGAAATTATTCAGGTATCACCAAACCGTGAACTATATATAATAGACGGACCGTTTGTAGATGAAGATCTTTGTTCTGGACTTCAAGGGAGAATAACAGTCGATGTGTTTGATAACAATAATGGAAATTTAAGTTTCTATTACAATGATATTTTAATTCCTTCTGATGACGTTGTTCGTGTTAACGATCGCTCTTGGTCTATTGCAATTGTAAATGCTATAGATATTGCAGATTTTAAAATTGTAAATGATGAAGGTTGTTGGATTACAACCGAAATAAGTAGAGGTATAGGAGTACCGAATTTTGAATTTACTTCTCCTAATTATGTTATTTCCTCTTCTATTTTAGCTCGTGAAGAAGTAACATTTTTAAATACATCCACGGACCCTTTTGTTACTTCTGAATGGATTTTTGGTGATAATTCTCCTTCGGTAATTGCACAGTCATCTACAAGCAATGTAACGCCAACAAGACATGCTTACGGAGTTTCAGGGACATATTTTGCTACTTTACGTATTTATAATAGCATTGGGTGTTCCGATGAAGTTACTCAGCCTATTGTAGTTGGTAGAGGATATAATATTATGATACCAAATGTATTTACTCCAAATAATGATTTAGTTAATGATAAATTTAGACCATTATTTAGTGGGTTTAGTAAAATGACTTTTTCAGTTTATGATTATCGCGGTAATGTGATTTATAATGAATTTGTTGAAGAAGCTGACTTGACGAACATTACAGGAATATCAGTCAGTGGTTGGGATGGAGCTTTAGCTCCATACTCACCTTATTATATATTTACCGCATCAGGTGTGCTTCTTGACGGAGAAACTGTGGTAGAAAAAAGTGGAACCTTTATTTTGATTAATTAATGATCTTGAAAAAAGCTACATATTATTTATTACTAATAATCCTTTTTGTTGGAGGATCCCTTCATGCGCAAGAAGAATATATTGTTAATCATTCTAAATTTATGCAAAAGTCGAATCCAAGTTATTTTGGTTTCAACAGCTTAAATAAAGTTGGAGTATTATATAATTCTATGAAGCTAAATGAGTACGATAGACTTGATAATAAGTACTTTTTTGGAGCTTTGACTTTTGAAGATCAGGGCTTTAGCTTGGGTGTAGATATTAATTCATTTAAAATTCAAACAACTGGACTAACTTCAAACCTAGCTAATCTATCTTATATTTATAAGTTACAGTTTGACAATAATACATTCTTTTTACCAGCTGTAACTATAGGTTTTGGAAGCTCTAGTGTTAACCCTGCTAATCTTATTTTCGAAGATCAATTAGACACTTCTACAGGATTTATTAATAGTGAATCTATAGACCCTTTAGCTCCAATTATAAGTAATGTGAATTATTTTGATTTAGGTGCCTCTTTTATTCTTCATTCAGATAAATATATGGCTGGATTATCTTTTAAACATCTTAATAGACCAAATACTTCATACAATAAAGAAGTTCCTTTTGAAAAGCCAATTCAGGTTTCTCTTCAGGGGGCTTATGAATTTGACTTAAATCCATACGAAAGAAGGTTTTTGCCCAGATACTCATATTTATATGCTTACGGATCTTTCACTAAATATGGTGATGCTTTACAAATTTATCTTTCTCAAGATTTTCAACTTGGTGAATTTTCAATTGGATTAAGTCAACAAGCTGCTTCGCTAAATTCTTTCTCATTAAATAATGTTGGTGTTTCTATTGGTTTAGCTGTTGAAAATTTTGATTTTGGAATTTTATATAACTTCCCATTTCAATCTCCAGGTATTGTTTACTCTCCAAGTATTTTCGAATTATTTATTACCTTTGACTTTAGTATTTATCGCAGAAATAAGCGTGGACAATACAACCGTTTACAAGTCGATAACTACTACTAGACATCAATTACAGCAACCGATAATTATTAATTTCTAAAGATCTTATTAGGAAAAACCACTGGACTTTCAATACCATTTTTCCCAACGGTAGTTACTCCGAAAAAGAAATTATCAATTACAATTCCTTTTAGAGTAGCTTCCGAAACATCACCTACAAAACGCGAATGATCCCAAGTAGGAGAAGTTGTGTCTCTCCAATATATTCTATAGCCCTTTATGTTGGGATCGTCTGTTTTCGACCATTTGAATCTAGCTGAAGCTTCAACAATTCCTCCAATAGCTAGCTCCGAAACAGCAGGAGGCGCCCAGGCAATGGATGCTAAGTTTATTGCATTAACTGCAGTTAGCTTATTTGCATAGTCAAAATTTACAGCCTCTAAAACATCTCCATAATCAATTCCTTTTTCTGTACGAATATCTTGGTGTTGTTGGGTGTAATTTTCATGTGCTTCCATTATTCGAATTCCTGCAAAACCTTGATCGTTAAAAGGTCTGTGGTGCCCACCTCTTCCAAAACGATCTAATCGATAGATCATTTTTGGATTCATTTCGGGCATGTATTGCTTTACTGTTTTATAAACATAACGAGCCAGTTGCCTGGAAATTCCATCAACTTCACCTCCATAAAATCTTCGACTTCTCCGTTCTCTTTCTGTTTCGGTAGGAGGGACTGGTTCAGAAAAAATTCTAAATGTTCTGTTGTCTATAACACCATCGACCCCTTTAATATTACCTATCATGTCGTTATTCAAAATCCCAATAATTTCCCAACCCTGCTCTTTAGCATATTCAGCCAATCCTTTTCCTCCAAACAGCCCTTGTTCTTCACCAGCAAGACCTGCATAAATTATACTATTTTCAAATGTATAATTAGACAATACTCTTGCAGCCTCTATGGTACCTGCCATTCCGCTTGCATTATCATTTGCTCCAGGTGAATCATCAGTGAAGTTATTGGAGTCAGAAATTCTAGAGTCAATATCTCCGCTCATAATAATATAACGATTAGGATATTTACTCCCTTTTTGAATCGCAATGACATTATTAATCCAAACAGGTTTTATGATTCTTTTTTTATCAGGTTCCACATAATTTTTTTGATAACTTACTTCTATACAGCTTGAACAATCCGAGGATATTTTTTGAAAACTATCAAAAATCCATCTACGTGCTGCTCCTATTCCGCGTGTTTTAGATAAGGTATCACTTAAGGTATGTCGAGTTCCAAAATTAGCTAAAGTAGTAATGTCTTGCTCAATTCTTTCCGTTGAAATACCATCAATTATGGAATAAAAATCACGCTCTGTTTGAGCTAGTACCTTATCTGTATTTGCAAACAAAGTCAATATTATGAGAATACTTAGCACAATTGATTTTTTCATGATTCTATTTTTAAATTTTGTTTTCATCCACATATAATTTTCATCAAACAATATAGTAGTCCTTATAAATATATAAAAAAACCTCCAAGTAGAATTTGGAGGTTTTTAAATAATACAAAACAGTGAATCTAATTAAAAAGGATATTTATTTTCTTCGATTAAAGTAGAAGCTATACTTCTTCTTAAACCTACAATGTTTGGATAATTCATGTATTTACTATATTGCTTCATTCCAGATAGCATTCCTTTAAGATGAACTCCTTCAGCAAATGATACAATAGCCTCTTTTCCGCTTCGATTGATGTTTTCAATAGCATTGAACAAGTATAATTGAGACATCTCTATTTGATTCTTTTGAGAATCGGCACCAAAACGATCACAATTTTTTTCTGTTCTAAGTATTGTGGATTCAGCCATATATATTTCAATCAATATATCCGAAAGCGCAAGAATAATTTGTTGTTCTTTTTCAAACTTAGGTCCAAATTTTTGAACTGCAGCTCCTGTAATCATGAGTAAAACCTTTTTCATGTTTTCAATCAGATACTTCTCTTCCGCAAATAGCTTGTTAGAAATCTCTGCTTTAGGGATTCCGGTCATTAACTCTTGACCTACAGCTGTAGCGGGTGTCATTAAATCCACCTCACCTTTAAATGCTTTTTTCAAAAGCATTCCAATAGAAAGCATTCGATTTATTTCATTAGTTCCTTCATATATTCTGGCTATACGTGCATCTCTCCATGCCGTTTCCATAGGAGCATCTGCAGAGAAGCCCATCCCTCCAAAAATTTGAATTCCTTCGTCTGCACATTTTTGAGCTTTCTCAGAAACAGATACTTTTAGAATGGAACATTCAATAGCAAATTCTTCTACTCCTTTCAATTCTGCCTCTTGATGCGATACCCCTTGTTCTAGAAGTTCATTTATTTTCTCTTCAATATCAAAAGCTGCTCTGTAACTAGCAGATTCACTTGCATAAGTCTCCATTGCCATATTGGCTAGTTTGTATTGAATTGCTCCAAACTCTGCTATAGGAGTTTTAAATTGCACGCGTTCTGTTGCATATTGAATAGCCAAAGTCGATATTCTTCTTTGTGCTTCTATACAAGCTGCTGCAAGTTTAATACGTCCAACATTCAAAGCATTCATTCCAATCTTAAAGCCATCTCCACGTCCTGCTAGCATGTTCTCTAAAGGCACTTTCGTTTCATTAAAGAATACTTGGCGTGTGGAAGAAGCTTTAATCCCTAATTTATTTTCTTCATCACCTAAGGTAATTCCGTTTTCTAGATCTTTAGGAACAATAAAACCTGTTATGTTTTTATCATCTTCAATACGAGCAAAAACAATCAAAATATCTGCAAACCCAGCGTTTGTGATCCACATTTTTTGACCCGTAATCTTATAGTGAGTTCCATCTTCAGAAAGTACTGCTTTGGTTTTTCCTGAGTTTGCATCTGAACCTGCTCCAGGTTCAGTTAAGCAATAAGCTCCAAACCATTCTCCGGTTGCAAGTTTACTTACATATTTTTGTTTTTGTTTTTCATTTCCATAAAGTGTTATAGGCATTGTACCTATTCCTGTATGAGCTCCAAAAGCAGTCGAGAACGACCCATTTGCTCCTGATATATAATCACAGACTAACATAGTAGAAGTAAAAGGCATTCCAAGACCATTATATTCTTCTGGAACAGCTACTCCTAAAAATCCAAGATCACCAGCTTTAGACATTAATTTTTTAGTCAAATCAAAGTCTTTTTGCTCAAAGCGTTCCCTGTTCGGGACGATGTCACGGTCAACAAACTCTATAACAGATTCCTTCATCATAAGTTGTTCTTCGCTAAAGTCTTCTGGAGTAAAAACAGTATTTGCAAGTGTTTGTTTGATTACAAAATCACCACCTAAAGTTTGTGTTTTAGTGTTTTCCATTTAAGTATAGTTAGATTATTTGTTGTTAATTAATTCCTTTTGCTCGACTGTTGTTTTTATATAATCAGTGACTTCAAAAAAGTGTTTCATTTTTTCCGAATTTATATTTTTTATAATAGAGTTGTTAAATTCAATAACGGTTTTCTTAGAAATATCTCTTTTTTCTTTCCCTTTTTTGGTTAAGAAAATCAATACGCCACGACCATCATTTGGATTGGGTTTACGTTTTATGTATCCACGTTTTTCCAGGGAGTTAAGGATTCTAGACAAACTGGTCGATTCTATTCCCATTTTAGGACCTAAAGCGGTAGAGGGAGTTCCATCAGCATCTATAGAAAGTAAAGTAAACCCCATGGACATTGTTGAGTCATAAGCAGACGCTTTATCGTTATACATGTTTGTAACCGACTGCCATGCAGTTCTTAATGCGTATTCTATTGTAATTGGTTTCAAGTAATTTTTTTATTTATTCAAATATAATCAATTTTACTATGCACACATAATTATGCAGACATAATTATGTGTGCATAGTACATATTTAAAATCAATCCCCTTGTTTAAAGGGGATTGAGTGCTAAGAATATATTTTATCGAAGAGCTCTTTGTAGCGTTCTTTAACTACTTTTCGCTTTACTTTCATGGTTGGTGTAAGATGTCCTAGTTCTATACTCCATAATTCAGGAGTTAATTCAAATTTTTTAACCTGCTCCCATTTTCCAAAGGTTGGGTTGTATTCGTCCAAATCTTTTTGAATTGCATCGGTTACTTCTTGACTAGAGCAAATCGCTTCTATTGTTGGTTCAATTGATAGTTTCTGATCTTTAATCCAAACTTCAATATATTCAAATGCTGGCTGAATTAGAGCTGCTGGCATTTTCTGAGCCTCACCGATAACCATTATTTGTTCAATAAATAGAGATTGCTTCATTTTGTTTTCAATCAATTGAGGAGCAATATATTTCCCTCCAGAGGTTTTGAATAGTTGTTTTTTCCGGTCCGTGATTTTAAGAAAACCTTCGGAGTCAATTTGACCAATATCTCCGGTATGGAAATATCCATCTTTAATTACTTCTGCGGTTTTTACTTCGTCTTTATAATAACCCTGCATAATGTTGGGTCCTTTACATAGAATCTCTCCGTCCTTAGCAATTTTAAGTTCAACACCTTCAATTGCTTTTCCAACACAACCAAATTTTAGACCTCGGTTATTGATATCACTTACCGTTAGTACAGGTGAAGTTTCAGTTAAACCATAACCTTCAGAAATGGTAATCCCAGCGGCACTAAAAACACGCGCCAATCTTGGCTGAAGTGCTGCACTTCCGGAACTTATGGTGTGTAAATTCCCGCCTAAAGCTGCTTTCCATTTAGAGAAAATAAGTTTTTGTGCGATTTTTAGTTTAAACTCATACCAAAATCCATTCGCACCATAAGGTTCATATTTTAACCCAAGATCTACAGCCCAATAGAAAAGTTTTTTCTTAACGCCATCTAAATCTGCTCCTCGAGCATATATTTTGTCGTAAACTTTTTCAAGAAGTCTGGGAACAGCAGTCATGAAATAGGGTTTTACTTCTTGTAGATTCTCAGATATTTTTTCAATTGATTCTGCAAAATGTATTCCAATCCCTTGGTAGTAGTATATGTATAGCATTACCCGCTCATAAATATGACAAACAGGTAAAAAGCTTAACGCATGAGTTTTTCCAAGTTCAAGAGGTAATCTTTTAGCACTTGATATAACATTAGAAACCACGTTTCTGTGATTTAACATAACCCCTTTTGGAACTCCAGTTGTACCTGAAGTGTATATTATAGTTGCAAGATTTTCCGGATCAACTGCTGCTTTTGCAGCAACAACTAATTCTTGTGTTTCTTTATCCTCTGCATCAATAAGTAGTTCTGTCCAAGAGAGACAGTCTGAAATAGAGTCAAAAGAATATACTTCATTAAGTTTTGGTATTGCTTTTCGAACAGAGTTTAATTTATTCAGGATTTCTACATCAGAAATAAAACAAAACTTGCTTTCCGAATGATTGAGTACATATTCATATTCTGGAGCTGTAATGGTAGGGTAGATTGGAACGGTTACTGCTCCAAGCTGAAGAATACCAAGGTCCATGATACACCACTCTGTTCTGTTGTTGGTAGAAATTAAGGCAATTTTATCTCCTTTTTTCACCCCAAGTTTAATAAGGGATCTGCTTACTTGCTGTACTTTTTGATAGAATTCTTCTGTAGAAATACTTGTCCAAACACCATCGTATTTAGTTGTCAAGCACTTTTCTAAAGGAACATTTTTTCTTTGTATTTCTAAAAACTCAAATAATCTAGTCGGATTCATTGTTAAAAAATTAGTTATTAAATGTACCCAAATATTTTAAAGAATGAAAGTAAAATAGTCTACAATGAATTTTAATTTATAAAAATTTAATTCTTCAACCAGTTGTATGCATTAATAAAGCTTGTCATCCATGGAGATACTTCATCATTTCTGTCGGCTTCATAATGTCCCCAATTCCAAGGAAAAGTAGAGCGTTCTAGGTGAGGCATCATAACTAAATGACGTCCATTATCGCTACAAAGTATTGCTGCGTTGTAATCCGACCCATTAGGATTTGCAGGATAGCCTTCGTAGGCATACTTTCCTGAGATTTGATATTGATCTTCATTTTGTGGAAAAGTAAATTTTCCTTCCCCGTGAGCAGCCCAAATTCCAAGAGTACTTCCTTCCATTCCTTTAAGTAAAATAGAACTACTTTCTTGAAGCGTAACCGATGTAAAGGTACATTCGAATTTTCCTGAATCGTTATGTAGCATTTTAGGCTTTTCAATATGATCTGGATTAATCAATCCCAGTTCAATAAATAATTGACATCCATTACAAACTCCTAGTGATAGGGTGTCGGGTCTAGCAAAGAAACTATCTAAAGCTTTTTTTGCTTTAGCATTATATTTGAAAGCACCCGCCCAACCTTTGGCGGATCCTAATACGTCTGAGTTTGAAAAACCTCCCACAGCAACAATAAAGTTGATGTCTTCTAGAGTTTCTCTTCCTTCGATCAAGTCGGTCATATGCACGTCACGAACATCAAACCCGGCAATGTGCATGGCGTAAGCCATTTCTCTTTCAGAATTACTTCCTTTTTCACGAATAACGGCGGCTTTGATTTTATGAGTTGGAGTTGCTCTTAATTTACCTGTAAAGTTCTTAGGAAATTTATATTGAAGTGGTTGTTGATCCACGTTCTTAAAACGTTCACTTGAACAAGTTTTTTCTGTTTGCTCAGCATCTAAGAGTGCAGAGGTTTGATACCAGGTTTTTCTTAATTCCTTTATTGAGAAATCAGTTTTGAAATCATAGTTTTTAAGTGTCAATTTTGCTTCAGAATTTACAGAACCAATTTTGGTACACTTTATTCCAGCAGCTTCAAAATGAGCTTGTAAATCTGTATTCGATTGAATCAGAACTCCAATTTTTTCTGAAAACAAAACTCGTACTATATCTGCTTCTCCTAGGTTACTTAAATCAACATCAAGTCCAACACCTAGGCTAGGAAAACAAAGTTCCAAAAGAGAAGTTATAAGTCCACCCGAACCAATATCGTGTCCAGCACTTAAAACATTTGTTTTAATTAATTTTTGAAGCATATTAAATGCCTTACCAAAGTAAGCAGCATCTTTTACAGAAGGAACTTCTGTTCCTATAGCATTTCTAGTTTGTGCGAAAGAAGAGCCTCCTAAGTGAAATTCATCCTGGGATATGTCTAGATAGTAAAGAGCACCACCATTCGATTTCAAAACGGGTGTAATTATGTTTGTAACATCATTACATTCTCCAGCTGCAGATATAATAACGGTTCCCGGGGCTTTTACTTCTTGGTCTTTGTATTTTTGTTTCATGGAAAGAGAGTCCTTTCCAGTAGGAATATTAATTCCTAGCGCAATAGCAAATTCAGAACAAGCTTCAACAGCTTGATATAGTCGAGCATCTTCCCCAGGATTATTACAAGGCCACATCCAGTTGGCTGATAGTGAAACAGAAGTTAATCCATTTGTTAGCGGAGCCCAAACCAAGTTGGTGAGTGACTCTGCAATAGCATTGACACTTCCAGCTTTAGGATCAATAAGCCCAGACAAAGGAGCGTGACCTAGAGAAGTTGCTACACCACTTGTTCCTGTAAAATCTAAAGCCATTACACCGCAATTACTCAAAGGAAGCTGAAGTTCTCCAATGCATTGTTGTTGAGCTACTCTTCCCGTTACACAGCGGTCAACTTTGTTCGTTAGCCAATCTTTGCAGGCTACAGCTTCTATTTGTAAAACCTGATTTAGATAGGTGTTTAAATCAGACACTTTATATTCAATTTCTTTAAAATCTGCCACCAAAGCGTTGTCTTGCATTAAGGTTTTGGGTGAGCTTCCAAAAAGTGCACTTAGATCTAGGTCAATTGGTGTTTCATCAGTTTTTTCGGAATGAAAAGAAAAATGTTTGTCGTCGGTTACAACGCCAACATCATAGAACGGTGCACGCTCTCTGTTTGCAATTTTCTCTAAAATCCGAGCGTCATCTTCTTTTAAAATGAGTCCCATTCTTTCTTGGGATTCATTTCCAATAATTTCTTTTGCTGATAGCGTAGGGTCTCCAAGAGGTAGTTTATCGATATTGATGGCACCTCCAGTTTCTTCGACTAATTCAGATAAACAATTTAAGTGTCCTCCAGCCCCATGATCATGAATCGAAATTATAGGGTTATGTGTACTTTCTACCAAAGCACGAATGGCATTTGCAACTCTTTTTTGCATTTCTGGATTAGAGCGCTGAATTGCATTAAGTTCTATTGAACTTCCAAATGCACCAGTATCTGCAGAAGAGACTGCAGCTCCACCCATTCCGATCCTATAGTTATCACCACCTAAAATAATGATGCGATCTCCTTTTTTAGGAATGCTTTTTTGAGCTTGATCTTTTTTTCCAAATCCAATTCCACCCGCTTGCATAATAACTTTGTCAAATCCAAGTTTATGATTTCCTTCTTGATGCTCGAAAGTTAAAACAGATCCAGTGATTAAAGGTTGGCCAAATTTATTTCCAAAATCTGACGCTCCGTTAGATGCTTTTATTAAAATTTCTAAAGGTGTTTGATATAACCAATCTCTTTTTTTAAAGCCATTTTCCCAAGCCCTGTTTTCAGCGACTCTAGAATAAGGGGTCATGTACACGGCAGTTCCAGCTAATGGTAAAGAACCCTTTCCACCCGCCAAACGGTCCCTAATTTCACCTCCAGAACCAGTTGCTGCACCATTAAATGGTTCGACAGTGGTAGGGAAGTTGTGCGTTTCTGCTTTCAAAGAAAGAACAGTTTCGATTGATTGGGTGCGATAGGAGCTCGGAACATCTCCTTTTTCAGGAGCAAATTGATCTATGGTGGGGCCTTCGATAAAGGCAACATTGTCTTTGTAAGCCGAAACAATGCTGTTCGGATTTTGTTTTGCAGTTTCCTTAATCATTTGGAAAAGACTTTTCCCTTTTTCTTCTTGATCAATAACAAAAGTCCCGTTGAAAATTTTGTGTCTACAGTGTTCTGAATTTACCTGAGAAAATCCAAATACTTCGGAATCAGTTAATGAACGTCCAAGTTGTTTAGATAACGAATTAAGATATTCAACTTCATCGTCGTTCATAGCTAAACCTTCAGAAGAATTGAAATCAGCAATATCTTCAATAGCTTTTACTTTTTCCGGGTCAAGTTCTATTTTAAATAAACTTTCGTTTAATGCATCAAATCGTTGAACTAACATATAGTCAACAACATCAATTTTCCTTTCTGGAATATACTTTTCAATGCGGGTAATTCCTTTAATCCCCATGTTTTGAGTAATCTCAACAGCGTTTGTACTCCAAGGAGTAATCATCGTTGCTCGAGGCCCAAAATAACTTCCTTTTAGATTTTTTGAGTCAATGAGGGGAAGATCTCCAAACAGCCATTGTATTTTTTTTTCTGAGTCAGAAGACAAAGCTAGGTTAGTTTCAACGGCGAAGATTTCCTCTTGAGGTAAGCCAAAAAAATGGATCATAGGTATTGCGTATTTCTAGGATGTAAATTTACATATTTTTTACACAAGCAAACATCTCAAATACCATCGTTTTTCATACAGTTTTACTAATGTTATTCACAACTATTCCGAATAAGTCGTGCCGCATAAAATCCATCAAAACCTGTTTGATGTGAATAAAGCATTTCCTCTTTTTCTAGAATATAACCAGCACCTTCGGGTTGTTTAAGGAACCAAGCAATTTGATTTTGATTTTCACTTGGTAAAATAGAGCAGGTAACATAGATTAGTTTTCCACCTTCTTTAACCCATTTTGATTGTTCTAATAAAATTTTTTGCTGAAGTTCAATAACTTCAGAAATTCTTTCTTCTGTAAGCTTCCATTTCAAGTCGGGGTTTCGTTTTAATGTACCCAAACCACTACAAGGTGCATCAATTAATACCCGATCTGCCCAGTTTGTAAGTGTAGATTTGTATTGAGCATCCGGCACCCAAGTGTTTTTAATAGCTTTTACTTTATTTCTTCTTGCTCGTCTAGAGAGTTCCTTGAGCTTATTTATTTCAACATCCAGGGCTATAATCTCTCCTTTGTTTCGCATTAAAGAAGCAATATGTAACGTTTTACCACCTGCTCCTGCACAGCCATCTATAACTTTCATTCCTGGTTTAACTTCTGTAAAAGGGGCTATTTTTTGCGAATTTGCATCCTGAATTTCAAAACAACCCTTTAAGTATAATGGGTTTTTTCTTAGGTTTTTTCGTTTATCTAAAAGTAAGGCATCATCATAACCTTTAATTTGGTGCGTCTCAATACTGTGTTTTGTTAATAATTCTTCTTGTAGTTTTTTGGGAGAAATTATAATTCGATTGACTCTTAAGATTAATTTAGCCTCAAGGTTCAAAGCGTCTAACTCGATGTTCCATTCCTTAGACAATTCTACTTTACCTTTTTCGTAAAGCCAATCAGGCATTGATTTGGAAATTTCAGCTGTGGTCTTTTCTTTTTGTCTTGCTTTTATTTCCTTAGCATCTATATTTTTGAATTCTTCCCAATCAGGAACTTCAAGTCCATTGATTATGAGCCAAACTCCGAGAAGTTCCCAATGAATTTCTTTTTCACTTGCATCTTCTTTTGGATTAGCTAAAAAAGTATAATAGCTTTTCCATCTAAGAATGTCATAAGTTGCCTTATGTACTGTGTTTCGATCGCCAGATCCCCATTTTGGATTTGCTAGGTTTAGTTTTTCCAAAATACGCGTAGCTCGAGCGTTGGTTGTAAGGGTAGATTTTAGGGTTTCTAAAATACCTTGAGCTGTAATTCTATATAATTTTCTCATCAGAACGCAAATTTACGTCTCCCTTTTGAGCTGGATGCATTTTATGGTATGTTTTTTTTATTTCTTGAATGATGTACCATTTTTCTTTGAAATTTTTCTTCAGCAACATGGATTTCAACAACTTGTTTTGCAGTCAGCCTACTTCTGAGAACTTTCATAAACTCTCGGTCCTGTAGTTCTTTTTGAGCTCTAAAATGAATTAATGAATCTAGGGCTTCTGCTGCTTTCTCCTCGCTCAGTTCATCTAGATTTTTGAATGTCTTGTATCTTAAAGACTTCATTTTTTTATTATATTTTATATAAACTGTTTTTTCGTATTTATCGAAAGCACTCCAGACAAAAGATTCTTCTTCTGTATTTAGATCTACTTGTTCAATAATGTAATTTATTTTCAACGCTTTTAGACGCTCAAAACTCATTCTCTTTTCTTTTGTTTGTCCCCATACACTGGTGCTTATTAGTAATAATAGGAGGTAAAGTTGTGCGTTTTTAATCTTCATAGTCTTCGTATATTAGGTTAAAGTCAGGATCATAAGCTTGTTGTAATTCGAATATAGTTTCGGAACTGAAATCTTCGAATACAATTGATTTAAAAATAATTTCATCGATTGATATGAGTTCAAGTAATTCATTTGTGGTTAAATTAGTTTCTTGTTCTTCTAAATAACTTTCAACAAACGCGTTGCTGTTAATTTCTTCTGGCGGATTATTTAGTAATATTATCATTATTAAGCAAGCTGCAATTGAAGCTGCATAAGGTATTAGCTGGATTATTTTCTTTTTGGGCCTCTTTGTGATGAGTTTTAAAAGATTTTTTTCTGATTGCTCAAAATACCCTTCAGGTACTTTGTAGCTAAATTCGACCCCTGAAATAGAATCCAGTTCATCTATCAGATTGCTTTGCTTCTGAAAGTAGCCTTCTGGAACTTTATATCCGTTATGCTTATTTTTCGAGTTCATTCTTTATTTTTTTTACTGCATGATGATAAGACGCTTTTAAGCCTCCGACACTTGTTTCTAGTATTTCAGAAATCTCTTCGTATTTCAATTCTTCAAAATATTTAAGGTTAAACACAAGACGCTGTTTTTCGGGTAATTTTGCTACTGCAAATTGAAGTTTTTGAGCGATAACATCTCCCTCAAAAAACACATCAGCTTCTAATTGATTTATCTGATTCTCATTATATTCATTAATTGAAAGCCCAAGTTTTTTTGATTTTTGTGTTATAAAAGTCAAAGCTTCATTAGTTGCAATCCGATACATCCAAGTAAATAGTTTGCTTTCACCCCTGAACTTTTTGATGTTTTTAAATATTTTGATGTACGTGTTTTGTAATACATCATCTGCATCTTCATGATCAAAAACAATTTTACGAATATGCCAATATAAGGGTTGTTGATATTCCTTAATTAAGGTCTTAAATCCTGCTTCTTGCGTTTTAGGATTTTGTAAGGCATGTACTAAAATAGTTTGCTTCTCCAAGTAAAAGTGTTTACAGCTAGGACTCTAAATTTATAAAATAGTTTAATTGAATTGAATAAGGGGGCTTTGTAGGGTATTTCTATTCAAAACAAATGGAGTCTGACTACTAGAGGGATTGCATTTCAACAAGCTTCTTGTAGGTGCTTTTATTTTTTATTAATTCTGCATGGGTTCCCATTTCAATGATTCTTCCATCTTGCATAACTACGATTTGATCTGCTTTCTGAATTGTAGATAGTCTGTGTGCAATGACCAAAGATGTTCTGTTGGTCATCAGGTTTTCTAAAGCCTCTTGAACTAATTTTTCTGACTCTGTATCTAAAGCTGATGTTGCTTCATCTAAGACCATTATAGGTGGATTTTTAAGAACAGCTCGAGCTATTGATAAACGTTGCTTCTGACCACCTGACAACTTGTTTCCTTGATCACCAATGTTAGTTTGGTATCCTAAGGGTAGGGTAACAATAAATTCGTGTGCATTGGCAATTTTTGCTGCTTTTATAACCTCTTCTTCGGTGGCATTTGCTTTCCCGATTAATAAGTTATTTATTACACTGTCATTAAATAAGATAGAATCTTGAGTTACTACACCTATTAATTTACGTAGGGACTGGGCAGTAAGCTCTTTTATGTCCATTCCATCGATACAGATAGTTCCTTGTTGAACGTCATAAAAACGATTCAGTAAATTAGCCACGGTAGTTTTACCACTTCCAGACTGACCAACTAGAGCTATCGTTTGTCCTTTTTTAAGGTTTAATGAAAATTCTTTGAGCACTGGGTTTGTTTCGTATTTAAAATCTATTTCTTTAAATTCAACTGCTGTATTGAATCCTTCTATGTTTTTAGCTTCAGGATGGTCAACGAGTTCGTTTGGAGCCTCCAGTATTTCTAGAACACGTTCGGCTGCTGCGTTCCCTTTTTTTACAGCATAAGAAGCCTTACTTATCGCTTTGGCCGGAGTTAGAATGTTATAGGCTAAAGTAATGAATACAATAAATGTTGTTCCATCAAGGGTTTTGTCGACCATCACCATGGATCCGCCAAACCAAAGCAAACCTCCTATGACACCAATACCCATAAATTCACTTAATGGAGATGCTAGGTTTTGTCTGTTTAACAACTTGTTCGAGAAACTAAAGAATTTTGAAGTTGATTCAAAAAACTTTGAGGTGAACTTCCCTTCAGCACTAAAGGCCTTAATGATGTTTAGTCCTCCTAGAGATTCTTCTACAATAGAGAGAAATTCTCCTTGTTCTTTTTGAACATTTTGAGAATATTTTTTCAACGATTTACCAATCGAAGATATAATGAATCCAGAAATAGGAATAAAAGTGAGAACAAAAATGGATAACTTCACATTCATGCTGAACATAACCGTCAACGTAAAGATTATGGTCAATGGTTCTCTTACAATTAACTCCATTATGGATAAAAAGGAGTGCTGAATTTCAAGTACATCTGATGTTATTCGGGCTAGAGTATCCCCTTTTTTCTTTTCTGTAAAATAGGATACAGGTTGTCCTAATATTTTAACATACAAAGAGTTACGGAGATCTTTTAAAATTCCATTACGTAAAAAAGTAATGAAAAACATGGCTAAGTAGTTGAAAAAATTCTTCAGGAAGAATAAAACTAAAATTAATGCAATAGCAAGTGACAATGCGCCTAAAGGATTTTCCTCTAGCGTTGATCCAACTCTAAAATTTATAGTATCGGTTATATAGCTTTTAAGGTTTAAAATTCCAGTGTAAATAGGCTCCTTATCAACCGTGGGTGTTTTTTCGAACAAGACATTAAGCATCGGAATTAGTGCAACAAATGATAGCGCACTAAATAGAGCATAAAGTGCATTGAAAAATATGTTCAAAAAAGCAAACCTTTTGTAAGGTAATGCAAAGAGTAATATTTTTTTAAAGTAGTTCATTTATATCCCTAGGCTTTGTATTAGTTTTTGGCATTTACTTGCCAGTGTTTTTTTAGTTTCTGTGTAAGCGTCAATGGATTCTAAGGTTGTATTTACGCTAAAGTAAAATTTTATTTTGGGTTCTGTACCACTAGGTCGTATTGCAATTTTACTTCCATCTACTAAAGTAAAGTCAATTACATCTGATTTAGGGTAGGGAAGCTTTTCTTTTCCCCCATTTAATGATAGTTGAATTTGCTTACCGTAATCATCAATTTTATCAATCTCAATACCTGCAATAGACTTGGGGGTGTTATTTCTAAAATCGTTCATAATTTGTTGAATTTCTTCAAAACCAGCTTTTCCTTCTTTTGTTATTGACACAAGCTCTTCGTGATACAATCCAAATTTTAAATAGCTGTCAATAAGGTATTCGTAAAAAGAACTTCCTAAGTTTTTTTGAGTAGCAGCAATTTCTGCAGCCAGCAAAGCAGAAGTAATGGCATCTTTATCTCTAACTTTATTTCCGACCATGTATCCGTAGCTTTCTTCTCCACCAGCAATAAAGGTTTTGTCAGGAAAATCTTCAATCATTTTAGCAATCCACTTAAAGCCGGTTAATCCTAATTTACATTCAACCCCAAAGTGTGCTGCTAAATTTATCATCACTGGGGACGAAACTATAGTAGAGCCAATAAAATGCTTTTGGGTTAAAGCTTCGGGATATTGTTCTAGTAGATATCGAGTCAACACTAACATGGTCTGATTTCCGTTGAGAAGCTCAAAGGCACCCGATGTGTTTTTAACTGCAATTCCAAGGCGATCTGCGTCAGGATCTGTGCCAATTAATAAATCGGCTTGAAGTTCTTTAGCTTTTTTAAGCCCTAGTGTCAGAGCCTCCCGCTCTTCAGGATTTGGTGACTTAACAGTGGGGAAGTTTCCATCGGGAACTTCTTGTTCTTTGATGCTATGAAATTGAGAGTAACCTGCGGCTTCAAATACTCGAGGCATTAGTGTAATTGCTGTTCCGTGAAGCGAAGTGAAAACAACAGATAAATCTAACTTCGACTTTCTGGAAGTTTTACTAATTTGAACTGCAGTTTCACAAAAAGCATCATCAATTTCTTTGTCAATCAATTTTATTTTTGATGAATCAGCTTTAAAGTTAATTGAATCAAAATCTATTTTATTAATCTCGGAAATTATTTCTTTGTCTTGCGGAGGGACAATTTGACCACCATCTTTCCAGTAAACCTTATATCCATTATATTGTGAAGGGTTATGCGAAGCTGTCAAAACAATGCCACAATGCGCTTTTAAATAACGTACTGCAAAAGATAATTCTGGAGTAGGGCGTAAGTCAGAAAAAAGACAAACTTCAATTCCGTTTGCCGAAAAAACATTGGCAACTGTTTGTGCAAATTTCTTGCTGTTGTGCCTGCAATCATAAGCAATTACAACTTTGATTGTCTCTGTGGAGAATATTTTTTTTAAGTAAAAAGAAAGACCTTGTGTGCTTTTTCCAAGCGTATACTTATTGATACGATTGGTTCCAACCCCCATAATTCCTCTAATTCCACCAGTCCCAAATTCAAGGTCTTTATAAAAAGCATCTTCTAGTTCTCTCGGTTTATCAAATAGATATTTAACTGCTTCTTGGGTGTCAGTATCAAAGGGCTTTTTTAGCCAAGAGTTTGCTTTTTCATCGAAACTCATTAAAGTGCTTTTAATCTTTTCTTAATGGTGTAGCGCTTTTGATTCTTTTGTTTTGCCCACAGTTCTCCTAAAAATCCTGCAACAAAAAATTGTGTTCCAAGAATCATGGTGGTTAGTGCAATGAAAAATTCGGGGCGTTGCGTAATTAGGCGACCGTCTGGGTCAAGATATAATTTATCAATACCGAGATAAAATGCCGCTCCAAAACCAATTAAAAACATAAGCGATCCCCAGAAGCCAAAGAAGTGCATGGGACGTTTACCAAACTTATTCAAAAAACTCAGTGTAATTAAATCTAGAAATCCATTTACAAAACGAATCCAACCAAATTTAGTAACTCCGTATTTTCTAGCTTGATGTTGAACAATTTGTTCACCAATTTTAGTAAATCCAGCATTAGCTGCTAAAACTGGAATGTATCGATGCATTTCACCATAAACCTCTACGGTTTTGATTACATCCCGCTTATAGGCTTTAATTCCGCAATTAAAATCATGTAAATATATTCCAGAACTGCGACGTGCTGCCCAGTTGAATAATTTTGAAGGTATATTTTTAAAGAAAAGAGAATCATAACGTTTCTTTTTCCATCCCGAAATCATATCCAAGTCTTCCGCTACAATGCGTTGATATAAATTGGGGATTTCGCTTGGTGCATCTTGTAAATCTGCATCTAAAGTAACAACTACATCTCCAGAAGCTTCAGCAAAACCCGCATGAAGCGCTTGTGATTTTCCAAAATTCTTTGAAAAACGAATCCCATAGGTTGAGCTATGGGATTGATGCAGCTTTTCAATTTCTTCCCATGAATTATCAGAGCTTCCATCGTCTATAAAAATAAGTTCAAAAGACAAATTAGTTGATTTCAATTCGTCAAAAATCAACTGATGTAATTCAGGAAGAGATTCTGCTTCGTTGAGAAGCGGTACAATGATGGATAAATTCATAACTTATTTAACGTACGCAAAGTTACAAAATTATAAGCTTATTCTGGGCGGTTGCGTTTTAGGATGAGTCCTGTAATAAGAGAAATAACAAAACCTATTATTATAGATCCAATAATGAGTGAGGAACATGTATTGAAAATCGCTCTACTTTTTGTTGTGTTTTCCATTTCAGTTTCAGTTATCTCCAAAATTTCATCAGTTACAAAGCTCCACTCCGACATTTTTTCAATTGCTACTTCATTTGATTTGGAAATAGTATCTGGGTCTAAAACTAAAGCTAAAACAATAAAAAAAAGCGAATAAATGATGGCACTAATTAAACCGATACCTACACCCAGCTTTAAGGCTCTTGAAAATGACATAAAACCTTCGTTATCTTTTCGGTAGCTGTATTGAGCAAAAGCAATAATGCCCAATGTAAGCAAAAGGCTAACAACAGTAGTACTTGTCTCATTTTGGTAATGCATGTCCATGGAGAAAAGCATTAGACCGAAGACAACTGAGATGCCGCCTAGTATTGATCCGTATTGAAGAATGTGGTTTTTTAGTTCAAGATTTTGATCTTTCATAATATTTGGTCTTAATTATTTGATGATTTAAGTTGGTTAAATTTAGAAAAAAATATTACATTTGCACACGTTTTAAAAAATAAAACTCATGAAAGCAGGTATACATCCAGACAATTATAGACTAGTAGCTTTTAAGGACATGTCTAACGAAGATGTCTTTCTAACGAAGTCAACAGTAAACTCCAAAGAAACTCTTGAAGTTGACGGTGTTGAATATCCTTTAATTAAACTTGAAATCTCAAGAACATCTCATCCTTTCTATACAGGTAAAACTAAATTGGTTGACACTGCTGGTAGAATTGACAAGTTCAAAAATAAATACTCTAAGTTTAAAAAGTAATTTTTATTCTTATATTCTATACAGCTGTCCATTTATTTGGACAGCTTTTTTTTTGATTTTTTTTGAAGTGGGTTAATCTTTAAAAAATTCATAAATTTGAAATGTAACTATTAATATAAGTTCAAAACCCTTTGGGGATAATCACTTTTATGTCAAAACAATTCAATACTATTTTATTTGACGGGCCAGAGCGTTCTCAGTTATTGCCTTTTACTTATATACGTCCAGTTGCTGAGCTACGCATAGGTATTGATACCCTTAGAGAAAAATGGGAAGCTTTTCTCGGACAAGAATGTTCTTTTGCTACACAAAATTATTTGTCTTCTAAATATCCATTGCATAATGGAGATTTAAATCACTTCATAAACCCAACCTATATTCCGACTAGATCTTTAGCTATTCAGGTTAAAAACTTGAAAGAAAACCAAGTGTTGGTTTTTGATTCTAATTCCGTAGCTTTTTGCACTACGAATTCCATTCTTCCTTCAGATACTTCTGGTTTCAATGAAATTGATGTCGAGCAAGAACTGATTCAAATTAAAAACTGTTCGGATCTTTTTGTTCATAATGCTGAAGTTTTAGTAGAAGATTTCAAGAGGCTTACTAAAGATAGAAGGTCACAAGTTTTAGGTGATACAAATCGAGTCATTAATCCAGACCAAGTATTTGTCGAGCCGGGAGCTAGAGTTTCTTGCGCCATACTAAATGCTTCCGAAGGACCAATATACATTGGAGCAGACGCTCAGATAATGGAAGGATCAATGCTGCGGGGTCCACTAGCAATTTGCGAAAATTCTGTAGTTAAGATGGGAGCTAAAATATATGGAGGAACTACTATAGGTCCAAACGCTAAAGTTGGAGGCGAATTGAATAATGTACTATTTCTAGGAAATTCTAACAAAGGACATGACGGTTTCTTAGGGAATGCTGTAATTGGAGAATGGTGCAACATTGGTGCTGCCACCGATGCATCTAATCTTAAAAATAACTACAGTAAAATTAGAATATGGAATTACATTACCGAGAACTTTGCTAAAACAGAATTGCAGTTTTGTGGACTTCTGATGGGTGATTATAGTCGTTGTGGAATTCACTCCATGTTTAATACCGCCACTTTAATTGGTGTCAATTCTAATGTTTTTGGGACAGGTTTTCCAAGGACCTTTATACCTAGTTATAGCTATGGTGGTGCTCAAGGATTTCAGACCTATGCTTTTGCAAAAGCAATGGAGTCCAATAATGCAATGATGGAACGTAAAGGGAGCAAATTAACGGATCATGATATTCAAATTCTTGAAACAATTTTTGATACCACTGCTGTTTGGAGAAAAGACAGCTAGTCTTGGGTTTTATATACCCTTTTTAAATTCAATAAGTTAATTGCATTCATTTCTAATCCATTCACATTTTTCCGTGTAAATCGAATTGCTTGATCATAATACAAAGGTATTACGGGGTATTTTGACATCAATAATTCATCCATCTTCTCATACAACAAGGTTCGTTCTTCCGGGTCTGATACCAGCATGGTTTTTTGATATAGACGATCAATTTCAATACTTTTGAAATGTGTATAGTTGGGTCCAGCGGGCGAAAAGTTTTTTGAATAAAACAGAGATAAATAATTCTCGGCATCAGGATAATCTGCAATCCAACTCGCTCTAAAGCTTTCTAAATTACCTGAACTTTTTGCCTGACGTAAAGTTGCCGTAGGCATAAGGTCAATGGTAACATCGATTCCAATGTTTTGATAGGCTCGTTGTAAGTATTCGCATATATCGAGATAATTCACATCAGTCGCCAGTCTAATCTTGGGTTGTTCGTTGTATTCTTGAACAAATTCTTGGACTAAGGTTCGTGCTAACTGTGGATCATATTTGCTAAGGTTTTGATTTCCATGACCCGGAAGCCCTTTTGGTATAAAGCCTTGAAAAGCTGGAAATCCAATTGTGTTTCGTAAAAACAAAATCATTTTTTCACGATCAAATCCAATATTCATTGCCTTCCTTATTTTTTGAGACTGTATCGCTTTGTTATCTGAGTCTAGGTAAAAACCGATGTATTCTGTATTTAAATAAGACCCTTTTTCCATATCAATAACATCTTTATATTTTTTTTGAAGTTCTCCTAAAGGAGTAAGTAAATCATCTTTGTAAGAGGTGTCTAAAGAGTTTAAAAAATCAAACTTACCTTGAATAAACAACATGAATTCACTTTGAATGTCAGGCAAAAAACTAATCGCTATTGCCTCTAAATATGGGAGTTGATCTCCGTTTTCATCCTGCTCAAAATAGCGGTTATTTTTCCGAAGAACGAGTTTTACATCTTCTTCCCACTTTTTAAACTTGAAAGGTCCAGTTCCTATAGGGTTTGAGCGAAAATTCTGATTAAAAAATAATATTCCTTCTACAGGAACAACCGAGCAATAGCGCATGGTTAGTAACCCTAAAAAAGCAGGAAACGGCTGCTTTAGTTCAATTAAGAGTGAGTGGTTATTTATGGCCTTGTAATGCGCAACATTTTGGAGAACCCAACCGCCAGGGGAACCTGTTTTTTCATCTTTTAATCTATCAAAACTATAAATAAAATCCTCTGCGTTGACTGTTCGAGTCATGGATTCTCCAAAAACAGGGGACTCATGGAAGTAAACATCTTCCCGAAGTTTAAAAGTATATTTTTTTCCATCTGTACTGATATTCCATGATTCAGCAATTTCCGGTATTATATTTAATGAATCATCTAATTGAACCAAGCCATTAAAAAGCTGCTGTATTGGCCATATATTCTGTGGATTTCTTGCGAAGGCAGGATCTAAGGAGGTGATGTTTCTAAATTCATTATACCTAAAGACATCATGATTATTAGTTGATGTTTCTGAGGCACAACCATAAAGCAACAGATAAAGTAAAGGCAAAATCTTGCTTAAAAGTTGGAAGTTGAACTTGGTATGGAACTTGGAAATCAAAGTAGTATATTTGCTTCAAAAATAACCTTTTTTATATATATTTTGGATTCATTGACTCCCAATCCCTCAGTGCTAGTAAAAAAAACACGCGTTGCTTTTCATACGTTAGGTTGTAAACTTAACTTTTCTGAAACAGCTTCAATAGCGCGTGACTTTTCGGAAGAACATTATCAACGTGTTGCTTTTGAAGATTCTGCCGATGTGTATGTTATTAATACCTGCTCCGTTACCGAAAATGCAGACAAGCGTTTCAAAGCGTTGGTTGCAAAAGTTTTGCGACAAAATCAGGATGCCTTCGTTGCAGCTATTGGATGTTATGCTCAGTTACAACCCAAAGCTTTGGCTGATGTTACTGGAGTGGATTTGGTTTTGGGTGCTTCAGAAAAATTTAAGCTAACACAATATCTAGATGATTTAACTAAAAAAGAAATTAGCGCCATACATTCTTGCGAAATAGATTCTGTAACTCAATATATCAGTAGTTTTTCTAAAAGTGACCGTACACGTGCTTTTTTGAAGGTTCAAGATGGGTGTGATTATAAATGTACCTATTGCACAATTCCATTAGCACGTGGAACTTCTAGAAGCGATGACTTAGAGAATGTAATCGAGAATGCTAAAAAAATTGCAGCCCAAGACATTAAAGAAATTGTTTTGACCGGAGTTAATATTGGTGATTTCGGAAAAGGAGAATTTGGAACTAAAAAACACGAACACACTTTCCTTGATCTTGTAAAAGCTTTGGACAGAGTGGAAGGGATTAGTCGCATTCGAATTTCGTCAATAGAGCCTAATTTATTAAAAGACGAAACCATCGAATTTGTAGGTAAAAGCAATGCTTTTGTTCCCCACTTCCATGTTCCGCTTCAGAGCGGTAGTGATGTTATTCTCAAACAAATGCGCCGCCGTTACTTATCTCAACTATATATAGATCGTGTAAGGGCTATAAAAGAAGCAATGCCACATGCATGTATTGGAGTTGATGTAATTGTTGGCTTTCCTGGAGAAACCGAAGAGGAGTTTTTAAAGACATATGCTTTTTTAGTAGATCTGGATATTTCGTATTTACATGTTTTTTCGTATTCAGAAAGACCAAATACAGCAGCAGCATCTATGGGAAACATTGTTTCTAAGCAAGTCAGAGCAAAACGCAGTAAAATGTTACGCGGTCTTTCGGTAAAGAAAAGACATCATTTTTACACCTCTCAATTAAGATCGTCAAGAATTGTCCTTTTTGAAGGAGAAAATAAAATGGGTTATATAACTGGGTTTACAGACAACTATGTTAAAGTAAGAATGCCTTGGGATCCAAGTTTAGTTAATACTTTGCGTAATGCAGAATTAAAGGAGATTGACGAAGAAGGTTTTGTGAGAATTAGTCTATTATAACTTAATTCCTACTGGTAAAAGATCTTTATAGCTTTTATTTTTTCTTAGAAAACCAGCTATTTCAGGACTTGTAGGAACAACTCTCATGTTTTTTTCAGCAACAAAATCAAGTACAGTTTTAATGAATTCATCTTTGAAAGCAGCCGAATCAATATCTTCAGGAACAATTAACTTGGTAAGAAAAATCTTACGTTCTTGCTCAGCATATTCAATTCGTGCCATAGATCCATTTACAACAACTTCAAATTGACGTAAAAATTCATTATTTTCGAGGGTAAGTTGACTCATGTCTGTTGATTTAGTTAAATTCAAAATTAAAGGCCAAAGTTTGTTTACAGTGTGAAATAAATGATAAAAGATGTTTTTTACCATGATTTCTTAAACGGAGTACAAAGATACGAATTATTTGTTAATTAATTATTAATGCAAGATCACCGAGAAAATAAAAGTATGAAACGAGGTTTATATCTAATGCCTGGAATGGCAGCAAGTCCAAAAATATTTGAGTTTATAGATTTGTCAGCTTCTTTTGATGTCATTTGCTTGTCTTGGATTACCCCAGAACCTGAAGAATCAATAGAAAGTTATGCACTGAGAATGTGTGAACGAGTTGCGCATCAAGAGCCTATTTTACTAGGGGTTTCTTTTGGAGGAGTTTTAGTTCAGGAAATGGCAAAGCACATTAAATGTCATAAGGTAGTTGTTGTTTCTAGTGTTAAGTCGAATAAAGAGTTTCCTTTCTCAATGACTTTTTCAAAAAAAACAAATGTACATAAACTATTACCTACTCAGTGGATTAAAAATCTAGAAAGTTTAGCCCTTTTTGTTTTTGGTACTTCAGTTGAGCGCAAAGTAGATTTATATCAAAAGTATTTATCGGAACGCAATCCAAATTACTTAAAATGGGCAGTTCATACCTTGGTGAATTGGAAACAGGAAGTCTTTGATTCTGAGATTATTCATATCCAGGGAGATAAAGACACAATATTTCCGTTTAAAAATATAATAAAAACGCGGCATCTTCATACCTTACAAAACGGAACACATGCAATGATTTTAGCAAAATCACAATGGTTTAACAGTGAATTACCTAAAATATTATCTCAATAAATATAGATGAAAACTAAGAATAAAATTTTTATTGGATCACTTCTTATGATAAGTGCTTTGATGCTATTCAGTTCAAGTTTGCTGAAAAGTAAAAGTGCTTTTAAATCTTACGGAATGAGTGAACCTTCTAAGGTTTATGCCTTAGATATTGCATCTGAATATACTTTTGCAGGAGAAACAGTGTCTCTAGAAGATCCAGACCTTCACGAACGAATGGATAAGGAGTTATTAGTTAATACGTACTGGCAGTCGAATATGATGTTGATGATTAAACGCAGCAATAAGTATTTTCCGTTAATCGAACGAATCCTAGAAGAAGAGGGTATTCCAAATGATTTTAAATACCTAGCTGTGATTGAAAGTGGTCTTGAAAACGTAAATTCACCAGCTGGAGCTAAAGGTTTTTGGCAAATTCTAAAATCAACAGGACGTGAAATGGGACTTGAAGTAAACACAAATGTAGATGAACGCTATAATATTGAGTTTTCTACTCGTGTAGCTTGTGCTTATTTGAAAAAGGCGAAAAATAGATTAGGCTCTTGGACACTAGCAGCCGCTTCCTATAACAGAGGGATTTCTGGCATAGACAGGTTGCTTAAAAGACAACAAGTCGATTCGTATTATGACCTATTACTTAACAAAGAAACTAAACGTTATGTTTTTCGGATTCTGGCAACTAAAGAAATTCTTTCAACCCCTTCGAAATATGGATTTGTTTTTGAGAATCAAGATTTATATAACGAAATTCCTGTTTATACAGTCGAGGTAGATACTGCAATTACTAATATTGCAAGTTTCGCAAAGAATATGGGGGTTAATTATAAACAAATCAAAATTCACAATCCCTGGCTTCTTCAAAATCATCTGAATAATAAGTCAAGAAAACTGTATTACATTAAAATTCCACAAAACGTTAAGGTTGGCCCTTAGATTCGTTTCATTTGTTGTTGCATTTGCTTAATTTGACCGCTTAAAACCCCTTGGGTGTCGAGCTTTTTTGCTTTGTTAAGTAAAAGAGTAGCTTCTCTTTTTCTTCTTTTTTGCATGTAAATTCCTGAGAGACTCAAGTTAGCCATTGCCAAATCGGTGTCCATTGATAGACCTAATTCTATGGCCTTTTTGAAATATTTTTCTGCTTTGGTGAGGTTCGTTTGTGAAAGAATAATACCATGTAAATAATTGAAATAACCTTGTTGTTTTTTTACCAAACTCTGCTCCGGATTTGAAATTCGATTGAGCCATTTTAAAGTACCTTCAAAATTTTGCTTTCTCAATTGAAAAAAAGCAAGGAGTATAAACTCATTTTTGTAATAAAGTAAAATAAACATACCTGCAATTAGCAGAAGAAAAATACCATTACCAATGGATCCTTCTATAAATTGGTATATACTATATGCTGTTGTGAGCGCAGCAAGAATGAGTTTTATAATCTTAGGGAACATGCTTTGATGATTTTTGTCAAAGTTAATAAAAACTAATCACTAAGGATGAATAAAGCACGACAACAGTTATAAGCTTATTTTAAGGGGATATATTTAAGTGATTTTGGGTTTATGAATGCAATTCTTTTAGATGTGTTTAATGTTGTGTATTTTTTTAAAATTTTAAAAGATTGTTTTTTAAAAACACTTGTCTAAAATAAAACTTATCGTATATTTGCTCACGCTTTGAAAAGCAACACATAAGTCTTTATTCAAACTTATATTTTATGAAAAGAACATTCCAACCCTCGAAGAGAAAGAGAAGAAACAAACACGGATTTCGTGATCGTATGGCTTCGGCTAATGGACGCAAAGTTTTAGCAAGTCGTAGAGCTAAAGGCCGTAAAAAAATATCTGTATCTTCTGAGCCAAGACATAAAAAATAATGAATCAAATCATTTAAATTTAAGGTGTTACTTTTTATAAGTAACACCTTTTTTTATATATACTATTTAACTATCCATAGCCAATGCCTAAAAAACAACACCTTAAAACAGTCCTTATCATCGGATCAGGCCCAATTATTATCGGTCAAGCATGTGAATTTGATTATGCAGGAACACAAGCACTTCGTTCTCTAAGAGATGACGGAATTACAACTGTATTAATCAACTCTAACCCTGCTACCATCATGACTGACCCTACCATGGCAGATCATGTGTATCTCAAACCGTTGACTACAAAATCGATTGTAGAGATTTTGAAGAAGCACGATATTGATGCGGTTCTTCCTACCATGGGAGGACAAACTGCATTAAATTTATGTATTGAGGCTGATGAAAAAGGTATTTGGAAAGATTTTGATGTAGAGCTTATAGGTGTTGATATTGACGCAATTAATATTACAGAAGATAGAGAGCAATTTAAACAATTGCTAAAAAAAATAGGCATCCCTGTTGCCCCAGCAGAAACAGCAACTTCGTTTTTGAAAGGAAAAGAAATCATACAGAAATTTGGTTTCCCAGTAGTAATTCGACCTTCATTTACTCTAGGAGGTACAGGAGCTGCTTTTGTTCATAATGCAGACGAGTTTGATGAGCTTTTGACCAGAGGTCTAGAAGCTTCTCCTATTCATGAAGTGCTTATTGATAAAGCATTAGTTGGATGGAAAGAATACGAGTTAGAATTACTTCGTGATAAAAACGATAATGTTGTAATTATCTGTACAATTGAAAATATGGATCCTATGGGAATTCATACCGGAGATTCCATAACAGTTGCTCCTGCAATGACATTGTCAGATACTACCTATCAACGTATGCGTGATATGGCGATTAAAATGATGCGTAGCATTGGAGATTTTGCAGGTGGATGTAATGTTCAGTTTGCTGTTAGTCCAGATGAGAACGAAGATATAATTGCTATTGAAATTAACCCAAGGGTTTCTAGATCTTCAGCTTTAGCATCTAAAGCTACTGGATATCCTATTGCCAAAATAGCAGCTAAATTAGCAATCGGTTATTCTTTAGATGAATTAGAAAATCAAATTACCAAGTCAACTTCGGCTCTTTTTGAACCCACAGTTGATTATGTAATTGTTAAAATACCACGTTGGAACTTTGATAAATTTGAAGGATCTGACAGAACACTTGGTCTTCAAATGAAGTCCGTAGGAGAAGTAATGGGAATTGGTAGATCATTTCAAGAAGCTCTTCACAAAGCCACACAGTCTCTAGAGATTAAGAGAAATGGATTGGGAGCTGACGGAAAAGGATATACCGATTATGATCAAATTATATCTAAACTTACATACGCCAGTTGGGATCGAGTATTTGTTATTTACGATGCAATCCAAATGGGAATACCGTTGAGTCGAATTCATGAAATCACAAAAATTGATTTATGGTTTTTGAGACAATACGAGGAGTTATATGCTTTGGAGAAAGAGATTTCTAATTACTCTATAGATACTATCGATAAGCCCCTGTTGTTAGAGGCAAAGCAAAAAGGATTTGCAGATAGACAAATTGCACACATGCTCGATTGCATGGAAAGCGAAGTTTATAACTGCCGTTCCAAACTTGGAATTCAAAGAGTATATAAATTAGTTGATACCTGTGCTGCAGAGTTTTCTGCAAAAACACCTTACTACTATTCTACTTTTGAGGAAAAGATGCAACTAAAAGACCAAGAGCCTTTTAGTGATAATGAGAGTATAGTTTCGGATCGTAAAAAAATAGTAGTCCTAGGTTCAGGGCCTAACAGAATAGGGCAAGGAATTGAATTCGATTATTGTTGTGTCCATGGAGTTTTAGCAGCTTCAGAATGTGGCTATGAAACAATTATGATTAACTGTAACCCTGAAACGGTTTCTACCGATTTTGATATTGCAGATAAATTATATTTTGAACCTGTTTTCTGGGAACATATTTACGACATCATCCAACACGAAAAACCCGAAGGCGTTATCGTTCAATTAGGGGGACAAACCGCATTAAAATTAGCTGAAAAGCTAGAACGTTATGGAATAAAGATAATAGGAACTAGTTTTCAAGCGCTTGATTTAGCAGAAGATCGTGGAAGTTTTTCTACCCTTTTAAAAGAAAACAACATCCCTTATCCAGATTTTGGAGTTGCAGAAAATGCTGAAGAAGCTCTAGCTCTAGCTGATGAATTAGATTTCCCTATTTTAGTGAGACCGTCTTATGTACTTGGTGGTCAGGGGATGAAAATTGTGATTAATAAAGAAGAGTTAGAAACTCATGTTGTAGACTTGCTGCGTAAAATACCAAACAACAAACTCCTTTTAGATCATTACCTTGAAGGTGCTGTAGAGGCTGAAGCAGATGCTATTTGTGATGGAGAAGATGTTTATATTATTGGTATTATGGAGCATATCGAACCTTGTGGAATTCACTCGGGAGATTCTAATGCAACCCTTCCAGTATTTAACTTAGGAGAGTTTGTTATTCAACAAATTAAAGACCATACCGTTAAAATTGCTAAAGAATTAAAAACAGTTGGACTAATCAACATTCAATTTGCAATCAAAAACGATAAAGTATTTATCATAGAAGCGAATCCTAGAGCATCACGAACGGTTCCTTTTATAGCAAAGGCATACAAAGAACCTTACGTTAACTATGCAACCAAAGTAATGTTAGGTGAAAAGAAGGTTAAAGATTTTAATTTTAACCCTCAACTAGAAGGTTATGCTATTAAACAGCCTGTATTTTCATTTGATAAATTCCATAATGTAAATAAACAGCTTGGACCTGAAATGAAAAGTACAGGAGAGAGTATTCTGTTTATTGATAGCCTAAAAGATGACCAGTTTTATGACCTGTATGCTAGGCGTAAAATGTATTTAACAAAATAAATTAAATACAGATTTTAAATTGCTTCTGAAGTGGATCAAATCCAACAGTTTCTTTAGGGAAAACAGTTTGAAAAACGCCTCTTTGAATCAATTCATCAGGAGTACCGAACTCCCATCTATCTGCCAAAAGCAGTAAAATTTTATCACATATTTGGATTGCACTATTAAGATCATGACTCGTAAATAGTATTGTCTTTTGTTTTAGTGAGACAATTTTTTTGATTTGTTGAAATAACAAAGCTTTGTTGTACAAATCTAAATGAGCACTGGGTTCATCTAACAAAACAATTGCTGTATTTTGTGCTAGTGCTCGCGCCAGAAGAATTTTTTGAATTTCACCATCACTCATTGTCTTCAGCTTTCGGTCAGCAAGTGCACCAATATTCATTTGCTCAATAGTTTCAGAAACTAGCTCTCGATCTTTTGCTTTTTGAGAACCAATCCAATTGGTGTAGGGTTGTCTTCCTAGTTGTATTACTTCTTTACCTAGAAGGTCTCCAGATAAGGATCTTTCGGTCAAAACAATACTCAGGTTTTTTGCTCTGTCAATTGGACTCATTTCATGGATGTCTTTCCCGTCGATGGTTATAGTTCCATTCAATGGATTTTCAAATCCTGCTAACGTTTTAAGGAGTGTACTTTTTCCAATTCCATTACTCCCCAAAACTCCAACTAAAGCACCTTTCTCGATTGTTAAATCAAGATCCTTAGAGATTTCTTCAGAAATATAGCCCGTAGTAAGTTTGTTGAGTGCTATCATAACTTATTTTCGTTGGCGTAAAATGAGTAAAATAATTAAGGGGGCTCCAATTAAAGAAGTTATTCCATTAATTGGTAAAATAGATGCGCTACCGGGTATTTGAGCAATAGAATCGCAAACCAACAGCAGCAATGCACCACCTAAAAATACCGCTGGTAAAATGATTTTATGGTCACGGGTAGAAGGAATTAAAAGGCGAATTAAATGAGGAGCCGCTAGACCAATAAACCCTATTGGGCCAACAAAAGCAGTTGTTGCTCCGGCCAATAAACTACTAGAGAATACAATTAAATACCGGCTTCTTTTAAGAGATACCCCGAGCGACTGGGCATATTTTTCACCAAGAAGTAAGCTGTTGAGGTTTTTAATTGCAAAAACAGCCATGACAAGTCCTATGACAATTACAGAACTTAATATTTTTAATTCAGAAGTATTAATATTGCCCAAGCTTCCAAAAGACCAAAAGATATATTTTCGCAAGGCTTCTTTACTTCCAAAAAACATTAAAATATTTACAATTGCGGCTGTAAAACTCCCAAACATTAACCCTAAGATTAAAAGAGAAGTACTATTGTTTAGTCTTATTGATGCTAAAAGAATTACACTAAATACTGCCAAACTACCCAAGCTTGCAGCAATCATGATTGCCCACCGAAACCCTAATTCTCCAAAGGCAAACCAACTTCCAAAGACTGAACTTCCCATGATAAGTAAAGCAACTCCTAGACTTGCTCCGGAGCTGATTCCGAGGACATAGGGGCCAGCCAAAGGGTTTCTGAAGTAAGTTTGCATCATGAGCCCACAAACGCCTAAACTTCCGCCTGTAAGTATTGCTGTTATTGCTTTGGGAATCCTATAGTCCAAAAGTATGTATTCAAAAGTTGGCTTTGTTGTTGGGTAGCCCAGCGTAATTTTGATTGCTTCCCAAAGGGGAATATCAACTGAACCAAGACTTAAATTAAAAATAATACACAGGAATAACAATCCAATTAGGATGGTGAAAAAGCCTCTGTAATTTCTAATTTCAATCATTTAAGGGTAAGAAATAAGTTGGTTTATATGATTTGATTAATTCTGGGTAAAGATGATGAATTATGTCTTTTAAAACAAGGTCTGGATGACAAGCTCCAGATTCAAAAAATAAAATCCCTCCCGTACTCCCTTTTGTTAGCGAATAGGTAAAAATATTTTTTGCTTCAGCAGCTTTAAATCTAGAATATAGAGCATGTTCCTGATTTAGAATAGAGTAGGAGGTGTGTTGCCCTGGAGCGAACCAAAAATCTGCATCTTGTCCTTGTTCCAGAACAGCTTCTACACTAAGTACTAAGCTTCCAGAATTCTTATCTTCTTTCCACAAATAATTTGTTTTTGCGTCCTCCAAAAGATTCGCTAAATAACTATTTCCTCCAGGAAGATACCAAGCGTCTTGATATATTGCGCCGGCTAGAATTGTGGGTCTATTTGTTATATTATTCACTAAATTCTTAGCTGTTATATATTTTTTTTCAGTTTCTAAAAACAATAAATTAGCTTCTTCTTTTTTTCCAACCAATGCCCCAAATACCTTAATCCATTCTGCTCTTCCCAAAGGGCTTTGTTCATTCCATTCACCTATAAAAATTGAAGGAATTCCTCTTTCATTAAAACGTTCCAAGGAACTGTCTATACTCTCGATACCAAAACTTATGATTAAATTTGGATTTAAATCGATTACCCTCTCAACATTCATTTGTTGACTTTGTCCTACGTCAATTATTTTTCCTTGTTTAATTCTCTCTTGTACTTTTGGTGACGAAATGTATTTTGGTTCAGAAAAACCTACAAGAATTTCGGTAGCATTTAGTTCTTCTAAAAAAGCAATATGGGTTGTTGAAGTCGCTACAAGTCGATTGATAGGGACTCTAATAATGCCTTCATATTTAATATTTTTTGGAGATTGTGCATTATTTGGTAATAAAACATACTCAAAAACCTTTTGAGAATTAGGAACTATGTTTTTTAATGTAAGAATGTCATATTCTCCTTTATTTTCAATTGAAAATCCTCGGGCATACTTAGCTAGATTTATAACATCAGATTGCTTTTGGGGTGCTTTGCATCCAAAAAGTAAACAACCAGATAATATAAAAGTATAAATCTTTTTCACAAGGCATAAAATTACAGCTAATTTTTAGTTCCAATAAAATTGTTTGTTTTTATTTTAAATCATAAAATTAGTTTATTTTCGTGGCATAATTTGGTTCTTGATTTTTTCAAGATTAAAAGGGAATTTGGTTAGAATCCAAAACTGTTCCCGCAACTGTAAGCTTTAGCCTCCATTTGAGGTCTTATTAATGCTTCGCCACTGTTCAAAGAATGGGAAGGTCATTAAGTAAAGCAAGTCAGGATACCTGCCATTTTATAATGTTTTAAAGTCTTCGGGATAAGGGTTTTGAGTCATTTATATTTTGTTTGTCCTTTTAATACTTTGTTTATGTACCCTAAATTTTATGTGGGTGGTTTAATGCTGCTTAATGCTTTCTTGGGATTTTCTCAAGAAAATCAATCTTCAGTTGAAGATGATCCTCTAAAAGAAAACACTTTATTAGAAGAAGTTGTTGTTGTCGATTCTAGGTTTGAAATTAAACGTTCACAATCGGGTAAGAATGTGATTAAAATTTCTGAAAAAGAGTTGAAGAACTTTCAAGGTCGAAACCTATCTGAATTATTACAAACCTATGGTGGAATTAATATAATAGGGAGTCGATCTGCTGCTGGTCAAAACCTTAATTTTTCAATTCGTGGGGGTCGTAATCGACAAGTTTTAATTTTAATCGATGGGGTTCGTGTTTCTGATCCTTCTAGGATCGACAATGACTTTGATTTAAATTTCTTAAACTTATCAGATGTTGTTTCCATAGAAATTATAAAAGGAGCTGCGAGTACCCTTTATGGAAGTTCAGCCTCTACCGGGGTTGTTAATATAACCACAAGAAAATTTACTAAAAAACTTACGGTTGATTTAGGCTCTACCGTTGGATCACATCAAGCGGCTAACACTTCCCTAAATAGATTTAGTTACCTTTCTAATTTTGCTACTATTTATGGTGTTCAAAAGGGATTTTCTTATAAGTTTAACCTTGCTTCTCGAATCATAGATGGCCTGAGTTCTGTAAGTTTGGGAGAAGAACTTGATCGGTTTTACCGAACTAATTTTGGATTTCAGTTGGGTAAAAAGCAAAAAGCATTAGCTTGGAATTTCACTTATAACAAAGATCATATTGTTTCAGATTATGATAATGTGTTTCCAGTTGAGGATGCTGATTTTGTTTTATTAACAAAATTAGAAAGAATTTCATTCAAGTCCTCTTATTCTTATGCTAAAGGAAGTGTTCATGCTTCGTTTGGTTTTCAGAATACAGATCGTGATTTCCAAGATAGTTTTCCGAGAATTTCACGAGCTTCAAACCTTACCTTAGATGTTTTTAATAAGTATATAATTCAGGATAAGTTTTATGCCATTTTTGGGTATACCCATCAAAGGTCAGCTTACAGAGGTGTTCCCTCAGTTGATCAGAACGATGCATATTTTAATCTGGTTTATTTATCACCTTTTGGATTGAATATTAATGCCGGAACAAGACTCAATGTTCATGAAACTTACGGGAATCATCAAACCTATAGTGTTAACCCAAGCTATTCATTTCAATTAGCAAATGAAAACCGTTTGAAACTATTTTCATCTTTAAGTTCTGCGTTTATTCCACCGAGTCTTTATCAACTATATGATTCTTATTCAGGTAATTTAGATTTAAAGCCAGAAGAGAACACCACTTTTGAGTTTGGCTCTGAATGGAGCAGTGCTAAAAACTCAAAAGCATCCCTTGTGTTTTTTAAAAGAACAGAAAACCCGACTCTTATTTATGATTATACAACATATCGTTATGGAAATTATGTAAATAAAGTCACCTATGAAGGTTTTGAGTTTGAATATAAAAACAAGATTTTTGCTGCTGTAGATTTACGATTTAACTATACGTATAATGAAACCACATCGGGCAACTTAATTAACCTTCCAAAGCATGCGTTTGGTGGGGTTTTAGATTATGATTTAAGCGCTTTGTTTCATTTTAACGCAAGTGTGCAGCATATTGGAAGTAGGAGAAGTCTGAGTGACTCAAAATTAAATCCCTACACACTTTTTGATTATAAATTAACTCGTACTTTTTTAGATCAAAAGTTAACTGCCTTTTTTATTATAACCAATGCGTTAGATGCTCAATATGTTGAAATTGAAAATTTCAGCACTCAAGGACGTAACTTTAGAATTGGATTTAATTTTAGTTTTTAAGGATGTCAATATATTTTTCTTGAGGAAAATTAATATGCATTCCATGCATTGCATCAAATGTGGGATCTTTCATTAGAGGAAAACTAGTTCCTTTTGGGATACTGTACCTTCCGGACCCTGATATTTGATTTAATGCGGCTGCAAGAAAACTCTCTGTTGGATCTCCAAGCACCCCTAGATCAGACGTATACTCATTCAATGCCGTATTTGGAACTAAACCATCAGAATATTCTGCAAAGCCCTCACTGTTAGCGATTTTAAGGACAATAGGTTGCATTGCATAGGTGTGGTCAGGATTTTTGGTTCCGTTATTGTCTATGTAATCATAGATGCTTATTGAACCTACATTTTTACCTACTGTAGTTTCACCAATCTGAACAACATTTATATGTGGAGCCAGTCCGTTAATCAATAGTTCACTAGCAGAAGCACTTCTTTTGGTAGTTAAAATATATACGGTAGATAAATTCAATCCAGGTAAAGAAGCTCCATCAACAGTAGCATTTGTGAAATAGTTATTTAATTCACGGTCATCATCTGGGTCTGAATTATTGTTTAGATTATTGAAATAGTCCATGAGTTTGGAATTCCATAATTGTTGTGCGAAAATTTCGTCAGTAAACTGCCCGGTAATCATACTTGCTAGGTAGGCACAGGTTCTTACAGAACCACCCCCGTTATATCTTAAGTCAAGAACTAAGTCCGTAATGTTTTGAGAAGCAAAATCAGAAAATACTTGTATGAGCTGATCATCAAAACTAGCAACAAATTGGTTATACATTAAATATCCAACGCTTCTGTCCCCTGCTTCGAGTATAATATTTTTGTGAATTGGATTTTCTTGAAAGTTTTCTACCTTATCTAGAACTACTGATCCACCCGTGCTTTCAAATATTTGTGTATCCTGATTGTAACTTGCCAAGCCTACGGTATAAGTCATTAAATCACCATAAAGCAATTGTACATAATTCTCAACACTTAAATCTCTTCCATTAATAGAGGTGATTAAGTTTCCCCGCTCAATTCCTTTTGCGGCAGCATCTGATTCAGGTAAAACATAGGTAACTACTGCTACCAATTCATTACAGGTTTGGCATTGTCTAGTAACATAAAACTTCATTCCGTTTGAGGCAGATATTCCGGCCAGTTGATTTTGAAGGTCTACATAGTTTTCTTCAATCCAACTAAAACGATCATCTTCATGATTTAAGCTGTCAAAAAAGTCAGAAGGGTCTACTACACTTCCCAAGAAAGTATTGTATTCTGCTGCGTTAGTGGTTTTAGAATCGGCTAATTCATCTACTTCTTCTTGCCAGTAGTAATATTGGTTTAATCCCTTCCAAATATAATCATTGATTTCAAGGTTAGCAACGGGTTCCGTGGGAGTAGAAGTGGTGGTTGTAGTTGTAGTCGATGCTGAGGTATCGGCAGGGATGTTGATTATAGCATCATCTCGATCCTCAGAGGCACAACCAATTGATGAAATAGTAATTCCCAAAAGGCAGCAATAAAATATCTTTTTCATAGTATCAATAATTAAACAATAATAATAGTTTTACTTTTCTAAAAGTAAATTTAAGGAACTCTTTCCAATAATAATACATTTTAAAATATATCCTTATACTTGTACTATCAAAAAACACTCCAAATGAACAAATGCGCTTTTTTATTATTTATAGTATTCAATTTTAGCCAAGTAACAGCTCAGGATGTTTTTCAAAAGTATCAAAAAAATCCGGATGCATCATACCTCAGTGTAAGCCCAAAAATGTTTGAAATGCTAGGAAAGCTATCTATCAGCACAGGAGACCCTAAAATGGATGGTTTTATTGAAATGGTCAAAAGCATGAAGCATTTCAGGGTATTAAGCACCAAGAATCTGAGTATAGCTCAAGAAATGGAAACTTGGTTAAAGGATCAATTAGCACAAACAGATTTGGAATCTGTTATGAATATTTCTGAGCAAGAAGTTGAAGTTCAGTTCTGTGTAGTTTATGGGTCTGATGATTCTAGAGTAGACCGTTTGGTTATGTATGTAAGCGGTGCTCAAAAGATAGCAGATCAAGAAGGTTTAGAGCTTTCTAATTTAGATTTCATACTCCTCTCGATTGAAGGTAATATTGATTTAGAACAAGTAGCCGTATTAACTGAAATTATAGATATTCCAGGGGGTAATTTCTTAAAAAAGATTAATTAGATCCCTGTATAATTAAAAGGAGTGATCTTTCTTAATTCTACTTTTATCTTAGTGTCAATATCAAGCTCATCAATAAAGTTATGTAATGATTCTTGATTTATCTCTTGATTAGTTCTTGTTAGCCCTTTAAGAGCTTCGTAAGGATTAGGATATCCTTCACGTCTTAGAATTGTTTGAATTGCCTCTGCAACCACGGCCCAATTTTCACTAAGATCTTTTTCAATCTTTTCCTTGTTCAATAATAGTTTACTAAGTCCTTTTTGAGTTGAAAGAAACCCAATAAGTGAATGTCCAAAGGGTGTTCCTATGTTTCTAAGAACAGTACTATCTGTAAGATCTCTTTGGAGTCTTGAAATTGGTAATTTTCCTGCAAAATATTCGAAAAGTGCGTTGGCAATTCCTAAGTTACCTTCAGAGTTTTCAAAGTCTATAGGGTTTACTTTGTGGGGCATTGCAGAAGACCCTACCTCTCCGTCAAGAATTTTTTGTTTAAAATAATCCATAGAAATGTAAGTCCAAAAATCTCTATCTAAGTCAATTACTATTGTATTAATTCTTTTGAGGCAGTCACAAAGAGCAGCAAAAAAATCATAATGTTCAATTTGAGTAGTAGGAAAAGAGTGGTGTAAACCTAGGCTGTCTTCTACAAAATGAGTTCCAAATGACTTCCAGTCTAATTCAGGATATGCAACGTGGTGTGCATTGAAATTCCCTGTTGCACCTCCAAATTTTGCTGCATTTGGTATATTGAGTAAAGATTTTCTTTGATTTTCAATTCGATTTATAAATACATCAATTTCTTTTCCTAATCTAGTTGGAGAGGCTGGTTGTCCATGGGTACGTGCCAAAAGTGGAATGTCACTATATTCTTCTGATAAAAGTTTAAGGGCATCGATCAAACTACCTAATTCTGGTAAGTAAGCTTTTTCTATCGCCTCTTTTATTGATAAAGGGATGGCGGTATTATTAATGTCTTGAGAAGTTAATCCGAAATGAATAAATTCTTTGTATTCTTGAAGCTCTAGTTTGTCAAATTCTTTTTTTATAAAATACTCAACAGCTTTTACATCGTGATTAGTAGTTTTTTCTATTGCTTTAATTTCGAGAGCGTCATCTGCCGTAAAATGTTGATAGATGGACCTTAATTCTTCGAAAAGGGAGGGGTTAAATGATTTTAGTTGTGGAAGTGGAAGTTCACATAATGCTATGAAATATTCTATTTCAACCCGAACTCTATATCGTATAAGTGCTTCTTCAGAAAAGAATGGAGAAAGGTTTTTAGTCTTTACTCTGTACCGACCGTCTATAGGTGATATTGCATTGAGTGTATTAAGTTTCATAGCTTCTTATTAGAATTGCAAAGATACGGTTCTTATGCCAAAATAGAAATCAAAATGGTAGGATTTGTCTAAGTGTTGCCTTAAATGCAGGCGAATTTTTTGGAAGTTCCCGCTCAATAAATGATTTTAATTCCTCTATAATCCATCCGTTATGATCTTTGAAATAGATTAGTGTTTTTTAGAGTAAATACTTTTGGGGCAACCTTTTTGGCTTCTATTAGCGTATCAAAGCAACAGGCAACAATTATATCAATTTGAGTAGTACTCAGTTGGGCTCTATTTTTTTCGTTTTCACAATAACAATAAAGTATTTTAGCAAAAGGTCTGGGCTTGCTTTCGTGTTTTTGATTTCCAAATGCATTTAAAAACGGGTCGATATATAGCTTTATTTCTATGATTTAATCTATTAAAATTAATCGTTCAAATATCCAGCAAGCGACTATGTTTTCTCGATCTTGTTTTTTTGAAAAAGCTAAATCAATAAGTTCTTGCTTTAGCTCAGGATTTTTTTTAATGAGGAACGTTCCTTTCTTTCTGTCTTCAATGGAAGCTGAATAAGACCGTAATGCTTCTTTAAGTAAAGAAGAGTTCATATTTATAGCTGTAGAATTTTAAACTCTTCATAACAACCGCTAATGGCTTCTAATATTTGAAGGTCATTTGCCTCTGAAATGAAGGCTTTAGAGTAGTTGCAGTTTCTCAGAATTTCTTCAAGGTTACCCCGATTTATTTCTAAGAGTTGAATCAATACCTCCCGATCAAATTTAGAGGCAAGTAAATTTTTAATTTCATCATCAGCACGCATTTTTTTGAGCTTGCGCATTTGAGCTGGATTTTTGCCAAAAAGATTGTAAAGAAAATCTGCAGGATTAAAAAGAGCACCAACAGCTTTTGATATGGAAGATTTATTTCTGTTTCCAGCTTCATATCCACTACTGGGAAGTCCTTGAATGTTGTAGCGCCCAGCTGGATTTAAAGGAACATTTTTTACATCAATAGCCAAATATCCAGTTAATTGATAAGGTCTTATTACAACTTCTTCGAGTGCAAATGCTAAAATAGTTAGTTTGAATTTTGGATTTTCAAACTTCAACATGTCTTGAGTCACAGCTACTTTTAGTGATTTGTATCCTAAATATGAGAAATAGAGGGTGTCTTTAGGTTTTGCTTCAATTTCAAAAACACCTTTATCATTTGAAATGGATCCTACGATAGTGTTGAGGTTGAGTACATGGACACTATTCATAGTGACCTGTGTAATTTCGTTTTCGATTGTTCCCCTGAGGACTTGTCTTTCAGGGTCTTGGGCTAAAGCCAGACTTGTGAATAACAGAAAAAAGGTCAGAAAACCATTAAATACCTTATAACTCATAGTGTAAAAGTATAAAGAAAATGTCGAAGCCCAGTAATTTTTTTTTTGTTAATAAATTAACAAATGAAGTTTAGTTTCTTGATCTACGACCAAAGCCACCAGGCTTATTACTTTTAGCACCATAAGCTGGTTTTGATCCAGAACTTGATCTTCGAGGCGAGCTGCTAGATTCTTCTCTTTTTTTATCAGGATTGTTGTCAAAACTTCTTCTTTTACCGCGGTCATATCCACCACCTCCGGAGCTTCCCGATGAATTCGATTTTTTATTGTAGCCTCCACCACCAGATGAGCTTCCACCTTTATTAAAGCTTTTTCTTTTTCCACCGCCGCCACCGCCGCTTCTCCCTCTAGGAGCTTTCTCAGAAACCTCTACATTGATGTAGCGTCCGTTTAACTGGAAGTCAGTGAATTTTTCTAAAACTTTTTCTTGTAAACTGTTGGGAGTGTTGAAAAAAGAAAAACTTTCCATTACATCAACATGAAAGATGTCGTCTGTGTCAATTTCTAAAGTTGATTTTAAAAAATCTTTAAGCGCCATCCAGTTATAATCATCACGTTCTCCAACATTGATAAAATATCTTGTTGTTTCTTTTTTGTTGTGTTTCGTTTTTTCTGATGGGTTGTCTTCGAACTTACTATTAAGGTCTTTTGACTTTTTGTAGTAATTATGAAAACGAGCAAACTCTACAGAAACTAGTCGTTGAATAAGCTCTTCTTTACTTAAGTCCTCTAATTCAGCCTCAACCTTTGGGAGGTAATTAAAGATGTCTTCGTTAACAGTTGTGTTTTTGATTTTTTGTGCTAAGGAATATAGTTGCGTTTCACAAATCTCCATTCCAGTAGGAATCTTCTTCATTTCAATATTCAATTGAATCTTCTTTTCAATTGCACGAATTTTGCGAGACTCACTTTGCGTAACAATAATCATGGAAATCCCTTGATTTCCAGCACGACCAGTCCTACCACTTCTATGGGTATAGGTTTCTATTTCATCAGGAAGTTGGTAATGAATTACGTGGGTAATGTTATCAACATCAATACCACGAGCAGCTACATCAGTTGCAACTAACATTTGAATCTGTTTGTTACGGAATGATTTCATTACTAAATCACGCTGATTTTGACTAAGATCACCATGAAGTGCTCCGGCATTATATCCGTCTTCGATTAATTTTTCAGCTACACTTTGAGTATCTCTTTTAGTTCTACAAAAAACTACAGAGAAAATATCTGGATGTGCATCAGCTAAGCGTCTTAATGCAGGGTAACGATCTCTTCCGCTTACCTTATAGTATTCGTGGCTAACATTTTTTGTTCCTGCATTTCGTGTACCTACTGTAATTTCTTCTGGGTTATGCATGAATTTTTTTGCAATAACAGAAACTTCTTTAGGCATGGTTGCCGAAAACAACCAGGTATTTTTTTCGTCAGGAGTATGAGATAAAATTTCAGTAATATCTTCAAAGAATCCCATGTTAAGCATTTCATCTGCTTCATCTAAAACACAGTATTCAATTTTAGATACATTTACCAGTCTTCTGCGAATCATATCCTGCATTCGTCCTGGAGTAGCAACTAAAATCTGAGCTCCTTTCTTAACAGCTCTAGCTTGATCGGTAATGCTTGCTCCACCATAAATGGCAACAACATTAACTCCTTTTATGTGCTTAGAGTAGTTTTTTATTTCTTGGGTAATTTGTAAACACAGCTCTCTTGTAGGGGATAGAATAAGCCCTTGAGTCGTTTTGCTTTTTGGATCAATTTTTTGAAGCATTGGGAAACCAAATGCTGCCGTTTTTCCTGTTCCAGTTTGAGCCAAAGAAACGATATCTGTATCTTTTTCAAGTAGGATTGGAATTGCTTTTTCTTGTACTTCAGAAGGGTGTTCAAACCCCATGTCTTCAATTGCCTTTAATAAGGCTTCGTTAAGACCAAGTTCTTGGAATGTTTTCATTGGCGCAAAGGTACTGCTAATAATTGAGTTAATGTTTCAATAAGCCTTTTAAATAATAAGCTTAAATAGCTGAATTTAAGTCTTTTATGAAAAAAATAAATGCTTTTGCTCTATGGCTTATTGTGTTCTTGACCTTTTTTTCTAATTCCGCAAATGTTTTTGAGTGACCTGTAGGTACGAAAATAGGATCATATCCAAAGCCTCCTTCACCTCTTTTTTCGTCTATTAAAGTTCCTCTAATAATCCCTTCAAAAAGGGATCTTTTGCCTTTTATATCAGCAGCGATTATTGTTCTAAATTGGCCACTTTTATTTTCTTTATCCTTTAGGTTTTTCCATACCTTTTTGATGTTATTATCATTGTTTTTATCTTCCCCAGCATAACGAGCAGAATATACTCCTGGCGCTCCGTTTAAGGAGTCAATTTCAAGACCAGAATCGTCAGAAAAGCAATCATAGCCATAATGGTCTTTAACATAAGTAACCTTTATCCTTGCATTTTCTTCTAATGTAGTGCCTGTTTCTTCGATTTCTTCAGTACAATTTATGTCGCTTAAGCTTAAGATTTCTATCCCCTCTGGAACCATTTCTTTAACTTCTTTAAGTTTATTTAAGTTATGCGTTGCAAATACAAGTTTCATATAGTTTTTTTTAACGGTGGTGGTAAGGTTCGTTTTTGAGAATTGTGTTGGCTCTATACAGTTGTTCAACAAAAAAAAGACGAATCATTTGATGGGAAAAAGTCATTTGAGAAAGTGAAATCTTTGCTTTGTATTTTTGTTGTAACGTTTTTGAAAATCCATAAGGCCCGCCTATTATAAAAATCAAACGCTTACATCCTGAGCTCATTTTTTTGTTTAAGTATTCTGAAAACCCTACGGATGAAAATTCTTTTCCATTTTCATCTAACAAAACAACAACATCTGAAATCCGGATTTGATTTTCGATCAATTCTCCTTCTTTAGTTTTTTGTTGTTCCTTCGAAAGGTTTTTAGCATCTTTAATATCAGGAATTACAAGAAGTGTAAATTTTATATAATGTTTTAATCGGTTTTCGTAATTTGAAATTAGCTTTTGAAGATTAGGATCATCTGTTTTTCCAATGCAAATCAATTGTATTTCCATGGGACAAAATTACAAAACTTCTTTCACTATTGATTTATATAGGATTAAAACACCTTTCTTTTTAAAAATATCCTCTAACTTATAAGAAGTTGATTGGGTATTAGTATTTTTGTTAAACCTTATTGTTATGAAAGAAAAACTAAAAAAAATTCCTGTATTAGGTCAATTGATTAAAGCATTGGAGTTAATTAAACTTCCAGG
>Ga0209709_10000048_pt1 | contig 105699 bp, 84 predicted proteins | sample ArcticOcean_MG_C_2_FD_187435 | JGI IMG/M metagenome (GOLD analysis project Ga0209709, IMG submission 187435) | Marine microbial communities from western Arctic Ocean - ArcticOcean_MG_CB4_136 (SPAdes) (version 2) | ecosystem: Environmental > Aquatic > Marine > Oceanic | place: Arctic Ocean...
CTAATCCTGGACTTGGAAAATTATAGGCAATGAATATGGGACAATTACTGCTTTTCCTCTTTGTTTACCAGGCTTCATCTTAGGTAATAAATTAATTACCCTAGCTGCTTCTTTTTCTAATCTTGGGTGTGGAGCTCTTGCTCTAACCCCAACTACATCTCCATTTTTATCAATTTTAAAAATAACATTGATTCTTTGTCTACCTGAAAGACCTAAGTCTCCAGCTAGATCGGTATTAAATTTTCTTTGAACGAATTTTGTTATTTTCTGAGACATACATTTTCTTCTCTCTGCGTTATTCCCTTTATCACAACCTGGAAAAATTGGAACATTTTCAATAACAGCAAAAGGAACTTCAATATCTTCTTCAACCTCATCAATTTCAAGGTCTTCTATTTCTATTTCTTCTTCCTGATCAGTTTCTGTAGACTCTATAACCGTTTCCTCAACCTCTTCTTCATCTTCTACAACCTCAATAACTTCAGGAGCTGCTGGTGGTGGTGGTGGTGGTGGTGGTGGCACAACCTGCTCAAGTAAAGGTATTTCCTCATCATCAAGCTCATCCATGTTTACAGTACCAATATCAATAGCAGATTTATCATATACTTTCCAGTTGATAGTTGTGTAAGATAAAAACACCATCAAAGCTAATCCTAGTGCAAAATACAGTGAAGCATTTCTAGTAATATCTGCTTTTGGATTTTTTTTAGACTCCATATTTTATTTTTTTGATTGTGGTTTGGTAAAATAACCAATTATTTGAATAAAAAACAAGTGATTATAATTTTAAATCTTTCTTTCTTTTAAACTAAAATATATGTATGCTAATAGAATTCCTAGTAAATTAAATACAATGTCTAATAATTCAGCATTTCTTGAGAGTGTTAAATATTTTTGTCCGAATTCAATAAAAATACTAAAGATCAAAGCAAAAATAAACAAATAGAATAATGCTTTTTTTTCAAAAAAATAATTGAAAGAATTTTTCCATAAAAAAGTAAAAAGTAAAAATGAAATAAAATGAGCTAATTTATCATTCAATTGAAGACCTTCAACTCTAATGGTCTGAGACTCTGACAGGCCTAAGAAAATAATTAAAGCACTGTATACTAATGCGAAAATTAAATTAATCTTACTCACCAATCATCTCTTTATATTCTTCAGCAGACATTAAACTTTCAACCTGAGAAGCATTACTAATTTGGACTTTTATCAGCCAACCGTCACCATATGGATCATCATTTACTTTTTCTGGTTCACTTTCAAGCAAATCATTAAATTCAATAATTTCACCAGATAGTGGCAAAAATAAATCAGAAACCGTCTTTACCGCTTCCACAGATCCAAAAACCTCTTCTGCTTCAAATTTCTCACCGACAGTATCGACTTCAACATAAACTATATCTCCTAGTTCACCTTGAGCAAAATCTGTAATTCCAATGATCGCAATATCATTTTCAATTAATACCCATTCGTGATCTTTAGTGTATTTTAAATTTAAAGGTGTGCTCATTTATTATATATATTAAATTAATTACCAAAATTATATCTCATAGTAAATCCTGATCTTATCGTTGTTTGTGGAAATGCTGTTGATATAGCATATTCTGAAAAAGAATAATCAAAATAAAATATACCAGTTAAATTCCTGCTAAAATCATAATCTGCAGAATATTTAAAATTCCATATTGTTTGACCAGATGTTACTTGATTATTATCTAAGTCCAAATATCTAATAATTGTTTTATTATTCCTAACAGAAAGGTCTAATTTCATGTTTAAATCACTTTTTATAATTTGATTAGCTCCCGCTAAACTAGAATTTATTTTTAGGTCTTTTACCCTATATCCAAATCCAAAAATATATTCATTTCCTTGTATTTCAGTTAATAGATTGTTATCAAAACTTAAAGACAATAATCTGTCTTTTTTAACTTCAGCCAAAATCTTTACTGAATTTTTCATTTCAAAATCTAACTTAAATAATGGACTGAATTGTTCCATCAAATTGATGTTACTATATAAAAATTCATTTTTATAATTATTAGATTGGTCTAACACATTTGGATTTTGAGAGCTAAACTCCAAATCAGGGTTTCCAGCGCTATAATCTAGATTAGACCTGAATTGATTTATAGTATACATCGCATTATAACCATGTGAGATTGAAAGTCTTTTAAAGTTCTTTTTGAACCACTTTAACTTCATTAGGCCAGTGTATTTTAAAGTCCAGTTAGGAATAGGAACATTTCGAAATGCACCCATATTAGAACTAGACGGGTCAGCCCCACTGTAGGCTGATAAAAATGCTGGTAATAAAACTGATTGATTAGTTTTTCCGTAACCTAACGGAAAGCTAGTTAAGTCTCCATTTTCGAAGTTATTAGGGTTAGAAAAATCAATTCCAGCATCTAAAGCCAATCTTCTTGCTATAATTAAACGGTTTTCCCTAAACGCCTCAAATGTATCTGAACTATTTTCATCACTTGTAGAGAATGCTGTTTTAATAAGTACAGTCGAGATATTGAAATTCCCTAAAGTATTTTGGATTAGAGGATTATAATCATCACTAAATCCATCACCATTTTCATCTATAGTATTGAAATTTTCTGTTAGATTTTCAGAATATGTTCTCCCTGCAGTTAAATCTATTTTCAGATCTCTTATAGGAGTTAAATTTGCCGAAAAAGTTAAATTTTTGTTGGTAACTTCCGTGTATTGTTGATTGAAATCAGGAAATACCGTTAACCATCCATTTCTTGCCGCTAAATATCTAATGTCTCTTTGACTACCAAAAACATAACCGATCGAAGGCTTAAAAGAGCCTACAAAATCTGGTGTTTGTAAATACCCTGGCAAAAATGAACCATTGTTTTCTGAATAGTTAACCTGTATTCTTTTAACGCTCGTTATTAAATCAATTAAAGTGTTTTTAAAATTAAATTTTTTACTAGAAGGTGAATTCCTTTGGCTTGGACTAGAGTTTTTACCTCCAGATGATCTACTGTTTTTCTTGACTAAACCAATATACCTGTAGAATTTTAGCATATCTAAAGAGCTATTGATATTATGAGTGTTTGCATTAGATATAGTATTCCCTAGGTCATAGGTTTCTCCATTCAAAGTTAAATTTCCAAATAAATCAGATCCTTTTTGCCATTGAAAATCACCTGTATATGAATATGAGGCTCTTAAGAAACTAAAGGTTGGTATTTTATTTAAAGGCAATTCATAATTAATTGCAAATTGCTGAGTTTGTCTATTGGGGTCTCCAATGTCAAAGAATTTATCAAAAACATCCAGAGAAGAGTCTTGGGCACCATTTATATTGTCATCTAAAAAATAATTTTTTACGATATTATTATTAGAAGCGTTATAGCTTAAGTTAAGACCATCACTTAGGACATAGTTAAAATTATATTGTAAATCAAAATTATAATTTCTTCTAAAGAGTTCGTTAACCGAAATATTATCACCTGTTAATTCAGATTCTCTGAACTTTTGTCTATTAAATTGTCTTATAAAATCAGTGTTAATAGAAATATTTGTGGGTAATAAATTAAAATTAATGTCTTTTAAGATTTTAAAATATTTACCAGTAAATAAAGAATCATTTTTCTTAAATGGTTCTAGTTTTACCGAATTGAAATTAAAATTATATGTAGCCCCAGCTCTAACATTTTGATCTAATAAGTCTTCTATTTCATAATCCCTGTGCTCTACTTGATTATAAGAGTAGTTAAAAGTTAAATTTTCAACATCATAAAATTTTGACTTTCCCTCCCCTGATCTTTGTTTATTAACGCCAATAAAGTTTATACTTTTTCTTTTTGTATAGTCCTCTGATCGCTCGAGTATATTATTTTTTTCTGCAGTATTTTCTGCTGAGTTTAATCTACTTTGTAATTTAATATCTTTATACTGTTGATCGTATTCTGGGGTAATTAATTCTTCACTAACTCCAAAATTAAATGGGATAGAAACTCCCCATTTTTCTGGTAGTAACTGACCAACATTAATATTTGAAACTAAATCATATTGTCTCTTATCTTCTATATCTCTTTCATTAGGCCCCTGCTCAATACTACCAAACCCGCTAGTGCTTTGTCTTCCTGTAGCGCTTAAACTTAAAAAATCTGCAATGTTAGTGTCTAGGGTAATCGTTGCTGCCCACCCACCTTCGTTATCCATGTCAGACAATCTCAATTCGTTAAACCATACTGTTCCGCAGACATCCATATTGTCTTGTCTCGGGTTTTTAACTCCAACCATTAAGGTTCTAATATCACCAAAATTAGGATTCCCTTTAATAGACACCCTGTGCTGCCCCATTTGATATTCTGAGAACTCATTAACTGGCTCAACTACTAAATCATCTCCAAAAACATTGTAGAAAATTGGATCTTCATTAGCTAAAGTTCCATTAGTAATTCCTAACGCTTTTATGGATTCAAGAATTTCTATTGGTAAATTAATTTCATTGATTTCCGGCCAAACAGATTGAGGATCTAAAGTGTTAGAAGAAGATCTCTGTAAGGGTACTTCGATTTGATAATAGTTTTGAGTTAAATCATTACCCATTCTTATAAAACCAACAATATCTCCATCTGATAACCCTGGGTTTGCTCCTTCTTCAGCATGTATAAACATTCTTAATCTTTTATACTGCCTCATATCAACATTGATATTCTTATAAACAGCTCTTGAATCCTCCGTTTCTAAAGCACAAACGTCTAGCACTAATGATTGTTCGTTTTGTCTTACAATAGTGTTGTTATTGTTAAATTGCTCTCTTTCTACGCCTGGAGGAGAAACATAACTCTCTTCATTTTCCTGTATACCAATAACTCCTACATTAATTGATGTAATGTCGTTATTATTATTAGGCTCTTCATCTAGAGTTAATTGATATTTTCTCCAATCACTTCTAACCAATTCTAGTGTACCAAACCTAAATGTTGTGTTATCAGTAAATTCATTCAAATACATTCTTATAAATCTAATAGATCTAAAGTCCGATATACCTCCAACAGTATTTGTAGGCTCATTAACTGGGATTCTAAATTGATACCATTTAATTGTTTCCGTTGTTCCGTTAGGTAAGGTTACAGTTTTTTCTTTTCTGTCTTTAATAAACTCATTGTTTATATCAGACAAAGAGTTTGGATTAATGTTGACTTCATATTCAAAGTAACTATCAATAGTATTCATAGTGTTATCTCTATTGATATCTTCTGCGTCTGGTTGTGTAGTTGAACCTCTATTCGTGTTTGTAAATATTTCTGGTGAATTTCCTTCAACACCGTTATATTTTTTATACCTATTTAAAATACCACCGTCCTCGTTTAAAAAATAATTATAATTATCATTTGAAGGATCTTCAAGAGCTGAATAAGAAGGAAACCTAACTGATTCATCCTGATCATCATAACCATCTAAACCTACATCTTGATTTTCTCTTTCTTCCCCTAATGTCGAAAACGCGTAAATTAAAGATTGATTTTGTGGCACTACCGCACCCCATGTAGTTTCATTTAATAAACTTATGTCCCCATCTTCAGGCAAGCCATTTTCATACTGTTTTCTGCCATCTTTTAAAATATCTTCAGAGATGTTTCCTAAATTAAAAGTAAGTTTTCCTCCAGAGTTGTTTAAATTATCAATAAACGGATCTTGCAGCCAAAACTCTATGTATTCTACATTTGATTGCTCAAAATCAGTTGTAGTAATTTGTCTAGTAATTCCAGCCCAACTATTTGAAGGATTAAGTAAGCTGTTTTCAGAATTTTCTGGGTTCATATTATATGGACCTCTTTCTTCTGGGTAATAATTTAAATCTAAGGAATTAATTACAGAAAGTTGACCTTGAACAATATCAACCTGCGGGAAAATTTCATCTATAAAAATCCTGCGCGTATATGGGTTTGAAATATCATTATCATTTATATCAGTTGGCCTAAGGCTACTATAAAAAATCGGATCAATTGAGTACCAGTTTAATAGAGCTCGATCATATCCGTTCTGAATTCCATTAGCATCTTCAGCTCCATCATTGTATATTAATCCTAAATCTTTAGGTCTACTAGACAAAGACCACCCTTGAGTACTCATTAAATCTATAATATTTTGAGTCCCTTCAAAATCATCAACATAGGACGTAACCTCCCCTTTAAAATCAGTCCCCTTAGGTGCTCCAGGGACTAAATACGCTACCTCTCCCCTAATAGATAAGTTTGAAGGAACATCCGTTTCAATGGTTGGGTACTTATTGATCAATCTTGTTAACAAAGGTACTTCAGTTGCAAAATTTCCATTAAAGCCAAATATTGTATTGTTAATAGGCTCTGTACCGTAATTTGCTTTTTGAGTTACTGGTCTTTCATTTAAGTTTAAAAATGTACCACCTATTAAAAAATTCTCATTAAACTGATGTTCCACATTAAAACCTGTGAATCTTTTTGTTTGTTGTCCAAATGTTGCATTGTTTTCTACGCTGACGTTGATAGGGGTTCCTGAAGATTGAAGAGCTGGATCAAGAATTTGGACTGTTCCTAATTGATAATTCACAGTATAGTCAACCCCTTCAACTAATACTCTCCCTCCTGCAGTAACATTAACTGACCCTCTAGGGACATTGTATGCCCCTATTGGTATTCCCGAGCCACTAGAGGATTTATATTTTCCAGTAATTTGAAATTTATTCTTTTCAGATTCTTGAAGGGCAATTGTTTTTGAAGACTTATAAAGAGAGGAGTAAACGTATTTTTTTTGATTTAAATTATAATCGTCTGTTATTTCTTGATTTCCGTCATAATTTTCATTGGGATTTAATCTTAATTTTTCAAATAAAAATTTTCCAAATGGTTCCACTTTTGTGAAAATAATTTTTCCATTATTTTGTAAAACTGTTATCCCGGGAACAAAATCAAAAAAACCGTCTCCGTTTAATTGCGGATCATTATTAGAGTTTAGTCTATCAAAATTAAACAGGTTTAAAAGTGGTGTTTCACTAAGGTTTAATTCATTCGTGTTGCTACTTGGAAAGGGGGTTCCTTCGACTGGAGTTATATAATTTAAAGGAGATGATTCATTATAAAAAATATTTAATTTAAACCCGTCTTCGTCTAATTGAAATGACCCTGTATTATAAATATTTTTCATCATCAAATCCCACATGGGCTCATCAACACTACTTACGGTGCTTTTTAATAATTTCACTATTAAGTTATTATTGTTAACTACAGGGTTAGAGTCGTTATTATCTGCTATTTCAGTGGCCTGTACCCCATCATTGGCAAATTCACCAACTTGAAATACTTGATCGCCGATAGTGTATTGAAAAGCAACCGCGAGTATTTCATCATTTGCCATTTTTTGATTTAATGAAATATAACCTAGTTGAGTATTAACCGAATAGTCAGAACCTAGAATTAATTTTTTAGCATTTTCTAATTTACCATAATCAAAACCTTCATTTACGTTTGGTAGAAGAATTCCAGATTGTATGGTTGCGATATCTCGAACAGAATTAGTTAATTGTGAATTTGCTTGACCAATAATCATTGGATTAAATCCATTGTTTGCATTGTCAGGATTTGAGTTAGGCCCTACAAAAACATTAACATCAGAAGATAAAGATGAAGACTCCCCTAAATCTTGAAATCCAACAATATTTCTAACATTTTCTACCCTATTATTTCTATTGGTTATCCAAACTTCTGTTCTAGTAATTTGAATATTAGAATTTATAAAAGGATAGTTCACTAAAGCTTCATTATATTTATTTCTAAAAGCATGACTAAGAAAAAAATGTCTGTTTTCATCATAATCTAAAGCTCTAAATTGAAATTCCTCAATAGTTCCTCCTCCCTGTGCAACCACTGTTTTGGCTTCTGACTTTTGTTCAGAAAAAACTGCAGTAACTTTAGTTTTTCCAAATTGAAGTTCAGTTTTAAAGCCAAACAAACTTTGTGCCCCAGATATCAAAGAGCTGTTTAAAGGCATACTTACATTCCCTACTTCTATTTTTTTTATAATATCATCTTCTGAAGGCTCATATTGAATTTGCATTAGGTTTTGAAAATCGAAAGTAGACTGTGTGTCAAAATTTGCATTTACCTGTACCCTAGTCCCTACTTTTCCCAGTAAACTTAACCCAATTCTTTGGTCAAAATCAAATGAAAAATTGCTTCTATTTCTGGGTGAAAATGAAGGATTGTCCTGCTTAGTATATAAAATACCTAAATCAATCTCTAAAGACCCTTGGGGTACAACTTCAATTGTATTTCCTCCAAAAATTGATTCAAATAATTTAGAGTTAACATATATTTCTGGAATTAAATTTCTTTGTAAATCTTCAGACCCATCTAATCTTCCTTCTGCAGCATTAATTTTGTCCTTATAGTAATTTTTTAGGTTTTCATTTAAAATAAGCTCTTCATACTCCTCTGGAGATAAAATAACAGGATAGTTTATATTAAAATTACCTACAGATTGATTAAAGAAATACCTGTCACTAACGGGGTCATATATATAATTTTCAATTATACTAGAAGGGTTTTCTAACTCAATATCTGTTGTTGAAAAATCTTCACTTACTTGAACCTGAGAATAAATAGAGTTTACAGATAGTGGTATAATTACACTAAGGAAGAGTATATTAAATTTATTAAAAATTATATTTTTAAATATATTCAAAGTAAATTATAAGTTTTTCAAAGCCTCTTTAATTATAAATTCAATCGACGCTTCTGCATTATCTAACATGATTTTATCAACTAATTTTTCAGAAGTTTTTTTGTTAATTCCGAGCACTTCTAAAGCAGATAACGCTTCTTCTTTAGCTGTATTGTTGTTTTGGAAAGAAATATTATCATCAATATCATATATTTTTAAGACTTTGTCTTTTAATTCAATTATAACTCTTTGAGAGGTTTTTAGTCCAATTCCTTTAACAGATTGAATCATAGCTGAGTCTCCAATCGAAATTCCTTGAATTATTTGTTGTGGTGAAAGGGAAGATAACATTGTTCTTGCAATACTAGCCCCAATTCCACTTACCGAAATAAGCAATCTAAATATTTCTCTCTCTTTTAAACCGTAGAATCCAAATAATGTATGTGAGTCTTCTTTTATTTGAAGATGAGTGTATAATTGTAAATTTTCTTTGTCTGGAATAGCAGAAAATGTATTTAAAGAAATATTAATTAAATATCCTACCCCGTTTACGTCAATAATAACACTTGTAGGAGATTTTTCTACTAATTTTCCTTTTATATGTGTTATCATAATTTAAATTTTAAGTCAAATTTAGTTAATTTATTTTCTTGATTCTTTTATTTGAGCATCTATTACAGCTATTGCAGTCATGTTGATGATTTCATCAACAGAAGCATCTAGTTGTAAAATATGTACAGGTTTTTTTAACCCCATCATTATGGGCCCAATATTATCAGCTTTATTTAATTCTTTCATAAGCTTATAAGTAATATTTGCAGAATCTAAATTTGGAAAAATCAATGTATTTACTTTCTTAGAAGATAATTTTGAAAATGGAAATATATCATTTCTCATTTCGTTATTTAATGCAAAATCTGTTTGAAGCTCTCCGTCAACTATCAAATCAGGAAAAGATTTATGTAATAATTTCACAGCATTTCTAACTTTAGTAGCTGAAATATCTTTAGAAGAACCAAAGTTTGAGTAAGAAGTCATAGCTATGACAGGCTCAATACCAAACATTTTAACTGTAGCTGCTGTCATTTGAGCAATTTTAGCTAAATCTTTAGCATTAGGGTCAATATTTATTGAGGTATCACTTAAGAATAAAGGACCTCGATCGGTAATTAATAAATTAGTAGTTGCAATTCTAGTTACCCCTTTATCTAAACCTATTAATTTTAGTATTGGCTTTACAACATTGGGGTAACTTTTTGAATAACCAGTAATAAGCGCATCAGCATCCCCAGCATTTAACATCATTGCTGCAAAGTAATTTCGCTCTCTCATTAGTTTTTTAGAGGCTAAAAGAGTAAGTCCATTTCTTTCTTCTTTTTTCCAATAAATAGATGCATATTCATCAATCATATCCTGACTATTTTCCTTAGGATCTATAATTTCGACAGGATCATCAAAATCTAACTCCTCCATCAATAGAAGTATCGTCTCTCTTCTGCCTAATAAAATCGGTATTGCTATACCTTCATCATGAACAAACTGAGCAGCCTTTAATACTGTTAGTTGATCAGCTTCTGCAAAAACAACTCTTTTGGGACTTCTTTTTGCTCTCCCATGCATTAATCTCACCAACTTGTTATCCCCTCCAGATCTTTCAATAAGTTCATCTTCATACTTTGACCAATTTTTAATAGGTAATTGAGCAACTCCACTCTCCATAGCAGCTTTTGCAACTGCTGGAGGTACAACTGAAATTAATCTAGGGTCAAATGGTTTTGGAATAATATAATCTTTACCAAAAGCCAATCTTGTTTGATCGTACGCAACATTAACCTGCTCAGGGACAGCTTCTTTAGCTAAATCAGCAAGAGCTATAACGGCTGCTTTTTTCATTTCTTCATTTATAGTAGTGGCTCTGACATCCAAAGCACCTCTAAAAATAAATGGAAAACCTAAAACATTATTAACTTGATTTGGGTTATCACTTCTTCCAGTAGCCATAATAACATCATCTCTTGTACTTACGGCCAACTTATAATCAATTTCTGGGTCTGGGTTCGCCATGGCAAAGACAATAGGATTTTTAGCCATTTTATTTAACATGTCTGGTGTTAGAATATCTGAAGTAGATAAACCTATAAAAACATCTGCATCAACAATAGCCTCATCTAAATTTTTTACATTTTTTGAAGTAGCAAACTCTGCTTTAGATTCATTTAAATTTTTTCTTTTATTACTAATTACACCTTTACTGTCAAGCATAATAATATTGTCATTGTTAAGTCCGAAAGACTTATAAAGCTTAGCACAAGATATTGCAGCAGCACCTGCACCACTAATAACAGTTTTTACGTCTTCAATCTTTTTATCAGCAATTTCTAAAGCGTTAATTAAAGCAGCTGCAGAGATAATTGCAGTACCATGTTGATCATCATGCATCACAGGGATGTCAAGCTCTTCTTTTAATCTTCTTTCAATTTCAAAAGCTTCAGGGGCTTTGATATCTTCTAAATTAATTCCACCAAAGGTTGGTGCAATATTTTTTACTGTATTAATAAATTCATCAATGTTTTCGGTATCTACTTCAATATCAAAAACATCAATATCAGCAAATATTTTAAATAATAAAGCTTTACCCTCCATAACAGGCTTAGATGCTTCAGCGCCAATATTCCCAAGTCCTAATACAGCTGTCCCATTTGTTATAACAGCTACAAGATTTCCTTTAGAGGTATATTTATAAGAGTTTGATTTGTCTTTTTCAATCTCTAAACATGGTTCAGCAACTCCTGGTGAATATGCTAAAGAAAGATCTCTTTGAGTAGCATATTTTTTGGTTGGAACTACTTTAATCTTGCCTGGAGTTGGTTTAGAGTGATAATCTAAAGCTTGTTTTCTTGTAGTTTTTCGTTTCATTATAAAATTGATGAATTACAAATGTAAGATCTTATGGTTAAAACTAAAACTTAATAGGTTAATGTTTTAAGAAATTTATATTTCTTTTTAACCCTTTAAATTTAGTTCTTTTAACTGCAGATTTTGAAAATACTTTACTGAAAGTTTCTAGAGTTATTTCTTCCCAGTCTTTTTTTGTCATCGATAATAAATCTGGATTTGGGTTAAATAAAGGTTCATTATGAGCTTTTGAGAATTTATTCCAAGGGCATACGTCCTGACAAATATCACAGCCAAACATCCAGTCATCAAACATACCCTTCATTGAGTTTGGAATACTATCCTTTAATTCTATAGTGAAATATGAAATACACTTACTGCCATCAACTACACAAGGTTCTACTATTGCATTAGTCGGGCATGCGTCTAGACAGGCTGTACAAGAACCACAATGATCTGTCTGTTTATAATCGTGATCTAAATCTAGGTCAATTATTAACTCCGTAATAAAATAAAATGAACCAACTTTTTTTGTGATTAAATTAGAGTTTTTACCAACCCACCCTAAACCACTTTTAGCGGCCCATGCTTTTTCTAAAATAGGAGCAGAGTCTACAAATGCTCTACCCGAAACTTCTCCTATATTTTCTCTTATAAAATATAATAGTTCATTTACTTTTTCTTTTACTACAAAATGATAGTCATTTCCATATGCATATTTTGATATTTTAGGGGAGTTGTCACTATTTAAAATCTGACTAGGGTAGTAATTATACAATAACGAAACAACACTTTTTGAATCTAAAACTAGTTTTGTTGTATCTAATCTTTTATCAAAATGGTTTTCCATATATTTCATTTCACCATTCATGTTTTTATTAAGCCAACTTTCTAGTCTGGGTGCTTCTTCTTCCAAAAACTCAGACTTACTGATACCACAAGAGATAAAACCCAATCTTTTAGCCTCAGACTTGATTAATTCAGTATATTTTGTTTTTGTATTCAATTGAATTATTAAAAATTAAAACAAACCTTTTTGTTCATTTGTCCTAATCTTACCAAGGTGCTTGTAAGCTATTTCCATAACTTCTCGACCTCTTGGAGTCCTCATGATAAAGCCTTGCTGGATTAAAAAAGGCTCGTAAACCTCTTCGATTGTTTCTGCATTCTCTCCAACAGCAGTTGAAAGAGTATTTAACCCTACAGGACCACCATTGAATTTATCTATGATAGTATTTAGAATTTTATTGTCCATTTCATCTAGACCATACTTATCTACATTTAACGCTTTCAAACTACTTTTAGAAATATCAATATCAATCTCACCATTCCCTTTAATCTGTGCGAAATCTCTAACCCTTCTCAATAAGGCATTTGCTATTCTAGGTGTGCCTCTGCTTCTACCCGCTATCTCAACTGAAGCTTCATGAGATATAGGAACTCCTAATATATCAGCACTTCTTTTAACGATGGTAGATAACACTTCCTTTGTGTAATATTCTAATCTACTTGTAATCCCAAATCTTGCCCTCATTGGAGCGGTTAACAATCCTGATCTAGTTGTTGCTCCAATTAAAGTGAAAGGGTTTAAATTAATTTGAACAGATCTGGCATTTGGGCCAGATTCGATCATAATATCAATTTTATAATCTTCCATAGCTGAATAAAGATATTCTTCAACAATTGGACTCAACCTATGAATCTCATCAATAAACAACACATCTCTTTCTTCTAAGTTAGTAAGCAGGCCTGCTAAATCGCCTGGCTTATCTAAAACTGGGCCTGAAGAAACTTTCAACCCAACATTTAACTCATTGGCTAATATGTTAGCTAATGTTGTTTTACCAAGACCTGGAGGTCCGTGAAACAATGTATGATCTAAAGCATCATTTCTTTGATTAGACGCCTCAATAAATATTTTTAAATTTTCTAAAATGTGATCTTGACCAGTAAAATCTGCAAAAGACAGTGGTCTTAAATTTTGTTCAAATTCATGCTCATCAGAAGACAGACTGTTTGAAGATGCATCAAGATTTTCGTTCATAAAACAAATATAAAGAAAAAAGCCTCTCTAAAAAGAAAGGCTTTTTTTAATAATTAAATATAAATTTGATTAATATTCAATTTCACCTTTTTTCATCGGCTTATTTTGCGGTACAAAATCCTCATCATAACCGGGTTTACTGTAATCATATGGCCATCTAAAAACCTCTGGAAGTTTACCCTGCCAGTTACCATGAATATGCTTCATAGAAGCTGTCCATTCCAGTGTGTTAGATTTCCATGGATTTTGCTCAGCTTTCTTTCCATAAAAAATACTATACAAGAAGTTATATAGGAATACTAATTGTATCAAACCTCCTATAAGGGCAAAAATAGTTATTATCTGATTTGTATCTGCTAAATCATCAAATAACGGAAAATTAGAGTTTGTATAATATCTTCTAGGTAAACCAGCCATACCAATAAAGTGCATAGGGAAGAACACCCCATAAGCGCAAACAGCAGTTACCCAAAAATGTAAGTAACCAAGTTTTTTGTTCAGCATTCTATTAAATAATCTTGGAAACCAATGATAAACACCAGCAAACAGACCATAGAGAGCTGAGATCCCCATAACCAAATGAAAATGAGCTACAACAAAATAAGTGTCATGTAGGTTTATATCTAAGGCACTATCACCCAAAATAATCCCAGTAAGTCCACCAGTTATAAATGTTGACACAAAACCAATTGAAAATAACATTGCTGTATTGAATTGAATATTACCTTTCCAAAGTGTGGTTATATAGTTAAAGGCTTTTACAGCTGAGGGTATAGCAATTAATAAAGTAGTAAATGTAAATACCGAACCTAAAAATGGATTCATTCCAGAAATAAACATATGATGCCCCCAAACAATAGTAGATAAAAATGCAATAGCTAAAATTGATAAAATCATCGCTTTGTATCCAAATATTGGTTTCCTTGAATTAGTAGATATTACTTCAGAAGCTATACCTAACGCTGGAAGTAATACAATATAAACTTCGGGATGGCCTAAAAACCAAAATAAATGCTCAAACAAGACAGGAGAACCCCCTTGATAATGTAAAACTTCACCTTGTATAAAAATATCTGAAAGGAAAAAAGATGTTCCAAAAGATCTATCCATTATAAGCAACAAGGCTGCAGATAATAAAACAGGGAATGATATAACTCCTATAATTGCTGTAACAAAGAATGCCCAAATTGTCAATGGCATTCTTGTCAAGGTCATTCCTTTAGTCCTAAGGTTAATAACAGTTACTATATAATTCAGAGACCCAAGTAAAGATGAGGCTATAAAGATAGCCATCGAGACTAACCATAAAGTCATTCCTAGTCCTGAACCACCTTGAGCTAACGGAAGTGCACTTAATGGTGGATATATAGTCCATCCTGCTGCTGCTGGTCCAGCCTCAACAAAAATTGATATAACCATAATAACGGTTGAAACAAAGAATAACCAAAATGAAATCATATTAAGAAACCCTGAGGCCATATCTCTTGCTCCAATTTGAAGAGGAATCAATAAATTACTAAAAGTACCACTTAAACCAGCTGTCAATACAAAGAAAACCATAATAGTCCCATGCATTGTTACAAGCGCTAAATATATATCGGCATCCATTACTCCTTCAGGTGCCCATTTCCCTAATAAAAATTCAAAAATAACATTTGGCTCTTCAGGCCAAGCTATTTGTAGTCTCATTAATAGAGACATAAGAATTCCTAAAATACCCATAAATAAAACACCAGTTATTAAATACTGCTTAGCAATCATTTTATGATCTTGGCTAAATATATATTTAGTAATAAAGGTCTCTTTATGATGATGTCCGTGATCTTCAGTTGGATCAAATTCTATATATTCTGACATATTATAAATATTATTTTTGAGCTATTAATGAGTTTTTAAATTTTGTTTGCTGATTAATCCAATTATCAAATTCTTCTTGGGTTTCAACAACAATCTTCATTTGCATATTATAATGCGATTTACCACATATTTTATTACATAACAAAAGGTAATCAAACTCATAAGAATCTAAAGCTTCTTCACCTTTCTCAATAAGAGCCTTACTCTTTTTATCTCTTATATTGTTTATGTTCAAAATTTTATCTATCATTTCTGGTGTTTTCCTCATGTCTGATGTTGTAACAGTAGGTGTAAAACCAAATTGAGTGATCATTCCTGGAACACAATTCATTTGTGCTCTAAAGTGCGGCATGTAAGCAGAGTGCAGAACGTCCTGAGATCGCATTTTAAATAAAACAGGTTTACCTACTGGCAAATGAAGTTCAGTAGCAATGACATCATCTTGTGCATTTGGATCGTGTTCATCTATACCTAATATATTCGCTCTATCAATATCAATTAATCTAACGTTAGATTTACCTAGTGCATTATCTTCACCCGAGTATCTTGCTTTCCAATTAAATTGTTGAGCATATAATTCAATTACAATCGGGTCTTCATCTTGATCTACATTCATAATATCCGACCAAGTAACTAAACCATAAGTTATTAAAATTGTAAGAACTATTGCAGGGATAATAGTCCATAGAAATTCTAGTTTATGATTGTCAGAATAAAACAGGGCTTTATTACCTTTTTGACCCTTATACTTGTAAGCAAAATAATACAAGAAAAATTGGGTAACAGTCTGTACAAAAAATATTAATGCCATTGAGATCATCATAAGATTATCAATCTTAGAACCATGCTCAGATGCTGAATTTGACATTAATGGAAAATCACCATATTTAATAAAACAAACTATTGTTATAACATAAATAAAAACTAAGAAACCTAACATTAGGTTTCCGTTTATTCTATTGTCTTTATCATTAGCAATTTCTGAATCATCTGTAGTAATATTAACTTGAGTCAAGTCATATATTTTAACTATTTGCCATATGGCAATCACGATAAAGAATAAAATTAAAATTGTTAAAAAAGTATTCATTTATATATACTTAAATATTAGTAATGAAAGTTTTCACTTTCTTTTATATACGGGTTTCCTTTAGCTAATAATGGTGCTTTTGATAATGAATAAAAAACAATCAATATAAACAATCCAGAAAATAAAGCTAGTGCGCTGATTTCAGGTAACCCAAAGAACCATCTATCTACCACTGTTGCTGGCATGATCATAACAAACACATCAACATAATGCCCAATTAATATGACAATTCCAGCCATAACTATAAACCATGGAATTCGTTTATAATCACTATTTATTAAAACCAAAAATGGGAAAATAAAATTCATTACAATCATACCAAAAAATGGTATTGTATAGTGCTCTATTCTGGTCACATAATAAGTAACTTCTTCAGGAATATTTGCATACCATATTAACATAAATTGTGAAAACCATAAATAGGTCCAAAATACACTAAAGCCAAACATAAATTTTGCTAAATCATGTAGATGACTATCGTTAACATATTCAAGTAGACCTTTAGATTTTAAATAAATAGTAATTAAAGCAATTACTGTAATTCCACTAACAATCATGCTAGCGAATAAATACCAACCAAATAACGTACTAAACCAATGGGGATCTACACTCATAACCCAATCCCAAGACATCATAGATTCCGTGTATATAAAGAAAACAAGAAATACAGCTGAGATTCTAAAATTTAATTTAAAAAACTTATTCCCACTATCTGTATCCTGAGCTAGTGAAAATCTTCTGGAAAAATATCTATATAAACTCCAACCACCAATAAATATTAATGCTCTAATGACAAACCATGTTTTATTTAGCCAACTAGATTTTCCTTGAATCAGTTCATCATGAGCAACAACCTCCGGATCCATCCAGATGAAGATGTGTTTGTCTCCTATGATTGCGATTGCTAATACAATCAAAGCTCCAGGTAACAAATAATAAGTTATAGCTTCCATAACTCTATATAAGACAGGTGACCATCCAGCTTGTGAAGCATATTGTATTCCATAAAATGCAAGTACACCAAGGGATATCATCATAAAGAAAAAAGCAGCCACGTATAAAGCGGCATAAGGTCTATTGTGAATTTGATGCATCACGTGTTCAGCATGCTTATCTTCCGCTGATTCATGAGATAACTCAGCATTTTTATGGTTGTTCGACTCCATTTCATGACTAACAACTTCATGAGAATCACCATGAGATGATTCGTGGGATAAAATTTCCTTAACTTCTTCTAATGATTTATGCGAGGTTACATAACTATAACTCCAACCTAAAGCTCCCAATATTATTAGGGAAATAGAAAATATTTTTAATCTGTTTGAAATAGTATACATTTTTCTAAACCTTTATTTTAATTTTCTAAATCTGATTTTAGTTTCAATACATAATGAGTTACCAACCATCTCTCATGATCATCTAACTGATTAGCGTATGAACCCATTGAGTTTTTACCATAAAAAATTGTATGATAAATACTTCCTTCACTAATAGATCTACCAACATCTGAATAACTAGGTATTCCTAATATTTTTTCCCTCTTCATTAAAATCCCTTGACCATCGCCTTTACTACCATGACAAACGGCGCAATATATATTATACAATTCTTTACCTTTCTTTAAATCTATATCAGATGATGAAAATGGGCTTTTTAAATTTTTTTTTGCTAATTCGTAACCAGATGTAGTGTTTTCGTAATCAAATAGAGTATACCCTCTAGCAATCGTACCTGCTGGAGGTATTAATGCAGAGTGACCTTTTTCAAAAACATCATATTCGCCATAAGCATCATAAGGAATTGACCTATACATGTTAGGCATATATTCATAGTTAGGAGAATCCTTAGAACTACAAGAGCTTAGTGTTGCTACAACTAAAGTTATTATTAATATTTTAAATATATTTTGCATAATATTAATGTGATTCTTTTTCAACAATATTTATTTCTACTGCACCCGATTCTATAAGAATTTTTTCTAAGTCTTTTAATTTATTCGATGGGTCTATTTCCATTAAAAAATGATCATCAGTAGTTCTCTTGTCTGGATTTTCAGCATTTTTAAATGGCCACATTCTGCTTCTAAGGTAAAAAGTAATTACCATTAGGTGTGCGGCAAAAAATACTGTTAACTCAAACATAATTGGTACAAAAGCAGGCATGTTTTCTATATAACTAAAACTAGGCTTACCTCCAATATCCATTGGCCAGTCCTCAATCATTATATAATTCATCATCAAAATCGCAACTGTAAAACCTATACAACCGTAAATAAAAGAAGCAATAGCTATTCTAGTTGGCTCAAGTCCCATAGCTTTATCTAGACCATGCACAGGAAAAGGAGTGTAAATTTCTTCAATATGAAATTTTTCATCTTTGACCATTTTTACAGCAGACAATAAAACATCATCATCATTGTAAATAGCATGAACGATTTTTGAAGATCCCATTACTTGTTTGTTTTTATGGAAATTTTAGAGGTTCTTTTATCAGCACCTGTGCCAACTAAAGATTCTCCAGAATCTCTTAATTTTTTATATTTCTCTCCTGAACTTTTTAATATTGTTTTTACTTCAGCCTGGGCAATAACAGGAAAAGTTCTTGCATAAAGTAAAAATAACACAAAGAAAAATCCTATAGTCCCAATGAAAATTCCAATCTCAACAAATGTTGGTGAGAACATAGTCCAAGATGAAGGAAGATAATCTCTATGTAAAGAAGTAACAATAATTACAAATCTCTCAAACCACATACCTACGTTTACAACTATAGAAATAAAGAATGAGAACATTATACTTGTTCTTAGTCTTTTAAACCACATAAATTGTGGTGAAAACACATTACAACTCATCATCATCCAGTAAGCCCACGCATAAGGACCAGTTGCCCTATTTAAAAACGCATATTGCTCATACTCTACTCCAGAATACCAAGCAATAAATAACTCTGTTATATATGCAACCCCAACGATTGAACCTGTAATCATGATTACTATATTCATCAGTTCAATGTGTTGAACCGTGATATAATCTTCTAGGTTACATACTTTTCTCATTATAATAAGCAATGTATTAACCATTGCGAATCCTGAGAATATTGCCCCAGCTACAAAATATGGTGGAAATATAGTTGTGTGCCATCCAGGAATAACTGAAGTAGCAAAATCAAAAGATACAATTGTATGTACTGATAATACTAAGGGAGTGGCTAATCCAGCTAAAACAAGAGAAACTTCCTCAAACCTTTGCCAATCTTTAGCTCTACCTGACCATCCAAAACTTAGTAAACTATAAATTTTCTTTTGAAAAGGTCTCACTGCTCTATCTCTAATCATTGCAAAATCAGGAAGAAGACCTGTCCACCAAAATACTAAAGAAACTGATAAATAGGTTGATATAGCAAAAACATCCCAAAGCAATGGTGAGTTAAAATTTACCCATAACGATCCAAATTGATTAGGTATTGGCAATACCCAGTATGCTAGCCAAGGTCTACCCATATGTATTATTGGAAACAACCCTGCTTGTATAACTGAAAATATAGTCATTGCTTCAGCAGACCTGTTGATTGCCATTCTCCATTTCTGTCTAAATATCAATAAAACAGCTGAAATTAATGTCCCTGCATGACCTATTCCTACCCACCAAACAAAGTTTGTGATATCCCATGCCCATCCAACAGTTTTATTTAATCCCCATACTCCAATACCTGTAGAAATAGTATAAACTATACACCCTATTCCCCATAAAAATGCTAACAGAGCTAATGAAAATACAATCCACCATTCTTTGTTTGCCTTACCTTCAACAGGTCTAGCAATATCAACAGAAACATCATGATATGATTTTTCTCCTCTTACTAATGGTCTTCTAATAGGTGCTTCGTAATGAGACGCCATAATACTTTATTATTAACTATTTTTATTATTTCTAACCTTAACTTGATACACAACATTTGGCTTAGTTCCTACTGTATCCAATAGGTGATAAGCTCTATCATCTTCTTTCAATCTATATATTTCACTATCTTTTTCGTTTATATCACCAAATTTCATGGCGCCTGAGCTACATGCAGCTGCACATGCTACTTTATCATTAAACTCTCCTTCTTTTACTTCTCTACCTTCTAATTTAGCTTTTAGTATAACTGATTGTGTTGCTTGAATACAGAAAGAACATTTTTCCATTACACCTCTGGACCTTACAGTAACATCAGGGTTCAGGACCATTCTTCCTAAATCGTCATTCATATGGTAATCAAACTCATCATTTTCATTATACAAGAACCAGTTAAACCTTCTTACTTTATAAGGACAATTATTTGCGCAATATCTAGTACCTACACATCTATTATAAGTCATTTGATTCTGTCCTTGTCTACCATGAGTAGTTGCTGCTACTGGACAAACGGTTTCACATGGAGCATGGTTGCAATGTTGACACATTATAGGCTGAAAGGCAACTTGTGGGTTCTCAGCTGGGTTTTCCATTTCTTTAAATGAAGATAAAGAACTTCCTAAGCCGCTAATATTATCTTTTTTAAGATCATCATTTTCAAAAGAATCTTCTGATGAATAATATCGATCTATTCTTAGCCAGTGCATATCACGACTTTTTCTTATCTCACCCTTTCCAACAACTGGAACATTGTTTTCTGCATGACAAGCGATTACACATGCACCACATCCAGTACAAGCATTAAGGTCAATAGATAGGTTGAAGTGATGTCCAATTGATCTATCAAATTCATCCCATAAATCGACAGATGGAGATGAAACAGGAGTCTCTTCATGATTCAATGAAACTACCGCAGCTGCATTCCATACATTAGAGCCTTTAGTATTAAAAATTTCAAGATTTGTTTCTTTTATTACATCACCTCTACCCATTAAGGTATTATGAAGCTGAACACATGCAAATTCATGAATTTCATCAGTTGCGATGATTTTGATTGACTGAACAGATTTAAAGTTTTTAAAGAACTTGTATCCGTTAACACCAGTCATCATAACCTCTTTAACTCCTCTATTTCTTCCGTATCCAAGGGAAAGCCCTACTGTTCCTTGAGCCTGTCCTGGCTGAATCATTACAGGTACTTTTATATCAGTCCCGTCTAAACTTATAATTGCATATTTACCATTTAATCCACCATCTGCACCATTTTTACTTTCAGTAAAAAAGGTTGACGCCTCTAAGTAAAGATTAAGTTTTTTAGCATCGGCCTCCGAAACAGTTAAATAATTATCCCAAGTAGCCCTAGTAATAGGGTCAGGGAATTCTTGCAGCCAAGGGTTATTAGCACATTGGCCATCACCCATGCCCGTTTTAGAGTACAAGTTTAATTCAAACGTGTTCTCTGGATTCTTTGTAATTGAGTTCGCTAGAGATGTAATTGAAGCAGAAAAATTATTTTTACTATTTATATAGCTAGCTCTAGATCTAATAGATTTTTTGTTTTCAAAAACACCATCATGTAAAGCTTGATTCCAAGTTTTATCATTTAAAATATTTTTCTCCCAATTAGACTTCAAGTAATCGTGATATGTGACACTACTGTTATTCCACAAAAGCAATAAGTCTTGAAACTGCTTAGTATCAAATATAGGTCTAATTGTTGGTTGTGTAATTGAATATTCTCCTTGAGTCATTTCAACATCTCCCCAAGATTCTAAGTAGTGCGGAGCTGCAGCAAGGTAATTTACATGTTGAGCTGTTTCATCATTTTTCATTGAAAACAAAACAGATAAGCCTGTGTTCTTTAACCCTTCAATAAAAGAGTCTGAGTTTGGCAAAGTATAGACTGGATTAACTCCCGACATTATAATAGCTCCAACTTTGCCATTAATCATATCTTTAATTAAACTCTCTACATCATTATCATTACCCTGTCTTGTTAAAATAATTTTATTTGGCTGAAAAGCTTTAGAGTTTAATTTTTGATTAATCTCTAGAACTAAACTTTGATATTCAATTTCTTGTATTCCAGAAACAACAACTGGGTTTTTGCTTTCTAGTAGCTCATTAAATAAACTATCAACAACTTTATTAAGCCTATCGCTTAAATTTAAATCAGAACTTGATTTAAATAATTTTGTGTAAATAGATAGTAGTACAAGTTTTTGATCATTTTGATTTACAGGATATCTATTATCTGCATTAGCACCAGTTAAAGACATGTTAGCCTCAAAGTGAATATGCCTAGACATTTTACCTTTAGTCGGTATTCTTGATTTGGCATAGTTTGAGTCAAAACCACCACCTTGCCAATCACCTAAGATGTCAGCACCGATAGACACTATTAAGTCTGATTTCGAGAAATCATAATTAGATAATCCTCTTGTACCATATTTAGCTTCATACGCATCTAATGCAGCAGACTCTGAAATAGCATCGTATACAACATGCTTTGCATTAGAGTAATTCTTTTTAAATTCGCTTATAAGCTTGTAAGTAGATGGACTAGCAAAAGTTTGAGTTAACAATACAATTGACTTAGAGCTGTTTTTAAGAGAATTTAATTTTTTATTAGTATCATTATCAAACTCAGTCCAAGAACTTTCCACTTGATTTTTGTAGGGCTTAGCTAATCTAAAACTATCGTATAAATCTAATACAGAAGCTTGAACTCTAGCATTAGCAGACGCAGACAAAGGAGCTAGTTTGTTTTTTTCAACTTTAATTGGCCTTCCTTCTCTAGTCTTAATCAAAACATTTGCAAAATCATAACCATTACCAATAGTTGTAGCATAATAATTTGCTATACCTGGAATTATTTCTTCAGGTTGAACCACATAAGGAATAGATTTAATTACTGGACCCTCACAAGCAGCTAAAGATGCCGCAGCAGTACTAAATCCAACAAATTTCAAGAAATCTCTTCTAGTTGTTGAAGAGTTAGATAAACTCTCTTTATCACCTAAAAATTCATCTACGGGAATTTCTTCAATAAATTCTTTTTGCTCTAAAGACTCTAAGGCACTGTTGTTAAGCGGATTTAAATCTGCTAAATTTTTCCAATATTTCTTATTCTTATTTGATGACATAAATAATTATATATAAAATATTAATAATGACATTTTCCACATTCTAATCCACCCATTTGTGCGGCAGTTAGTTTATCAACTCCATATTTCTGGGACAATTGCTCATGAATCTTTTCATAGTATTGATTATCCTTAACTTTCACATTAGTTTCTCTATGACAATTTATACACCAGCCCATTGTTAGAGGAGAATACTGATACATTATTTCCATTTCCTCAACAGGTCCGTGACAAGTCTGACATTCAATACCAGCTACTGATACATGCTGAGCGTGATTAAAGTATGCGAAATCTGGAAGATTGTGAATCCTAACCCACTTTACAGCTTGGGTTTCTCCAGTATACTCTTGCTCTTCATCATCCCATCCAACAGCTTTATATAGCTTTTGAATTTCACCGTCATAAAATTCTTTAGAATACTCTTCAGTAGTTTCGCCGTTGTACTCATAAATAGTCTTATGACAATTCATACACACATTTAGAGATGGAATTCCAGAGTGCTTACTAACACGAGCCGAAGAATGGCAATACTTACAATCAATTTCATTGTCTCCTGCATGAATTTTGTGTGAATAGTGAATAGGCTGAACTGGCTCATAACCTTGGTTAACTCCAATTTGCATTAAGAATCCATACACAAAATACGCACTAACAAGTAACATTAAAATAGCACTACACAACATTAAGAATTGATTATCTACAAAGGCCTTCCATAGTGGCTTTCTAGATGATTTATTTGTTTTTGGCAGTTCTATATTACTTTGTACAGCAAAACTTCTTAGTGTTTTATTTACTAAGAATAGCCCTAAAGCTAAGAGCAAGAAAACAAAAGCAAACGCGCCTAATATTATTTCATTTGAAATCCCGCTAGAGCTATTTCCGTTTGCTGGTACCGCTTGGACTGTATTTACAACTGGAATAGCTTTCTCCTGAGCAGTGTAAGCTAAGATGTTATCAATTTCAGAATCAGATAGTTGTGGGAATGCAGTCATTGCAGACCCGTTGTATTCTGCATAAATTTTATTAGAGTAATCGTCTCCTGATTTGATTAATGAAGCACTATTTCTAATCCAAGAATACATCCATTCTTTATCAAGACCTTCATCTTTTAACAATCTATCTTGTACTCCTCTAAGAGCTGGGCCAGTCATTTTTTTATCAAGCTTATGGCAAGCAGCACAATTTGCGTTAAATAATGCTTTTCCTTGAACAAGATCTAGATCTTGAGCGAAAGAAGATACACTGAATATAAGAGCAAAAGTTAATATTATTTTTCCAACAGTAGTGGTTAAAAAATTTGTTGAATTTTTAATGAAGTAAGAATTAGGGTTTACTTTTTTATATTTTTTGTTCATTCAAAGAGAAAAAATCGTTTATAAAAATCAAGCACAAAAATAAGACTTAAAGTCGATTATTTAGTGATCAAATATGGTAATTTTTTTTTTAAATTATAATTTATAAACATTCTAAATAATAAATTTAGACCTTATAAAAAATAAGTATACATTTGTAGTTCAAAAATATAAAAAAATTGAATAAAATAACCCTTTGCTTATGTATATTTATTAGTTGTGAAGTTTCATTTTCTCAATCTGATATAATTAAAATAAATAAGGACCCTAAGATTGACACATTAATTAGGCTTAAAAAAGAAGTTCAGGGTAGTTTATCCAATTTAAAAATTCAAATATTTAGCGGCAAAAGAGATGAGGCTAAAGAGTTGATTTTAACACACATAAAAAACAGCTATCCGGGCAATAACATAGAGCTTGTTTATGAAACACCAAATTACAAAGTATGGGTAGGTAATTTTTTTACACAACTTCAAGCGGATAAAAAATTACTGTTGATCAAAAAAAAATATCCTGAGGCATTTATTTTTAGACCTAAAGTTAAAAATAATGAAGTTGATTTAAATACAATTGATTAAAAAAACTATTTAAGTTTTTTCTTTATTTCTACTTGCTGGAATCCTTCAATAATATCCCCTTCTTTTAAGTCGTTATAGTTTTTAATTTGCATTCCACAATCATAACCTTTAGAAACTTCTTTAACATCATCTTTGAATCTTTTTAATGACAATAATTCTCCAGAATAAATTACCACTCCTTCACGGATTAGTCTAATTCCACAGCTTCTAAATATCTTACCAGTCGTTATCATACAACCAGCAATTGTTCCAATTTTAGATATTTTAAAAGTTTCTCTAACTTCAGAAGTACCTGTTATCTCTTCTTTAAAGTCTGGAGACAACATACCTTCCATTGCATCTTTCAACTCATTTATAGCATCATAGATAATAGAATACATTCTAATATCAATTTCTTCTTTATCAGCTATTTGTCTGGCATTACCTGTTGGCCTAACGTTAAATCCAATTATAATTGCATCTGAAGCTGACGCTAACAATACATCACTTTCAGTTATAGCACCAACACCTTTATGTATAATGTTTACTTGAATCTCTTCTGTTGATAATTTTTGGAAGGAATCTGTTAATGCTTCAACCGAACCATCTACATCTCCTTTAAGAATAATGTTTAATTCTTTAAATTCACCTAGTGCAATTCTTCTACCTATTTCATCTAAAGTAATATGCCTTTGTGTTCTAACAGATTGCTCTCTTTGCAGTTGAGTTCTTTTAACCGCAATTTGTTTAGCTTCTCTCTCGTCTGAGAAAACAATAAATTTGTCACCAGCTTGTGGTGCACCATCTAAACCTAGAATTGAAATTGGAGATGATGGACCGACGCTTTCAACACTATTTCCTCTTTCGTCATGCATTGCTTTAACTTTACCGCTGTTTTTTCCAGCAAGAACATAGTCACCAACGTTTAATGTGCCAGTTTGAACAAGAATGGTTGATACATAACCCCTTCCTTTATCCAAAAAGGCTTCCACAACCGTACCTGAAGAAGATCTGTCAGGGTTAGCCTTAAGCTCTAAAAGCTCAGCTTCTAACAATACTTTTTCTAGTAGATCCTCAACTCCGTCACCTTTTAGTGCTGATATATCATGAGACTGTATTTTTCCTCCCCAGTCTTCAACCAGTAAATTCATTTGAGAAAGACCTTCTTTTATTTTATCTGGATTCGCTGTAGGTCTATCAATTTTGTTAATTGCAAAAACTATAGGTACTCCTGCTGCTTGAGCATGAGAAATGGCTTCTTTTGTTTGCGGCTGAATGGTGTCATCTGCAGCTATAACAATAATTGCTAAATCGGTTACCTGTGCACCTCTTGCTCTCATTGCTGTAAATGCTTCGTGACCTGGAGTATCTAGAAAAGTGATCTTCTGACCACCAGATAATTCCACACTGTAAGCTCCAATATGTTGAGTAATTCCTCCTGATTCTCCAGCAATTACATTCTCTTTTCTGATATAATCTAACAAAGAAGTTTTCCCATGATCAACATGCCCCATTACTGTAACAATTGGAGCTCTTGGTTTTAAATCTTCCTCACTATCAATAATTTCTTCTATAGCTTCTTCAATATCTGCAGTAACAAACTCTACGCTATATCCGAACTCTTCTGCAACTATACTAAGTGTTTCAGCATCTAAACGTTGATTCATAGTAACCATCATACCAAGAGTCATACATGCAGAAATAATTTCTGTCACAGAAATATCCATCATCGTAGCAACTTCACTTGCTGTAACAAATTCTGTTACTTTAAGCAACTTACTATCGGCCTCAACAGTTGCAATATCATCCTCAGTTTTTTGACGGTGCTGATCTCTTTTATCTTTTCTATATTTAGCAGCTTTACCTTTAGAGCCTTTGCCTTGTAGTTTTTCAAGGGTTTCTCTAACTTGTTTTTGGACTTCCTCAGCACTAGGCTCTTCTCTTGTTGTTGTGGAAGGCTTCGCTTTAAAGTTAGATTTTTGAGCTGGTTTTTGACCTGGTCTTAACGCCGGTCTTTGCCCAGGTTTTGCGGTATCATTAGGCTTACTAATTCTCCTTCTTTTTTTCTTAGAATGAATAGAAACTGGAGATTCTTTCTTTTTCTCAGTTTTAAATTTTGACAAATCAATAGTTTCGCCAGTTGATTTAAGACCTGATAACTTTTTGTATTGAGTGGTAACTTTATCAGAATCAACAGACTTTGTTTCATCTTCAACTTTATTTTCGTCTTTAGCAACGACTGGAGTTTCAGCTTTTTGCTCCTCTTTAACAACTATAGGCTTTTCAACTTTCTTCTCTTCTTTAACAACCACTTTAGTTTCTACAGGTGGTTCTACAGCTGGTATTTCTGATTTAATTTCAGGTTCAGCTGCTTTTTGATGCTCCATAGGAGTAGGCTTAGATTTTGGTTTAGATAATTCTAAATCAATTTTCCCTACTTTTTTTATTTCTTTAATTTTAGACGCAGCAATAATTACCTTACTTTCTTCTTCTTTTTTCTTTAACAACAATTCAATCTCAGCCTCCCTTTTAACTCTGATAGCCTCTTTTTCTTTCGATTTAGCCTCTCCTAGCTCTTTGGACGCAACCTTTTTATTGGCGTCTGTCTGAAATTCGTTCGATAATAGATCATAAATCTCTAAAGAAATTTTAGTTGTTGGACGTTTCTCAATTTCAATACTTTTAGATTCAAGAAAATCTATAGCACGATCTATTGAAATATTCAACTCTCTAAGTACTTTATTTAATCTAATATTTTCAGCCATAAATTGGTTTAATTTATATTATCAATCTTCAAATTCTTGTTTAAGAATTCTAACTACTTCTGCAATAGTTTCTTCTTCTAAATCAGTTCTTTTTACTAAATCAGCAACTTCTTGCTCTAAAACACTTTTCGCAGTATCTAGTCCAGCTTTAGCAAACTCATCTATCACCCACCCTTCAATCTCGTCACTAAACTCTTTTAATTCCACATCTTCTTCAACACCTTCTCTGAAAACGTCAATCTCATAGCCAGTGATTTGACCTGCTAGTCTAATATTATGACCACCACGCCCGATTGCTTTACTAACTTCTTCAGGCTTTAAAATAACCTCAGCTCTTTTATTTTCTTCATCAATTTTAATTGAAGTAATTCTAGCAGGGCTTAAAGATCGTGTAATAAAAAGTTGGAGGTTATTGGTGTAATTAATAACATCAATGTTTTCATTACCAAGCTCTCTAACAATTCCATGAATTCTAGAGCCTTTCATTCCTACACAAGCTCCCACAGGGTCAATTCTATCATCATATGAATCTACAGCCACTTTCGCTTTCTCTCCAGGAATTCTTACTACTTTTTTAACATTTATAAGGCCATCAAACACTTCCGGGATCTCTTGTTCAAATAATTTTTCTAAAAATGCAGGTGATGTTCTAGACATGATTATTGAAGGCTTTGATCCTTTTAATTCTACACTTTCTATAACGCCTCTAATATTATCTCCTTTTCTAAAAAAATCAGAAGGAATTTGTTTTTCCTTAGGCATGATAATTTCGTTACCATCATCATCTAATAAAATTATTGCTCTATGTTTAATGTGGTGCACTTCAGCAGTGTATATTTCACCTACTAAATCTTTGAACTGTTTATAGATATTAGTATTATCGTGTTCTTGAATTTTAGCTACTAAATTCTGTCTTAATGCCAAAATAGCTCTTCTTCCAAGGTCAATAAGTTTAACTTCTTCAGAAACATCTTCTCCAACTTCAAAATCTGGTTCAATTAATCTAGCTTCTGTCAATGATATTTCTCCATTTTCATCTTCAATCTCTCCATCAGCAACTACGACTCTATTCCTCCAGATTTCTAAATCCCCTTTATCAGGATTAATTATAATATCAAAATTATCATCATCTCCAAATTTTCTTTTTAAAGCACTTCTAAAAACCTCTTCTAAGATGGTCATTAAAGTTACTCTATCAATTAATTTATCGTCTTTAAATTCGGAAAAAGACTCTATTAACGCTATATTCTCCATAATATAATATTAAAATTTAATTTTAACTTTTGCTTCTTTTATATCTTTATATAAAATATTTATCTCTTTTAAAACTGTGATTTTACCCTTACCTATTTTTTTAGGTTCACGTTGCTTCCACTTTAATTTTATTTCATCATCAGTGGCATCTACTAATTCTGCTTCATAGTCGTTATCGTTTGTTTTAACCTGTAAAACTCTTCCTATGTTCTTTACAAATTGTCTGTATATAGTTAAAGAAGCCGATGCGCCTGCTGAACTTACTTCAAGAGAAAAATCATGTTCCTCTCTATCAATATTGTGTTCTATAGCGCGACTTACATACATACAGTCTTCTACTAAAACACCTTTATCACCGTCAATAACAATTGTAATTGTATTGTCAGGTAGTATATCAAAATCTATTAGAAACAAATCTTTTCTTTCTAGTAAACTTTCATCGAGTAATTGTTCAACAATTTTTTTAAACATAATTCTATAAAAAGAGGGGACTTTTAGTCCCCTCATGATCAATTGTGATAATTAAAGATGCAAATATACAAATTTAATTTTTATTCTTAAAAATTTCCTTCAAGAAGAAAAGAATTAAAACATAATCAGTTGGCCCACTAGGTTTCGAACCTAGACTCTTCTGCACCAAAAACAGACGTGTTACCAGTTACACCATAGGCCAATTGCTGAGCGTGCAAATTTATAATAATCTTTTATTTTAACAAGATTTTTTAAATAATAAATTTGATTAAATAATTGTTAAAAGAAAATTATTAAATATATCATACAATTTTTATCCTTAAATTTGGCTCTCAAAATAATTTTTATGAGTGATTACAACTTTAAAAAATGGAATAATATTTTAGGTTGGCTATGCTTTACTATTGCAGTAATTGTATATGGTCTTACAGCAGAACCTACTGTGAGCTTTTGGGACTCAGGAGAATATATACTGACCGCTTCCAAGTTACAAGTTGGACACCCTCCAGGAGCTCCTCTTTTTCAAATGCTTGGAGCCTTTTTCTCAATTTTCGCAGTTGATCCTTCAAAAATTGGATATATAATGAACCTAATGAGTGGTGTTGCTAGCGCTTTTACAATACTATTCATGTTTTGGTCAATCAGTATATTACTTTCAAAAATATCATTTAATTTTAATTCTAAAACAGATAATAATCTTACAATTCTTTTAAGTTCTAGTATCGCAAGTTTAACATTTATGTTTACCGATACTTTTTGGTTTAATGCTGTAGAAACAGAAGTTTATGCAATGGCAACTTTAATTATGGCAGTGCTGTTTTATTTGGGGCTTAAATGGGAACAAGAGATGCATTTACCAAGAGGTAACAGGTGGCTTATATTAATTAGTTTTGTTGTAGGTTTATCTTTTGGGGTTCATTTTATGGGCTTATTAACAATCCCTGCAATCGGTTTAATTTATTTTTTTAAAAACTACAAACCAATTACATTAAAGAAGTTTATTATAGCTAACGTCGCAGTAGTTGCAATTTTAATGTTTGTATTTAAGCTTTTAGCCCCCAATATTTTACTGTATTTCAGTGTGATGGAGGTGTTTTTTGTGAACTCTATAGGGCTTCCTTTTAATTCAGGAACCATAATTGCTGGGGTTTTGCTAATCTCTTTTTTCTATTATGGAATTAGCTACACAATTAAAAATAATTTAAAAACACTAAACACAATTTCTCTTTGTGTTTTATTTATATTAATTGGGTTTTCTTCATGGATTATGCTTCCAATTAGGGCAAATGCCGATGTAGTTGTAAATGAAAATGACCCTTCCAATGCAAGAGAGCTATTAGCATATTACAACCTGGAACAATATCCCAAAACACATTTGTTTTATGGACCTTTATTTACCGATCAATATTCTGGTCTAGATGAAGAAAATCCCTATAAAGACGATAAGCCTAAATATGAAAAAGATTTAGTTAACAACAAATATATTGTTGTAAATAATTACAAAAATGCCACGCAAAATTTTAACAGTGAACAGGCTTCTATATTACCTAGAATGTGGAGTTCAGAACACGCTTCCAATTACTTAAGGTACACTGGGTTTTTAAATTTCAACATAAAAAACAAATACAAAAGTCAGCCAGAAGCTAAAGAATTATTAGAGCTTATTAATGATTTTAAAAAAAGAACTTATCAAGGGGATATAGATTATGAAGATCATCACAAGTTTTTAAAAACCTATGGGCAATATCTCGATATTGAAAAACCTTCTCTAATTAGTAATATTACATACCTAATTCAATATCAATTAGGGTATATGTATTGGAGGTATTTTATGTGGAATTTTAGCGGAAGACAAGATGACATTCAAGGTAGAATGGATATGCACGGAAACTGGATTAGTGGGATTAATTTTGTTGATGAAATTCACCTTGGACTAAGTCAAGATAATTTACCTAGTGATGTTTCCAATAACAAATCAAGGAACACATACTACATGGTGCCATTCATTATAGGTTTAATGGGACTCTATTTTTTATACAATAGAGATAAAGAATTGTTTTGGACGATGTTAGTGTTTTTTGTTTTTACTGGTATAGCAATTCAGGTATATACTAATGTGAGACCATTTGAACCAAGAGAAAGAGATTATTCCGTTGTTGGTTCATTTTATGTTTTTTCTATGTGGATAGGGTTTGGAGTATTTAGCATCGCCAGCTACCTAAACAACCTTTTTAATTCAAAGTTCGTTAAAATCTTAGCAGTTCCAATTTTTATTTTAATACTTCCAATTAACCTTGCTAGTAGTAATTGGGATGATCACGATAGGTCTGGTAGATATACAGCATATTCAATGGCAGTTAAATATCTAGAATCGTGTGAGCCAAATTCCATATTATTTACCATTGGAGATAATGACACATTCCCTTTGTGGTATGCGCAAGAAATTGAAGGAATTAGAACAGATGTGAGAGTGTTAAATACAAGTCTTTTCAATACGGATTGGTACATAGATCAGATGAAAAGAAAAGCATACGATAGTGAGCCGATTCCATCATCTTTAAATCATGATAAATACAAATATGGCACTAGGGATTATATTATAAAAGAGGTTACTACTTTAGATACGATCGACATAAAAACTTTCATAAAATTTGTCACTCAAGACGATCAAAAATATAAATACAAGAGTTTGCTTAAAAAGCAGGGCTACGAAACTAGTTATTTAAGAGAACAAGACTTAAACGCAAATTATCTACCTACTGAAAGTGTTAGTATTCCAGTAGATAAAGAATCCGTACTTAAAAACAACATAGTAGATAGTAGTTTAACTGACCAGGTTGTAGATAAAATAGTTATTAAAATTAAAGGACAGGCACTATATAAAAATAGATTGTTGATGCTAGATATTATTGCTGAAAATAATTGGGAAAGGCCCATTTACTTTACTGGCGGCTCTTTTGGAGATGATGATTATTTATGGATGAAAGATTATTTACAACTTGAGGGATTATGCTATAAATTAATTCCTGTAAAAACTCCAATTGACCAGTCAAATCCTTATGAAATGGGGAGAGTAAATACAGAAAAAATGTACTCTATGGTTAAAAATTGGGACTGGGGAACAAAAGGGGACATGAATGTTTATTTTGATGTTGAGTCCAGAAAAAATAGTATTACATACAGAAGTAATATTTCCAGGTTAATTAATCAGCTTATTCTGGAAAATAAAAAAGATAAGGCAGAAGAGATAACCAATATTGTAATGGAAAACATACCTGTTAGTATATTTGGATATTATACACTTTTAGAGCCTTATATCGAGTCTTATTATATGGTTGGTAATGCTGAAAAGGCTAGAGATTTATTTTTAGAAATCTCAAATAAATACAAGGAAAATCTCTTTTATTACAGCAATCTGACTGAGAGTAATAAAAATAAATATGCTCAAGATATTTATACCGATATTGAAAGGTACAGATCATTAGTAGGTGTAATTATATCGCATGAAAACGGGGTGTTTTTAGAAGATGAAATGGAAGAATTTAATTCTTATTTAGAATTATTTATTGGAAAAGAGTAATTAAATATACTCCTGAATTCTACCAATTAGAGTATTGGCATCTTCAATACCACTTTGCCTCCACTTCATTTCTCCATCTTTATAGATAATGAAAGTGGGCAATCCTTTTATTCTTAATGCTTCTGCTAAATCGTTGTTTTTATCAACATCAATCTTAATAACTTTTGCTTTATCTCCAACAGCTGCAGCAACATCTTTTAATACAGGATGCATATCGATAGAAGTTTCATCCCATTGTGTGAAAAACTCAAGTAGAACTGGAATTTCCACATCAATTAATTCTCCAAATTTTGACATAACTTAAAGTTTTAAATCAATTAAGGTTATACAAATATAACATTTCCAAAGGATTATACGTCATTTGATGATTTTAGGGTGATTACAGTAACTTCTGGCCAAATACCAACTCTACCCGGAACAGCTGTAGTTCCAAGGCCTCTGTTGACATTTAAATATTGATTTTTGTTTTTATAAATTCCTGCCCAGTATTTATACCTCCACTGAACTGGACTCCATTTTAAATATCCAGGAATTTCAATTCCGAATTGCCCCCCATGAGTGTGTCCACTGAGAGTTAGGTTATAGTTGATTTTTTCATTTAAAACTACTTTTTGCCAATGAGTTGGATCATGACTAAGTAATATTTTAAAATCTTCTGCTCTTATATTTTTAACGGCCTTAGATAGATCCCCCTTTTTTTTAAATACATTGCTCCAATTTTCGACTCCTATTAGCGCTAGCTTTTGGGCACCTTTATAAATATACCTACTGTCATTTAATATAAGGTCAAAGCCTATTTGCTGTTGAGTTTTTTTTATTTTATTAAAATTATCTAATTTTTCTTTTTCAGATGGCCATGAACGATAATCTCCATAATCATGATTACCTAATATTGAGTAAAGTCCATCTTTAGCTTTTAGCTTAGAAAGGGCAGTTATCCATGGAGTTAATTCATTCGCTTCATTGTTAACTAAATCTCCAGTAAATAAAATTAAGTCAGAATTTTGAGAATTAATTAATTGAATAGCACTTTCTAATTTATCTAAGCTGTCTAAATTCCCCGCGTGTAAATCGCTAATTTGAGTTAATTTATATCCATCAAATGAGCTAGGGAGATCGTCAAAGAATAAAGTATAGTTAAGTACTTTAATATTGTTTTTACCCCATAACATTCCAAAATTTAAACTAAAAAAAGGAATAGATGCTAATCCAAGACCTAGCTTACTAATAAATTTTCTTCTTGAAGATATTTTTATTTTACCTTCATTATTAAAAAACCATTTAAAAATAACTGTAATTAGTCTCACTATATCTTCTAGAAGGTTAACTAAGACAAGTATTAATTTTGGGCTAAAAAAAGAGACAAAAAGACCCAAAGATAGGGATCTATTATAATTGTTTGTTTGAATTTTATATTCGTAAAAAAAATAACTGACAACTAAAAAAGAAATAATAAAATATAAGTATTTTGAAATTTTACTGTTAATAATATTCCTAATTAATTGATAAGAATAATAATCAATAAAAATAACAAATAATAAAAATAATATCCAGTTCATGATTGGATGTAAATATATGTTTATAAATGTTCATATTTAATTAAAATTTATTTAAAAAAATGTTAAATAATCTTAATTGCTTTACTTATTTTAGACGACTATCAAATTTTAAACTAACTATTTTATGAAAATTCAAACTAACAATTCTGCTCTTGCTACATTAGTAAGTGTATTTTTTTTCTGGGGGTTTATAGCCGCTTCAAATGGTGTTTTTATTCCATTTTGTAAAACTTATTTCAATATTGATCAATTCCAGTCTCAATTAGTAGATTTTGCATTTTATGGCGCCTATTATATTGGTGCGCTAATGCTATTTATTATTTCAAGCCAAAAGAAAAAAGATATTTTAAACAATTGGGGGTACAAACGAGGTATTATTTATGGATTAATAATCTCTGCTTTAGGGGCATTTTTAATGTTCCCTGCCGTTAACGGAGCAGTCGCTGGTCAAACAGAAGTTTTTTACTATGTATTAGTAGCTTTATTTATAGTGGGGTTAGGGTTTTCTTTACAACAAACAGGTGCAAACCCATTTGCGGTATCTTTAGGAGATCCGTCTACAGGCTCATCTAGACTAAACTTAGCAGGTGGAGTAAATTCATTTGGAACTACTATTGGACCCTTAGTTGTTGCATTTATAATTTTCGGATCCACTCCGTTAAGTGGAGATGAGTTAAAGTTAATGGTAGAAAATGGTGAAATCCAATTAACTACTATACAAAGTCTATATCTTGGAGTCGGGGCTTTATTTTTAGCTTGTGCTGCATTTTTCTATTTTTCCAAAAGTCTACCAGAAGGAAAAACAGAAGATATCTTTGAGCCAGCTAATAAAGCTAAGAATCTGTTAATCTCGCTAACTTTAATTATGATATTGTGTTTCGGTTGGGTATTTTATACTTATACGGATTCATATAGTTTTAGCGGCAGTATTGAAGAGTTAGAGTACAAAAGATTAATAGCACTTGTGATATCATTGTTTAGCGTAATTGGATGTATTTATTACGCATATTTAAAATCTTCTTCTGATTCTAAAGGATGGGGAGCTTTACAATATCCACAATTAGCATTAGGTATGATTGCAATATTTACTTATGTTGGAGTAGAAGTTACTATTCAAAGTAACTTAGGTGAATTACTGAAAAATGTTACTGATAAAGTTAACAATTTAAATGCATTAGGGTTGGACGTTATGAGTGATTCTGGAATTGCAAAATATATATCCTTATACTGGGGTGGTCTAATGATTGGAAGATGGACTGGCGCAATTAGTGTTTTTAGCCCAGGTAAAAGTCTCAAAAAAGTATTACTAATACTTGTCCCTTACATAGCTTTTGGTGTTATTTTACTAGTTAACAACGGTAGTTATACTCAAAATGAAATATTAATTTTTTCTGTAATAGTTGCTATTCAAATAGCTGGTTTTTACTTAGCAAAAGACAATGCAATTGCTACGCTTAAAATATTTAGCCTAATTGGATTAATTGCAATGTTAATTGGATTATTTTCAACTGGAGAAATTGCACTATTTTCTTTCATTAGTGGAGGTTTATTTTGCTCTATAATGTGGCCCTGTATTTTCTCACTAAGTATTACTGGCTTAGGAAAATACACTTCACAAGGTTCTTCTTTTCTTGTAATGATGATTTTAGGTGGTGCTATAATACCTCCATTACAGGGGAAAATTGCAGACATATTTACAATTCAATCATCCTATTGGGTCGCTGTTTTATGTTTTGCTTACCTTATACTCTATGCGTTTTTAACTAAAAAAATCTTGGGAGATCAAATCGAAAACTAAAAAATGAAAATGGAAAGAAGAGGGTTTATTAAAAAAAGTTCTTTACTAGGTATCTCAATTGGCATTCCTAGTTCCTTTTCTTTAAATTTAAAAGAGCCCAAAACTGTTATTAAAAATTCCCCTGTTGTAATTGCAACATGGGATGTTAAAAATGCTACTAAAAAAGCATGGGACTTTTTAAAAAATGGAGAAAGTTCATTAGATGCAATTGAACAAGGCTGTATGATAGAGGAGGCTGACGAAAACAATCAGTCAGTTGGAAAAGGAGGGCTGCCTGACAGCGATGGAAATGTAACTTTAGATGCATGTATCATGGATTCTATTGGAAATTGTGGATCGGTTGTGTTTTTAAAAAATATTACTCATGCTATTTCAATAGCAAGAAAGATAATGGAAGATACTCCTCATGTTATGCTAGCAGGAGAAGGTGCAGAGAGTTTTGCATACTCTCTAGGCTATGAAAAAGAAAATCTATTAACTGAAAAATCTAAGACTAATTGGTTAGAATGGAAAAAAACTTCAAAATATAAGCCTATTATTAATATTGAAAATCACGATACTATAGGGATGTTAGCGATTGATAAGAATGGTGATATTGCTGGGGGGTGTACTACTAGCGGGTTAGCATATAAAATGTCTGGTCGAGTTGGAGATTCTCCTATAATTGGATCTGGCTTATTTATTGATAACGAAGTTGGAGGTGCGGTAGCTACTGGATTAGGAGAAGAAGTAGTTAAAACAGTTGGTAGTTTTTTAGTTGTAGAGCTAATGAAAAACGGCTATAGTCCTCAAAAGGCTTGTGAAGAAGCAATTAAAAGAATAGTTTCTAAGAAAAACAGTAACTACAAAGATTTTCAAGTAGCGTATATAGCAATAAATAAAAAAGGAGAAACTGGTAGTTATTCAATCCACAAAGGTTTCAGCATGACTAAATATAATAATGATACTAATCAAAACTACGAGTCTGATTATTTTAACAATTAATTTCTGAATAAACTAGCTTAATTAATGAACAGCAAAAGATTATTTTTAATTGATGCATATGCTCTAATTTTTAGAGGTTATTATGCTTTTATAAAAAATCCAAGGATTAATTCTAAGGGGGTCGACACTTCTGCTATATTAGGGTTTACCAATTCTCTATTTGATGTAATAAAAAGAGAAAGGCCAGATTATTTAGGCGTGTGTTTTGACAGAGGCGGCAGTCAAGATAGAGTAGAGATGTATTCAGAATACAAGGCGAATAGGGATGAAACTCCAGAAGCTATAAAAATTGCTGTTCCTTATATTGAAAAAATCCTGAAATCATTAAATATTCCTATTATGGTTAAAAAGGGATATGAAGCTGATGATATAATTGGTACTCTATCAAAAAAAGCTGAACTTGAAGGTTATCAAACTTTCATGGTTACTCCAGATAAAGACTTTGCACAACTAGTGAGTGAAAACATCTTTATGTACAAACCAATGTTTGGTGGAGGATATGAAGTTTGGGGGGTTGATGAAGTTAAAAACAAATTTGAGGTTACAGATCCATTACAGGTCATAGATTTTTTAGGCATGAAAGGGGATGCGGCTGATAATATTCCTGGATTACCAGGAGTTGGCGATAAAACTGCAAAAAAATTCATAGCTCAATTCGGAAGTATGGAGGGGTTATTAGCTAATACTGGTCTCTTAAAGGGGAAATTAAAGGAGAAAATTGAAGCAAATAAAGAGTTAGGGTTGTTGTCAAAAAAATTAGCCACTATAATTCTTGATGTACCTGTCGAATTTAAGGCAAATGAGTTCAAATTTCAAGTTAATGATTGCGAAGAAGTTAAAGATGTATTTAGAGATTTAGAATTTAGAAGACTAGTTGATAGCGTGGATAGAGTTTTTAAGATTAATGAAGAACCTACTACAGAGAGCAGCACAGCGTTAATAAAGGAAAAACCAACAGAAAGTGCTGGTTCAGGTCAGTTCTCTTTATTTGAAGATAGCACTAATACTGTCGAAAAGAGTGAAATCTTTAAAAGGAAAGATGTTTCTAATTCATCGAATTATTATCAAATTGTTGATTCATCTTTAGGACTTAATTTATTGTTGAAAAAATTAAATAATAACTCTGCTGTTAGTTACAAGCTTATTTCAAATAAAAAAAACCATTTAAGTGATAAGGTCATTGGAGTTTCTTTTTGCTGGGAACAAGGTAAGGCCTACTATTTATCTTTTTCAGAAGAGTTTAAAATTGCTGAAATTAAATTGTTTTTTGAAAACGAAAAAATAGAAAAAATTAGCGATAACATAAAGAATGATATCAAGTTATTAAATCAATATGATATTATAATTAAAGGGGGGATATTTGATACCACTTTAGCTCATTACATAATTAACCCTGACACTAATCATGCTATTAATCAATTATCGGAAACCTATTTAAACTATTCTTTAACAGATCTAAAATTATTAATTGGTAAAGGTAAAAACCAAAAACTTCTATCAGATTTACAAGCTATTCAACTTAAAGATCTTGCTTGTGAGCAAGCAGATATAAATCTACAATTAAAAAAACTATTTAATAAAGAGCTAAATGACACAAGTCTATCAAGTCTGTTCAAGGAAATTGAAATTCCACTTTTAAGAGTTTTAGCCTCTATGGAAATCGAAGGAATAAATTTAGACATAAAGTTTCTTGAGATTTTAAAGACGGAATTAGCAGCTGATATTTTGACTTTAGAAACAATAATTTTCAAAGAAGCAGGAGAAACTTTTAATATATCTTCTCCAAAACAATTGGGGGAAATTTTGTTTGAAAAAATGGAGCTTGGTAAAAAAACTAAAAAAACTAAAACTGGGCAATATTCAACTTCAGAAGATGTTTTAACAGAACTATCGAAAAAGCACAGCTTTGCAAAAAAAATACTTGAGTTCAGAAGCTTGACAAAATTAATGAGCACATATGTAGATTCTCTTCCAAATCAGGTCCTTGATTCAACTAATAGGGTCCATACAGAATACCTGCAAACAGTAGCTTCTACGGGTAGATTAAGTAGTGTAAATCCTAACCTGCAAAATATACCAATAAGAACTAAAAGAGGTAAAAAGGTAAGAATGGCGTTTGTTCCTAAAAACGAAGAATATTTATTACTTGCAGCAGATTATTCTCAAATAGAGCTAAGAATAATAGCATCAATGAGTGATGAAAAAAATATGATTAAAGCTTTTAATAATAATGAAGATATTCACAGTTCAACAGCTTCAGCAGTCTTTGATATCAATGTTGATGAAGTAACTAAAGCACAAAGATCTAATGCAAAAACAGTCAATTTCGGAATAATATATGGCGTGTCGGCTTTTGGACTTAGTAATCAAACAGATTTATCAAGGTCCGAGTCAAAAGACTTAATTGAAACCTATTATAATAAATATCCAAATTTAAAAAAATTCATTAGTGATCAAATATCTTTTGCTAGATCAAACGGATATGTAAAAACATTAATTGGAAGAAAAAGATACTTAAAAGATATTAATTCAAGTAATGGGCTTGTAAGAAGCGGGGCTGAAAGAAATGCTGTGAATGCACCAATTCAGGGTACTGCAGCAGATATAATTAAAATAGCCATGATTCGTATACATAAAAGGTTACTAAAAGAAAAAATGCAAAGTAAAATGCTGCTACAAGTCCATGATGAGTTAGTGTTTGATGTTTATAAACCTGAATTAAATAAAGCAATTTCGATGATTAAAGAAGAAATGGAAAATGCATACGATTTAAATATACCACTTACCGTAGACATAGACTACGGTATTAACTGGTTAGAAGCTCATTAGATCTATTGAAATTTAAAGTTTAAATACTACTGCTATAAAATATTTCTAAACTTCTATTTGCTAATCAAATATATAATTGTAGATTTGCACACTCTTTTCGAGAGAAGTTAATTATTAATGAAAATAATATAAATTGGATAATTTAAGTTATAAAACTATTTCAGCAAATAAATCAACTGTGAACAAACAGTGGGTTATTGTAGATGCAGCTGATCAACATCTAGGAAGGTTAGCCTCAAGAGTGGCTATCTTATTAAGAGGAAAGCACAAAACAGACTTTACACCCCATGTAGATTGTGGTGATAATGTAATTGTAATCAATGCTTCTAAAGTTAAATTGAGTGGAAACAAGTGGGAAGAGAAAATGTATGTTAGACATACAGGGTACCCTGGAGGACAGAGATTTAAATCTGCTACTCAACTATACGATCAAAATCCATCAATAATTGTAGAAAAGTCAGTAAAAGGAATGCTTCCTAAGAATAAACTAGGAGCAGCACTCTTTAGAAACCTACACGTGAGTACAGATTCAGCACACAATCATGAAGCTCAAAAACCAACTATTATTAATTTAAATGAAGTCAATTAATGGAAACCATTCATAAAATTGGACGTAGAAAAACAGCAGTAGCTAGAGTATACCTAAAAAAAGGTAAAGGAAAAATAACAGTGAACAAAAAAGATTCTAAAGTTTACTTTCCTACTCCAACTCTACAATTCAAAATAAATCAACCTCTTGTCATGACTGACAATGAAAAGAAATTTGACATAAGCATTAATGTTTTTGGAGGAGGCTCTACAGGTCAAGCTGAAGCAGTTAGACTAGCTCTATCAAGAGCTATGTGTGAGTTAAAAGTAGAAAATAGAGAAATTCTTAAACCTGAAGGATTATTAACAAGAGATCCAAGAATGGTTGAGAGGAAAAAATTCGGTCAGAAAAAGGCTAGAAAGAAATTCCAATTCTCTAAAAGATAAAATCAATAACCAGTTTTTGTTATCTATGAATTTATTCAAGATTTAGTTTAGCATCTAAATGATCAAGAAATAAACTGCTTGGCATTGCTAATCAACAGAAAGTAAACTATCACAAAATGGGAAAATTAGAAGTAAAAGAATTATTAGACGCGGGTGTTCATTTTGGACATCTTACAAGAAAGTGGAATCCTAACATGGCTCCTTACATTTACATGGAGAGAAATGGGATTCACATTATCAACCTCTACAAAACTGTAGCTAAAATCGATGAAGCTGCTGAAGCTTTAAAGAAAATTGCGGCTTCTGGAAGAAAAATTTTATTTGTAGCCACAAAAAAACAAGCTAAAGAAATTGTTGCAGAAGCTGCTTCAAAAGTAAACATGCCATATATCACTGAAAGATGGCCTGGTGGAATGTTAACAAACTTTGTTACTATCAGAAAAGCTGTTAAAAAAATGGCGGCTATCGATAGAATGAAAAAAGATGGTACATTCAACACTTTATCTAAGAAAGAAAGATTACAAACTGATAGATTAAGAGAGAAGTTAGAGAAAAATCTTGGTTCCATTTCTGACATGACAAGATTACCTGGCGCTTTGTTTGTAGTTGATATAATCAGAGAACATATTGCAATAAAAGAAGCCCAAAAATTGAACATTCCAATTTTTGCAATGGTGGACACTAATTCTGATCCAAGAGAAGTAGAATATGTTATCCCATCAAATGATGATGCATCTAAGTCAATATTTAAGATTTTAGAAAATATCACTCCTTCAATCCAAGAAGGTTTAGCAGAAAGAAATTCTGAAAAAGAGAACGGTAAGGAAGAAACTAAAACTTCTAAACCTGAGGTAAAACCTGAGGTAAAAGCTGAGGTAAAAGCTGAGGTAAAAGCTGAGGTAAAACCTGAGGTAAAACCTGAGGTAAAAGCTGAGGTAAAACCTGAGGTAAAACTTGAGGTAAAAGCTGAAGTAAAAGCTGAGGTAAAAGCTGAGGTAAAAGCTGAGGTAAAACCTGAGGTAAAAGCTGAAGTAAAAGCTGAGGTAAAAGCTGAGGTAAAAGCTGAAAGTAAATCGGAATAACAAAAATATATACTACAACAATTACTTAATTTTAAATCATGTCGAAAATAACTGCTTCAGAAGTAAACAACCTGAGAAAAACTACAGGTGCTGGAATGATGGATTGTAAAAAAGCATTAGTAGAATCTGATGGTAACTTTGAAAAAGCTATTGAAATTTTAAGAAAAAAAGGGCAAAAAGTTGCTGCTAAAAGAGCGGACAGAGATTCAGCAGAAGGCGCAGCTATCACTAAAACAAATGAGAGTAATACGGCAGGGGTTGCTATTGTTCTTGGGTGCGAAACAGATTTTGTTGGTAAAAATGAGGATTTTGTTAGTTTGGCAAATAAATTAGCTGATATAGCTCTTGAATGTAATACTAAAGAAGAACTATTAAAAGCTAAAATTGGTGAAGTAACTGTAGAAGAAAAGCTAATAGAACAAACAGGTGTTATTGGTGAAAAAATAGAGATTAAAGCATTTGAAAAAATAAACGCTGCTTTTGTAGGGTCTTACATTCATGCAGGAAATAAGATAGCTTCAGTTGTTGGATTATCTGCAAGTGTTGATGGTTCTGATGTTGCTGCAAAAGATGTATCCATGCAAGTTGCAGCAATGAACCCTATCGCATTAGATGAGAATGGTGTTGATTCAAATATAATTGAAAAAGAAATTGAAATTGCTAAAGATCAGTTAAGATCTGAAGGTAAGCCTGAGGCAATGTTAGACAATATCGCAAAGGGTAAATTAAAGAGGTTTTTTAAAGATAATACACTTGTAAACCAAGACTTTATAAAAGATAGTAAGCAAAGTGTAAAAAACTATGTCAGTTCTTATGACAAAGATTTACACGTAGTGGAATACAAAAGAGTAGCGCTGGGTTAATTTCTTCTTTTAAATTTTTTATTACATAATTAAAAAATCTACATTATCTTTGCTTAACTTCAAAATTAAGCATGAAATACAAAAGAATATTACTTAAATTATCTGGTGAGGCTTTAATGGGCAGTAAAAATTTTGGAATTGATTCTGAAATACTACAAGTTTATGCTCAAGATATTAAGCAAATAGTAGACCTCGGGGTGCAAGTAGCAATTGTTATTGGCGGTGGAAACATTTTTAGAGGTTTCGATGGTGCTAATGAACATAAAATAGATCGCGTTCAAGGTGATCATATGGGAATGCTTGCAACCGTAATTAATGGTTTAGCACTTCAAAGTGCATTAGAAAATGTTGGAGCTCCAACTAGATTACAAACAGCAATTAAAATCAATGAAGTTGCTGAACCATTTATCAGAAGGAAAGCCATTAGGCATTTAGATAAGGGTAGAGTTGTTATTTTTGGTGGAGGAACCGGGAACCCATATTTCACAACAGATTCAGCCGCAGTTTTAAGAGCTATTGAGATCGAGTCTGATGTTATTTTGAAAGGAACAAGAGTGGATGGGATTTACGATGAAGATCCTGAAAAAAATGTTGATGCTATTAAATTTGATAATATATCCTTTGAAGAAGTATTAAAAAAAGGGTTAAAAGTGATGGATACTACTGCATTTACACTTAGTCAAGAAAACAAACTACCAATAATTGTATTTGACATGAACAAAAGAGGGAATTTGTTAAAATTAATTTCTGGAGAGAAAATTGGCACTACAGTTAACTTATAAATCATTTTAGATTAAATTAAATAAGATGGAAGAAGAATTAGAATTTATTTTTGAGTCAGCAAAAGAATCAATGTCAAATGCAATAAAACATTTGGATAAAAAATTATTGAATATTAGAGCAGGTAAAGCAAACCCATCAATGCTTGGAAGTGTTTTAGTTGAATATTATGGTTCTTTAACACCACTTACTCAAGTTGCAAATGTAAACACGCCGGACGGTAGAACGATAGTAGTACAACCATGGGAGAAAAGTTTACTTGCAGAAATAGAAAAAGCCATTATGAATGCAAATCTAGGTTTTAACCCTATGAATAATGGAGAAAACATAATTATAAACGTACCTGCATTAACTGAAGAAAGAAGAATTGATTTAGCAAGACAAGCTAAAAGTGAGGCAGAAGAAGCAAAAATAGTTGTTAGAAACTCAAGAAAAGAAGCTAATAACGAAATTAAAAAAGGAGAAGCATTTTCTGATGATCTAAAAAAAAATGCAGAGCAAGATATTCAAGACCTAACTAATAAGCATATTGATGATATTAATTCAATATTTGAAGTTAAAGAAAAAGAAATTATGACTTTATAATATATTAATTACTGTAAATAATATCACAGTAATTAATATCTTTATGAATTGGATATAATATAATCATATGGCTAGAGTATTTTTAGTGGGTTTTTGGGATTCTGTTTCGAACTTGATATTAAGGAATAGGCTCTTAATAATCACTTTATTAATTTTAGCTACTTCATTTTTTGTTAATAATTGGCAATATATTAAGTTTTCAAATACAGAGGCAAACTTACTACCAGACACGCACGAAGTCAACCTTCAGTATTTAGATTTTACTGATAAATTTGGTGAAGAAGGTAATTTAATTGTAATTGGGGTTAAAGATTCCCTGTTATTTACACTTAAAAATTTTAATGCATGGAATAAATTATCAAAGGTATTAAAAGATACAAACTTTGTTGAATCAGTTATAGCAATTGGTGATCTACAAAAACTTAAAAAAGATAAAAAAAGGCAACAATTTTACCTTGAACCTTTTATCCAAGATACGATCAAATCAGACCTTGAATTAATTTCATTAAAAAAAGAATTATTTGAAAAATATCCTTTTTATGATGAGTTTCTATTCAATACTAAATCAAAAGCAGTAAGAACTGCAATACATTTAAAAAAATCTATTGTAAATGAAGTTGGCAGAGAAGATTACATCAATACGGTTTTAATTCCTCAGGTTGAAGCTTTCGAAAGCAAATACGGATTGGATATTAAGATATCAGGAATGCCTTATGTAAGAACAAAAAATGCAGATAACATTAAAAGTGAAATTTCTACTTTTGTTATTTTAGCGTTAATAATTACATCAATAATTTTTTTCCTTTTCTTTAGATCTTTTAGAGCAACTTTTATTTCATTATTTGTGGTAATGATTGGGGTGGTTTGGACTGTCGGAATTCTTGGACTTTTTATTATTAACACTCCTGCTGGGGATTTTGAAATATCCGTTCTTACAGGTCTTATTCCCCCTTTAATAATAGTAATTGGGATCCCAAATTGTATTTTTCTAATAAACAAATATCAACACGAGGTTAACGAGCATGGTAATAAAGCTAAATCACTTCAGAGAGTTATTACTAAAATAGGTAATGCTACTTTGATGACTAATGTAACTACTGCTTCAGGATTTGCTACATTTATAATTACAGACAGTAAACTGCTGGAAGAGTTTGGAATTGTTGCTTCTCTAAGTATTTTAGCAATTTTCGTGTTATGTATTTTAATCATTCCAATAATTTATAGTTTTTTACCTATTCCAGAAGAAAAACATTTAGAACACTTAAATAAAAACTGGATTAATTCACTTGGTGATTGGATTGAGAATACTGTAAAGAAAAGTAAAATCAATATATACATAATTTCTATAATGTTACTTGTAACGAGTATTATTGGAATATATCAAATACGGATATCAGGAAGTATTATAGACGATATGCCACAAAAAGCAGATTGGTTTGATGATATAATGTTTTATGAAAAAGAATTTAATGGGATAATGCCGTTAGAAATTTTGATTGATACTAAACGTAAGAAAGGAGTCACAAAACTCTCTACCATTAAAAAAATGAGTCAAATAGAGGATGTTATTTTAGAAATCCCAGAATTATCAAAACCTATTTCAATGGTTAGTTTGGTTAAATATTCTAAACAAGCTTATTACAATGGTAATCCAAAATATTATCAAGTCCCAACTTCTCAAGAAAACAGCTTTATATTATCCTATGCAAAGAATTCAACTTCAGATTCAGATGTTGATTTAATCAAAAATTACGTCGATTCTACAGGGCAATACACTAGAATTACAACGTTTATGAAAGATATGGAGATTGAAAAAATGGAGGAAATTGAAGAAAAGTTGAATTATGAGATTTCTAAAATAATGCCTTCAGAAAACTATGAAGTATCAATAACAGGCAAAGCCTACTTGTTTCAAAAAGGAACTAAATATTTGGTTAAAAACTTAATTTTATCTCTTTCTTTAGCTATCTTTTTAATAGCTGGATTAATGGCATATATGTTCAGGTCAATAAAAATGATATTTATTTCATTAATTCCAAATATACTGCCATTAATAGTGACAGCTGGGTTAATGGGGTATTTAGGTGTTCCTATAAAACCATCAACGATATTAATATTCAGTATTGCCTTTGGGATAGCTGTAGATGACACTATTCATTTTTTAGCTAAATACAGGCAAGAATTAATCGCAAATAATTGGGAGGTTCATAAATCTGTTTATAACGCTCTTCGGGAAACTGGAGTTAGTATGTTTTACACCTCAATAGTCTTATTTTTTGGGTTTTCAGTGTTTACAGTTTCTGATTTTGGAGGAACAGTTGCACTTGGTGCGTTAGTTTCAGCTACGCTATTGTTTGCGATGTTAGCGAACCTCTTACTACTACCATCAATGTTGTTATCTCTTGAGGGCTCAATTGCAAATGAAAAAGTTTTAAAAGAACCTTCAATAAAAATTATTGAAGATGATAACCTAGTGAATTAAATATATTTTAATACTTTATCTTTGATAATATAACTTTAGAATCAAAATGAAAAATAACTCTGTAAAAGATCTATTACTAAATACAAAGACAAATTCAATCATCACAGTTAATGGATGGGTGAGAACGTTTAGAGCTAATCGATTTATAGCACTAAATGATGGCTCTTCTATTAATAATATTCAATGTGTTATAGATTTTGAGAGTTTTGATGAGATGATTTTAAAGAAAATTAATACTGGGACTTCTTTAAAAATTACAGGTTCGCTTGTAGAAAGTCAAGGTAGTGGGCAAAAATTCGAAATTATAGTTTCTGATTTAGAAATATTAGGAGATTGTGATTCTGAGAAATTCCCTATTCAACCAAAAAAACACTCATTTGAGTTCTTACGCGAGAATGCACATTTAAGAACTAGAACTAGTACATTTAGTGCAGTCATGCGCTTAAGATCAAGCTTGTCTTTTGCTGTCCATAATTATTTCAATTCTAATGGGTTTTATTATGTCCACACTCCAATCATTACATCAAGTGATGCAGAAGGTGCGGGTGAACAATTTAGGGTAACTACACTTGATCCTAAAAACCCTCCATTAGATGACAAAAACGAAGTTGATTACTCTAAAGATTTTTTTGGAAAAGAAACAAGTTTAACCGTATCTGGGCAATTAGAGGCGGAAAGCTATGCAATGTCTTTGGGAAAAGTATATACTTTTGGACCAACATTTAGAGCAGAAAACTCTAACACATCTAGACATTTGTCAGAATTTTGGATGATTGAACCAGAAGTTGCTTTTATGGATTTAGATGGCAACATGGATTTAGCAGAAAATTTCTTAAAATATCTGTTAAATTATATAATTGAAAACAACACTAGTGATTTAGAATTTTTGGAAGAAAGATTAATTAATGAGGATAAGACAAAACCTCAGAATCTCAGAAATGAAATGTCCTTAATAGAGAAAATAAAATTTGTTATTAACAATGATTTTAAAAGAATAACGTACACCGAAGCGATTGAAATACTTAAGGGTTGTAAACCAAATAAAAAGAAGAAATTTAAATATTTGATTGAAAATTGGGGTGCAGATTTACAAAGCGAGCATGAAAGATATTTAGTAGAAAAACATTTTAAGTGCCCGGTAATAATATATGATTACCCAGCTAACATTAAGGCTTTTTATATGAAGTTAAATGAGGACAAAAAAACTGTTAAAGCAATGGATATTCTATTCCCAGGGATTGGGGAAATAGTTGGTGGTTCACAAAGAGAAGAAAGGTTAGATGTTCTAAATAATAAAATGAAGGATATAGGGGTAAATCCTGAAGAGTTATGGTGGTACACAGATTTAAGAAAATTTGGTACAGCTAAGCATTCTGGATTTGGACTAGGGTTTGAAAGATTAATTATGTTTGTTACAGGAATGTCAAACATTAGAGATGTGATCCCTTTCCCAAGGACTCCCCAAAACGCTGAGTTTTAAAAATTAGCTAAATGCTTAAGCAATCACTAAAATTAAAGTTATCTCAAAAATTATCTCCTCAACAAATACAATTGATGAAGCTAATACAATTACCTGTATTAGATTTTGAACAAAAATTAAAACAAGAAATTGAAGAAAATCCAGCTTTAGAAATTGTTGAAACTGCTCCTTCAGACGATGAGTTTAATAAAGATGAAAATATTGATGTAGAAGAATATATCAACGATGATGAAATACCAGATTACAAATTAAAGTCCTATAACTCTTCAGAACATGAAGAGAATACGATACCTTATGCTTCTGGAATATCATTTAACCAGCTAATATTAAATCAACTACATACAGAAAGGTTAGATGAATTTGAAATGAGGATTGCTGAATTTTTAGTTGGATGCATAGATGAAGGAGGGTACATCCGTCAAAGTTTAGAAGATGTTATAGATGACCTAGCATTTACTCAAAATATTATAGTTGAATATGAAACAATAAATAATATTTTGAAAACTATTCAAAACCTTGACCCTGCAGGAATAGGTGCAAGAACACTTCAAGAATGCTTATCATTACAATTAAGAAGAAAACAATCTGATAACTTAGATACGATATTGGCATTAGAGCTAATTGATAATTCTTTTGATTTATTTACAAAAAGGCATTTTGAGAAACTGTTAGTAAAATACCATATTTCAGAAAAAGAGTTAAAAAGAGCAATTAAAGAAGTTGAAAAATTAAATCCAAAACCTGGGAACTCTCTGTCAAATAATAGTACAAAATTAATTGAACAAGTTATACCTGATTTTAAGATAGAGATCATAAATAACGAATTGTTATTAAGTTTAAATGGGAGAAACAAACCAGTGATGAATGTTTCAAGAGAATACACAGAAATGTTAAAGGGTTATAGTTTAGAGAAAAATAGAAAATCTCAAAAAGATGCAGTTCAGTTTATAAAACAAAAGTTAGATTCTGCAAAATGGTTCATAGAAGCAATAGAGCAAAGAGAGCAAACATTAATGCTAACAATGAGGGCAATCATGACGTATCAGCAAGACTATTTTTTATCAGGAGATGAAAAGAAGATAAGACCGATGATATTAAAAAATATTGCTAATGTGATCAATATGGATGTTTCTACTATTTCTAGAGTTGCTAATAGCAAATATGTAGACACTCCATATGGAACTAAATTGATTAAAGAGTTTTTTAGTGAGTCTATGACTAATAATGATGGTAAAGAAATATCTACAATCGAGATAAAAAAAATATTAGAAAAAATTATTTTTGATGAAGATAAACGCAAGCCTGAAACAGATGATTCTTTAGTTAAGCTTTTATTTAAAGAAGGGTATAAAATAGCAAGAAGAACGGTGTCTAAATATAGAGAACAATTAAATATTCCAGTAGCTAGGCTAAGAAAACAGCTTTAATAAAAATTAATTGCTGTTTAGAGAAACATCACCGATTCTAGTCGTATAATTAATCTTTAGAGCATTGACCTTTCTAAGTTCTTGCTTAACATCGCCTACGATACCCATAGAAGCATCCTTATCAACTTTTAAGGCTGTTGTAAGGAAAGGCCTAAGCTCTTCTCGTTTAGACTCTCTCTCAGAATATATAAATGCTGGAACATCACCAACTTCAGCAAACTTATCATTTAACTGTATTCTAGCTTCTTCTCCAAACTGGTCTTTAAAACCATCATTTGGCTTTCCTAGATAAATATACATAACAAGATCTTTCTTGTCTAGTTTTTCAACTTGATTAGCTGCAGGCAATTCATTCTTAATTTTTAATTCATTATCTCTCATAACGGTCGCAACCATAAAAAAGAATAATAGCATAAAAACTATATCAGGTAATGAAGCCGTGTTTACCGCAGGAAGCTCCCCTTTTTTTTTGTTATTGAACTTAGACATAATAATAATATTTATTGAACCTCAGATAATTTTTGAGGATATTCTAGTTTAATTTGGGTTATATTTTCTTTTAATTTAGCCTTACTTCCTGGCCAATTAACATCTTTATAGTTTTTCTGCATCTCAGTGTATGAGGTTCCAAATAATTCTTCACCTCTTCTATTCCTAAGGAATGTGTAAGCAGCAACTAATTCGTTTTGAACAGAAATATAAGTAGCATAAGTTGTTTCTCTTTCATTCTTTAATGAAATAATTGCCTTATCAGGATTGTCAGATGACTTTGGGTTTGCAGCACCTTTACAGTAGTTGCATTTGTCCTCTCCTGAACCTCCGCCATTATCTAAAAACTTAATGGCAGCTTCTCTTAATTCTTCGAGTTCCATTACTTCATCTTCAACTAAAAGCTGATTTTTACCATTTAATATAACTGTGAAAATATTTTTCTGTTTTATTATAACATCCTCTTCAGATTCTTCTATTGGAGGTAGTTTTCTACTAATACCAGAATCAGTTTCTATAGTTGTTGTTACTAAGAAAAATATTAATAATAAAAATGCAATATCAGCCATTGATCCTGCATTGACTTCAGGGGAAGATCTTTTAGCCATAATTTATTTTTTCATATTTTTTATTCCGAAAAAAACCATAATACATGAAGCCGCTAGTATTAATGCATAAAACATAAATAAACCAGCGCTAATTAATTTTGAACCAGATTCTGAAAGAATATTTCCATCTCGCAATGGAGTTTCTTCACCAGAAGACAAAACAAAATAGCAGATTAAGGCAGTTGCAATAAATATACCAACCACTTTCGAAGTACTTACCAATAAATCCTTATTGGAAGTGATATTTTTTAATGTAAAAAATAAAACAAAAGAAATAATTAATGTTAGAATTGTATAAGCTATATACAATAGAGTTCCTATTTGACCATTATTTCCATTAATAATCAAACCAACCAATAGTATACCTATTATAGATAGGATACCAGCTGTGTAGTATGTTCCTTTATATAAATTCATAATTATTTTTTATTTTTAACTAATAAATCCATAAGAGATATAGAAGCGTTTTCCATATCATTTACAATACTATCAATTTTTGATATAATGTAATTATAAAAAACTTGTAAAATAATAGCAACAACAAGGCCAAAGACTGTAGTAAGAAGTGCTACTTTAATACCACCGGCTACTAATGACGGTTGCATATCTCCAGCAGCTTCAATTTTATCAAAAGCCTGAATCATCCCAATAACAGTACCCATAAATCCAAGCATAGGTGCTAATGCAATAAATAAAGATATCCAAGATACATTCTTTTCTAATTGTCCCATTTGGACTCCGCCGTAAGCGACAATAGCTTTCTCAGCAGATTCTAAATCTTCATCTGCTCTATCTAACCCTTGGTAAAAGATTGAAGCAACTGGGCCAGGAGTATTTCTACAAATTTCTTTCGCTGCATCTAAGCCTCCAGATTTTAATGCATCCTCTACATCATTAGTCAATTTGTCTGAGTTTGATGTAGCTAAATTTAAATATATAATTCTTTCTATAGCTATTGCTAATCCTAATATTAAACAAAGAAGAACAATCCCCATAAAACCAGGGCCTCCTTCGATAAATCTCTTTTTTAGTTCTTGATGAAAGTTTGCGCTAGCAACCTCATCAACAACTGGAGTCTCTTCAACAGCCTCTACTACTGGAGTAGCCTCAACTACACTAGAGTCAGCAACTGCTTCAGTAATTTCTTGAGTTTCATCTTGTAACAGAGAAGTTTTTGCATTTAAGCTAGTTATCATTAACATTGATAAAACTGTAAGGATAGATAATAATCTTTTCATTTTATTTTTTCTTTTAATTTATTTAAGGGTTTAAAGATATAAAAAAAATGCAATTTTAAATAATAAATATTTTATGCAGAGAGGAAGGGATTCGAACCCTCGATACACTTTTGGTGTATACACACTTTCCAGGCGTGCGCCTTCGACCACTCGGCCACCTCTCTAAAATCAAAATTACATTCTCACAAATAAACTGAAAAAAAAACTAATCTTAAAACAAATTATAAGTTATTTTAAGATATCTCTCCGCTTATGCTAAGTTCAAACAAATTCTTAAAATCATTTAAGTTAGTATTTTTAGTTAGTAAAAACATAGATTTACAAATTGCAGATTCAATAGTAATGTCTTTTCCAGATATTAACCCTAAATCAACTAGTCTAATCGAAGATTCATATTGCCCCATTTTAACACTTCCTTTAGGACATTGTGAAACATTAATTACATATTTACCACGTTCAATACAAGATTTAATTTCTTTTAGAAACCATTCTGAGTTTAATACATTTCCAGAGCCGTAAGTTTCAATAATCACTACTTTGGAATAATCATCTGATAAAATATGTTTAACTATTTTTTTAGATATTCCTGGGAAAATTCTCAACAAAGAAACTCTATCATCAAGGGTATCATAAAAAACAGTGTTATTATTTACTGGTTTAAAGACATTGTTATAATTAATCTTTAAATCAACCCCAGACTGTGCAATTTCAGGATAATTAAAACTCGCATATGCCTTAAACTGATCAGAATTTACTTTTGTAGTTCGATTACCTCGATATAACTTATTATTGAAGTACAAACAAACTTCTTTAATTACATTTTCTTGATTATTTGATAATAAAGCACTATCAAAATCATGTACTGATCTTGCTAATTGGATTGAAGTTATTAAATGCTCTTTTGCATCAGTTCTTAAGTCGCCTAATGGTAATTGAGACCCTGTCAGAATAATTGGCTTTGATAAATTTTGAATTAAAAAACTTAACGCTGAGGCTGTATAGCTCATAGTGTCAGTTCCATGTAATATCACAAACCCATCAAAAGAGTTATAATTAGTTTTTATTATTTCAACTAGTTCAATCCAATTATTGATGCAAATATTTGAAGAGTCGATAGGGTTTTTAATAGATATGGTATCAATATGACAGTTTAAAAGTTTAATTTCCTTAACGTTATCTAAAATATTTTCAAAATTAAAAGGTTTCAAATAAGGTTGATTAGCTTCTTTAATCATACCAATTGTCCCCCCGGTATATATTAATAATATTTTTGATTTTGTCATGCTTTGATTTTAAATAATTCAATTGCATTATTTGTGGTAACTTCTATTATTTTCTCTTCAGAAATATCATAAACTTCACTTAGCTTTTTAATAATTATTGATAAATAAGAACTCTCATTTCTTTTGCCTCTAAATGGAGTTGGTGCTAAATATGGAGAGTCTGTCTCAAGAACTAAGTTATCTAATGAAATGTTTTTTAAAAATTTATCGATGTTTCCATTTTTAAAAGTAACAACTCCTCCAATACCTAATTTCATATTAAAAGAAATTGCTTTCAGAGCCTGTTCATAACTACCACTAAAGCAGTGAAATATTCCCCTAAGTTTTTCTGATTTTTCATTTTCTAATACTTCGAAAATTTCATCAAAAGCATTTCTACAATGAATTACTATAGGAAGGTTTAACCTTTTAGCTAATTTTATTTGAAATGCAAATGCTTTTTTTTGAATATCTAATGTTGATTTATCCCAATATAAGTCAATCCCAATTTCTCCAATTGCCACAATAAGTTGATTTTCCAAAACTTTTTCAACATGGTTTAATTCATCTAAATAGTTGCCCTTAACACTACAAGGGTGAAGGCCAGCCATCAAGTGCATAATTTCTGGGTATGCAGTTTTTAGTGCAATCATAGACTCCGTGTGGGACGAGTCTATAGCAGGAAGAAAAAAATTATTTATTTTTAAATCTAATGCACGTTCAATAACCGCGTCAATATCGCCAGCAAATTCTTTTAAATATAAATGAGTGTGAGTGTCCGTAATCATCATTTAGTAAAGATATATATACTTACTAAATAATGTGCAAGTATTTTTACAAGTAGCAAAGCCTCCAGTTATTTATTTTTGATTTATATATCATATATCTTTTACAGAGAGGGGGTAAAAATAAATTAAAGTTCTAAAGAAGCTTTAATTTTATCATTCATTAGAAACTCAACAGGGCTCTCCAATGCTTCCTTGATAGCTACTAAGAAGCCTACACTTTCTCTTCCGTCAATAATTCTATGGTCATAAGAAAGTGCTAAATACATTATTGGACGAATTTCAACTTTACCGTTAATTGCAACAGGTCTTTCGATGATATTATGCATTCCTAAAATGCCACTTTGAGGAGGGTTAAGAATTGGGGTCGAAAGCATGCTTCCAAAAACTCCACCATTTGAAATTGTAAAAGTTCCTCCAGTCATTTCATCAACTGTTATTTTAGAATCTCTCGCTCTAATAGCTAATCTCTTAACCTCAGATTCAACTTCCTTGAAGGACATTTTTTCTGCGTGTCTTATAACTGGAACCATCAATCCTTTGGGGCCAGAAACAGCGATACTTATATCACAATAGTCGTAAGTTATCATTTCTTTACCATCAATCATTGAGTTAACAGCTGGAAATAGCTTTAAGGCTCTCACAACCGCTAAAGTAAAAAATGACATAAAACCTAAGCCAACTGCGTGCTTACTTTTAAATTCTTCTTTATATTTTGATCTTAAATCAAATATTGCAGACATGTCAACTTCATTAAATGTAGTTAGCATAGCTGTTTCGTTTTTTACTGTAACTAATCTTTCGGCAACTTTTCTTCTAAGCATTGAGAGTTTAGTCCTGCTTTCACTTCTGTCATTCTTATTAGATGGAGATCCCATTGACGGCTTAGAGTTTACAGCGTCTTCTTTAGTGACCCTTCCATCTTTACCGGTACCAGTAATATCAGAAATTTCTAAATTATTTTCAGTAATTATTTTTCTAGCTGAAGGACTCGCAATATGTGATTTAGTATTTGATTGTGGTATAGAGGTTTCTTTTTTTACTTCTTTAGCGGTATTTTCAATAACTGTTTTAGGTTTACTATCATTTACTGCACTTGTGTCAATTAAACAAACTACTTGACCTACTTCAACCGCATCACCTTCATCAGCTTTTAAAGTTATCAATCCACTTTCTTCCGCTGGTAGTTCTAATGTAGCTTTGTCACTATCAACCTCAGCTATTACTTGATCTTTTTCAACATAATCTCCATCTGAAACTAGCCAAGTAGCAATCTCTACTTCTGTGATAGATTCTCCAGGAGATGGAACTTTCATTTCTAAAATCATAAATTCACATTTTTATATATATAAATATCTTAATTATTTTTTACTCTTTTGATTATTTTTTTCTTTATCAAAGACATAGTCGATTACTTCTTGATGTCTTCTTTTAAATCTAACAGTACTCCCTGCAGCTGTAGTTCCGTAAGTTCTTCTAGATGCGACTCTGAAATTCCTTGCGTCATCTAAATTCATTAGAATATGCGTATATGCACCCATATTTCTAGGTTCTTCTTGAGCCCAAACAAAATCATCCGCTAAAGAGTATTTTGAAATAATTGACCTGATTAAATTTACCGGTAATGGGAAAAGTTGTTCAACTCTAACAAGCGCAACATCATCTCTTCCTAACCTCTCTTTTTGATCTAATAAATCATAATAAAATTTTCCTGTCACAAAAACTACCGTATTGATTTTTTTTAAATCTACAACAGTATCATCATCAATTAAAGGCTTAAAACTTCCTTTAGTAAACTCATCCACAGTTGACAGAACTTTTGGATGTCTTAACAAACTTTTAGGAGTGAAAATTACTAATGGTTTTCTGAAAGTTGCTTTCATTTGCCTTCTTAAAATATGAAACATATTTGCAGGCGTAGAACAATTTGCGATATAAACATTATCCTTTGCGCATAGCTGCAGGTACCTTTCCATTCTAGCTGAAGAGTGTTCTGCCCCCTGCCCTTCGTACCCATGAGGTAATAACATAACTAAACTATTCTGAGTTTTCCACTTATCTTCTGCTGAAAATAAATACTGATCAATTATAATTTGAGCTCCATTACTGAAATCTCCAAATTGAGCTTCCCAAATTGTTAATGTATTAGGGCTTGCCATAGAATATCCATAATCAAAACCTAATACAGCATATTCGGATAATAATGAATTATAAATACTAAAAACTCCTTGGTCATCACTTATGTTATTATGAAGTACTATCTCTTCCTCGCTATCTTCTACCTTAACCACTCCATGTCTGTGAGAAAAAGTCCCTCTTTCAACATCTTGACCTGATATTCTAACATTAAATCCTTCCTCAAGCAAAGATCCATAAGCTAGATGTTCTGCCATTGACCAGTCTAGCTTGTCTTGTTCAAACATAACTGATCTACTATTTATTAATTTTTTTATTTTATTAATAAACTTTTTTTCTTTAGGAAGTTTTGAAAGCACATTAACAATCTTTTCCATTTTTAATCTTGGATAAGTTGTGTCAATTACTTCCATCATCTTATTTTGATTAGCTTTCTCAAAATTCACCCACTCAGAACTCATGAATTCGGTTACGACTGTTTGATTGTCTTTTTTTGAGTCTTCTAAATAGTCGTTTAAATTAGCTTTATAATCGTGTTCAAGGGTTTTGGTATAATTTGAATCTATAATCCCTTCACTTATAAGTTTGTTAGTGTATATTTCTTTAGGATTTAGATGTTTTGATATGGCTTTATATAATTTTGGTTGAGTAAATCTAGGCTCATCCCCTTCATTGTGACCATATTTTCTATAGCCGAGCAAATCAATAAAAACATCTTTTTTAAATTTCATTCTAAAGTCTAAAGCAAATGATACGGCATGGACTACAGCTTCAACATCATCAGAATTCACATGCATAACTGGTGATAAAGTGACTTTGGCAACATCTGTACAATAAGTACTTGACCTCCCATCTAGATAGTTTGTAGTAAAACCTATTTGATTATTTACTACAATATGTATAGTGCCATCGGTTTTATAACCTTCTAGATTAGCCATTTGAACTAGTTCATAAGCAATACCTTGTCCAGAAATTGCAGCATCCCCATGGACTATTATTGGTAGTACTTTCTCGAAATTATTAATATGATAATTATCTTGCTTTGCCCTAACAATACCTTCTACTATAGAGCCCACAGTTTCTAAGTGAGATGGATTAGGTGCTATATTAATATTTACCTTTTTTCCTGAATCAGTTTCTCTATGACTTGTCCAACCTAAGTGATATTTTACATCGCCATCAAACACTTCTTCTTCATAATCTTTACCTTCAAATTCACTAAATATTGCTTTGGGTGATTTACCAAATATATTTGTAAGAGTATTAAGTCTACCTCTATGTGACATACCCATTACAAACTCTTCAACCCCTAAGTTTGCTGCACTTTCAAGTAGTGTATCTAAAGCAGGAATTAAAGATTCTCCCCCCTCAAGTGAAAATCTTTTTTGACCAACATATTTGGTGTGTAAAAAATTTTCAAATGAAACAGCTTGAACTAATTTTTTTAATATGTGTTTTTTTTGATCTACGCTAAAAACTGGATGGTTGTCATTTTTATTTAACCAGCCTTGAATCCATTTCTTTTTTTCTGGGTTTCTAATATACATGTATTCAACACCAGTAGCATCACAGTAAATAGCTTCTAAGTGTTGAATAATTATTTTTAAAGGCTGTGGGCCTAAACCTAAAATATCACCAGCATTAAAAGTGTTATTCAAATCACTTTCATTTAAATCAAAATTTTCAATATCAAGATTAGGCAGGTAATTTCTTCGGTCTCTAACAGGGTTAGTTTTAGTAAATAAATGACCACTACCTCGGTACGCATCAATTAAATTGATAACGTTAAATTCTTTTTTTACATGTTGAGGTATTTGATTTGTTACTCCATCAACTATTTCTTCAATAAAGTTATTGTTACTTCCAAAATCATAGCCTTGAAAAAAAGCTCTCCAACTTGGCTCTAAGGAATCTGGATTTTCCAGATATTGATCATATAAATCAGCAAAATAACCGGAGTGTGCAGCATTTAAAAAAGAAAAATTATCCATATTTTTTTTGAAGTATTTTCTTAGCAACAAAGTTAATCAAAAAAATAAATATTTACTAAATAAGCTACTCAAAATTAAGAAATAGATTTTATATTTTTCTATCCATTAATGAATTTCCAAATTCTTGTAATAATTTCTTTTTTTCTTTTGAAATGTCTAAAGAATCTAGAATTTGAAAAGCAGAATTTGTATACTTTTTTATTTCATTAATAGTAAAATCAACTGAACCACTCTCTTTAAATAAAAGTTTTGATTGATCTATTTTGACTTGAGAATTATTATCATTAGAATATAATCTCAGTAATTGATTCTTTTTTTCTTCAGGTAAAAATTCTATTGCTTTTAAATAAAGGTAAGTCTTCTTGTTTTCTAGAATATCACCACCTATTTTTTTTCCAAATTTTGATTCATCTCCGAAAGCATCCAAGTAGTCATCTTGAAGTTGAAATGCAATGCCTAAGTATTTACCAAAATCATATATTTTATTTTGATCCTGCTTATTTGCTTGAGCAATTATAGCTCCCATTTTCATAGAGGCACCTAAAAGAACAGCTGTTTTGTACGTAATCATTTTTAAATAATCCTCTACCTTAACATCATCCCTTGTTTCAAAATCTACATCATATTGCTGTCCTTCACAAACTTCGATTGCCGTCTTGCTAAAAAGCTTAGCTAAATCCACAAAAACTTTGCCCTCATAGTTTTCAAAAAGCTGATAAGCTTGAATCAGCATTACATCTCCAGATAATATACCTGTACTAATATTCCATTTTTTATGCACAGTTTGATTACCTCTTCTCAAGTCTGCTGAATCCATAATATCATCATGGACTAGGGAGAAATTATGAAAAACTTCAACAGCTAACGCAGCGTCTAAACCAGGCTTGTAGTTATCACAAAAAATATCAGCCGCCATTAAAGTTAGAATAGGGCGAAGTCTTTTCCCTTTTAGAGTTAAAATATAGGATACTGGGTCGTATAGATTTAAAGGCTCCTTATCTCTTGGGAATCTTTTTAGATAATCTACAAAAACTTCTCGATATTGACTAACTGTAAGCATCATGCAAAAATAATGTATTTAATTACATGAGTAAATTATATTATCAAAAAACCTAAAAAACTTTTGTAGTATATAAAGTTTCCTTATATATTTGCACCCCAACTTAGATAAATATGAAAAAAGGATTCGTATTAATAGTTTTTTACTTTGTAGGATTAGTAAATGTATATAGTCAACTACATGAAATTCAAATAGAAATAGAAAACATTAAAAATAGCGGAACAGCTTATATCGCTATCTACAATGGTTCAAAATCATTTGAAAAAGATAATGGAAAAAAAAGTGCAGATAAACAAATGTACATAAAAAGTATAGTTGAAAAAGTTAATACTGAAAGGTTCATAAAAAGAATAGAAATAGAAGAAGGGGTATATGCTATAAGTTTATTTATAGATTCTAACGGAAATAAAAAACTAGATAAAAATTTAATTGGAATTCCGACCGAACAATATGGGTTTTCAAATAATGCAGTTGGATTCCTAGGGAAACCAACATTTAAAAATGCATCTTTTAAATTAATAAAAGACTCCAAACAAATAATTATATTAAAATGAAGGATAAAATAATTAATAAAGCAACAGATCTTTTTTTAAGTCTTGGTTTCAAAAGCGTAACCATGGATGATATTGCCAATGACTTAGGTATTTCGAAGAAAACTATCTACACTTATTTCGAAAACAAAACATGTTTAGTTGAAGAGATAACTACACGTCTATTTAAAAAAATTACAGATGGTTTAAATGAAATTAAAATAAAGTCATTAGATCCAATTACTGAACTTCATGATATAAAAATATTTTTAATGAATTCTCTAAAAGGGGAAAAAACATCACCTTATTATCAGTTGCAAAAATATTATCCATCAATTCATAAAGAGCTTAAAAAAAAGAAATTTGAATTTATATTGGAATCCACTAAAAAAAGTTTAGAAAAGGGAGTTGAACTTGGAATATATAGAAAAAAAATAAATGTAGAATTTATTTCAAGGTTATATTTTAATGGAATTATAGGTATAAGAGATCTTCAAATATTTCCCACAGAAACATTTAAGCCAGTTATTTTAATGGAAAACTATTCAGAATATCATCTTCGAGCTATTGTTACCAGACTAGGGTTAAAAAAATTAGAGAAATTTTTATCAAATCAAACAAAAGTATAATATGAAAAATATCCTGTTCTTTTTTATAATTGTGTATAATTTCGGCTATTCTCAGACTGATAAAATGAATTTAAGTTTAGAGGAAGCAATTAATTATGCGCAAATTAATAATGCAACTTTAAAATCTGCCGACCTTCAAATCAAAGCAGCGGAGGCAATTAAATGGGAAACAATTTCCGTTGGATTGCCAAAAATAAATGCTAGTATAAATTACAGTAATTGGATAAAACAACAAGTATCATTAATACCTGCTGCTGCATTTGATAACACACAAAACATTGTAGATGTTGTTAATAATTATTTTAATGTGAATCAAAATAATAACAACATTAATCAGGCAGAGGGTTTAATTCCACTAAAGTTTGGCACAAAACAGTCAGTTGAAGGAAGCGTCAGCTTAACACAATTAGTGTTTGATGGTTCTTATTTTGTAGGATTAAAATCCGTACAGATTTATGTTGATATTGAAGAAGGAATAAGGAATAAAACATCTATTGAGTTGCGAAAAAGCACCATTGAATCTTACAGTAACGTATTATTAGCTAAAGAGAGTGTTCGTATTATAAATGAAAACATAAAAATAGTAAAGAAAACACTAAATGAAGTAATAAAAATATACGAAAATGGCCTTACTGAAGAAGAAAACATAGAGCAGTTACAAATTACATTATCAAGCTTACAAAGCAATTTAAAAAATGGGGTTTTACAACATAAATTGGCTTCGCAGCTATTAAACCTTATTCTAGGATTAGAAATTAATCAAAAAGTAACCTTAACTGAAAATTTTGATGATTTAATAAACAAAAATATAGATCTATCAGTAGTTTCAAAAAATAGTAATATTAAAAAATCTGCAAATTATATTATTAAACAAAATGACAAAACATCTAAAGAATTACTAGTTTTTTATGAAAAGACAAAGCTATTACCAACATTAAAAGCTTTTATAAATGCAGGTTATTCAGGATATTCAGATGAATTTAATTTTACTGATAAATCTCAAAAATGGTACGGTTCAACAATTTTTGGACTTAAAATGGATATTCCTATTTTAAGCTCAGGAGAGCAGTTATCTAAAATAACAAGGGCAAAAATCAACTTAGAAAAAGCAATTTTACAATTAGACGAATTTGAAAAAAAATTAAGTATTGAAGTTAATCTCGCTAAAGGGAATTATCAATTTGCAATAGAAGACTATTACAATAAAAAGAGAAATCTTGAATTGGCTGAAAGAATTGAGAAAAAAAATCAAATTAAGTTTACAGAAGGAATAGCTTCTAGTTTTGATTTAAGAGATGCTCAAACTCAACTTTACAAATCACAACAAAGCTATTTATTATCTATGTTGAATATAATAAATTCAAAGGCTAAATTAGAATCATTAACATCTGAAAACAATCAAAATTAATTTAATTATGAAAAAAATATTTATAATAATCAGTTCTTTAATTTTCTCTTGTCAAAGTGAAAACAAATCTATTGAAGAAGTAATTAAATCTAATGATATTGATTTAATCAAACTAAAAAGAGAGGAAATCACGAAAAAGCAACAAATTCTTTATAAAGAAATCAATTTAATTGACGTAAAACTTGATGAGTTAGAAAATAATTCAAAGTACCCTATTGTTTCAACTGTTAGTATAATAGGTGAAACCTTTAAGCATTACGTGGAGTTACAAGGGGACGTAAAGTCTGATAAAATCATTTCTATATATCCTGAGTTTTCAGGAATTATAAATAAAATTTATGTAAGAAGTGGTCAAAATGTTAAAGAAGGGCAGGTTTTAGCTACAATAGATGATGGTGGTTTAAAGCAACAGCTGTCGCAACTTGAAATCACATATAATTTGGCCAAGACTACATATGAAAGACAAGAGAGGTTGTGGAATCAGAAAATTGGAAGTGAGATTCAATATTTAGAATCTAAATCAATGTTTGAAGCTCAAAATAAGGCTATTGAGCAATTGAATAAGCAATTAGACAAAACAATAATTAAAGCTCCTTTTCAGGGAGTAATAGATAACGTAATTGCTAAGGAGGGAGAGGTTGTGTATCCTGCACGATCAAATTTAATGTTATTAGTAAATATGGATGAGATGTTTATAGAGTCTAATGTCCCAGAGAATTATATTAATTCAATTACGGTAGGGAAAGACATTACAATAGAAGCTCCGATGCTTAACATTACATTAAAATCTAAAATTAGATTAGTAGCTAACTTTATAAATCCCTTGAATAGAACTTATAGAATTGAAGCTGACATTCCAGAAAATAATTATAAAATAAAACCTAATCTAAACGTAAAAATAAAGGTAAATGATTACACGAATGAAGAAGCTGTTTTAATAAAGTTGAACTACATTAATATTGACGGAAATAATGATGAATACGTTTATAAAATAATAAAAAAAGAAGGAAAAACTTATGCTTCAAAAACTGTAATTCAGACTGGTAAAAATAATGGAAACTATGTTGAAGTCATAAAGGGGCTAAGTATTAATGATGAGGTCGTAAGTGAAGGGGCAAGAAAATTAACTAATAATAGTGTTGTAAAGATAATTAATAACTAAATCTAAGAAATTGAAAAATAATCTAGAAAAAGAATTTAAACCATCTTCATGGGCTATTAATAATAGTGTAACTATTTATGTTTTAATGGCTCTAATACTATTCTTAGGAGTTAGTTCTTATTTTAATATGCCAAGGGAGGATTATCCTGAAATAAAAGAAAATATAGTTTTTGTAAGCTCAATTTATCCAGGCAATACATCAGAAGATGTAGAAAAATTAATCACCGAGCCGTTAGAAGACAAATTGAAATCTCTTAATAATATTGAAAAAATTAGCTCTTCCTCGCAAGAGAATTTTTCAATTATAATTATAGAGTTTAATGATGAAATAAGTTTTTTAGAAGCAAAGCTTAAGGTAAAGGATGAGATTGAGGCGGCTACAGCTACTGAAGATTGGCCAATGTTTAATAATGTAAAAGTAGACCCAAGTGTTTTTAATTTAACTTTTACAGAAGAAATGCCAATCTTAAATGTTAATATATCTGGTGATTACACTACGGATAAACTAAAGCAATATTCTGAAATACTACAAAAAGAAATAGAGGGGCTAAGTGAAATTAAAAAGGTAGATATTAGAGGGGCTTTAGACAAAGAGGTGGAGGTTGCTGTAGATATTTACAAGATGATGGCGGCAAAAGTCAGCTTCTATGATGTTATAGGTTCAATACAAAATGGTAACATATCTATCTCTGCTGGAAATCTAAGAGAAAGTGGGCAAAGGAAAACACTAAGAATAATTGGAGAGATTAGCTCTCCAGTTGATTTAGAAAACTTTGTGGTAAAATCTGAATTTAATAGCCCTGTTTTATTGAAAGATATAGCTACTGTAAGCTTTAAAGAAAAAGAGATTACAACATTTGCTAGAGAAGACGGGGAAGCTGTTGTAATGTTAGATGTTAAAAAAAGGTCTGGACAAAACATGATTGAAGCTTCTGCTAAAACCCGTGATATCGTTGATGTATTTATTAAAGATGTATTTCCAAAAAATTTAAAAATTAGCATAACTAACGATCAGTCAGAACTGACAGAAAATCAAGTAACTGATTTAGTAAATAGTATAATTTTTGGAATAATATTAGTAGTAACAGTTCTTCTATTTTTTCTAGGTTTTAAAAATGCTTTATTTGTTGGGTTTGCTATACCCATGTCAATGTTCATGTCCTTATTAATATTGGACACACTAGGATTTACATTAAATACAATGATACTATTTGGTTTGATTATGGGGCTGGGAATGCTAGTAGATAACGGAATAGTAGTAGTTGAAAATGTTTATAGGCTAATGGAGAAGGAAGGGCTAAGCAGAATTGAAGCTACAAAAAAAGGAATATCAGAAATTGCATTTCCAATAATAATATCTACAGCTACAACAATAGCTGCATTTATACCTTTGGGCTTATGGCCAGGAAGAATTGGAAAGTTTATGGTCTTTTTTCCAATAACACTATCAGTTGTATTAGGGTCATCATTATTTGTAGCCATTTTTTTTAACTCAGTTTTAGTTTCAAAAATGATGAAGATTGAGGACACTAACATGCCTTTAAAAAGAATAATTAGAATTACAAGTGTATTAACAATATTTGGATTTGCTTTTTTAGGGTATGGTTTATTTGATTGGGATTCTGGAGCAACCTACAGGTTCATTGGTACTATACAAATATTTATAGCAATCAACTTTTGGATGTACAGGTTGTTTTTAAGGAAATTAGCAAATAATTTTCAGCAGAAGTTATTGCCAAAAATTGATGCTTTATATGAAAAATCATTAAAAAAAATATTAATAGGTAAAAGGCCATATTTGATTATTTTATCCACTACTCTATTATTGGTGTTGTCTTTTATAGGGTTCGGGAAATCAATTGAATCACAAAGAACAAGTATAGAGTTTTTTCCGTCTGAAGACCCAAGGCAAATTATGATTTATATTGAATATCCAGAGGGCACTGATATTGATAAAACAAATGTAATAGCAAAAGAAATTGAAAAGGAGGTTTATTCAATAATAGATTCCGGTAAATATAATGATGAATTTGGATATAATTTCATGGTTGAAAGTACTGTTTCTCAAGTTGGAGAAGGTTCAGGAAACCCTGAAACTGAACTTGGAACAGTATCGGAAATGCCCAATAGAGCTAAAATCACATTGACTTTAAGAGATTTTAAGTATAGAAAAGGGGTTAGCTCAAGGATGCTTAGAAAAGAAATACAAGACAACCTTAAAGATAAGTACCCAGGAGTATCAATAGCTGTAGAAAAAAATCAATCCGGCCCTCCAGTTGGGTATCCAATCAATATAGAATTAACTGGTAATGATTATTCTTTACTTATCGAAAAAGCAGAGGAAATTACTGAGTTTATTAATAAAAGAAATATTTTAGGAATTGAAGAGTTGAAAATTGATGTAAACAAATCAAGGGCCATTAATTTAATTAATGTAGATCGAATTAAAGCTGGCAAATTAGGGATAAGTACTGGACAAATAGGGCAACAATTACGTACAGCATTGTTTGGGTCTAAAGTGGGTGTTTATAAATATGATGGGGAGGATTATGATATAAATATTAGATTTAACAATAGAGATAGGTATTCAGAAACATCTCTATATAATCAAAACTTGATATTTAAAGATCCGTCTGATGGAAAAACTAAAGAGGTGCCAATTTCTTCTATAACAAGTAAATCATTGACCACAACTTTTAGTGAAATAAAACATAAAAATTTTAAAAGAATTGTTACAATCTATTCAGGATTATCTTCTGGGTATACGGATGCAGGAGCAATTGTTTCTCAAATTGAAAATGAAATGTCAAATTTTCAGCAAGGACTAAATAATGTAAATGTAGATTATACAGGCCAAATTGAAGAACAAAATAAAAATGGGGAGTTCTTGATAGGTGCTTTTTTCACAGGCCTAGGTCTAATATTTTTAATACTTATCTTTCAGTTTAATTCAATTAGTAAGCCAACAATTATTATGATTGCTATTTTTTTAAGTCTGATTGGGGTTTTTGGACACCTCGTTTTGAGTGGTAACCCTTTTGTTATAATGATGACTATGATGGGGATCATTTCTCTATCAGGAATAGTTGTAAACAATGGAGTTGTTTTATTAGATTATTCTGAAATTCTATTGGCAAGAAAAAAAGCAAATCCTAAAAACACTAAGAGTGATATAGAATTAAAATTTGAATCTATAGTAGAGTCTTGCAAATCAAGACTAAGACCAGTATTATTAACGGCAATCACTACTATTTTAGGTTTAATACCACTAGCAATTGGGTTTAATATTAACTTTTACACATTGTTTAGTAATTTCAATCCAAATATTTACATGGGTGGGGATAATTTTGTTTTCTGGGGTCCACTAGCTAAGACTGTTATTGCAGGTTTATTCGTAGCTACTTTTTTAACTCTATTTGTTGTCCCATCATTGTTTTTAATGATTGAGAAATTTAAATTGTTGATAAGAATAAAATATAAGTAATATCTTATTAAATTTGTAATTATAACAACAGGCTATGTATAGAACTCACAATTGTGGAGAATTAAGAATTGCAGATTTAGGAAAACAAGTAACTCTATCTGGATGGGTACAAAAATCTCGAGATAAAGGGTTTATGGTATGGGTGGATCTTAGGGATCGCTATGGAATATCTCAATTAATATTTGACGAAGAGAGAACAACAAAAGAGATTTTACAAAATGCTAAGGCTCTAGGAAGAGAGTTCGTGATTCAAGTAACTGGTGAAGTAATTGAAAGAAGTTCTAAAAATTCAAATATTGTAACTGGTGAGATAGAGATTTTAGTGTCTAAATTAAAAATACTTAATAAATCAAAGGTTCCGCCATTCACAATTGAAGAAAATACTGACGGAGGGGATGAATTAAGAATGCAATATAGATACTTAGATATTAGAAGAAAATCAATAAAAGATAATTTAATTTTAAGACATAAAGTAACACAAGAGGTTAGGAGTTATTTATCCTCAAGTGATTTTATTGAAGTAGAAACTCCTTATCTAATTAAATCAACTCCAGAGGGAGCTAGGGATTTTGTTGTTCCATCTAGAATGAATGAAGGCGAGTTTTACGCATTACCACAATCCCCACAAACATTTAAACAACTTTTAATGGTTGGAGGACTAGACAAATATTTTCAAATTGTAAAGTGTTTTAGAGACGAAGATCTAAGGGCAGACAGACAGCCTGAATTTACCCAAATCGATTGTGAAATGTCTTTCGTTAATCAAGAAGATATTCTAAACACTTTTGAAGGATTAACAAAACATTTAATCAAAAAAGTTAAAAATATTGATATTAAATCATTTCCAAGAATGACCTATGATGATGCAATGTCAAAATATGGATCTGATAAACCTGACATTAGATTTGGAATGGAATTTGGCGAATTAAATGAAGTAACAAAACATAAAGACTTTAATGTTTTTAATACTGCCGAACTTGTCGTTGGTATTAGTGTCCCTAAAGGAAATGATTTTACTAGAAAACAACTTGACAAATACACGGATTGGGTAAAAAGACCACAAATTGGCGCTAGTGGATTAATCTATTTAAGATGTAACGAGGATGGAACTTTTAAATCCTCTGTGGATAAATTTTATAATCAGGATGATTTAAAAAAATGGGCTCAATTAACTAAAGCAAATAAAGGAGATTTAGTATTAATACTTTGCGGTAAATCAGATAAAGTAAGAGCTCAATTAAGTGCTCTAAGATTACATGTTGCTGAAAACTTAGGACTTAGAAACCCTGACGAATTTGCTCCACTTTGGGTTACGGACTTCCCCTTACTTGAGTGGGATGAAGAATCTAATAAGTACCATGCCATGCATCATCCTTTTACATCTCCGAAGTTAGATCAACTTGAATTACTTGAAACCAATCCTGGTGATGTAAAAGCAAATGCCTATGATTTAGTACTGAATGGTAATGAAATTGGGGGTGGATCAATTAGAATTCATGATAAAAAAATACAAGCATTAATGCTTAAACACCTTGGGTTCTCTGAAAAAGATGCAAATGAACAATTCGGGTTTTTAATGAATGCTTTTGAATATGGTGCTCCTCCTCATGGGGGTATTGCATTTGGACTTGACAGATTAGTTGCAATATTAGGAGGGCAAGAAACTATAAGAGATTTTATTGCCTTTCCTAAAAATAACTCAGGTAGAGATGTAATGATTAATTCACCCTCTAAGCTTGACTCAAAACAATTAGATGAGTTAAATCTAAATGTTAACTTATAACAGGAAATGAAAAAAATAATTATAACTACAACCATTATTAGTTTGTTCCTGATTTTTTTTGGTCTTCTGTCTAAAGGTGTTTATGTTGATTTTGAATTTCTTAATCAAAGCATTGATTTTCAAGTCACCAGTGATCAAGTAATTGGATCTGGTGTAGTAATTTTATTTTTTATTGTATTTCCAATTTTCTCTTATTACCGTTGGAAAGATAAAGATGTAAAGGATTACATGCTTACGCAGGAAAATATTGATAAAATGAATAAAACTAAAAAAAGAAATTAGCTTCTTTTATTTTTAAAAAAATCATTCAACATTATCTCTGTTTGATTAGCTAATAAACCGCTTTCTATTTTAGTTTTTGGATGAACCTTTGACCTAAGATTATTGGAGTTATTTTTTTTATCCTCAGCTGAGTAAACTACCCTTGATATTTGACTCCAGTATAATGCTCCATAACACATTGCACATGGCTCAAGAGTGACATAAAGAGTGCATTCATGCAAGAATTTACTTCCTAAAAAACTTGATGCTGCAGTTATTGCTAATATTTCCGCATGTGCGGTAACATCACAAAGTGTTTCAGTCAAATTATGAGCTCTTGCAATAATTTTATTATCTATTACAATTATCGCTCCAACAGGTACCTCCCCTTTATCTAAGCCAAATTTAGCTTCTTCAATAGCTTTTTGCATAAAATAACTGGAGTCGTAATTTAAAAGCATTGGACTTGTTAATTAATTATTAGTTTATGATTATACTTCACACCATTATTATTCAAATTTAATATGTAAATCCCTGAGCTAATATTTTGTAAATTAACATTGATTTTATTTTCAAAATTATAATTCCCTTCAAAAACTATCCTGCCATTTAAATCTATTAATTTAACTATTGTATCACCATTAATAAATGGAGATACAATATTAACTGAGCTGTTAGCTGGGTTAGGGTATACTCTTGTCGTACTTTCAATGTCATTAACGCTTAAGACTTCACAGTTCTCTAACGAAGGATCTTCGTCTGGTGGCAAACTAAAATCTTCAATTTGATCTGTCCTATTTCCACTATCTCCCTGAGATGCATTGTATCCAAGTCCTCTATTTGCAAAAACTTCCCAAATAAGGCATTGATCCTGACCTCCTGTAGAAGCCATATCTGCGGCAAGTATAGCGTCTCTACCATCAATAAATCCAGGGCTACAAGGTTGTAATTTTAATCCATCTAGAACTAATTGCATTACCTTATTATTTCCTCCAATACCGTTAAACAAGTCCGAGTCAAATCCATATTTATCTATATATGCCCATGTTAGATCCCATAACATTGTAGCAAAAACAAAACCTACGCCATGAGGTTGACTAACAGTTGACTCATTATTTGAATCCCCATAAGTATAATTGTTAATTGAAAAATCTGTAGTATAAGGTGCATTTCTAATACCATTACCATCAGCAGGCCTTGCTGAAGCAAAATTACCAATCCCTCTAGGGTCAATAGCAGTATCTCCTTCTTCAATTGTAATCATTAACCCAAACCAATCAGACCAACCTTCTCCCATTTGTTCGGCATTACTCAAGCAGCCTGAAGCACTAGCACCCCCTGTTAATCTTCCCGAAATACCATGGCCATATTCATGAGCAACAATTCCATTATCAAAACTTCCATCTAAATTATATGTATCAAGTAATAAAGAAGCGCTGATAGTTTCCCCCAATAAAAGTTCCTCAATTAATGCGTCTCCAATTTCTTGACTCACCATGACAGACGGAGGAGTATTACTTGCATCATCAGCACCCTCACCCATACTAATAGCTTCTCCAGGAACATTATTTACCATAATAACTCCTACAGCACCTTGAGCTTGGGCAGATAATATTTTAAAACCAAATTCACATGTTCCTCTTCTTATAACTGCAATTTTTCCAGCAATTTCACTACCATTAGTAATGCTCTGACATGCATCGTAACTATCTCCCCCAACTATTGGTGTATCGGTAACTAATACTAAATCTGCAGTTAAAGGATCTTCACTTGGTAATTCATTCCCAAATCCAGCTGGTCTTGCAGAATATGTGCCAGCCAAACTTCCATTATTAATTGATAATGGTTCTCCAGAAGGTCCATTCCATAAGTACATCGTCATGGTAGGATTACCTCCATCTGGAGGAGTTCCAAAGCTTGCATTATTCATTCCGTCACCATCTTGACCATCTGCATTCACAGAATCTCCACCCCCCCAAGGTGAACTAGAGTTTCCGTAATTATTTTCTTGAAAATTTCCACTTTCTTCATCAAAACCATATTGATACCATATATCATGCATCATATTATTCATGTAGAATAAATTAGTTAACGAGGCGTCTTGGTAACCTATTGGTTGTTGATCAAAATTAAGTTCAAAATCAAAATTTAAATCAGAAGTGCCATCTGGTGAGTATCCATCTCCACCTAAACCATCAACATCTTCTCTAGCCCAAACATTGTTTCCTCTTGTTGTAGTATACTCCGGACCTTCTACTCCATCCGTGTCATGCCATCCGTAAGCAGAAGCAATATCATTAGAAGGTTCAGACAAAAGTTGTCTTGGCCCGTGAATTGGGCTTTCTGCAGGCAATGCAAAAACATTGTATGAGGATCCATCAGTTAATATTGATTGTGTTTCATTTTCTTGAACATATGTTTTTGGACTATTGTTTTTATAGTCTTGATTAGACTCAAAACTACAGTTAATAATCCAATCGGATTTGTTAAGAATTTCTCCGTCTAAAGCATCAACTCTAACGCTATACCAAAATTTCCCATCTAAGGTGTGAATACTTAAATCCCAAACTAGATTAATAGAGTTTTCACTGTTATTAAAATAAGCTAAATCAACAGGAATATTGTGTTGTGAAACTCCTCCAGAATTAAAAATAAAGCTATTGTTATCAGAACTCAATTCTCTTAAGTTAGTAACATCTTCCAAGTCATAATAATTTATCACATTAAGAATAGCATCTTTAGGGCTTATAATTGGTATGCTAGTATTGATTTTTTCTGTTATATTTTGTAAAAAATTATTTGTGTAGTAAAACACTTCATTGTCTTTTATAGAAATTGTAGAAATTGCATTATGAATCTTTATCCCGTTATGCATCTGATTGATATATAATATTTTCATATTCATACTCTTAGAATCAATTTCATTATTAATAGAAAACTCATCAACATCAGAGTCTATTAACATATAACTGGACTTAGTCTCTTGAAGATACTGCTCAATTATTGTATTTGATTGATTTTGTGAAAAAGTTGAAAAAGAAATTAAAAGGAAAAAAAATAGATTCTGCATATTCTTATTTTTTAGATTAATTAAGGGGGGATTATTTTGGTGTAAAAATAATTAAAATAATTAAAATAATTAATTGAAAAATAGTTTTTTATGCTATTATCTCTAATTGAGAATTATTTTCATAAATTTAATTATGCTATTTTTGTAATGACTCCTATAGCTCCCATAATACTGCTAGAGGATGCCTAAGTAATAGAGTTAATTCTAGATAAATATTTAATAAAATGTCCTTAGAATTTTTAGACAAAGTCAATAGTGTTAATGATCTTAGAAAACTACCCGAAGGTGACTTACTTGAATTAGCTAAAGATCTTAGGGAGTTTATAATCGATGTTGTTTCTAAAAAAGAAGGACATTTAGGGTCAAGTTTAGGGACTGTAGAATTAACAATTGCTCTTCACTATGTATTTAACACTCCAAATGATAAATTAGTTTGGGATGTTGGTCATCAGGCTTATGGGCATAAAATATTAACCGGTAGAAAAAAAAGCTTTCATACTAACAGAGAATTTGGAGGAATTAGTGGTTTTCCTGAAATAAATGAAAGTGAATTTGACAGTTTTGGAGTAGGTCATTCTTCTACATCAATATCAGCAGCTCTTGGTATGAGTTTAGTATCAAATATAAAAAATGAATTTGACAGACAGCATATAGCAATAATTGGAGATGCATCAATTGCAAGCGGAATGGCATTTGAAGGGTTAAACCATGCAGGAAATACGGACTCTAACTTAATTGTTGTTTTGAACGACAATTCAATTGGTATTGACCCTAGCGTTGGTGCTCTTAAAAATTATCTAAGTTCTGTAAGTTTAGGTAGTGAAAAAACTAACAATATATTTGAAGCTTTAAATTTCGAATACTTCGGACCTGTGGATGGGCATGATATTCCTGATTTGATAGAAGTCTTTAATAAGGTGAAAATAAAAAAAGGGCCTAAACTAATTCATGTAATAACCACAAAAGGAAAAGGTTTAAAACTAGCAGAAGAAGATCAAATCAAATATCATGCTCCTGGAAAATTTAATAATAAAACCGGAGTTATTATTAAAAATGAAGGCAAAAACATACCTCCTAAATTTCAAGATGTATTCGGTTTAACAATATTAGATTTAGCAAAGAAAAATAAAAACATTATTGCTATAACTCCTGCAATGCCAACTGGTAGTTCATTAAAATATATGATAAAAGAGATTCCAGAAAGAGCATTTGATGTTGGGATAGCTGAGCAGCATGCTGTAACATTAGCCGCTGGGATTGCATCTCAAGGCTTAATTCCTTTTTGTGTGATATATTCTACTTTTCTACAAAGAGCATATGATCAAATTATTCACGACGTTGCAATACAGAAATTACCAGTGGTTTTTTGTATTGACAGAGCTGGGTTAGTTGGTAATGATGGAGCTACTCATCATGGAGTATTTGATATTGCTTACTTGAGGTGTATACCAAACTTGATGATTTTTGCCCCTAGAAACGAAATAGAGTTAAGAAATATTTTATATACTTCTCAACTAAAGCTTCAAGGTCCAATTGCTATTAGGTACCCCAGAGGAAGAGGTTTAATGTTGAATTGGGAGAAGAGTTATAACAAAATAAATATTGGTGAAGGTGAATTAATTCATAATGGGAGTTTACTAACCATTTTATGTATTGGCACAATAATAAATAATGTTATAGGGATTTCTGAAGAATTAAATTTAAGTTTATATGATATGAGGTTTGTAAAACCTATGGATTTAAATATTTTACATAAAGTATGTCAAAGTGGTGATAAAATAATAACTATTGAAGATGGCGTTATAACTGGAGGTTTTGGCAGTGCTGTTTTAGAGTTTATGGCGACAAATAAGTATACAAACAATATCAAGATTCTAGGAGTCCCAGACAAATTTATTAGACATGGGGAGACAAATAAACTGAAAGAATCTATTGGTCTTGATAGCATAAGTTTAAGAAGAGAGATTGAAGATTTTAAAAATGATTGCCGCTAATTTTTTTATAAGTTATTACTGCTTGAGTATCTGACATTGATGAAATATAATGACACACTCCTATCAATCTGTTATATAGATTAGCTCCTTTTAAATTAAATTTTTTAGGCAACAACTTCAAGATTAATTTATCATAACTGCTAGCTTTATTATTTTCACTATTATTTAAAGAGGTTATAAATATGTCTAACAATTTATTTATAATATTATACCCAGCAATTTCTTTTTCAACCACATCTCTTGATTGATAGATGTTACTTACACTAAGCTTAATTATATCATTAATTTGTGCGGAGAATTTACTTTTATCTAATAAAGCAGAGTTAAAACTGCCTTGTAGTATATCTTCTTCGTTAGCAATAAATATTTCTACAACTTCATTGATTAATGTATTAATAGCTAACGCTCTTAGATAACTTACCCTGTCTTGTTTATTTGTAAGCGAATTATATTTGCTAGTATTTATACTATCTCTTACAAGGTTAATCAAATATTCTAGAGCAAACTCTTCTTCAATAAGACCTAAATTAATACCATCTTCAAAATCAATAATAGTATAGCAAATATCATCAGCAGCCTCAACCAGGTAAGCTAAAGGGTGTCTAACTTTATTTTTATTTATAATTAGTCCTAATTCACTAAAAACATCATTAAATATTTGCAATTCACTTTGGAAAATACCAAATTTTTTATCACAAACATTGTTTGTAGGTTTTACTGGCAAAGATTCTTTTGGGTATTTAATAAAAGCCCCTAAAGTAGCATAACTTAATCTTAAGCCACCTTCCCTACCGGTTCTGGACTGTGTTAATATTTTAAAACCATTAGCGTTACCTTCATAATCGCATAAGTCTTGGTATTCTTTTTTAGTTAGATCTTTTAAAAAATCACTGCCATTACCATGCTTAAAATATTGTCCAATAGATTTTTCACCACTATGTCCAAAAGGAGGGTTCCCTATATCATGCGCTAAAGATGCTGAAGCAACTATAGCTCCAAAATCATTAGGTTGATATCCGTGTGTAGCCTGTAAGTGTGGGTATTTAGTTAATATTTTAGTGCCTACTTTTCTTCCTAATGATCTGCCTACAACACTAACCTCTAAGCTATGTGTTAACCTTGTGTGTACAAAATCACTGTCAGAAAGTGGTATTACTTGAGTTTTATCTTGTAAACTCCTAAATTCAGAAGAAAATATAATTCTATCGTAATCAACCTCAAATCCTAATCGAGTCTCATCTTCTTCTTTTCTAATTCTTTTAGTTGTATCTCCTTGGCGTTTAAGTGAGAGTAATTGTTCCCAATTCATATAAATAAATTTTTATGACGGTAAGATAATTAAAATCAAAAGAATATTTTACAATTTTAATAAATCAAGAATAAGCCTAAAGTTAGTTATTAAATAAATATCCAAACAATTCATCAAAAATTTGATAAGAACATTTCAAGGCTTGCTTAAGCCAAAGTAGCTTTTTTAATTTCTTAACAATGACTTAACATTGGTAGTGATTTATAGTTAGATCTTTGTAATGACAAATATTACATATACTATGAGAAAATATTTAATCGTAATTAGTTTATTACTAATTCCACTACTAAATTTTTCACAGCAATCTAATTCAGATTCATTGTCATCAGGGCAACCGCATTTTAAAGTTTTTTGGAATTATAATTATGATTTCACAGAAGGCGCAACTAGGATTAGTGCATTTGAATTATCTAGAGTGTATTTGGGTTATAAATACTCATTTAACGATAATATTTGTGCTAAGATTACGTATGATATTGGTGAAAATGAAGCAGGTAGTTCTCATACAGCTTTTCTTAAAATCGCACAATTAGATTGGGAATTAGATCCAAATGTTAAATTAAGCTTAGGGATGATTAGAGGTAAACAGTTTGATGATCAAGAAAAAATATGGGGTTATAGATATTTATATAAAACCTTACAAGATGAATATAAATTTGGAAGTAGTGCTGATCTAGGAATTAATGTGGAACTTAAGATTTCTAATAAATTAGTGACCAATTTGTTCATTGTGAATGGAGAAGGGTATAAAGACATTCAAAGTGAAGATGGCAATCAAAGGTTTGGTGCAAATTTGATTTACAAGCCAAATGGAAAAATAATTTCTAAATTTTATTATGATACCCACGCTATATTAAATTCTAAATCCATAAATAATCTTGGAATTTTTATAGGTTTCAATTCAGCAAAATTTAGATTTGGAGCTGAGTATAATAAAATGCAAAATGCAGAGAGTTATAAACTTGCTGCTGAAAATCACAACTTAGAAGGAATATCATTGTACGGAAGCTATGCTATTAACGATAAGTTAGAACTATTTATTAGGTATGATAAATTATCTTCTAATAATACTGACGATAATATTATAAATTGGAATTATGAAAATGATGGGAGTTTAAACATGATAGGGATTCAGTATAGTTCAGTAAAAGGAGTTAAGTTCTCCTTAAATTCAAGAAATTTTAATTTTAATGACAACAACATAAGTGACTCAACATTAATTTATTTTAATGCAGAATTTAAACTTTAAAGACAAAATAGATGGATAACATATATTTATTAATGATAGTAGCTTTAGGGGTTTTAGCTATTGCTGATTTAGTTGTAGGGGTAAGTAATGATGCAGTGAATTTCTTGAATTCAGCTATAGGTTCAAAAGCTATATCCTTTAAAACTATTATGATAGTTGCAAGTATTGGAATAGCTGTAGGAGCTATCTTTTCAAGTGGAATGATGGAAGTTGCTAGGAAAGGAATCTTTAATCCTGGGGAGTTTATGTTTGATGAAATAATGATAATTTTTATGGCAGTTATGATTACTGACATTCTATTATTGGATTTCTTTAATTCAATCGGAATGCCAACTTCTACAACTGTTTCAATTGTATTCGAATTATTAGGGGCAGCAGTTGCTATGGCATTAATAAAAATCGGTGCTGCTGATAATGAAAGTTTTTCGGACATAGTTAATTATATAAATACTTCAAAAGCCACCCAAATAATATTTGGAATTTTACTGTCGGTTGTCGTCGCATTTACCATTGGTGGAATTGTACAATGGATATCAAGATTGCTATTAACTTATAATTTTGAAAATAAAGCAAGCTGGGTGAGTGCAGTATTTGGAGGTTTAGCTTTGACGGCTATTACATACTTTATTTTAATGAAAGGAATTAAAGGGACTCCATATGCAAAATTAAGTTTTGATCTAATTGGAGGACTAACAATTAAAGATTTTCTAGAAACAAAAATATTTACAATAATAGCAGTAAGCTCTGTTTTTTGGTCGTTATTTTCCTATTCTTTAATTACATATTTCAAAATAAATATTTACAAAATAATCATAATAGTAGGAACATTTGCATTAGCATTAGCATTTGCAGGTAATGATTTAGTAAATTTTATTGGGGTTCCAATTGCAGCATTTCAATCTTATGAAGCTTGGGTGGTTTCAGAAATTCCTGCCAATAAATTTACAATGGAAATATTAGCTGAGCCAGTAGAAGCTAAAGAATTATGGCTATTTGGTGCGGGTATGATTATGGTCCTAACATTGTGGTTCTCTTCAAAAGCAAAAAAAGTTGTGAAAACTTCTATAGATTTATCTAAACAAGGAAGTACTAAAGAAAGATTTAAGCCAAATTTTCTCTCAAGAACGTTAGTGAGGTTGGCTACTAATACATCTACAATAGTAAATAAAATAATCCCTTCAAAAGTGAATAATTTTATAGAGAAGCAATTTGAAGAAAAAGAGGTTATCACTACTAAGATAAACGAAGAAGATAAGCCTGCTTTTGATTTAGTAAGAGCATCTGTTAATTTAATGGTTGCTGGGGTTCTTATATCCATAGCTACTTCTTATAAACTACCACTTTCGACTACCTATGTAACATTCATGGTAGCTATGGGTACTTCTTTGGCAGATAGGGCCTGGGGAAGTGAGAGTGCTGTATATAGAGTTGCTGGTGTGTTAACAGTAATTGGAGGCTGGTTTTTCACTGCAATAGTTGCTTTTTCTGCAGCAGCAGTTGTAGCCTTTTTAATTAATTTTGATAACCTGTTTATACCTGTATTATTATTTGGAATAATATTAGTTGGTATAAAAAATTATTTAAGTGGTAAAAAAAGCGTAGTCCAAGACCAAGAAGATGAATTATCCTTAGATGAAAGTAGTTCATTACAAGGAGTAATTTTTGAAAGTGCAAAAAACATATCCAAAGTACTTAAGCGTGGTGAGAAAGTTTATACAAATGCTATTGAGGGTTTATCTAAACAGGATTTAGATTTATTGAAAAAGAACAAGAAGCAAACTACTAAACTTTCAAGAGATGTAGATGAATTAAGAGATAATCTATTTTATTTTATAAAAAACTTAGATGAATCAAGTTTAAATGCTAGTAATTTTTATATTAATTTGCTTGGTTATCTGCAAGATATAACTCAATCACTAGAATATATAAATAACAAAAGCTATAAGCATGTTAATAATAATCACAGTAAATTAAAGTTAACTCAAATACGAGAATTGATTGAAGTTAACTCTAGTGTTAGTAATTTATTTAATGAAGTAAATGACTTGTATAAAAATAAATCTTTTAGTAAAATTCAAAATATTATTAAAAAGAAAAAAAAGATATATACCCTGGTTCAAGATAAAATTATTGCTCAAGTAGCTAGGACTAGAAGCGAAGAAAAGAGTCCGAAAAATACTACTTTATACTTCAGTATTTTACAAGAAACTAAAGATTTATTAAACGCTGTTATGAATTTATTATCTGATTATAATGAATCTCATGATTCTTCAATTAAGCCTGCAAAGCTTGATAGATAAAGGTTTATATATATAATAAAACTAATTTTATAGTTAAGATCCACACATCAAGCAATCATCTCCTTGACCGTCTTTAGATTGTGCTATTAATTCCTTCATTTCATCTGCAGTCATTGGTTTAACATCAACATCTTTTGTTTCCGCAAATTTTTGAGCAGTTTTCTTGGCGGCTTGTTTTTTAGTTGCAACAACTTCAGAGTTAACTTCTTCTTTTTGAATAACTTCAGTTTTAGTTTCAATATCTTTTTTAGTTTCAGCAGTAGATTTGGTGTCTAATGTGAACTTAATTGCATCAACAGCGCTTTTAGTTCTTAAATAGTACATTCCTGTTTTCAAACCACTTTTCCAAGCATAAAAGTGCATAGAGGTTAATTTAGCCATTGTAGCTCCTTCTAAAAATAGATTTAAAGATTGAGATTGATCAATAAAATATCCCCTTTCTTTAGACATGTCAATGATGTCTTTCATACTTAATTCCCAAACAGTTCTATATAGTTCCTTAATATCATCTGGAATTATATCAATGTCCTGAATTGAACCATTTGCTCTCATTATTTCTTGTTTTAATCCATCATTCCAAAGTCCAAGATTTACTAAATCTTCAAGTAAATGTTTATTAACTATAATGAATTCTCCAGATAAAACACGTCTAGTATAAATGTTTGAAGTATACGGTTCAAAACACTCGTTATTTCCAAGTATTTGTGAAGTACTTGCGGTAGGCATTGGAGCTACAAGCAACGAATTTCTTACTCCGTTTTTAAGAACGTCTTTTCTTAATTTTACCCAATCCCAATTGCCGCTTAGTTCATCTTCATTTACACCCCATAAATTATGTTGGAATTCCCCTTTACTAATTGGCGAGCCTTCATAACTTTGATATGTGCCATCTGCAATAGCTTCTTCCATAGATGCTTCAACTGCTGCATAATATAATGTTTCAAAAATATCTTGATTTAAGCTCTTAGCTTTATCTGACGTAAAAGGAAGTCTTAACATTATAAAAGCGTCAGCTAATCCTTGTACTCCTAAACCAATAGGTCTATGTCTAAAATTAGAGTTTTCTGCTTCTTTAACTGGGTAATAGTTCCTGTCAATTACTCTATTTAAATTTTTTGTTACTCTCTTAGTGATTCTGTATAGTTCTTGGTGATCAAACTCACCATCTTTAATAAACATAGGCAAGGCTATAGATGCTAAATTACATACAGCTATTTCATCAGGAGATGTGTATTCTAAAATCTCAGTACATAAATTAGAGGATCGTATTGTGCCTAAGTTTTTTTGATTTGATTTAACATTCGCTGAATCTTTATAAAGCATATAAGGGGTCCCTGTTTCTATTTGAGATTCTAGTATTTTTTCCCAAAGCTCTCTAGCTTTAATAGTTTTTCTTCCTTTTCCTTTGGATTCGTATTTAAGATATAATTTATCAAAAGCGTCGGCATGCACATCACATAGGCCTGGGCATTCATTAGGACACATTAAAGTCCATTCGGCATTCTCTTCAACTCTTTTCATAAATAAATCAGGAACCCACATAGCATAAAATAAATCTCGTGCTCTCATTTCTTCTTTTCCGTGATTTTTTTTCAAATCGAGAAAATCAAAAATATCAGCATGCCAGGGCTCTATGTAAATAGCAAAACTTCCTTTTCTTTTCCCTCCTCCTTGATCTACATACCTTGCGGTATCATTAAAAACCTGAAGCATAGGAACAATTCCATTACTGGTTCCATTGGTCCCAGCAATATAACTGCCAGTTGCTCTTATATTGTGAATTGATAGGCCTATCCCACCAGCAGATTGGGATATTTTTGCAGTCTGTTTTAAAGTATCATAAATACCTTCAATACTATCGTCTTTCATCGTTAGTAAGAAACAAGACGACATTTGAGGTTTTGGTGTGCCTGAATTAAATAATGTTGGTGTTGCGTGAGTGAAATATTTTTTAGACATTAATTCATAGGTCTCTATAGCTGAGTCTAAATCATTTAGATGAATTCCAATTGAAACTCTCATTAACATATGTTGTGGTCTTTCAGCAATTTCTCCATTTAATTTTAATAAATAAGATCTTTCTAAAGTTTTAAAACCAAAATAATCATACCCAAAATCTCTGTTATAAATAATTGTAGAGTCTAGTAACTCTTTATTGTCTATAATAACTTTATATACATCATCTGCTAGCAAGGGTGCTTTTTTTCCTGTTCTAGGATTCACGTATTTATGAAGATCTTCCATTACATCACTAAACGTTTTTTTAGTGTTTTTATGTAAATTTGAAACTGAAATTCTTGCTGCTAATTTAGCAAAGTCAGGATGAGTAGTAGTCATAGTTGCAGCAACTTCTGCAGCTAAATTATCCAATTCACTTGTTGTTACGCCATCATATAAGCCTTCTATGACACGTACCGCAACCTTTATGGGGTCAACTAGCGGGTTTAAACCATAGCACAGCTTCCTAACGCGTGCTGTGATTTTATCGAACATCATTGGCTCCTTTTTCCCGTCTCTTTTGGATACAAACATATTATTATAGTAATTAGTTTTCTAGAGTTACACTAGAGTTAGTTAGTTAGTTTAATTCAAAATTGATAAAGGAAATGATTTAACTGATGCTATTAAAAATCAGCATCAAAACTAAATTTATCTTTATCTTCTTCTTTGTTTAATACTCCTGCCTTTTGGTATTCAGAAACTCTTTTTTCAAAGAAGTTCGTTTTACCTTGTAAGGATATCATGTCCATAAAATCAAATGGGTTAGTTGTGTTGAACTCTTTTTCACAATCGAGCTCAGACAACAGTCTGTCCGTTACAAATTCAAGATACTGCGACATCAATTTATCATTCATTCCGATAAGACTAATTGGAAGGGATTCTGTTATAAATTCTCTTTCAATATTTAAAGCGTCTAGCAAAATTTCTTTAATTCTAGCTTTTGGTACTTTATTAATTAGGTGGTGGTTGTGCAAGTGTACAGCGAAATCACAATGAACACCTTCATCTCTTGAAATTAATTCATTTGAGAAAGTTAACCCAGGCATTAAACCTCTTTTTTTAAGCCAAAAAATTGAACAGAAAGCTCCGGAGAAAAATATCCCTTCAACTGCTGCAAAAGCAATTAATCGTTCTGCAAAACTTGGTGAATCGATCCATTTAAGGGCCCAGTCAGCTTTTTTCTTAATAGCAGGGAATGTCTCTATTGCGTTGAATAAACCATCTTTTTCTTTCTCGTCTTTGACATAAGTATCAATTAATAAAGAATATGTCTCACTATGAATATTCTCCATCATTATTTGAAAGCCGTAGAAAAACTTTGCTTCACTATACTGCACTTCATTTACAAAATTTTCAGCTAAATTTTCATTAACTATACCGTCACTAGCTGCAAAAAAAGCTAGAATATGTTTTATGAAATATTTTTCGTCTTTACTTAACTTATTATTCCAATCGTTAAGATCTTGGTGTAAGTCAATCTCTTCGGCAGTCCAAAAACTTGCTTCTGATTTTTTATACCATTCCCATATATCGTGGTGTTGAATTGGAAAAATTACAAATCTTGATTTATTTTCACTTAAAAGTGGCTCTACTGAAGTTGACATATTTAATATAATTGTTTAAAAATTAACGTAAAATTTAATATAACTTGGGACTAACAAATATTCAAAAATGTTATCGAAAATGAAAGTCATTTTTATTAACATTGTGTACAAGTTTTTAACAAAACAAACAGAATAAGAAAATATTAATTAATTTTTTTTTTTTCGTAAATTATTGATTGTAAGCGTTTTGCAAAAGTAAAAAAAGAAGCTCGTTCAAGAGAAAATAAAATAAAATTAGAAAATTAGAAAAAAATAAGTTTTATTTTTTAAAATCTTTTGCTGCTAATTCTAATTCAAAATACCACTCTTTTCCAAATTTTCGTATTAGTGCTTCTTTTACAAATTTATATACAGGGACTTTAAGTTCTTTTCCCAAAATACAAGCATCATCACATATATCCCACTTATCGTAATTAACTGAAATAAACTCACTAAAATCTTTAGTCCTTATAGGATATAAATGACAAGATATTGGCTTTCTCCATAAAATTAGACCAGCTTTATAGGCTTTTTCAAAACTACAAAGCGCAGTTTTATTTTGATCAAATGTTAAGTAGACACACTCTTTACCATTTATAATTGGGGTTTCTAAATCTCCAGTCGCAGTAGTAATAAAATTTCCTTGCTGGGCTATTTCATTAATTGAAGTGTCGCTTAAGTATTGTTTTATAATTGGATAGACTTCTTTTATTTTAGCTACCTCATGAGTTTCTAAAGGAGCTCCCGCATCACCCTCAATACAGCAAGCTCCCTTACAGGCACTAAGATTGCAGACAAAGTCATTTTCAATAATTGACTCAGATATTAAAGTATTTTTTATTTGAAACATTAAGCAAATATATAAATAACAAAAAAAATAAAAATAAACATTGTAAATATATTTAATTGTCAGAAATTTGCAGTAAACAATGTTGTTACATGGATTTTAACTTTAAAGAGATTTTTACAGCATTTATGATTCTATTCGCTGTTATAGATATCGTAGGAAACATACCTATAATTATAGATTTAAGAAAAAAAGTTGGTCATATCCAAAGTGAAAAAGCTTCATTAATAGCTGGTGTAATAATGATTTGCTTTTTGTTTATTGGAGAAAACATTTTATCCCTAATAGGCATAGATGTTAACTCATTTGCAGTTGCTGGAGCTTTTGTTTTATTCTTTATTGCTTTAGAGATGATTTTAGGGGTAACTCTTTACAAAGACGAAGGCAATACAGCATTGACTGCTTCAGTATTTCCTCTAGCTTTTCCTTTGATTGCTGGCCCCGGAAGCTTAACTACTTTATTATCTATTAAAGCAGAGTTTTCAACTCCAAACATTATTGTTGCAATCATCGTTAATGTATTTGTAATTTATTTAGTTTTAAAAACGTCTGGGAAAATTGAAAAATTTATAGGACAAAATGGAATTCAAATAATAAGAAAAATATTTGGAGTTGTGCTACTTGCAATAGCTGTTAAACTTTTTATGTCTAATATAAAAGAACTAATTTAAAATGATTAAACTAACATACGTGATTTCAATTATTGCCTTTTTAATTGTAATTTATAATATTACAATTGTAGATTGGCAAGACCCTTTTTCAGGGGATGGCATAATAACTTTGATAGCTATTCTGTGTGGTCTTTGCTGCATATTGATTATGACTATTTTAAGAAAATCTAAAAAAATTCAGCAGTTAGAAAATAAAAATTAAATTAATTTGGGGATGTGAGTTAATTCAATGCCTGCTTTTTTTAAAAACTCAAGCCCGGACTCGTCTTTGTAGGCTTTATTAAAGACAACTCTTTTTATTTTTGCTTGATGTATTAATTTACTACACTCTTTACATGGAGATAGCGAGATGTATAGTGTTGCTCCATCAGATGATTGAGTAGACGAAGCTATCTTAGTTATTGCATTTGCTTCAGCATGTAAAACATACCATTTTGTATAACCTTCTTCATCTTCACAATAATTTTCTAGTCCAGAAGGGGTGCCATTATACCCATCTGAAATTATCATGTTATTTTTTACAATTAAAGCTCCTACTTTCTTTCGTTTACAATAAGAAAGTTTACCCCACTCTTTGGCCATCTTAAGATAAGCAATATCATATTTGAGTTTTTTCTCTTCTAACAAATTATTTAATTTATATTAAACTTAATACTTTTTGTTTCAAAAGATTCTAAACCAGCTTTAAGAAAAGATAAATAATCTTCTTCACTTGGAGTGTATCCAACTGGAGGGGCTAATATTTCTTTTCCATCAGGGGTTAAAAGAACGTAATAAGGTTGAGAGTTTGTCTTGAAAAATTCCGTTTGAAAGTGAGCCCATTTATGCCCGTAATTCTTTAGTTTTCTAAACCCATCTCCTGTACTTCTTTTTACTCGTAACTGCTCCTCTTTAGGTAAATCTTTTTTATCATCTACATATAGTGAAATGAGAACATATTCATTTCTTATGATCTTATCTACACTAGACAATGGCCATATTTGTTCTTCCATTTTTCTACAATTAACACATGCAAAACCAGTAAAATCTAATAAGATTGGCTTATTAACTTTTTTAGCATATTCAATGCCTGATTTTAAGTCCTTAAAGCAATCTAAATTGTTAGGGCAGTCATTTGGATACAAAAGGCTATACCCCACCGGAGGAGCTAAGCCACTAAGTAAAGTTAATGGTTTATAGGTAGATGTTTCCTTGTTAAATGTAAATCCTGAAGCTAAATATATCGAAAATGAAAAAGCTAAGATTATACTACTAATTCTAATGAAAGAAAAACTCTTCACCTTTTGATCATGAGGAAACTTAATCACTCCAAGCAAATAAAGAGTTAAGCATACAGAAATAGCAAACCATAAGAATAAAAATATTTCAATTTTTAATAATCCCCAGTGAGCAACAAGGTCAGCATTTGATAAAAATTTAAGTGCAAGAGCTAGCTCCACAAACCCTAAAACAACTTTAACTGTGTTTAGCCATGTACCAGATTTGGGTAAATTACTTAACACCTTTGGAAACATTGCAAATAAGGCAAATGGCAAGCCTAAGGCCACTCCAAAACCACCCATACCTGCAGTTAATTGCCATGCCCCTCCATCACTTGTTATTGAACTAGCAAGTAGCGAACCTAGGATAGGGCCAGTACATGAGAAGGAAACAACTGCTAGGGTTAGTGCCATAAAAAATATACCCAAGATTCCTCCAAAAGTTTCTCCTTTTGTTGATTTATTAATCCAGCTTGAAGGTAAGGTTAGCTCATAATATCCAAAAAATGAAAAAGCAAAAAAGATAAATATTAAAAAGAAGATAATATTTAATACAACGTTAGTAGATATTTCATTTAAAATATCTGGATTTAAGGAGTCTAACAAATGAAATGGAACACTTAGTAGTAAGTATACTAAAACAATAAATAACCCATAAAGAAGAGCGTTATAAACCCCTTTTTTGTCATTTTGTTTAGTAAAAAAACTAACTGTTAAAGGAATCATTGGGAAGACACAAGGGGTCAATAAAGCTAATAAACCACCTATAAAACCTAGTCCAAAAATGCTAAATAATGTCTTGTTATTTTTTGTTATAGATACTGATCCCTCAGATTCTGATTTGTATTTATAAGTACTTACATCTAAAGATTTATAGCCATAAAGTAAAATGTTTGGGCCTTCTGATGTGTCTGGGCATCCATCTAAAGAAGCTAACCCAACTTTATTAGGGCAAGCATCTTTATTGTCAGATAAGCCATCTCCATCGGAATCTGGACATCCTTCATGCTCTAAAGAACCTGCTAATAAAGGACAAGTGTCCTCAATATCTTTTATGCCATCCCCGTCAGAATCTGTAATCGAGTACCCTAACTCAAATACAAAATCAATATCTGTTGGAGGCAAACATCTTGTATCGTCACAGGTCATAAATGTTAAGTATCCTGATACAAGAGATGTTTTGTCTTTAATCTTAACTTTTTGAATGAATTTAGCCTTGGTATAAAACTTTGACACAATCATATCAAAAACAGGGTCCTGCTCAGTAACTCTGTTAGTATAATCTTCAATAACCCCACCAATAAATTCAACATTTAAGTTTTCAGAGAAATCGAAAGATGTAGGGATAGGGCCAAACCCGTCTATTTCCTGAGAATAAACAGACCATTTAGGATCAATATTGGCTGTAAATACAAGCTCAAATTCGGCGTCTGTTACTTTAACCGTTTCAAACTCCCAAGTGACTGGTTCTAGGATTTGAGCACTTAAATTATAACATAAAAAAATAAAAAGTAAATATATGTTTCTAAATAAAAATTTCATCAGATTTTATAAAATTGAATACAAATAAATGTAAAATTTATTGACTAATTCTTAATAAAATTATAAATATTAAAATAGTAAGTGCTTTTTCTCATTAGACTTCCATTTGGCTTGGTATTTATTTTTAACAAAATAAACCTTAAGATCTGACTGGTATGAATGGTCAACAAAAAATATTTTAAAATCTGCTTGATAGTTTTGTTCTGTAAAATACCACAATCCAGAATTCCCTTTTACTTCGTACTTGTATTTTAATTTATATACTAACAAATCTGCTTGGTATTCATAATCAACAACATGAATTTTAATGTCTGACTGATAAGAATAGTCAACTGAATAAAATGTTTGAGAGTATAAAGAACAAATTGAGCTTAAAAATATTATTAGGGATAATTTCATATTTAAATATATTAAATAATTACTAGAAAAAATAAATTGATTGGTTCTAACTAATATTTGAGATATATTTGAGATAACTATGGATCAAAGAAAATTTTTTAAGCCAATTGAAAAATCGATAAAATACATTCCAGTTTTTTGTTCCTGTGTCTTCATTTTACTACTTATAGTATACCTTATTCCTTCTGTTGGAGTTTTAAGCAGTACTAATAATATTAATTATTCTGGTATTTATTGGATGGATTACGATACGAGTTCATTAACCTCAAATGAAGAGAATAATAAAATAAAATATGGATTTGAATTGTTTGAGAATACGGCAGATCATATTGGTCCAAAAAACAAATTAGGAAAAAAACCTAGCTCTGGAAATAATTTATCTTGTACTAACTGTCACCTTGGTGCAGGAACTAAACCTTTTTCAGCTCCACTAATTGGAATAACAAATAGATTTCCACAATTCAGGGGAAGAGAAAACAAAATGGGTACGATTGAAGACAGAATAAATGGATGTATGGAAAGAAGTATGAATGGTGTTAGTTTGGATAATAAAAGCGATGAAATGATGGCTTTTGTAAGCTATTTAGAATGGCTTAGCCGTTACTCAAATCCAGATGGCGAAATTAAAGGCCAAGGTTTTGTCTCAATAAATATTCCAAATAGAGAAGTTAATTTAGAAAATGGTAAAATAGTATATAAAAAACATTGCACATTGTGTCATGGAGATGATGGGCGGGGTACTAAAAAATTGAATTCTAACGGATATGAATATCCCCCTTTATGGGGTGAGGACAGTTATAATCATGGGGCCGGTATGACTAGAGTAATTACTGCCGCAAAATTTATAAAAGCTAATATGCCTTTTGGGATAAACTATTATGAACCGACGTTAACAGATGAAGAGTGCTATGATGTTGCTGGATACATTAATCAAAAGTATAGACCGCTGAAAAGGAATCCCGATTTAGATTTTCCAGAAATATACAGAAAACCTGTTTCAACTCCCTACGGGCCTTATGCGGATGATTTTTCTATAAAACAACATCAATTAGGTCCCTTTCAGCCAATTATAGAGTACTATAAAAATAAATATGAAATAGTTAAAACAAAATAATTATTGATGAGCTTCTTTAATGTAGCCCCATCCATTTTGTTGCTTTTCTACAATTTCTAAAATTCCATCTGGGACTATTTTAAAACCTTCTATTAAATCTTGCTTCTCTACTTTGTGTTTTCTCATGGAGGCTTCACAAATCACAAAATCTATATTATCTTTTTTTGACAATAATTGAATTGCATTTTTTACTGTAGATTTTTCGTTTAGCGCCATTTCAATGGAGCCTCCATAAAGAACAACTTCAAATTGAGAGTCAGGATAACTGTTAGACATAAGTTCTACGTGTCTAACAGTCATTTGATGAGTTTTAACATTTTTTGATGTTACATCAAACACAACTTTTATTTCTGTTTTTTGAGAAAAAATAGATTGTGTAATGACAAAAAATAGTATGAGAATAAATTTATTTTTCATATTCTTTTTAGCCTCCTGCGTATATATATCCACATTTATTAGCTTGAGCTCTTCCTAGGGCCCAAACACCAGATGGTACAAGTTGAATGCCTGGTAATATATTATCAACCATGTCTTTATAAACTTTTTCTGCTTCTAAGTTCATTGCTGAAGCAATTGCTCCACTATACACTTTTGTTGCTAAATCACATACGCAAAACATTGCACCTCTTTCTTGCATTTGTTTTATTCCTTGAACTTGAGGCAACGGAAAATCTCCAAGAGTTGGTTCGTAATATAAATTTCTTTTTGAAGCCACTCCTGTCTTATTATCTTTTATTTCAAACACTTCTCCAATCGGGTATTTTTCCCATATTGAATCATTAAAAGCAAAAGGGATTGCTTTATGTCGAAGCACACATACTGCAGTTATATCAGAATCTGGCGAACCTGTTTCATTGTTAGATTCGTAAAAAGCCCAAGTCCAAATAATTGGAAATCCATCATGAGGCATAGATCCATCATATGCTATTCTGTGAGAACCTTTAATACTGTTTATCCATTTTACAGCATCACCTTGATCTAAATCTTTAATTGAAGGGATTGCGGCATTTAAGTTATTGTTGACAAGAGAAAGGCCACTTGCTGCTGTGCCTAAAGCTAATGCGTTTAAAAAATTTCTTCTTGAGTTTGTTTTTTTAGTTTCCATTTTTGATGTTATTTATTATTAATCCAATTTAAAGTTTCTTCAATTATTATATGTTGTGGCACATAATGAGCTGCGTCTACTACTACATGTCTTTTATTGTTCTCGTCTAATCGCAATAAGTTATAAAGCGGTAATTGGGAAGATTGATAAGGGAAAAAGTAATCATATCTTCCGTTTAACAACAATGTAGGGATTTTTATTCTTGCTGCATATTTTTCTGGCTGTATTTCTTCTCTAACATCATCTAACGAAATACCTCCAATTAATAAAATTCCTGTTTTGAACCTATCCTCAATTGCTAAAATATTAACTCCAAGCTGACCTCCCCAACTTATCCCTAAGTAGTGAGGTTCATAGCCGTTTTCTATAGCGTAATCTACAGCATACCGAACTTCTTTAACCCATGAGATAGAATGGTCTCTGTAATTCATCGATCTGTTACCAACATCAGTTATCATACCGTCTTTTCTACTGTAAGTACTTAAATATTCTGGGAAAATTATATCAATCCCTGAATTCAATAACTCTTCAAAATAAGAAGGATAAACTAAGTTATCACTAAAAAGAGAATGAGATCCTGGAAAATATATAATAGCTTTTTTAGATTTAATTTCAGGGTTTGCTTTTAAATGATGTATTGGTAGTGTAGTACTTCCATAAATGATATCAGAAGATTCACAGAAGTAATCTTCGTCTTTAACTTTTTTTATACCATTATTTTTAATTTGAATATTCTCCTTATCATATAAATACAGACTTTTAATTAGGCTCCACTCTTTTTCAGTGGTTTGGAAGTTTTCGTAAAAATTTCGAAGATTTTCTCTCTTATAAAAAATATCTCCAGAGTTATCAGCTTCAATTTTTTTAACTAACCTAAATCCATTGTATGTCGATCTATCCCATGCATTTTGGGAATACCAATCAAAAGGAACGTATGGGTCATCAGCAAATGAACCACCTAAAATACCTCGATTATTCTCATCTTTAAACTTATTAGAAACCCACTCTCTTACATTACCGGCCATGTCATATATACCATTATAATTCACAGCCTTAGACTCAATTCTTGATTTAGTGAAATTATAGGTATTAATATTTGCATTCTCTAAGGCTTTAAGCGGGCGCTGTCTATTAAACGCATAGAACCATTCCGCTACACTTGGTAGTGATTTTTCTCTAAATTTAGCATAAGCAGATGCTTCATACCAAGATATTCCAGTAACTGGAAATAAGTCTTTACCATTTTCATAGGTCCCTTCACGCCAATCTTTTGGAGATGGGAAATTGGATTTATCAACAAAGCTAGTTTTTACTTTATTAAAATTTATTTTAACTCCCTCATGCATTATTTCTAAAGGCCAATAATCTTCAATGAAATAACCATTGGCATCGACAAACTCTTTATATTCTTTGTTAGAAACCTCATATTTATCCATATAAAAAGGTTTGACAACTAAATTTTCATAAGATTTGGAATAATTAGTGTTGCCTAAGAACAACTCCATTTCAGGAAAATATACTCCTTCTTCATCTAATTTATCGTTTAATGAAATATTTGTGTTTGCTAAATGTTTAGCGGATGTGAAAAACTGAAAGCTTTCTTTTCCTTCTTGCTCTAATTTAATTTGATTATAAACACTAGTTATTTTTGATGGAAATAAGAGTGAAGAGTCGTTAATTTTATTTAAATAAACCCATTCGTAAGAACTTGTTGTACGCCAATAAATATCATAATACCTCATTGGTTTACTAATTATAATTGTATCGTTGACAAGTAAATCTTTATATGGAATTTTATTTATTTTGGAATACTCATTAAGCATCAACATTTTGTTTTCCTTAACAGGATTGTCAATTAAACTGATACTAGGGGTAATAAGAAAAAGAATAACTATTATTAATATACCATAAATCAAATATGATAAACTTGTCTTATTTTGGATAATTGAGATCATTGTTGATCTAAATTGCTTGATGAACTTTACATTGTTTAATGAAGCATTAGGGGTATACCCAAATTCATCTTTAAAAGATTTTGAAAAGTAAGATAGAGATGAGAATCCTGAATCGTAAGCAATTTCTGATATGTTTTTATCACCCTTTTTTAATAACTTTTGTGCATAAGCTAGTCTGTAAAATCTAATATAATTGGATAAAGATCTTTGACTTTTACGTTTAATAGCATCACGAGCAGAATTTTTGTCAAGACCAGTGTTCTCCAATAATTGAGATGTAGAGTACTTACTATCTTTAAAGTTTTCTTTAATGTCATTTAAGACCGTATCATAGTTGTTTATCATTTGAGGGAGGTATAATAATTTTTTAATTTAATGAATTGGCACAAATATCAATAATACAAATAATAAAATTGTTTTAACTATTTGAAATAACTCTTTAGTTTAGACAATATCTATATTAAGTAAATAAAAAAACATCTAAATTTTTGATTTATTTTGAGTTATTTTTAGTAGATAAAACAATGCTTGGGTGTCTTTCAAATTGGCTTTTAACAAACGTATTGTTTTCCTTCGTTGTGAGTATGTCAAAAACACAGTTTCCTTGCATATCTTGATTTGCAATTTCAAGATTATATTCTTTTACAACCCTCATTACTATATTCATAAGCGAATAATCAAATTTTATTTGAATTGGAATAACAATATTTTTTATAATAATTTTGTTTGCTTCAATAGTCAATTTAGCACATTCTTTGTACGCGGAAACTAATCCTCCAATCCCAAGTTTAGTGCCTCCAAAATAACGAACTACAACAATCAGAATGTTTGTAAGGTCAAAAGACTGTATTTGGCCATATATTGGTATGCCCGCACTATTACGAGGCTCTCCATCATCATTAACTCGATATACTATACTTGAAATACCAATTTGATATGCATAACAAAAATGTCTTGCTGTATGGTGCGTTTTTTTAAGTTTTTCAATACTACTTTTAACCCCCTCTATTTCTGAGACAGGAAATGCATAACCGAAAAACTTGCTTTGTTTTTCTTTTAATAAATACTGTGAACTAGCACTAATAGTTCGAAATGTGTTTTCCATAACTTGAGTTCGGATATTTCTTAAGTTTATAAAAAATACAATAAACTAATATTTTGTATATAAATCACAATGTACTAACTTTGTTTTAACCGAAAATAAACCTCATGAAAAAAATTACTTTTTTATTATTATTTACAGTTAATTTTTTAACGGCTCAAACAACTTATAATTATAGCTGGACCTTACAAAGTACAGATCAGCAAATTAATATTGAAGTTGGAGATACCGTAATTTGGACATGGGGTTCAGGGACTCACAACCTAGTGTCTACATCTGGAGTAGAGACTTTCGATAGTGGTTATAGCGGAGCTGGTTTTGAGTTCTCCCACACTTTTAATGAGGTTGGGGTAACTGATTATACTTGTGATCCACATGATTCTATGTATGGTACGGTTACCGTTAGCTCTTCAATGTCTGTTGCTGAAAACAATAACTTAAAAGTTAGGATATACCCTAACCCTGTAACTAGTAACTATATTACAATAAAGACGGCAACAATTGGATTAAAAAATATTAAATTATATGACATTAATAGTAGGGTAGTTTTAAATACTTCTATTGAGTCAGAAATTTTAAATATTGACAATGTAAGTCCAGGAGTCTACTTTATTCAAATAACTATTAACGGGCAAAGCAAAATATCTAAATTAATAGTTAGATAAACCAATTCAACGCTTTTGTAGTGAAAGGATTCTGAAATGTTTTATATCTTTACTTCAATGAAAGCTAGGTTTATACTTTTTTTACTTTTTTATGTTTCATTAGTTAGCGCTCAAAAATATGCTACAAGATCTGGAGAAACTTCTTTTATAGGAAGCGAAGAAACCTTTGAGCAGATTAAAGCTATCAATAAAGTTTCTACAGCTATTGTTGACTCTTCTAATGGGGATATTGCAATACTGCTTTTCGTAAGTGCTTTTAAGTTTGAAATTGCATTAATGGAAGAGCATTTTAATGAAAACTACATGGAATCTAGCAAGTATCCAAAAGCAACTTTTGTTGGGAATATTCAAAATTTTAAATATGAAGAGTTAACCAATACTGGAAAAAGTTATGATATCGTTGGCGTATTAACAATAAGAGGCATAGAAAAGAGCATCACTATTAATGGCCGAATGCAAAAGACCAATGAAGGGTTTTCATTAAAAACAAATTTTATTGTTTTAACAGATGATTATAATATTAAAATCCCAAAAGTTGTAAGGAATAAAATATCTAAAAAAATTAATGTTGAAGCAAAATATGAGCTTGTTGAAAAACTATAGACTAGTGTTAATAATAGTCTGTCTATTATTAGTATGTGGATTAGCTTTATATAGCTATGTTTATCAAAAGGAAGAACCTATGTCTGAACAAAGCATTTCCTTTGAAGGAGATTATGCTAGTTTTATTAAAGCCAATGTAAAAGAAAATTCAGTAGTTGTTTTAAAAGAAGCTAGAGTCACATCTGTACTAGAATTAGGGGTTAAGTTAGAGAGAGATATAATTATACAATATACCGAAAACGAAAGCCTAAATTTTAAGGGCACAAGTGTTGGGGATATTATTGCTATAAAAGGAGACTACGTAGGTTACGATGATTTATTGGAAGAACATAAACTAATCAACTGTATAATATTAAAGGATGAATAAATTAAATTATTTTATTGTTGTTTTCTTTTTCAGCTCTTTTCTGTTTAGTCAAAATAATTTATTAGACGAGATAAGCAAAGAAACAAGCTATGAGAATACTTTCGAGATGCCGGCATTCAAAGCAATGAAAATTGTTAATAATCAATCTACCAAATTAGCAGAAAAAGAAGATTTATACCTTTATGTAGCGCATAGGTTTGGATCGATAAAAGGAGGGCTTAACTCTTTATTTGGTTTGGATTATGCAAACACCAAAATAGAAATATTATATGGTCTTTTAAATAATGTTCAAGTAGGCTTTAGTAGAGAATCTTTCAAAAAAACTTATAACCTACATGTTAAATACGGAATAAAAAAACAAACTGAAAAATTCCCTGTATCCATCGTCGGATACAACAGTATTAATCTAGACTCCTCACTAGATGAAGTTCTATACCCAAATCTAGATTTCAAAGAAAGGTATGTTTATATTTCACAGTTGCTTATCTCTAGACGTTTTAGTGAAAGGTTTTCCTTACAGCTAGCGCCTTCACTTGTAAAACATAATTTTTTAACAACTCAATCAAAAACAGATTATAATTATATTTTAAATTCTGGAGGTAGAATAAAAATATCAAAAAGAAGCTCTTTCAATATTGATTATTCTCATCACTTAAATAGATTAGATAATTCTACTGAAAAAAACGTATTAAGTTTAGGTGTTGATATGGAAACTGGTGGACATGTTTTTCAGCTACTATTTTCAAACACACAAGCTTCCGATGAAGCCGGAGTATTAACTACAGCGGAAGGAGATTGGCTGAAAGGAGATATCTTTTTTGGATTTAATATTTTAAGAGTATTTTAAAAAAAACTATATAATGAAATCAAGAAGAAAATTTTTAAAACAAGTTTGCCCAACAGTAGCGTTTGCATTTTTTGGACTTTCTTTTTTAGAAGCATGCTCAACTGATGAGGCCGAAATTAACGACCCTAACGGAGATAATGAACTTGGGTTTACACAGCAAGGGAACATTTATACCATAGATCTAAACAACTCAAATTTTACTTCTCTAGAAACTATTGGAGGGTGGATGAACGGATACTCTTTAGGTTTACAAATACTTTTTTTAAGAACAGCAAATGATACTATTCAAGCTTACAGTAATTCTTGCCCACACCAAGGAACAAGAAACCTATGGGAATTAAATGGAAATAGTTTTAGATGTAATGACCACGGGAACTCTTATTCTACTAGCGATTGTTCAGGTGGATCTGGAGCACTAAACTGTTATACTTCATTAATTGAAGGATCCTCATTAATTATTACTACCTAAAAAATCGTTGTGAATATTTTAAGTTTTATTTAACGAGCTATTTAAGATAACCAAGATACCATCTGAAAATTGTAGAGCCCCAAAATGAGAACCAAAACTTAATAAAGTTCTAAAAGTTATTATATATAATAATTTTAGTAGCCCCGAAAGGAATCGAACCTTTATCTAAAGTTTAGGAAACTTCTATTCTATCCATTAAACTACGGGGCTAAAGAAAGATATTATTAATCGTCGGTAAAAGTAATAATAATCTTATGTACTTTTATAAAAATTTAATAGTAATCTTATGGAGGAGAGTAAAAAGCATTGGGAAAAAATTTATGAAACCAAAGAGCTAGATGGGGTTAGCTGGTTTCAACAAAAACCATCAACATCACTTTCTTTGATTGAAGGTTCTAGTATTAAAAAAGATGCAGAAATAATTGATATTGGATGTGGAAAAAGTTATCTAATTGATAACCTCTTGAAAAATCAGTTCTCTAACGTAAGTATATTAGACATCTCCAATAATGCACTAAATGAAGTTCAAAAAAGAACAAGTAAATATACAAATAGAGGTAATTTATTTAATAGTAATGTGCTTGATTTTAATACCGGTAAAAGATTTGATCTTTGGCATGACAGGGCCGTTTTTCATTTCTTAACAACTGAAAAAGAAGTAAAAAATTATATAGAAATTTCAGAGAATCACATGAGAAAAGGAGGTGCGTTAATTATTGGGACCTTTTCAGAAAATGGACCACTTAAATGTAGCGGATTAGAGATACGCAGATATTCAGTAGAGGATTTAAAACTGCTGTTTGCAGAAAGTTTTGAACTAGTAGAGCATTTAAATACCAATCATACTACTCCGTTTGATACAATACAAAACTTTAATTTTTGCAGGTTTAAAAAACTAAAGTAATTTACTTTACTATAAGTTTTTTAACGGATTTTGAATCGTTGTTTGTAATATTCACAAAGTAAACCCCACTGCTAAGACTACTTATATCAATATTAATTTTATTGTCTCCTTCTAAAACTTTTTCCCCGGAGATATTATAAATAACGTAAGATTTAATTTCATTTGAAGAAGATATACTAAAGGAGTTTGTTGCAGGATTAGGATATATAAAGTTGTTAATATCCTCATTATAATTAACTCCCAAATTATTATTCATAATGTGATCAAAGAATAACCACGCCTCTAGAGAAGCGTCAATATCCATATTAGCTCCTTGCGATCCAGGCCAATCATGACCTCCACCATAAACCGTATACAGCCACACTTCATTATTGTTTTCTGCTCCAAAGTTTTTCTCACTAACAACATAACTACCATCAGTAGTATTAGTGTTAGGTAAATCTTCTGTGGAAAATTCAGTACAATTATTTAGCTCAGCCCAATAATTTATTGTGGCAGGAATACTTGGATACACTCCCCAACCACCTGAAGATGTTGGATCACCTTCATAAAAAGTTACATTATCATTTTCTCCATGTATTTCAAAAAGTGATATTAAATTAGTGGGGTTACAAGTGTTTACTATATTTTGTAACATCAATCCTGCAACAGGTGCAACAGCACTAAAAGTCTCTGTGGCTTCACAGGCTAACATGTAACACATATCTGCTCCATTAGACATGCCTGTTGCAAATGTTTTATCTACGCTTAAGTTATTTGAAGCCTGTAAAAAAGATGCAAGTTCTTTTAAAAAATCTACATCATCAACAGTTTCATTAAGATGAAAATCAAACCCAACATTCCAAAATCTATCCCCTGAATTATCCTCAGTTCCTCTTGGATAGCAAACAGCAAAACCATACTCATCAGCTATATCGTTCATATTAGAATAATTACGAATATTTTCTGCGTCACCACTGTAGCCGTGCATAACAAAAACTAATGGAGAATCTTCTTCTAATCCTTCTGGCTCGTAATAAATGTAATCTCTCTCTATTCCCTGATGTGCAAATGTAGTGTAGGTTGATGCAGGAGGGGTGTCGGATTCAATAAGCTCGAAATCAAAACTTGAGTTATCCCAGAAATTGTCCCATGCTATATAGTAAGTAACGCCTGATATAGCCTCAAAAGTAGCTGTAGATAAAAAGCCATTATTTAAACTGCCACCATCATCATCACCAACTACACAATTCAAATTATCACAATCTCCATCATACACATGAAGCCTAGTGTCATCGTTTTGGTTAGAATCCAAATCAGAGCTAACCGTAAGATATATATTTTGATCACTAGTATAAGAATACCACTGAAGATCTCCATTATTCTCATCTAACTCTGTACAGTTAGATGAAAATGAATCTCCTGTTATCTCGTCTACAAAATAAGATCCAGCACTAATTTCTATGGAATTTACACAAGAATCTCCATTTTGAGCATTTAAAGAATACATTACTGAAAAATAAAAAATAAAAAATTGAAAGTATCTCATACTATGTTTTTTAAATCAACTTTTAGTGATTTCAATTAACATATCTCTAGCGGTCATAAACTTTACTTTATGTACAGAGTTCTTAACTAAATTATTGTCAATTCGGTTTTCAAGATATTTAATAAGTTCTTGGGCGGTGGAGTCTAAATTCATTTTATAAATTTATTAAAAAAAATTAATACTAACATTTATTATATTTATTAAAAATAATTGATTTAATGAACTCTGAAACATTTGAACTAATTAACTACTCATGGATTTCTGTAGCGATTATAACTTTTCTTGTTTTAATAATTTTTAAGATTAAAACCCCATATGGAAGACATAGCAACAACAAATGGGGTATTATGATTCCAAATAAGTGGGGATGGTTTATAATGGAGCTGCCAGCTTTTTTAATCATGCCAATAGTTTCATTATATGGTCCAAGTGAAAAAGGGGCATTAACTTATCTGCTTATTTCATTATGGGTTTTACACTATTTTAATAGAACTTTCATCTTTCCTTTTAAAATAAAAACTGATAATAAAAAAATGCCTTTAATAATATTAATGAGTGCGATTTTTTTCAATTCTATTAACGGTTTTTTAAATGGCTCTTTCTTAGGCTATTTAAATAATGATTTTTCATCTATTTATTCAATACATGTTTTAATTGGGGTAATTGTGTTTTTCCTGGGTATGTATATCAACAAGTCTTCTGATAAAAAATTAATTTCTTTACGAACTTCGAAAAATAAATATCAAATACCATACAACGGGTTGTTCAAATTTATCTCATGCCCTAATCACTTTGGTGAAATTTTAGAGTGGACCGGATTCATGATTGCTGCATGGAACTTACCCTCTTTAACATTTGCAATTTGGACTTTTTGTAACTTAAGTCCAAGGTCTTTAGACCATCACAAATGGTATAAAGAAAAATTTAAAAACTATCCCAAAAATAGGAAAGCGGTGATCCCATTTATTTTTTAAGAAACTACTTATTATATTTACAAGCTTAAAGGTGCGACTTTATGAAAAGATTTACTTATTTATTAATACTGATAGTGCTTACAGTTGTGTCTTGCCAGCCGAGCAGTAAAACACCCGATCCTGTAACTCCAATTAATAATACTGATTTTTATTTAGGGGCAGATTTATCTTATGTTAATGAAATGGAAGATTGTGGAGCCCAATACAAAAATCAAGATGGTGAATTGGAAGATCCTTTTTTAATATTTGAAAATGCTGGGACTAATTTAATACGAGTAAGGCTGTGGCACAACCCAACCTGGACTAATTATTCAAATATTAGTGATGTTAAAAAAACTATTTTAAGAGCTAAAAATAGCGGTATGTCTGTCCTTTTAGATTTTCATTTCTCAGATACTTGGGCCGACCCAAACAGTCAGCTAATCCCGAATGAATGGTCTTCTTTGATAAATGACACCGAAGCTTTAGGGGATGTGGTATACAACTATACTTATAATATCCTCAGTGAATTAATTGCTGAAAATTTAAAACCAGATATAGTACAATTAGGAAATGAAATTAATGCAATGATTTTACAAGATGAAATATTAGAATGGCCAATCAATTGGGAAAGAAACTCATCATTAATTAATAAAGCAATTTCAGCAGTTAGAGATGTTTCTGAAGACATTGAGGTAATGCTTCATATAGCGCAACCAGAAAATGGATTGTGGTGGTTTGAGCAAGCATTCCAAAATGGAATAGAGGATTTTGACTGGATTGGATTATCCTATTATCCAGTTTGGTCTTCTTACGGTTTGGAGACCTTAGAGGAGCCTTTAAGCGTGCTAATTCAAACGTATGACAAACGGCTAATGATAGTTGAAACGGCCTATCCTTTCTCTTTAATAAATCAAGATTCAGCAAATAACATTTTAGGAGCTAGCTCTGTCATAGAAAACTATCCACCAACACAAGAAGGACAATTAAACTATCTTAATAGTTTGAAGAATATTCTAAAAAATGTTGGTGCAGAAGGACTGGTGTACTGGGAACCTGCCTGGGTTTCAACATCCTGTTCTACTCAATGGGGAGTTGGTTCTCACTGGGAAAACGCAGCGTTGTTTGATGCAAATTACAAAGCTAATCTTGCACTATCTTTTTACAACCTAGATACAGATTGAAAAATTAATTTTTGATGATCTTATAAGTAATATTATTTATTTTAACAAAATAAATACCTTCACTATAAGATTTCATATCAATTTTACTTGCCGGACCGCTACTATAAACCTTCTTCCCTAGAATATTATATATATCAATGTTTTTAACCACTCTGGCTACAGCTTTAATATTTAAATAATTTTCTACAGGATTTGGATATAGCTTAAAGCTATCAGTAGAGAAGCTTTCAGTACTTAAAGAAATTGGGGATCCAAAAGAAATATTATCAAAATAATAAACAGTTTGATTATCTCCTGCAGATCCAAAATTAAAAAATAAGGATGCCATATTAAACGGGTAGCTTTCATTCAGAGCTGCTGTTCCTGTAGCTTCATTATTAAAGTCAAATTCTAATATTTCCCATCCATCTGTTATGGTCGTAAAAGCCTCTGTTTCTACAGATTGTGTAGGGTCGTTTTTGTTTTCAATTTTTAATCTTACAGGAATTCCTGTATTTGAACTTCCAGTCACATAGGTATGTACATACATTTTTGAATTTGAGGAAGTTACTGGGATGTTGTTTTCTAAACCACTCTCATTACTAACTGATACACCAGCCCAAGTGGCAGCCGAACCACTTTTTGTGACATAAACAAGACTATTGTTGGTGTCTGGATTATATATAATATCAGTTGTACCCTCTTCATCACCAAAAGGGATTAATGAGTAGTAAACAGATGAATCATCGTAAGTAATAGGTAAATCAATTTGAGCTAACCCTCCAGTTGGATCAGATTGAAAAATATCGTCAAAATAAAATGTTGAGCTTTCAGTTCCATTTCCAGTATTTCCAAAGTCAAACATTAAAACTAACTTATTGTATATTTCACTAGCCTCTCCAGAAAAACTCCATGTTAAAATTTCCCATTCATTAGTTCCTGTTGTAATTGCATCTTTTTCCGTTGCAACTCCATCTCCTTCTAATTTGAATTTCACTAGTAATCCAGGAAAAACAGAGTAAACCCTCATGTTTATCGTAGTCTCAGTCGTGAAATCAATTGGCGGTACAGTTAAATAGCTCCCTGCCCATACATCTCCACCATCTCTAACAATTTTACCAACTACTGAGCTTGGGTTTTCGTCACTAGGAAAAGGATTATCAACTACAGTTGCTGTACCTCCATTAAAATCGACAAAATTTTCTGTGACTACCTGGCCCTCTTCAAAATTAATAGGGAGTACTATTTGAGAGTAGGCTAGCAAAGTATTTAAAACTAAAATGAGAAAGATTGAATTTTTCATAGATGAAATTTATATTAAAATTTAAATCTACATAAAAATCTATACTAAAATAGCTTTTTTACTTAGTTTCAATTAATCCCTATGATATTGTAATAAATCTTAACAATAATGCAATAAAAATAAGATTATTATGCAGAATATGTTACAGTTTACTAAAACGTTATAGTTTGGATATCAATTAATTAAATCTAAAACCTATCTAAGTTCATTACCTTAACCCATACATCAACAAAATCTTCAACAAACTTTTCTTTTGAGTCATTACAAGCATACGATTCTGCAAGAGCTCGTAATTGTGAATTTGACCCGAAGATCAAATCAGCACGAGTGGCGGTCCATACAATATCTCTTGAGTTTCTATCTACTCCATTAAATAAATTCTCTGAATTTGACTGTGCCTCCCATTCTATGTTCATGTCCAGTAAGTTTACAAAAAAATCATTTGTCAAAGAACCAGGATTGTTCGTTAATAAGCCATGCTTCGTGCCATTATAATTAGTGTCTAAAACTCTCATACCAGCCAATAAAACTGTCATTTCGGGGGCGCTTAAAGTTAATAAATGTGCTTTATCTAGAAGTAATTCTTCAGCATGCCTGTCCTGATTTGGTTTCATGTAATTTCTAAATCCATCTGCATTAGGCTCTAGCACAGAAAATGACTCAACGTCAGTGTTCTCTTGTGTCGCGTCATTTCTACCTGCAAAAAAAGAAACAGAAATATCATGACCAGCGATTTTTGCAGAATTTTCAACTGCTGTATTTCCTGCTAAGATTATTAAATCAGCCATTGAGACTTTTTTAGATCCATTTGACTGATTAAAAGCTGACTGAATAGATTTTAATACATCTAAAACTTTATTCAAATTATCTGGGTCGTTAACCTCCCAATTATTTTGTGGAGAAAGTTGTAACCTAGCTCCATTTGCTCCACCTCTTTTATCTGTACCTCTATAGGAAGATGCAGATGCCCAAGCAGTGGATATTAGTTGAGAATTAGATAACTCTGAGTTATTTATTTTAGTTTTTAAAGAGTCAATGTCATTATTATCAATTAATTCATAATCAACGGTAGGTATTGGATCTTGCCATATCAATACTTCGCTAGGAACTTCTTTTCCTAAGTATCTAGAAATAGGCCCCATATCTCTGTGAGTTAATTTATACCAAGCTTTAGCAAAAGCATCTTCAAACTCTTCAATATTTTCATGAAATCGTTTTGAAATTTCAAGGTATTTAGGGTCTTTTATTAAAGCAAGGTCAGTGGTTGCCATCATTGGTGCATGACTTCTTGTTTTATCGTGAGCATCTGGAACGGTACCAGCACCTTGACCATTTTTAGGAGTCCATTGTTGAGCTCCGGCAGGACTTTTAGTAAGCTCCCAATCATAACCAAATAATGTATCAAAATAAGTGCTATCCCATTTAATTGGCGTAGGAGTCCAGGCTCCTTCAAGTCCACTTGTTATTGTATCTACTCCTTTTCCTGACTTAAACGAATTCTTCCATCCAAAACCCATTTGTTCAATACTTGCACCTTCTGGCTCTGGACCAACATTAGATGGGTCACCTGCACCATGAGTTTTACCAAAAGTATGTCCTCCTGCAATTAATGCAACAGTTTCTTCATCATTCATTGCCATTCTTGCAAATGTTTCTCTTATATCTCTTGCAGAAGCAATAGGATCTGGCTTGCTGTTTGGTCCTTCAGGGTTTACGTAAATAAGACCCATTTGAACAGCTCCTAAAGGGTTGTCGAGTTCTCGATCTCCTTTATATCTTTCATCCTCAAGCCAGTCAGATTCTGGCCCCCAATAGATGTCACCTTCAGGTTCCCAAACATCTTCACGTCCTCCTCCAAATCCAAATGTTTTAAAACCCATTGATTCCAAAGCGCAATTTCCTGTTAAAATCATTAAATCAGCCCAAGATATCTTCTCTCCATATTTTTGTTTAATTGGCCATAGCAAACGACGGGCCTTGTCTAAATTACCGTTATCTGGCCAGCTATTTAATGGGGCAAATCGAAGAGTTCCTGCTGAAGCACCCCCTCTACCGTCAGCTATCCTATATGTCCCAGCACTATGCCATGCCATTCTAATAAAAAATGGACCATAATGACCATAATCTGCAGGCCACCAATCTTGTGAATCTGTCATTAAATGATATAGGTCTTTCTTTAGTGCATCTAAATCTAAACTTTTAAACTTTTCTGAATAATTAAAATCTTTGTTGGTTGGTCTAGTTACTGGTGAGTTTTGATGTAATATTTTTAAGTTCAACTGGTTAGGCCACCAACTTGAATTCGAATAAGCTCCAGCTGTAGTATGTTTTTTTGATGCAGGTGCAAAAGGGCATTTGCCTGATCCTTCACCATTTGAATTTGAAAAATTTTCCATCTTAATTTATTTTTAATTAAAGTCTTTTTTAAATATACAGAATTACAATAAAATTGCAACTCCAAATTTATTAATTTAATACAAACTGATTGTTGATTTTATATGATAAGTCTCTTAACCCTGCTAATTTAGATACATTAAAAATTAGAGTTAATTGGTTAAATCAAATTTATGAGCAAACTTAAATCCAATTATTTTTCTGTTCACAGGATCTTCTCTGTCAATATCTTTTTGAATTCGGTAAAACAGGCCTATTTCATTGTTGCCTTTAATTTTATGGTTTAATTTCATAGTTAACCTATAAAGGTTTATTCCATTATCTTGATTCTCTTTTTTAAACTGATTAAACAATTCTCCTTCAATTTTAACAACAGTTTTAATTGACTTTATTTTATAATTAACTCCTGTTCTAAACCTAGCAAATTGATTAGGAATATCAGAAATTCCTAACTCGTTAGAGTTTTGGTAACTAAGTCTATATGTAAGATCTACAATTCCAACATCATACTTATAGCTGATATCTGTCTGATATCTAAATTTGGAGTCTAAGCCCTGAATATTTCCTTCGGTGTCATTATCAGAAATAAAACGCCCTTTTACGCCAACCTTAAAATCCTTAAAAAGCTCATAGTTAAAACTAACCTGAGTAAAATATTTATCTAAAACTGAAAAATCATTTTTATATCTTACATGTTCTGCGACATTGATTGAAATCTTTTTTGTAGCCTTAATAGATACCTCAGCAATACCCCAACCTTCAATTTGGTTATCACTTTGGGACATTAAAGACTGGGTAATAATAATCATAAAAATACATATTAACTTTTCTGAATATCTCATATAAAAAATTTAGGCTTCATATTTAATTGTAATCTCGGCAGTATCTCTTAAAAAATTAACATTCCCAATTTCGAAATCAATGATTTTAATTCCTAATCTTTCTTCTAGGTCTTTTTTCAGTGCTTCATGATTTTCAGGGTGAATGTTTTCAATAGTTTCGTAAACTATTTTTTTAGATAAAATAGAATTGTTTGCCCAATAAGACTCTAGCCAGTATAAAGCGAAGACAATAGCTGAGTTCATTGTTATAATTTCTATATAACTCATTTTTTTATTGGATAATGCATTCATTACGGAAATTCCAATAATTACAAACAAGTAGGTCATTTCTTTTACATCTAGAGGAACTGTTCGGTATCTCAATATTCCAAATATTGCAAAAAGCCCAAGAGCCATTCCTAGATCTAGTTCATATTTTTTTAAGGTAAAGCAAAGAAAGAAAACTACGATTCCAATAGCATAAAAAGTGAAAAAATAGTCTTTGTTTACATTATTTTTATGATAAATATATTTTACTATAGCTGTTAAAAAAAACAGGTTAATAAAAAACCTTAATATCATTTTATAAAAGTCGTCATCAAATAGTGGTATGTCTAAAAATTCCATTTTTTAATTATTTAATTTGTTTATTTTTAAGTTAATTTCTTTAAAACTGTTGGATTTAATTTTGTCAAATGTGTTTGTTATTCCAATACAATATTTACTAAAGTTAGTAGGTGAAATTCTTAAAGACTTAAGGACTGAGTTAATTAAAGTGTTTAATCTTTTTCCCTCTTGTTTCACTTCAATAACGATGAGCTTGTCTAGCTTTTTTTCTTTTCCTTCTAATCTAAAAGATAGATTGGTGTCGATTGTTACTCTTTCGGAAAAATACTTGTTTACTAAAGTCATTCTATTAAAATTATTAT
>Ga0209709_10000049_pt1 | contig 105226 bp, 85 predicted proteins | sample ArcticOcean_MG_C_2_FD_187435 | JGI IMG/M metagenome (GOLD analysis project Ga0209709, IMG submission 187435) | Marine microbial communities from western Arctic Ocean - ArcticOcean_MG_CB4_136 (SPAdes) (version 2) | ecosystem: Environmental > Aquatic > Marine > Oceanic | place: Arctic Ocean...
CTAATATCAATCCTGGAAGTGGCAGTGATCCCTATGATCTAACCGTGTTCAATAATGAACTCTATTTCAGTGCCTACGACGGAACCAACGGACGTGAATTGTGGAAGTATGATGGAACTAATGCTCCAAGTATGGTTGCTAATATCAATCCTGGAAGTGGCGGCAGTTATCCCTCTGGTCTAACCGTGTTCAATAATGAACTCTATTTCAGAGCCGACGACGGAACTAACGGATATGAATTGTGGAAGTATGATGGAATTAATACTCCAAGTATTGTTGCTAATATCAATCCTGGAAGTGGCAGCAGTTATCCCTCTTATCTAACCGTGTTCAATAATGAACTCTATTTCCAAGCCAACGACGGAACTTACGGAGATGAATTGTGGAAGTATACTCAACAAACCACTATCACATATGCATGATTGTATATTGTAATTTTACTCTCAACATTATTGAAACCCAAGCACATGGGTTGACATGAGCGAGTATCTATGAGTGACCAAGTCGTTAATTTATATCGGTCTTTAGAAGAGGTCGGACTCGTTGGAAAAAATGCCTTTAAATTTGGCTCTCCTGATGAGATTGTTTTGGTTTCTGGTGGTCCTTATTCACATTTATCCAAACTATCAATTATCTGTGGCCCAAGTAACACAAGAGTAACAATACGCCAACCTTCACTATCTCTTCTCGATGCTAATGAAAAACATAGCCCTTTAGATGGAGAAATAAGTTTAGCAATGACAAAATCACCATTCACTGCTGAAATTGAGGAATGGCAACACGGTTGTTGGTATCATTCAAATTCTCTTTTCGCAAAGGATATCGCAGATTTATTTGAACAGCTAAAGAAAATTACACCTAAGGAAAAGTTTGAAACAATTTCCAATCACTTTACTCCAAATAAGCCTTTTTGGTCTGGGAGTTTTGCATATGATATGGTTCAATGGACTCAACCAATCGCACTTCAACATGTACCTGAAGAAGGAGATTTATTGGGAGTATTATGGTTGATTGATAAGTATATTGTCCACTCAAATGAAGATGATTTAATGGAGGTCATAACCAACAATAATGATTGGAGAAGTTTGGTTGAAAATGAGATCTCTCAAGAGCAAAGGCCTTTTTCATTGATTGAACAACCCAAAAATGATTATCTGGAAATACCCTCTCATACAGATAAAGAACATATAGAAATCCTTGAAAGAATAAAGCAAAGTATTGCCGATGGGCAAGTATATCAAGTGAACTTTGGTCGATTCTGGACCAGTAAATTGATTGAATCTCCTAAAGTTATCTTTTACCGATTACTAAAATCAAATCCAGCCCCATTTTCAACATATATTAGTGCGGAAGATCTTGGATTTGCTATCGTATCTTCATCACCTGAAAGTTTATTGAAATGTCAAAATGGTTTCGTACATACATCTCCAATCAAAGGTACCTGTGAAAGGGGTAATTCGATTGCAGATGAAAAAGAATTGCGTGAAATAATGATAGAGGATGTAAAAGAGCGTTCAGAACATAGAATGTTAGTAGATTTAATGCGCAATGATTTATCTGCTGTATGTGAAGTTGGGAGTGTTAATATTGAGCGTTTTGATGTGGAAACATATTCTAATGTTCAACACCTTGTATCACACATAAAAGGTAAATTATTGCCAGAAGAAAATGGACTTACTGCCTTCAATTCAATCTTTCCAGGCGGAAGCATTACTGGCTGTCCTAGGACGATGGTTTGTGCTGTAATTGATGAAATAGAAATGCAACCACGTTCTTTTTGGACGGGGTCTGCTGGATGGATTGATGTGCATTCTGGTGATTGTTCATGGAATATTTTGATTAGAACTTTACAAGCAACCTACAAGAATAATACCTGGCATGGAAGTATTGGAGCAGGTGGCGGAATTACAATAAAATCTAATACTGAATTAGAGGTCTTGGAAACTTATTGGAAGGCTGAGGCGATTCGATCTGCTTGCGGTTGGATTTTAAATGATAAGATCAATATTCTACCAAATGAATTATCTATTTACCCATTAGAAATTGAACAACAAGATAAGGTATTTAATAATCCCAGTGGACGTGTTTTTAGAAAATTGGATAACCAAACTAATCTTGTTTCATGTGGAGTATTACTAATCGATAATCTAGATTCTTTTACTCTAAATATTGCTCATGCTATCGCAGGCATTGGGCATAATGTCACCATACTAAATGGAAGAGGGGAAAAGGCCGATATTATGTCTGATCCTTCAAATCTATATGATATGCTAGATGTTTTGAAACCATCACATATTATTATTGGACCTGGTCCTGGGACCCCTAAAGATTCTAATCTCTCAATGGCTATTGCCTCCCATGCATTAGCCGGACAGATCGATGTTTCTATCTTGGGTATTTGTCTGGGTCATCAAGCCCTTGGACTTGCAGATAATAATAATATAATCAAGTCTCCCAATGGTGCTATTCATGGCACTAAGGTACTATGTCATCATGATGGATTAAGGCTGTTCACTGGACTAGAATCTCCTCATTCCTTTACAAGATATAATTCATTAACAGTGGATAAGAAATCCCTGAATGGTACATTGAAAATATGCGCAACTGATGAAAATAATGAGATTATGGCTCTTTACCATCCTAATCTCCCTATATTTGGCATTCAATTCCATCCTGAATCAATTGGTTCTACAAATGGACTCAAATTATTAGAAAATTTTCTTGGTCATCAATCGGATGCTTGAATAATTAAGACCATTTGCGCTATAATGAGGGAAGCAAATGCCAACATGCAGGTTCTGTTCAGGTACTTATCCCAGAGAAGAGTTCATCCATGGTAATGGACCACGGGCTCAGGTTTGTGCTAGGTGTGGAGTTGAAAAGAATTTAGCTTCAAAAGAAGAGGCTGCTAATCTATATGATGAGACATTACGCAATTCTCGACTCTCAATAATGGCTCGAAGATACAGTATTTTCCTATATATTCCAGTTCTTTGGACATTGTGGGCTATGTACCTTAGTTCAGTTCAACCTTGGGGAATTTATTTTCTGATAATTCTAATCGGATTAACGCTATTTGCTCCAGTTTGGTTTATCTATCGTGGAGCACGATTTGCTGGAGATATGGCAAGATTAACTCCTGCATATGAAAGACCAAAGGGGCATTAAGTTTTAGCGTGTATTTTCAATACATCGCCATCTTGTAATTCGTGTTCTGCACCAACAGTTCTCCGATTACGGCCATCTGTCCCCCGAATGAAGCCATCTCCTAAATCAGAGTGAACTTTGTAAGCCAGGTTCTTAGCTTGAATATTGTTGGGAACTACAAAGGCGTCTGGTAGTATTTTGCCATCACCATCTATCCATTGATTTTCATCTTGAACAGGATATACAACGATATGATCTAATTCTTCAAATAATACAATATCAATAACCTTTGAAACCCCTGTATTTGTATTGGCCTTCAAGCGCTCCTTCATATGGCCTAATGCTCCTTTTTGGGCATCGGATAGTTTTTCTGGGTTTGCAATTTCAAAGGTTTCTTGGCCCGGTATGTAAATTATCAAGCCTGCTGATTCGGCACGCCGTAAGGCTAGTTCCATATCAGCCATGCAAGGAATAATCCGTCCATTTGTTTGAAAATCTTGAACTGTTCCTTGTGGAGATATATCGAACTTGTTGGCTGCTATATGTATCGGAAAAAGAGACTTTCTAATTTCTAATGATAAGTTGCTGAGAGTTTGCTCAGACCATTCCCAGGGCTGTACTAAATCTTGATTGGTTAGTTTAAATCGTTCGAATGCTTGAATTATAGAGTTTTGAGATGATCCCAATCCAGTGAATCTTTCATGAAGAAATGAAATTAACCCTTTCTCACCTTCTGCTTGTACTCTTCTTACTCCTCTAGACCAACCATCATTTAAGATTCCTAATAACCATGCATCTAATTCATCGCTTAGGAATGAAATCTCTTGATTAATACTATTTTCGGCATCTAAGGCAGTCTTGGCTACACTCTGTGGATTGCCTTCGATATCTGTTGATGCTGAGGCATCAACTACCTGAATCAATGCATCACAATTTGCTAAGTCAGCCAAAAAAGCATTTCCTCTACCTCGACCTTCGCTAGCACCTGGAACCAATCCTGCAACGTCGACTAAGAAGCAAGGTACAAGTCGTCTAAAGCCAATACAAGAGCCTGTTCTTGGTTGACATAAACTTCCTTCCCTAGGGTCATTTTCCCTTACTGGAGTTAACCGACCATCAGATTCTAATTTCTTTCTAAGATCTTTACATGGGCATGGTTTTCTAGCAGCGATAAATGCTACACCAACATTTGGTTCAATAGTGCAGAATGGATAATTTGCAATATCTACTTTGGCTAGTGTCGCTGCACTAAAGAAGGTTGATTTCCCAACGTTCGGTTTCCCAACCAATCCGATTCGCATGTAACGAATCTCCTTATGCGCCTAAAATTGCTTCAACCAACTCTTTTTTGGTACCCGACGAAGATACACCTAGTGATTTTGCAAGGTCAGCGAGTTCTGATTTCTTCATTTTGTTTAATTCAGCCTCTGAAGGGGTTATCACTTCAGTATGAACTTCTTCAGTATGAACTTCTTCGCTATGATCTTCTTCGGAGGGTTTATCATCGTCTTGTGGAGCTAACTGGGCGCTAATTCTAGCAAGAGATATATCTAGTTCTGGAAGGTTTATCTTTCCATCACCATCGATATCGATTGCTGCTACAAGTCTGTCTATCTCCCATGGTGGAAAGTCACCTACGTCATTTTTAATCATGGCTTGCTGAAATTCGAATCCATCTATACTTCCAGAATCATCCAAATCAATAGAGCGGAAAAGTTCGAATACAGTCTGTCCTGAGGATTTTAGATAATCAAATAACATTATCAATTCTTTTGCTGGCCCTTGGGATTCTTCTTCTATTTCTTCTGTTTCTTGTTCAGGGAATTCTGTTACTTCATCATTATGCAATTGGGCACTAACTCCGATGATAGTTGAGCCCCCATCATTTTCTTCTGCTTGGACAACAATCAACTTGGTTGTTATACCGACTCCTCTGCCCAATAATTGTTGTATAGAAGTAGTTCCTTCACCCAAAACAAATGTGTCAATATCAGATATATCTTGTCCTATCTGAACCAACTTATCTGAGGAATTTCCTGTTCTTATCAATACCAATATTGACATAATTATTGCAATCGGTACGACATAGAATAATGCTGATGCAGTCAGGTAAAATCCAGCTGTAGATGCTATGGATCCTTCGACACCTGAGTTACTAACTGCAATTTCAGTAAATCCACCCATCAGCATTGTAATTGTAGATGATAATCCCCCAAAGAAGATAAACCAAACCGCTAAATTGGCTCGAGAGGAATCTTGTAAGTTATTTCCCGATGCTAGGGAATATGAAGAAAACATTGCTGAGACCATCATCAAACCGCCAACTGTGAACATGTAACTATTGTTGACAAGTGTTGCTAAATCGCCTAACTCGTTGGTTCCGGTGAAAGTATCCATACTGGTGAAATATCCTCCAACTGCAAATAACGGTAATGAAAACATAGCCAAAGTTGCCGCTAGAGCACCTGGATTTTTCAAAATTGCAGGCGGGTTTGAGGCTGCCGTAGCAAGAAGATTGAATGAAGCTGCAAGAATTGGTATCAATGCGAATGTCAATAATAAAGCGCCTATATTTTGTAAAATATCACTGGCACCCACCTCACCAACGAAGAATGGTGGAACTGTCAAGAAAAGTAAAATCATAGTTGCGGTCAAAAGGGAATTTGACCAAATTGGTTTTTGAGTAGTATATGGTATAATGTGATATGCCACTGCAAACATCAAAGCCAATGGGACCCAACCTTGTATTATTTGTTCGGACATCCAAGTGGTCTGACTAGATTCAAGAAATTCACCTGCTAGATAGAGTGTTGATGCTACAAGATTGGCTACTAAGGCCATGATGAGGAACCATGCTGAAACAGATGTAGTTCCTTCTTTGCGCATTGAATAAGTCGCTAAAATATTGATTAGTATTATGGTGTATAGCATTGAAGAAACACCATAATTGATAATCATAGAAATGAAATCACGCTTTCCTGCCTCATCTGTAATGTCGGTGAATGAGAATATTATTGGCAGTAATATCAGATTAAATAGCATTAACACAGTATATATTATTGCAACCATTGAAGCATTTGCTTCACTCGCCAATCTATTATTGGCTGAACGAGAAACTGCAACCATTCCTCCACCAATCATTAGGTAAAGGAAAGCGATTTTCATAGATGCCATTGTGAACGTTTGCAATGCCGAACCGTCATCATATGACCATCCAATACTAGCGAGTGAATCAAGGGCTGTTGGATCATACTTGTGCCAAATAGCCAAAAATCCAGAAATGGTTGCTAATAAAAACCAACCTGAACCAAATTTCATCCAAGTTCGACTTCCGCTACCTGGCTTGTCATTGAATAAGTCCACTAATCCAACAGGTGCTTTATTCATCAAGAATAAGGAAAGTTGGCGTAGTGGCTCTCCCATGGTGCCTATCCCGTTAGAGGTAAAGTATGATGTTGCCATCAAGGCAAATATTACTAGTGCTGCAGAAAAAAATACTATTTCCATTCATATCACTCCTATTCAACTATGACCTCGCCTACTAAAGTGGCTACAATAGTTCCGATTCCGACAAAGAATCCAATCAAATAATACCAAATTCCACTTCCTCCTAGATTACCAATAAAGGGCACTAAGTCGCCTATAATTGGCATCGAGTCCCATCCAAAGACATTCGCAAATAATGCAAATAATCCGATTATTCCGACAAATAATAGAGTTAGGACTACCCTTCCAAAGGATGGTTGTCCTGTTCCAACGGTTGTATCTGGTAAAATTGCATTGTTTGACATGTCATCGCCCTGTTGACCCCTTAGGGGTCAATCTGTCCACTAGTGGAGTGGTGATAAACATTCACTAACTTTTGAGCCGTTAATTAGTCTATGATGAGCGCAATCTATCGAGAATTCTACCTCTACGAGGTTTGGAAATACCCAATGGCACAGGCAATGCTGACTCGAGGGCTAATTCTTCCCTCCAAATAGATTGACAAGAGCATTCAAGAGATGCAAATTCGGCTAAATCACCCGATACTGCATAACGTTCGATGGAAGAAACTACTAGGCTATCACAAGAACCACAATTATGAGCACCTCTTACTTTACCACCTGCAGTAGGGTGTATTATCAAACGGCAAATTTGATCTTCGCCACCATTTACTCCATTTTTTGGATGGATTATTGGGTGGGCGCGTAGAATCATCTCAACAAGAGACCAAAGCCATGGAGGGCGATATTCGCTATTCCTGTGCAATCTATCAATTACAGTTCCTTTTTGGATGTTCATTGGATTTACAGAAATCTCATCACTTTTTTCAGCAACTGCTTCTATCCACTTAACACCATGCTCCAATGCATCGTTTTCACTCATAAATGGTGGTTTGAACATAAGATATGTTTTGATTCTAAGATTGAATTTTTTAAGATTTGCAACTGCTCTTTCCCATGATTTTATAGTGAATCCTTTATTGACATGGAAACGTAATACTTCATCATCATATGCTTCAAGGCCTATTGCTACTGTAAAGTCCGGATTTATCGATGTTGCCCAAGTCAATTTATCTTCGGTTAATTGTTCACAACGACTCTCAACAATCAATTCTTTACCCATTTCATGACATTCCTTGAGCACTGTTTCTTGAAATTCAACAGGAATCTCTCTATCTTCTAGTAAAGATCCAGAAGTGTATACTTTTACCATTTTATGGTCTTTAAAGTCATTAAAATCCGCTTTCGCTTTAGCCCATTGGGCATGGAGGTTCTCATTGGTAACATCATCTCTTGTATCATTGAAATAACCACAGAAAGTACAACCGCTAGACCACCACCAATGGCATCCCTTGGTTCTTAGAATAACGGTAATTGCAGAGCATGGAGTTCCATCTCTGAGAGTTTCTGGAGTATAGTATACTGTAGCTGGTTGGTTGCCATCCCAGGACTGTTGTTTCGCCTTAGCCCATGGAGTGTTAGCTGGTGCTTTTACTAGGTCGTGAATCCTAGATCCTTTCTTTCCATCTCCGACCAAAGTCAATGATTTAGGGCCTGTCATACGATTTCCTCCTAAACTGCCGTATTTTGTATTTGGTTTGAAACCACCGATTATAATTTATCACTAATCAACTACTATGAAATAAAACCGAAGATCCGGCTTGAACGAATTGTCCTTTCGGATATTTTGCATCTTTTGATTCTGCAGAAACGACTACTGGCTTGAATTTATTTGCTGGAACTCTGAGATCTACTCTAGAGCCTAAGCGAATCATACCATACCTTTGCCCTCTTCTAACCTTGGCATCAATCGAAAGCCAAGGAACTATTGTTCTGGCCAACGCTCCCGATATTTGACAAACTTCGATTCTTGTTTCGTCTTCCATAAGGAATACTGTTCGGACGCGTTCATTGTTTTCGCTTTCTTTTTTCATAGCTGGAAGGAAAGGTCCTCTCTTACGTCCCTTTCCAATTCTATGTTCCATTCTCTCGATGATGGCTTCACATGGTGATCGATTGACATGAACATCAAGAGGCGACATGAAAATTGCAATTCTCCAAACATCCGTGTCAGATTCTTGACCCTTTTCCACTGTTTGGAAACGTTGCTCTGTTGTGAATTGTAAAGGATTGTCTAGTGCTTTTGGTAACCAGGTTCCGGTAAGGGGATCTTCCTCTATTTTGGCTTCATTCAGTTCTTCAGATGAGGGGCGGCGTCCGGTTGCTCTTTCTCGCCTTACAAACATTACATGGCCATCTGCTGGAGATACTAATATGTCAGAATCATTGGGTATGACTCTATCAGGATCTCTCCAAAAGTTGGCGAAGAATGCTGATAGCATCCAACATAAAATTCCAAAGAGGTGGACTAGGCCATTTAGGGAATCAATCATTATTCCGATGATTATAGCACTAGTTCCCATCATAAATGTGATGATAACTGGTGCATGACCACCACGGGCCAATCCACTCATCGTATCACCTAGTTATCTGCCCATGGGTCAGAGTCATCTCCCCAAGTGGCGGATTTTTCCTCTTTTGCCTTTTTAGCAGCAGGGGTTTTGACTTCTGCAGGCTTTTCTTCAGACTTTTCCTCTTTTGTCTTTTTAGCAGCAGGGGTTTTGACTTCTTCGGGCTTTTCGGATTCTGCAATTGCTTGTGAGACTTCTTCTTCACTTGCTTCATCGCCTTTATTGGAATCTTCTGTCGTGATTGTCGCTTCGGCTTCTTCGATTGTCATCTCAGCTGCTCTTGCATTGACCATCTCGTCCATTCGCTCATCAAATGCTCTAGCCATGTGTTGAGATTTACGTTCTGATTCAACCGCTCTTTCAATCATTTCATAACGTTCTTTGATAGCTTTGTTCAAGTCTTCAAACAAAGACATGTGAGATACATACCAATCGTCTCTGGCTTTCATTTCTGAAACAGCCAGTTTTAGGTCATCATCCAACTCTGTTGCGATGTTGAAGATTTTCCCTAAACGATCTTTTTCTCTGGAGTATTTTTCTTCCATCTTTTCCAATTCAGGTTCAAGATGTTCTACTTTCTTTGTTGCTTTGACAGCCCTTAGTTCAAGTTCTCTAACACGGACTTCTTTTTCCGATAGGAGTGCTTCTTGAGTCTCTTTGTCTATCTCTCTTTCAATTATTTCTTTTTCAAGAACTTCGATTTCTGCTCGTGCATCCATCAGGTCTTTTTCTTGCCCTTCATATGCAGCGAATAATTTCTGGACACGTTCGGTTTCAGTTTTTAACGATTCTTCAAGCGCCTTAATTCTGATTTCAGGCGTAATAGTTCCTTCTTCGGTCATGTTCTCACCCGGAGGCTTGCCTCCAGTTATAGCCACTCACTTTAAGCATATCAAGACGACGCTTCAATTGGTCAGAAAATAATCAAACTATGATAAAATTAGATATTGTCGGTTACGTTGACCAATTCTCTAGCAATACTGACTTCTCCCATTGAATGCCCAGCATCAGGAATTATCCTTAGATCGCTATTTGGCATTGATTTATGCAATTCCCAAGCACTTCTAGCAGGGCAAACCACATCATAACGGCCTTGGACAATGAAAGTCGGTATTTGTTGAATCTTTTCGACATTATTCAGTATATATCCGTCTTCAACGAAAATAGCATTGATGAAGTAGTGGCATTCTATTCTGGCAAAGGCAACTGCAAAATCTAAGTCTTCCGCCTTTTCAAGATATTCGGGATCGGGGAATAAACGACTTGTTGCCATCTCCCATCTTGTCCACTCTTTTGCTGCAGATCGTCGAACTTCGATATCCTCACTGGTCAGACGTTGATAATATGCCTTAATCAAGTCATCCTGCTGTTCAATAGGAATGTGGTCGCGGTATGATTCAAACGCATCAGGGAATATATGGCTTGCTCCATCTTGATAGAACCACTGAAGTTCGGTCTTTCGACACATGAAGATGCCTCTGAGTATCAAACTAAGTGCCGTTTCTGGGTGCTTTTGAGCATATATTAATGCAAGTGTAGATCCCCAAGAACCTCCAAAAACATGCCACGTTTTGATATCTAAATGTTCTCTTAGTGCTTCGATATCTTGTACTGAGGCATGGGTATTGTTATCTTCTAATTCGGCATATGGAGTCGATTTGCCGCAGCCTCTTTGATCGAATTGGATAATATCAAACTTTTCTGGATTGAAATATTGTCGGTAAGATGGTTGACTACCCCCGCCTGGCCCACCATGAATCACAATTACTGATTGACCATTTGGATTACCACTTCTTTCCCATGCGATAGAATGTAATTGGGATACCTGTAACATTCCATTGCTATAGGCTTCAATTTTTGGATATAAAACATCACTCAGTGTTAGTAATTGATTGCCCATGGCTTTGGCAAGGTAAACAATACCTTGTGCCTTTCGATTGATAATACCTACACACGCTTTATTGAATACGGCCTTTTGCAATTAGATATGGCAATGAAAAAAGCAACTGATGTTTTTCATGATTGGGCTCTTAATGGCAGAGATAAGGGGATGGAAAAGGGACATTCATCGGCTGTAAGGGAAATGCTTGATTTTGTTTTTGATAAAAGCGAGAGTCGCGATGATAAATATTCTGCCATAGATGTTGGTTGCGGAAATGGTTGGGTTGTTAGATTATTCAAACGGCATAATCTTTGTAAATCTGCAGAAGGGATAGATGGTGCAAAGGCCATGATAGAAAAAGCAAAACAAATAGATCCTGCTGGTAATTATAATCTCTGTACCCTTCCTGGCTATGTTCCTGGACAAAAATTTGATATTCTTCATTCGATGGAATTCATGTATTATCTTGAAGACCCAATTTCAATGTTGAAGGAGTTTTACAATGATTGGGTTGAAGAAAATGGCTGGGTTGTTATTGGTGTTGACCACTATAGAGAAAATGAAGATAGTCTAAGGTGGCCAGAGCAAGTCGGTGTCAACATGACTACTCTTAGTAAACAACAATGGATTGATGCTTGGCAAAATGCTGGGTTCACCAATATTTCATCATGGCAAGCCGGGGAAAAGTCAGCAACTCTAGTAATTGCTGGACAAAGAGTTTCTTCTTGAAATCTAGTCTGTATTTGAGTCGATATAATCATTATAAAAGTCGCACTTAGTACATGATTTCCCGTCGATATCCTTGCACCTTTCGGGCTCCTCAATGATTTTTGGTTCAGCAGCAAGATTTGCAATCCAGTTTAGATGAGTTTGTAAATTATGTTTAGCTTCTTGGTATTCCGATTGAGTCAGTTCAACGCTCCTCCCTGATGCCCCGATAAGAATTGCTGGAGGCAGTATTGTTCTGCGTTCTTGTTCTGGTTTGTCTGCTTCAATTGCTTCTAGAGCCAATGAATACAGGGTTAATTGAAGGCGATGGTCGTCTAATATTTCCCTTTCTGCTTTAGTCTGTGGATATCTATTCAATAATTCCCCATTTACAATTTGGAGAGCAGAGCCCTTACTAGCATCTATTGGATTGAAATTGCTGCGGCATCCTGTGGTTTTCAAATCTATTACCTGTAAATATCCTTGACCGTTTTTATCCCTAAATGCGATTATCAAATCCGCTCTGCCATCAAATGAAATATCGACTTGTTCTACTTTAGCGAGTTTTCTTAATCCATCAATAGTGAATCCTAGTCGGTGAACTTCTTCCATTTTCACTCTATGTTGGTAAAGGAATGGTAATTCGGTTCGAAGCCCTTCAGGCGTTCGATCATGATGTTCTTGTCCTTCCGCATATCGGCCTATCAACCCATTATCAACTAATCTGGCAAGATGATGTAGTCGCTTTTCCATTGCCTCAGCATTCTTCTTATCAGACTTATTTTGCGAAAGTACCGTGATGCCTTGTTCCGATAGTACTGTTTTGATTATGCCACCATCGCTCAATAGGTTCTCATTTTTATTTTGCCAACTCATCGGCAAAGGTAAAACTGGAGGGGCATTTATTCGCGCTGGATTCTTCAATCCTACTTCCAATAATCTATGCATTATAGTTCCAAAAAGTGTTGGGATTGGATATGTTATCTTGAATTTATTATTGCCTTTTTCATGACTGTATAATTTCAATGCCTGTGCAGACCAGCCTTTGACTTCTGAAAGCCAATAACTTCGCGGACATGTGAAACTAGCATCTAATTCATGGGCACTCATTCTCATACGATGTTGTACATTTGGAATCTTTTCTATTTCCGTAGCACTGTATTGTGATTTGTTTTCATAAGCCTGAATGGCTTGTTTCTCAATAGTTTGCCATTTTACCAATGGGGTTTCTTGGATACTCGTTTCAAAACACTCTGGTGAATGATAGATACGGATTGATTTCACTGCATCTCCACCCAACATTGAGTCTTTAAATAATGCATAAGGATTGATAATTACATTGGTTTCTTCATAGGTTTTTAGTGGTAAAGAGAAATTATCTCCATCCAATAACCAAGGGGAATCCTCAATTTGGTTCAAGTGAGATAATCGCCTCAATCCATCCATCCACATAGCCCCCATCGTTTTCATTGAAGGTTTACTTTTGAATTTCAATTGGTTTGTTATTTCATCTATTTCGCAATCGGTATTTGGAGTTCCAACTACGATTAAATGATCTCTTACCCGAGTTAATGCAACATAGAGTTCCCTTCTTCTCTCCGCTTGACGTTGTGCATTATCCATGTTTTTGGCGAATTCCCACAAACCGTCATACGGTCGGTCTCTAGATGCCCATGGATTGATTCTTCCAGATACGATTCCCGGTGTGACCAATACGTTATTTCTAGCGGCTAATGAGGCATCTGATTTACCTGCATGAAATAGTCCTGTGACAACTACTATGCGAGATTCTAATCCCTTTGCACCATGTATTGTCATTATTCTTACCGCTCCGCCAGATGGTATCGTAATCGCTTGAGGGCCTTTATTCCCTAAACCATACAATGACTGAAGGTGAGAATATATTTCAGTAGGGTCATGGCCGTATTCACACCCTATGTTATACACTAAACCGCACCATAATTCGGCATTTTGTCTTGAGGTGTCATCGGGATATGCAATCAATAAATCTGAATGGTCTAAGACGGCATCAAATATTTGGTGAATCGCACCTTTATTTGCTATCTCATTAAGATGCTTGATTAATGCCTTACCTCTTTGTGACGGGGTTTCTGCTTCAAGAATTTTCCACCAATCTACTGATTGCTCATTTGAAGTAAATATCTTGTTTATTTGCTTATCCGTATATCCTAATATCGGGGAACGAGCAACTGAAACAGCAGCATATTTAGATTTAGGATAAGCCACTAATTGTAATATTGACATCAATGCATTTACTACAGGTCGCTTCAATAATTCACCTTGTCTATCCGATATTACCGGAATTCCTTTCGATTCAAGCCTCTGTAGTAAATCTGGTATATGCTTACGAGAGTGGACGAGAATTGTAACATCATTTGGTTTGTAATCTTTGATGTTATTTTCAATTTCAACAAATGAAGAGGTATCGGAATCCCAAAGTCTGTTTTTCTTATTTTTGAGTAAACTGTGAAGTCGTAAAGCGATTAATTCATGCTCTAAGTGAATGCTTTTAGCATTGGGGTCAGAGAATACATCAGATGATTGTGTCAAATCAGTAGAGAGTGTATCTGCTGAGGTTTGTAAAGGAAGTAACCATTCCAAAATACCATCTTGAGTTTCTTTACGTGAAGAACGTAGTGGCTGTGATTCTGCATGCCAATCACCAGGCAGAACATAGTGTCGGTTATCAAAAACATCATCGAAAATTCCATTCATTGTTCGCATCAAATTATGCAAAGTTCTATGATTTGAAGTAAGGTCAATATGGCCTAATAAGCGCCTATTTTGTCTTTCAGATGAAACTTGAATATATTTCTTCGTACCCTTTGGTGAATCTTCAAACTCTACAGAAACAAATTGCCACGGTAATGATTCTTCTTTACTTGAAGTTGAATTATGTTCATTAGAGAATGAACCGATATGGCCTCCAGCGCCCTTTGGCCTTGGGTCACGCCCGTGATTCTTTTTTCGTAAATGGCTCAGAGATGCTTCGTTTTGTTCTGTGAAATTGATATCTTTTATCGATTCCACCGTTCTGCGCATAACGGTGACTTCGGCTTGACGGAAACGGTAGATACTCTGTTTCATATCCCCAACAATGCATACTGTTGGGTCCCATGGACCTAGCGGACTTTTTGGGTCATCTGGTTGTTTTCCCCTTCGGCCCCATAACCTAGATAATAATCTAAAATGTGCTGGATTAGTGTCCTGATATTCATCTATTATAAACGCACAAAACCTTCTTCTCAAGGTCTGTAATATTGCAAAGCGTTGTTGTAAGTCTTCAAGGCATTTCGGATGATTTTGAGCTAAAGTTAACGCTGAGGATATATGCAAATCTAACCATGGTTGGTCATCTAGATTGTCCAGGGCTTCTACCACTTCCAGAGGGTATTGATAACGTACGGAATCTGGACATCTAGCAAGCAGTAAGTCTGCTGCTAAACGCTGAATGTCATCATAATCATGAACACCCTCATTTATCTTCTTCAGGGTTAGAATCTCTTGGCATCCGGAATGCACCAATAGTAAATCCGCTAAAACCCCTACTTGTAATTCCTCAGAAATTCTCAGTTTACCAGTTGGTGCAATATCATTTAGTTGATTTGTGATTGGTATTGCCCTTAATGGGCATTCACTATCCATGTACTTTAGATCTGAAATTGGACTGAAAATAAATGAGCTCTGACCAAGAAGCCTTACCAGTCTTCCTTCTTTGCTGCAAAGATGTTCATGCATATTCATCGCATGGATTTTTGCATTGTCAATTATCCCACTTATTACTGCCCCGGGGATTCCTTTTACCTTTGATTTGGGGAATAATCCAGGAGCCCAGCCATTACAATGATTTGGCTGTGGTAAAATTCCTGAAGGGAAGAATTTCATTTTTTCCTTGGTTAATGATGAGTATGATGCTGATGCTAATGAAACTAACCAAATCCACTGTAATTTTCCTTTCTTATCTGTTGGATATGCATTTCTTGCCAAATCGACGAGGTGATTGAATCTGGTTTTAGTGGTGCCTTGGTCTTCTTCACAAGCCAATACAAAGTGGGCTGCTTGTGCCAGATATTCATCGAGCCATTGATTGAGATAGTTGTGTAACTTATCGGCAAACTTATCGATGATGTTTTCAGTTGGTTGTAAAAACATATCAAGAATTATTTCTGGGTTAATCGGTTCAATACCGTCCCAGATTAACCCTTTTTCTGTGGAACGTCTTTTCAACGCTCTTTTGGATTCTTCGACGAATAAAGAAGTATTAAGCATCCCAGTCAAAATCACCTCTGCCCTAGATTGGCCGCCCAATAAGATTGCCAATCTGTTTCTAGCGGCTATAAATTCACTTATATCTCCTCGAACTCCTGCTTCCCTTGCATCATCAATGGTTCTTATTCTCCAAGCAGAATGTATTGTCTCCTTGGTTAAAAGTGGAGACCTAACATCAGAAATTTGCTCTCGCGATGGATGTATTGCTACTAAATCCATATGAGGAGATACCAATTGCGAAAGAAAGGCATCTATTGTTGAAATCGGTGCTTCATCCAGGCCGGATAGCAACATCTCCAAATCCCCTGACTGATGAATTCGTGGATCGTATATTCCTTCCTCATTACCATCAACTGGCATTGAACGTGTTATTGACAATCTTTTTCTAATTCGGGATTTCAACTCTGCGGCTGCTTTTTTGGTGAATGTTATGGCCACTACTTCAGTTGGTAATAGGCCTGGCCAATTTTTCAATTCTGTTCTTTCTCGGGCTGGTGCGCGAAGTGAACCATGTCCTTCCAATGGCTCTCTAGGGCCATTTGGCAATAGAATAGTAGCACGTTGTTCTGGGGTTATGAGATGTTGAACATACCTCTCGGCCATCACTGTAGTCTTTCCAGTGCCCGCTCCAGCATCTAAAGCAATATGTTTGTCTAAATCTAAACCTAATCTCTGGCTATCATTAAAGGAAATCAATTCTCATCACCTCCTAGTTCTGCCGATGGGCACATTCTTCTTGATGAACAATAAGAGCAATGTTTTCCTGGCGTGGGTTGAACAAATCCGGCATCTGCGTGTTTTAATGCTCTAGTCGATGTTCTAAGCCTCTCATCGAGCCATGCCTGAAAGCCATTGCTTGAGTAGGGTGAGTCATCTTCAGCATAACGATGGTGTTGAGAAGTATAATTGGTTAATTCCCCTAATGCAAGGCCTTCTACATATTGCAGTATAGTCGAATCTAATTCCACATAGTGTGTTGTTGTTTCACCAATCTCGCTAATTCCAATTCCGACCACTCTATCATTTGGATGAGCCTTTTGCCATGCCTTAGCATAAAGTGCCAACTGGACTTCATCAAATATCCCTCGCCTATGGCGGTCGCCTTTGTCTTTGTCTTTTGGACCCTCTAGGCTCTTAAGGTCACGAATAATTATCCATCTCTGTTGATTTGAATGAGATAATATTCCATCAGAAATCGCTTTTTGTTTCATTGCATCGCTCAAAATTACACAATCAACTCTATCGATTCTTCCAAATAAATCAAATTGATAGTCCTCATTATCATCTGATTTTGATGTTAACCTGATAAATCGCCCGGAATGTTTCAACTCCCATTCACAAGCAATAGGTGCACTATCCTTTAGTTCGAAGTCTGCTTGAAGCATTCGCCCTATTCTTCCAATCGGCTGAAGGTCTGTATCTCCATCGAGGTACTTATTCCAATCAGCAGATGTCACTCCAATAATATCTCTACAACGGTGGTGGGCTACAGCATTAGATCGGGATAACCATGAAGCATTGTTTTGAAGATATTCTAGAGCCTTATTCCATAACTTTTCAACACTATTCAATGGACCAAGGTGTAATGGGGTCGGTTTTTCTACTGCTTTACCTGCAATTATGATCCCATGTTCTTCTAAAATTGCAGCCTCGATATCGTGAATCAGAAGTCCTCTTGTTCTACTATCAATATCCTCAGAAGGTTCCTCTAATATCGTTGCTTTGAGGTGTTTCTCCAACCATACTTGGCGAGGGCATGTTAACCATGATTGAATTCTACTAGCAGACCAAACCTTTCGACTAATACTTGTTGAGGTTTCACCGGTGATTGATTGTAATATGTCGCTACCGGAGTTAAAAATTGGTAACGGCCTAGGGTCTATTGCTGGACCTGAACCTCTAGAACCCTTCATTCCAAGGTGGGGCCAAATTTCTTGATCCTTGGCACCGCTTTTGATTTGGGACTTAGTCGGTCTTAAAACCACCTTATCGATTGTTACAAGATTCTGTCTTGCCTCCCATTTTAAATATTCACCTTTCTCTATATTCTTATGACTTGGTTGACGGTTTAATCGGTCATTGTAAATGGCAAATTCATGAGCATTCGCCAGATTACTGATCGAAATAGGTGCTACTTCGACCAATCCGCCTGTAGATAGGGCAAGTCCTGATCTTTGACGTATATCTCGACCTCTAATTCCAGAACGCTCACCTATTGCTCCTTTTTCAGTCATTACCATAGTAAATGGCCTAGGTGTAAGCCAAACCTTGTTTTCAGAATTCTTACTTGGGGTCAAATGCCATGGCCTATTTGAATTGCCATCTTGATAACTAGATTGTGGTATAAAGTCAGGTTTTTTACTTAGGCTTTCAAATAATCCAGCTCTTTTGAAATCGTCGAGCCATTCTGCTAATGGGGCGCTGGGACCGGCACTTTCATCAGCACTACTATCAAAAATTATTACAGATTTGGCAGCATTTAGGATATGCCTCAACTGATGTCTGCCTTTACGAATCTCGATATCAGAGTTTAATATGCCTAATTTCAATCTAGATTCGGAATCTAGCCATGGAATTCGGGGGGCTTTCATAGACCATGAGTCTACATCAAGGCCAACTAGTAATATTAAATCAGCTTCCAATCCATAAGCCTCTTCAGGAGTGCATATCAATAGATTATCAGATTCAATTCTCGACTTAGTTAGTTTTGTTTTACTAATTATTTGGCCCATATATTGTATGAACTTTTCTCCAGAATATGGTAAATCATAATTCAATTCTTTCAATGATTTGAATACTCTATGATGTTCCTCATTCAACTTTTGTAGGGCTGATAGTGAATGAGTAAACTTAACATCATTATTGAGTAATTTATCCCATCGCGTTGAAGATAAAATTTCATTAAACCAATGTGTGCCGTTTTTGATAATATCTATTGTCGGTAAATTCTCTGCCGAAGAGCATCCAATTACTTTCTCTCCCGAAATAGTCTTTGCATCCTTGTAAAGAGGTGCCCAGATTCTAATTATATTGGATAACCACCATTGGGTCTCTTCTAATTTCTGACTCATTTTTACGAAATCATCACCCAATAATGGAGTTGCATTACCCAATGTGGACATCCATCGGTAAATTGCCCCTGGCCCTCCTAAAACATGGAAACTACGTGAAATTTTTTCTAAGACATCTATGTGAGGCGTGGGCTTCCATTCAGGGTTTTTGGGGTGTATAAGTTTAGAAATATTATCAAATGAAATTGGTAAACCACCTCCCTCTACTAATCTCCTTAACCTTTCAAATGACCATGCTTCTAGCCCTTCCCCTATTTGCAAGAGACTTAGTAATCCCGTCACAGTAGGTTGTTCTTGCATTTTCTCTGCACCAAAATTACTGATTAACCCTAGTTCATCCAAACGCCTAGCCCATAGATGAATGTTGGATTGAACTGCGCCATCGATAACTAAAACTTTACCAGAATTAGAAACAACATAATTCCTTATCATATCAAAAGCAGCATCTATGGAATGTTCTTTGCGCTCAAGAGAAACTCTGTGTAATGTTGTGCTCCTTGAAATTCCTATTGGAGATTGCCAACCTATTTGTTTCGGTAATTTCCAAATGTCATGCATAGGTATCCAAGAAGGTAGAGAGTTGGGTTTTGTCCACCCTACGTCTTCAATATATGCGCCATGATACCCTAAACGAAAAGATCCCGGGGTACATAATTGATGAATCGGCCTAATCTTGGATACTTGTTTTAGTAATTCTCTATCAATTTCACTAAATTCGGGACAGTGATCTAAAATTATAATACCTTCTAAGTCTTTGATACTAAAGGGGATTTTATCTTCACTCATTACCGCTTTAATAGACTTCAATAAATGGGTTTTCATCATATCTGGATGGATGCTGTTGGTCTGTTTTTCAATTTGGAGTAGAAGTTTTCTAAATTCTCTAACACCGGGATCCCTTTCCCAGTTCCAAGGCTGTTTTAATTCGCTTAATTCCTTGTGTAATAACTGTAGCCTCTCTGTTTTGTACTGACTCCAAGTCCTGCCTTCGATAGGAGCAAACATCAATGGGAATTTACCACTATTGGCAAATTTTACGCAATTATTGTGAACTATTGAAAATAATAATGCATCGTTGGCCATTACATTTGGTAATCTAAAGTCAAGATATAATGAATCAAAAAAGCGTTTTAATGTAATATGCCTGGAAGTATCTAAAGACGCTATGTTTTGTGAGAGTTTGTTTAAAGTTGCAGACCTTGCCCTTTCAGTGGGGTAAATAATCAATATTTCAGGTGGTTGTGGGGAGAGGAGTGTAGTGAATAACCAGTCCGGAAGGCTCTTTCCACTAGGTGTCGGTTCTATGGAAATTTTCACCTCCGAATCCTTATACAACACTAGTTCATTCCTCCCCGACTATCTTCACATTATTCGACAGTTATTGAAGACTTTCTATTTGTAGAGTTAAAACATATTTTTTATCGAACGACTAAATTGAGTTATTTATGATTGCCAATCGCAACATTAAGATGCCTGTTAGTATTTATAAAAATGAGTCATTAAAAGGATGGTTTCAAAACAAAAGGTCTGCTAGGCAAGTCATGCGTCGGATTGTTGTTATTTGTTGTTTAATTATTCTAATAAGTTTCATGGGAACAAGTAGTGTTGCTGCTAAAGAATCAGAGAAAACAGCAACTGGGCCACTATTTGGTGGACAATGGGTGGATGCGAATAATACAAGTTCACAAACTATCGCTTTAAGCCAATTACCTACTATTGCAGAGGATTATACTGCAACTTGGTGTACAAATTGTGTCAAGGTAGAACATACTCTGGACGATTTAGAAAATGAAGGGCTTATTCAAAAATATCACTTTCACAGGGCTAATGACCATGAAGATCCTTTTGGATCTGAAAAAATAGAAGAGCATTACAAGCAACGCTATGGCACAGGTCCACCCCCTATTGTAGTCTTTAATGGAACACAAAAACAAATAGGAAGCACGCCAAATAGTGACTCCCTAGATTCAGATTATCGAGATATTATTGAAGATTCTCTAGATTTAGGCTTTGGTAATACTACCTTTTCATGGACCCCACAAGAAGGTGATACAGGGGTGCTTTCCTGGGCAATTGATATTGATATGACCCCATTTAGTCAATATGAAATGACAGTTAATGCATGGATTGTTGAAACTTCTGCAGAATTTTCCGATGGCTCAAATGGTGAAGGAACATATCCAAGTATTGTTAGAGATATTATCAATCTGGGCAATAAATCGGTTGGAACTGCTAATATAAATTTACCAACTGCATTTGACGGAGATGACTTAGAAATACACCTAATGTATCATTTTACTCCGATTATTATCGATGATGCTTCAATTGGGGGAGATGAGGATTCCAAAGGCTTGCCGGGTGTATCCTTAATTGCAAGTTTTTCAGTAATAATGGCTGCTGCTGTGCAGATGACACGAAGAAAGTCTTTCAATTGATTTTATTGAATACTTCAATCGTTTTATCGATATCTTGGTCTGTGATGTGTAAATGAACCACTGCTCTAACTGCAGTAGGTCCGACTTCTAGAACATCGATTCCATTTTCGGATAATTTTCTTAAGGTTTCCTTAGCCCCTTGGACACCTTCAATGTATACCATATTTGTTTCAACGCTTTGTAAATCAACACTAAATCCTTCTATGAGATTTACTGCTTCTGCTAAGCGACGAGCCCTTTTATGGTCTTCTGCTAACCTATCGACGTGGTGATCTAAGGCGTATATTCCACAGGCAGCAAGAACTCCTGCTTGGCGCATTCCTCCACCAAACATTTTACGCCACCGGTGAGCATTTGCAATAAATTTTGAAGATCCTACTAATACGCTTCCAACAGGAGTTCCCAGTCCTTTGGAAAGGCAAATCGAAATCGAATCATAATCTCTAACCATTCGATCAGCAGATATTCCCGTAGCGATTACTGCATTGAATATGCGTGCTCCATCCATGTGAACTGCACAGTTATTATCGTGTGCGACCTTAGCGATTTGATCTAATGTCTCTTGGGGATAACAAGTTCCCCCACCACGATTTGCAGTATTTTCTACACAGACTAGAGAACCGTTTGGATAATGCCCCAAACTACCTTCCTGCTTACGTATTGCCTTGGCTACATCATCAGGATTCATGATTCCCGATTTGCCTTGAACGAGTGCTACCGAACAACCGGATAAAGCGGCATATCCGCCGCCCTCATAGACATAGATATGACTGGCTGTTTCAGTTATTATTTCATCACCAGGAGTGGTGTATGCGCGTATTGCTATTGCGTTAGACATCGTGCCACTAGGGACGAAAAGGCCTGCTTCTTTACCAAGCATTTTCGCTAGTCTATCTTGTAATTCTATTACGGTTTTATCATCGCCGAGAACATCGTCTCCAACATCTGCATTTCTCATAACGTCTCTCATAGCCGCAGTTGGTTGAGTGACAGTATCACTACGCAAATCAATTCGGTTGGATGGGTACTCGCGCATGAACCTTCGAATTGGCTCTTATTCATCAATGCGGCGGATAAAATTACAATAATTTTAATTCACCTGTCAATGAATTAACAGATTCTTCGATTTCTGGACCTAATGCTAAAACCGTTAGGGAGCCTTTTGGAATCTGAGTATGGCCTGCATCATGAATTTTGACAGATAAAATACCTTGATTTATTGCTGCTTTTTCCAACTCAAGTAAATGTTCGGAGTCGACCGCTTTGAGACATACTTTCTTCTGCCCCGATGATAACCAAGCATCGAGTAATTCTGGTGTTTTTTCTCCTGCCTTCAGGGTTGCTGAAACTGCAGCATGACCTACTTGCGCAGCGATTTTACCCTTACCCATCTTGAGTGAGGTATTGACAATACAGACCATCTTAACAGGCTCTTTTGGCCGCAATCCACTACTGATGGGTGCGCTTAGGCGATGAATGAAAGAACGTAAACTCATTGGGCTTCAAGCATAGCACAGGTTCTTGCTCAATAAGGCTTCAAGTCTTGAACCAGAGCATCGATACTTCTTCTAGGACCTGGACCAATTCCCAAAACGGTAATTGTACCTGGTGGAACTTCTGTATGCCCTGCATCTTTGACTAGATGTGTGATTAAATTAGCTGCTTGTGCTTGGCCTGCTATTATTTGTAAAGTGGATAAACTTTCTACCTGCAGGCATATTTTTCTTCCACCATTTTTATTCCAGCGTTCTAATAGTCGTTGTTCTGTTTTTCTAGCCGCAAGTACACAACTTACTGCTGCATGAGAACATTGAACTGCTAATTTCCCTGCTGAAAGTTTTAGATCTTTACGAGCGATGAAAACCATCGTTGGTTCACTGTGATTCAATGACATAACCTTCAACAACTGATATTTCGATCTCATCAAGCGTGGGTTGGTGTCTTAGAATACGAACAAACCATCCGCTAAACCATGCTGCAAAGGTTAGATTACCAAGTGCGTGCATCAAATCATAAGGAATTCCATTCGCTAAGTAAATCATGAACTGTGAAAAACCTACAGTGCCATCAAGTATCGATAAAGAAACTATGAAATCGAATAGGAAGGCGGTTCCGATAGCAGCAAGATAAATTCTTGGATAATTTATACGATTATTTACTACAAGGTCAGATTTAGCCCCTATTACTGCTACTGCAGACCATCCAATTGCTTGGTATAATGTCCAAATTCCATCACCGATGATGAAATTAGAAATCATAGTGACAAGAACTGCGAATGCGATTCCTCTTTTTGCGCCGAGTTGTGCGCCAACCAATAATGCCGCTAAAGTAACGGGCTGGATATTGGGCAGTGGAGTCATTATTACTCGGAATAGTGAAACGACTGTAATCAGCGATATGAAAAGAATAATATCTGAAAAATTACGCTTCTTTGTGCTTGAAAGCATCCAAAAAGCAACTCCCAACAAAAGGGCATCCAAAACCAAACTGGAGATGGGGCCTAAAACTGGGCCATGAGCGCCTATGGCTTGGAACATGAACTGCCCAAAGGGTAAGACGACTTGAGCATTGCCGTTCTAAACCATTTTCCAATGCACAATACTATCACTTGAGATAGATTGGTACTCCGCAGAAATCATTGCTTCTTTACCATCGATGAAATATATCCATCCTTCACCTTGTTTTTCATCAAAACTATCAATATATTTGCCAATAGCTGTATTACTGACTTCTACTGGGAGGTTGATGTTATTTGCTGCTTCGATAGTGAGGTCTAGTGCGGTTTTATGACCTGAATTTCCACCTGATACGAGTGTTTGATTATCAAATTCAAAAATCGTAATTTGGGTACCAATCCATTCATCAGGCCATCCATCATCCCAAATGGATTGGTCGGTGTTGTTATGGTCATCTTTCTCGTTGATCAATGAAGACCAAGTCGCAGCAATTTCTCCAAAGGCGAACGTCGAAAGAATAACTGATATAACCAATAAATATCTAAATGAGGATTGATAATTCTCTTTGAGGAATTGGATGCCAGAGGTCGCCATTAAGACTAATAAGATGAGTGTTAGTATCTGTGATTGAAAACTGGTTTCTACTTCATTGGGTTGAATCATTACCTCTTTGGTTATAGTAAATGCCTGCAAGACGCCATTATCGTTGGCTATTACCAATATTTCGATATTTTCTTGAACTAAATATCCGGACCCTGCTGTACCATACCAATCATACTCCGTTGAGAACAATTCAACAAAGGTTAGATTTGAAGATTCTATCGTGAATAATCCCCATCCACCCTCGACTGTATTGCGGGGCATCATGACGTGGTTATCGAAAACCATAGATGATTCCCCATTTGAAGTAAATGGATATTGTTCAATAAAAGTGCAACTTAATGTACAATCAAATACCTTAACATTCTGAGAATCTAATGTCATCAATGTTTGATTGAAAAACATTGGAACTCCTGGTGATGATCCCGCCATGGAAATAAGTTCTATTTCAAGGGTAATCGGGTCAAATAAAGCGATTTTACTATCATATTGCCCTTGACCATGAATCAAAAGAGCATCGTTGATTTTCAAAGGTGTATGTCTTATCTTACCAATCCCTAATGTATGGGAAGTTGTGGTTCCATTAACTGAAATATTCCATAAAACCCCGTTCTCATCGCCGATGAAATAACTATTTTCATATTTTACCACCCCATTTCTCCAGCCTAGCCCGGCTTCAACATCAAATTTCACATCTCCATCGGATAGACAATAACTTGCTAGACCCTTTCTTGTAGGTACTACGACCTGGTCTGCATCAAATAAAATTGAACCTGTTATTCCCCATGTGACTGACTCGGTTTCTTGATGCCAAAAGGAAACTCCTGTTTGTGGATGAAGGGCATCTAATGATCCATCCGACCATCCGACAATCAGCATATCTGGCCATGCCCCACATTCCCCTTGCCCCTCTACAACATACTCTACTGGCGACATGTCATGTGAAATTGAGTTTGGGTTTTCTTTAGTCCATAGCATGTTTCCTTCGAAGTCGAGAGCATAAATTCCCGCAGATTGTGAATTCGAGTTTGAAGTTGAAGTTCTAACAAATAAAGTATCATTAGCAAATAGGGGTTTAGTGGATACATAAACTTCTCCAAAGTCATACTCCCATTCTAAATTGAATTCATCGGATATACTTCTTGGCTCTTGGCTAGAGACGCTAGCCAAACTACAAATTATAATTCCAACTAGAAAACATACTGCACCATAGCGCATAAAATCACTCCATTGCTTTTTGAATTGCAGCGCGGATTAGAGCGCTGACTACCTTTCCGTCAGCCGCTCCGACCGCTTGCATTACAACTCCCATCAAAGGGCCCATTGCTCCCATGCCTCGTTCTTTAACGAAATCGATTCTTTGAGTAATTATCTCATCAACAATCGATTCCAAGTCACCAACATCTGCAGGTTTTAATCCGTGTTCAGTAGCATACTCTGCAACATCTTGTAAAGTTGGCAGAGGATTATCTGAGAAGAATTCAATCACTGAATTAACTGCTTCACGGGTCAAATCACCGTTTTCTTTTGCAGTTAGAACAATATTACATAATTGTGGATTCTTATTATCATTTTCAAGTAAAACTGAAGCCCAAGCTTTGTGAGGTAAATCATTACAAAAATCTACAAAGGTATCATCTAATTCTCTTGCCAATAGTTGGTCTGACTGATCTTTTGATACATCGAACTTTTCCATACGATTATTCCTCTCTTGATCTGTCATTGGTAGATTAGAAAGTACTGATGACCATTTTTGTTCTGTTAATTTTACAGATAATACATCTGTTTCTGGGTACATCCTTGCCCCTCCGGGTAATGGACGCATTGGAGAGGTTGTACCATCATCAGGAGCTCCTTTCTTTATTACAACATTTCTTACTTCCTGAGGAATTCTATGCCATGCCAATCGCGCCCTTAGTAGTACACTCTCCAAGGCAAGTTCGGCTTGCCATTTTGGGGCCAAACATAATACAAAAGCATCTTTATCGAGTAATGAAAGTTGTTTCCTTACCGCATCTACATGATCTTGTTCGATGCCGTATGCTGGCAATTCATCTGAATGAAATACTCCTTTGACCCCTGCTAATTTTGCTGCACCTGCTAATTCACGACCCAATCGAGGCATCTGGGATCCTTCATCATCCAATGTTTTGCAACCAATATGATTGGCTAATCCCGGCAATGGTAAAGCCAACATGAGATGTTTATCGGCCAATCCACTCTTGACCATCTTTGATTCACAATGTAAAAAATGCTTGTTAACTTCAAATAAATTCAACGGTAAGGCTTTAGCAACTTTATCTGCAACATCTTGTTCAATAGCTAAATCAGTTGAACGCCTATCTGGTGGTAAAAGTGGTAAATTCATACCCTCTCTCAGACTATTGGATAATCGATATAGGTGCAATTGTCGAGACATTTCAAGACGTATTATCCTGGGAATCCAAGATAAATCCTGACAACCTTTTATTTCTACTCTATCACCACAGGCTAAGGAAACATTGAGGTCTTGCCTGATACTTCCAAGTCCTCTCCTGACTCTCCTTGTTTGTCTTAATGCCCTTCCCAGGGCAATTGCTGTTTGCTTTGCATGCTCTGGAGTGGTTACATCTGGGGCGGTTGCAATCTCGATTAAAGGAAGTCCTAAACGGTCTAAATTATAGATTACTTGTTCTCCATCGCCTGTAGAAATTGTATCTAACTTTCGTGCACTATCTTCCTCGAGACACAATACATCGAGCCCTACTGGTCCACCTTCTGTCTCCAATACTCCGTCGGTGGAAATCAAGGTTGTGCGTTGAAAACCACTGGTATTAGATCCATCGACAACGGTTTTTCTCATCGTCTGGAAAAGAGATACTGGCTTAGCCCCGACCAAAGCCGATACAGTCAGAGCAATGTCAAGCGCATCATCATCATGGGAAAGTGGAGGCTGTTCATCTAATTCTATCAAGCCAGAATTGGGTGATTGAACGTAAATGAATGAGCGGTTTCGTCGTGACTCGAACCTTGCAGCAACATCTATTTTCCCGCCCTCCCCCCTTGCAGCTCGTAGTTTTCTTGAAAACCTGGGCCAGTTTTCTGGTACTGTTTCAATAGTGACGTCGAACAATACACCTTCCTGTCGTGAATGTAATTTCCCAGTGGAAAGTTGTTGGTGAACTTCAAGACCACACATAAATCCTAATTTCTGTGGATTTAGAGCATTTGCATTGTTTACTTCCCCTTCCGGTTCAGTAACAAAAACATCGGCCATGGCAATCCCAACAGTTCATCATTCAAGATAACAACGCTAGAATTCAAACAACTTGTAATATTCAAACAACTTGTAATGTATCATAACCAGACGGGCGCATAATACGTCCATCTAAAACTAGTTTTTCGATGATGTCCTCGGTTTTTGCTCTTGAGATTTTATATGTATCAGCCTCATTGAATACTTCTAATACATTTGCCACTTTTACCTGCTCTGTTGATTGGTTTTGTAGAGTGGATATAATCTCTAAAATGGTTCTTTCTTGGTTCCTTGCTGAGGTATTTTTACCAGTTTCGATAGAAGTCATATCGAAATGTTCACCCATCAATTCATTTCTCCATAGTTTTGTTAATCCAATTGCGCGTTCTGCATCTTCCATATTTGCTATATTCGATAGTCTAATTCTGGCACTTGCCTCAGCCATTCTAGCCACCGCCTCAAGTGAACGAGCAGTAATTGATACGCTATCTGGTGAATCTCCGCCTTGTTTTCTTGTTTCGACATAGTATTGAACGATTCTATCCTGTGCTTCTTCTTCCAGTTTAGGATGAATAGATCTCTTGGCATATGCAATATATTTGCGTATCAATTCTCTAGTAAGTATCTCATCACCCTCTTGTGATTTCTGAATACCAACTGTTACACCTTTGGCAGGATTTGGAGCACTGCCTTCTGTGACCAATAGTTCACTAGTTCCAATCAATCTATTTTTGATAATATGCTTCGCAATCTTTGCATCGTGTGCTTCATCTGCAGTATCAGTCAATAACCAGATGATATCGAATCTTGAAATCAATGGCGGGGCCAAATTTATTTGGCCAGTAAAAGGTGTTTCAGAAATCGGTTGGAAGCGGCCATTTTTAGGATTAGCTGCAGCCAATACGGCACAACGTGTCCTAAGACTTGCATTGATTCCTGCCTTTGAAATTGAAATTGTTTGTTGCTCCATAGCCTCGTGCATACTCGACCTATCGCTTTCATTCATTTTATCGAATTCGTCAATCGCTGCAAGTCCAAGATCTGCCAATACCAAAGCACCTGCTTCCAAAGTCCAACGTCCGTCTGCTGCTGAATCCTGTACTGCTGCTGCTGTCAAACCTGCTGCTGATGCGGATTGTCCAGAAGTAAAACGGCCACGTGGCGATATCCCAGCCATATAATTGAGTAATTGTGATTTTGCAACCCCAGGATCTCCCATCAATAAAACGTGAATGTCTCCTCGATTTCTGGTTCCATCGGGGTTTAGGCGAGCGACACCACCGAATAATTGTAAAGCTAATGAACGCTTTACATAATCCATTCCAAATATAGATGGGGCAATACTCTTGGTAAATAGTTCATAAATATCTGAACGACTGGCTAATTCTTTAATTTCCAACTCTTCGTCTTCTGATATTTTTATCTCTTCAAGTGGGATGTTTTGTCTCTCGAGGGAGTGGATTCGAAGGAATATGTCGAATACTGGCGTATCCTTTCCACCTTTTCTCTGTGAACGGATAAAAAGCACACCATTGGCCTTAACACGATCTCCTGGGTTCAATTTACCTGCTAAATCATGTTCACCTATACAGATTATTCTTTCGGGCTGGATTCCACCTTTCATCTGCTCTGGAAGTTCCTGTAATTCGATAAATTGTGAATTGATTAAAATCGATTCTTCCTGCTGTAAAACGAACCGTGTTTGGCGTTTTGGCTTTCCACAACCTCCATCGATTTGAGAACATTCAATCGGTTCTATTAATTCCTGCTCATTGGGTTGGTTAACAATCATTACATGGCCACAAGATGCGCACTCAAACGATGCTGAATATATTCTAGGCCTTACTCCGGAAATTTTTGTAGTCACTGCATCAAGTGCTAGCATCTGGCCAATATCATCTGAACGTAATTGAGATACTATTCTTATTTGGTCACTAGGCAGATGGACAATTCTGACAAATGGGAATAGGTTGGTATGCCCAGTATCACGTAAAAATTGTCTAAGAGCGTCATTGGCTGCATGAAAATGTAAATTCGGGTGTTCTATTATGTCTTGAGCAAACTCATCATCGAATCCTTCGATTATTCTATAAGAAACCTCTAAAGATTGTTCATCTGGCCAGTTCTGGGCAAGATTGTGAACTGCTTCAGCATATAGGTCTTGTATCATCGAAGTCCAACGCGCTGGTAAATCAAATTCTTGTAACAATCTCTCACCTCCTATACCAATCCACTTCGCGGAATATGAGACTATCTGCCAACGGTATATCAATGATTTCTAATCAAAGATACACCCCTTTGTTTCCACTGCAGAATTACAGGCTCTAAGTCTCTTTTTTATCAATAATAATCGCGTCCATTGCCCAAATGCCACGACCGCAGAACAAATGTGTGATGAACTTCTCGACCAACCCATGCCCGGGCATTCTTTTGCTCCACTAACTGGTCGAGTCGATCTATTTACTATTGATTCTGAACTCCTAAAAAACCGCCTAGAAGACCCTACTTGTAGGGAAATTACCGTACATGTTTCATCTGAAGCAATCAACCTCATGGAACAGGGGCATGAGTTACCCGCTATCATTTATCTAGCACCATTTACCTCATCAGGGCCTGCTAGGGCTGGGTGGAAGGCGTTTTCTGAAAGTCTTTTACAACGGCATGAAAGGTTGGTTTCAACAAAAGAAATGCCACCTTGTATATTGGTAATGCCTGATACTTTTACCACATTGGGAGGAAATCAGTTTGTCGATTCAGCAGTACTTGGAAATTGGTCTACCTGGCTTGTAGAAGCTCTAAAGCCGGCAATTATGGAACGATATTCTTGTAATGGTAAGTTTGGATTAGTTGGTAAGTCTTCAGGTGGCTATGGTGCTATTTTCAATGCACTGAGTAAGCCTGGAGAGTGGGGTGCTGTAGCCAGTCACTCAGGGGATGTCGGTTTTGAAGTGATGTTCATGCCAACATTTGCTGAAACCTTAACTCATATTTCTCAATATGGAAGTCCAGCGGATTATGTTCAATCTATTAGACAAGCAAATAGCATGGGTTCAAGTGATTTTCATACATTGATGATTTGTGCAATGGCTGCTTCTTATGACCCAATTGACCCAACTAATGCAAATCCATTGGGGATACGTTTGCCAGTTGATCTACAAAGTTGTCAACTGAAAGAAGAGGCATGGGCTAACTGGTTGAAGTTTGACCCGCTGATATTGCTAGAAAGTAATTTTAAGAATTTAAAATCACTAGAGGTTTTATTTATTGATTGTGGAAATAAAGATCAATATGGCATACAGTACGGTAGCAGGAGAATGAATGAAAGGCTTACAGAGTTGGGGGTAGAACACATATGGCAAGAATTCGAAGGAACTCATTCTGGAATTGATTATCGCTTAGATATTAGCCTCCCCTTACTGTCTAAATCACTATCTGATTGAGCCGGTTTATTCATCACTTGCCTACTAGTGGAATCGCTATGGCCGAGCCAATGGACTATGCTAGTGCAGGAGTCGATATTGATTTAGAAGGTTCAGCAGTTGCTTCTTTAATAGCCTCTCTTGGTCGGTCAGTACGCCTTCCGGGCACTCCTGGGGCGCCTGTAGATTTACCAGGTGGATTTGGTGGACTTATCGAATTTGGCGATAATTTACTAGCATTGGCTACCGATGGGGTTGGAAGTAAATTACAAATCGCTTCTCTACTAAATCAGTGGGGTGGTGTTGGGATCGATTGTATGGCTATGAATGTCAATGATTTATTGTGTGTAGGGGCTGAACCAATCGCTTTTGTCGATTATGTTGCCGTACCTAAGCCAGATCCTGAAACGCATGCTGCTTTGGGTGCATCACTTGCCGAAGCATGCCGACTTGCTAGAGTTACTTTGGCAGGGGGAGAAACCGCGTCATTGCCTGGTATAGTTACAGAGTTAGACCTTTCGGGAACTGCTCTTGGATACGTCAAAAAAGGTGAGGCAATCACTGGTGAGAATCTCAAGGTAGGCGATGTACTAATCGGACTACCTTCTTCTGGAATTCATTCAAATGGTTATTCCTTGGTTAGGCGAATTATCGAGCATTCGGATTTTGATTATCGGGATGATTCTCCATTTGATACTACTAGCATTGGTAGAGAAGTCCTCAGGTTTTCTGGTAATGAAAATAAGCCAATTACACTAGGCGAGGTTTTCTTAAATCCAACTCGAATCTATTGTGACCCAGTAGTTGATTTGATTCAGTATGCTCAGAAGAAGGAGGATTTTTCAATTGGCGACATACATGCCATTTGCCATGTAACTGGTGGCGGACTATCCAATCTATTACGGCTCCATGATAGTCTTGGATGGCACCTTGACACCCCATTGGCAGTACACCCTGAATTCTCTTGGTTGCAAGATATCGGTGGTGTTGAAACTCGAGAAATGTATCGAACATTCAATATGGGTACTGGAATTATTATAGCAGTGGATAAAGAATATGCTGATAATGTTTGTTCATGGTTAGGAGAACGGATGAACGGAGTTGCAAAGATTGGCACCGTTGTAGATAATGGGCACAAAGTTACACATGCTATCGAAGGTGTTGAATTCTCACATTACTGAGTCTTAAAGTCACCAATAGTTTGATAATTTTTTAAATCTCCTTCGGTATTGAAATTGACATATTGTTTAGAGACTTCAGGCGCTACGATAGATGGTAAGTTTATCAAAAATTCATTGATATTTGATGCTTTGAATTCTAATAAGTCTCTATCTGTGATTCTAGCTAATAGGGGTTGGCGGCGATGATTTTCGTCTAAAGGAATGCCATTTGAAATTCCTAGCAGATACATTATTCCTTCTTTCTGTAAATTAAAAGCATCACATGGAATCATCAGAATATCATCTTCTATAAATGATAATAGCCATTTTATTATCTCAAATGAACCTTTCAGTTCATCCGGATCTGGTAAAACCTCTCCCTTGAATAATGAAATTCTTGATCTATTGCCGCACAAGGTGATTATTCGATGATTTCCTATTGAATCGCATATGCTGAATATTCGGTTTACACCACCATTCATCATCGATTTATCTTGACCCATACGGGTGCTTTTCCCACCTGCTAACAGGACTATTGTAGTCATATTAATCCTCAATGTAACTCATCAAGAAGGTTCATCGCTCCTTCAAGTTCTGCTAATAGGCTACGAACCCTTTCCAATAACGCCTTTCTTTCTCTTGATGATCTGGCTTCAGGCAACCACTCAAGGAGACGTCCCACATCTTGAGCATCTCTTTTTACAGTCCATTGTAAAACCGATTCCATAACTGGGTCTTCAGCAGGTAGAAAGCGCTCACTCATGATTTATCGATTCAAAGGCGGCGTTTCAACTATTTGATGTCAAAAGGTGATTTCTTATTCTTTCGAATAATTCTCCCCCGCTAGGTGCTGACATCACAAGTTGTTTTAATTTCCCAACACCTTGTTCTCTAATTGAAATAAATAGCATGGCGATCTGATGCCACAATATACTCTGTTCTGCCATAGCAATTAGCCACTCATCGTCGGGTATCTTATGCTCAGAACGGTTCATCTCCTCGGCTATTTCGAGGATTGTTTCCAATGGCTCTTGTTTTTTGAATAATTGAATAAGTATTATCCAAGGGTCTTCCTTTAGATCTTCTTTGGAAAGGTTAGCGAGTAATAAACCGACTAATTTCAAATCTTCCCTACCGCGCCTATTCCAAAGTTTGGGTATTAGTTTGGTTAATTTTCTTTTATTTGCAGAATTGGTCAAAATCCATGATGTTAGTGTGCGCATCTCTGGATCTGTGCTTCCATAGTGAAACGCAAATCCTCCTTGATTTGAGATAATATCTGTTTTAGGTTTGGAAATCATTCCTGGTGAACTAACCTTGTATGCATTGATTAATAATTTCAATGTCTTGCGATTTGAATTAAGAATTACTGGCGAAGTATTTGCCAATAACTCATCTAATTGGATGTTCATTTCTTAGCACCATCAGCTGTTTTCTTACGAACAACATCAAATAAATCCCCGACTAAACTAACCGAATCTCGAAGTGTTCCCAGCATTTTATCGATTACATTAGGGTCTTCGAATTTTTGTTTAACAATTTCCCTGAGTTCTGCTTCGATCTTTTCATGCTCCTTATCATCTATCTTGAAAACGTTTCTCAAATGGGCTAGAACGCGGAATTCATCTCTAGATAAAGAAGCATTGACAATCGCTATTTCGAATACCTTGGTGTAGATGTTCTTTGCATCGGGGAGAGTGATAGGTAATCCCCCAGTGAGTGTCTTTCCTGTTCTTACCGCTTCATAAATCTTTGACGGTTGATCTTCTTCAAGGTTTAAACTGCTGGCTAATTTTATTACGAGGCGCTTTTCTTCTCTTGTCAAAACACCATCTACCAACATGACTTCTATGGTACTTTGGAAAACTTCCAAACTATGGCATAGAACCTCGGACACATTTAGCCGATACACTTACTCTTCTTGAATTGGTTGCCCTATAAAAATCGAAAAAATGATGATTATATAACAATAGCATTCAATAAGTATTGGGTTGTCGGTTATATTGTTCACATCCAATTCACGCCTCATGAACTATCATGCGGCATCAGATGAATGGAGAGATTATCTCTCCTAAATTTGGTTGCGGTTGTGAATACTAAAGAAGGTATTCAAATGACAAAGAAACCAAACAATCGCGGAGGACACAGTCCGAAGCATAGCAAGGCGATGAAGTATCAAATTCGCGCTGATATTAAAGTAAATGGAAATGTACAACGCAAGGACATTATTGGAGCAATCATGGGACAGACCGAGGGTCTTCTTGGTGATGATTTAGAATTAAGAAAGTTACAGCGCACTGCCCGAATTGGGCACGTTGATGTTGAAATGGAAACTAAGGGCGGAAAAGTCCATGGTATGATATTAATTCCAAGTAGCCTAGATAATGTTGAAACTGCAATTATTGCATCTTCATTGGAAACAATTGACAGAATCGGCCCATGTACCGCTAAAATCACAGTAACTGAGATTCTAGATATACGTGCTTCGAAGAGAACAACTGTTGTAGATAGGGCTAAGGAACTACTTCTAACATTAGTAAATTCAGGAGAAGCCGCATCAAAAACTGTTATCGAAGAAGTACGTTCTGTCTTAACCGTCGGAACTGCGACTTCATTCCATGGCCTAACTTGTGGACCTAATGTTGAATCTTCCTCATCACTTATTGTTGTTGAAGGTAGAAATGATGTCCGTAATTTATTGAATTGTGGCGTCAAAAATGCAATTAGTGCAGATGGCGCTGGAGAGATAAAGCAAGAACTAATCGATTTAGCTAATGGAAAGGAAACTGTAATCTTAGCAATCGATGGAGATAGAGGTGGAGAAATGCTCTTTAGCCAACTTATGGAAATGATGAAGGTAGACTTCGTTGCTCAAGCACCAGTTGGTCAAGAATGGGAATTATTACCTCAAAAGACTGTTACTAAGTGCCTCTCTATGAAGTCTGAAGCTAGTAAGTTTGCTCACCAAATTAGTAAGAAGCAGGCTGCTGACGACCAAAAAGCGGGCGTTGAAGACAAGAATTGGGCTGAGGATATGGAGGAAACTTTTGAACAAAAAGAAGCACCTGCTGAAGTTCAAGAATTCTTCGATCACATGGACCAACTAGATAAGAACAAAGCATTATTCGTAATGGTTGATGGTACTATTTCTGAACCTATCGGACCTTCAAAATTAGCAAAGGCAGCAGCAGAAGCAGATGGCGCAATCGCTATTGTCTTCAATGGACCTGTAAGTGAAAGAACTCTAGAAATTGCTTCAGAAGCGGCAATAGAAACTGTTGTAGGAACTAAGGCTGGCAAGGGTTATGAAGTACGTAGTGATGTTAAATCATGGTTACTAGAAGCACATCGTTGATTCTAAATAATTAGGCCATATTAAGGAGCGGCTCAAACGTGCCATAGGCATGGGCGAGGATGAATCTCCGAGTTGGCCTGATGATGAAGACCCTTTTACTACTGTAGAAGAAATATCTTCTAATGATGTTTCTACAGATCATAAAGGTGATGATGAGTCGGAATCAATGAAAATTGAAGAACTGGAATCAATCGAAAAGCAAACTATTCAAGAAGAATGGAGTTTGCCGATTAGGGCTGCCCCAATCATGGCTATGTCAGGTGATGAAGTTGAAGAGTTTCCATTGAATGAGAGCCCTGATGGACTTTGTAATACATCATTGGTAGTAAATGACAATTTAATAAGAATTGTTGAAGCAACCTATGGTAAAGATGGGCAAAGACGTTTGAATATCAAAGCAGCTATGAAACATGAATTGACTGGTTTTTCGCATACTCACAATGAATTAATGCATAAACATCAATGGTTATGGATTGGCGCTTTTATAGTCGGACTCGGCTTTTGTTTTGTTCAACCACTATCTTTTTTTGGTCAAATGTTGCTAGGAGTAGGCCTTATTGGTTGGCTATATATGCATCTTGAAGTTCATAGCCTAGAGTTTTCAGCAAATGGTTCAAAACATAAAATAACATTTACTGGATATGGTTCAAATCGGCCTGTATTTCGTGCAAGTATGGCCCTAATAGGTCCAACTATAGCCAAATATATGGAGACTGGAACTTTTGATACTGAATCTATCGATTCACTTCACAAGTCGCTTGTAAAACCACAAGCACCCGCGCCAATAGTCATGCAGCCTGTTGTAGAAACCGCTGCCTCTGTGGAAGCGATAGGTGTTCAACCATTGCCCCCTCCTGCTCCTCCTTTAGGAATTGGAAATCAAGATGCTGAATTGCCGCAACTACCACCACCAGGGCCGCCACAAGAGATGTCTGCACCTCTATCTGCGCCAGCCTCTCTTCAGCAGGGGCCTCCAGTAACTCTCCCCCCACCTCCAGCACCAGTTTCAATTCCTGCACCGCCACTACCTGCAACTATTCCACCACCACCGATATCTCAACCATTGCCACCTGCAACCCTTCCACCACCACCGATATCTCAACCATTGCCACCTGCAACCCTTCCACCACCACTGCCACCCCCCGGCGCACTTCCTCCGCCAATCGGTTTAGGAATGACAATCGATGCTGGTGAAGTTCCATTGGATGCTCCGCTACCAAATGCTCCAGAAATTACAGTTAAGGCTTCACCTGTTGAATCATCATTAAGTCTTGATGAGCAAAATAAACTACTTGATGAATTAAAATAAGTTTAATTTGCTGCGATTACAACTCCGCTGGCAGATGGTAAATCTATACTTGCGATTAGATTTGCTACTTCCAAAGCTAATTTTTCAATTTCATTTGAATTGGGTAAGGCTTTCTCATCTTTGGATAGGGGCAATGGGAAACCTGGGCCCGGTATGCGATCTAATGCATTTCCAAGATTTATCGCATCTGCTAAAAAATTCCCTTTAGCCCCTGAATGTCTTGCCTCCAATCTACTTTTCATCCAAGTGCTATATTTTGGGATTGTATTACTCATCTTCTGAATTAACATACTACGGTGCTTATCTTTTTTATCGCCCATAGGCAATAACCTCAGTGTAATTCTTAACATTCTATCTATACGTGTATCACGTGGTTCGATTCCAACATGATTTGCCAATCCCTTTCTGAGTATTTTTAATGATGAATCTTTTGATTGAGCCATTTCTTCTACCACTTGATTCAGCCCCATCCTTTGTAAAAAGACCTCATAAGTATCTAGTGAAATTTCTTCTGTTTTGCTTTCATTTACCTCTTTGACTTCATTGATAATTGGCGGCTCTAAACTTTGCTCAACCTCATGTTGGATAGATGGTGGCTCGGTTATTTTCGAGACTATAACCTCGTTTTCAGATGGAGTCTTTTCTTCTAACTTTGATATTATTTCTGTTTTCGGCTCGACCGCTTTAGTCTCAAGGCGTGGTTTCAATACTTCCTCCATGGCATCGAGCATTGCCTCATGGGCATCCTCTAAAGTCGATTTTGTTGATGCCATCTCCTCCGGTATTGGGAGGAGTGTCTTACGAATTGACTCAGGCTTCCAAGCTAAAAACTCGAAGTCCTTATCCTCTACTTTTTGAGTAGAAAGATGTCTCATGAATGATGGAATCTTATCATTAAGAGAAGCAAGAAGCATTGGGTCTTGTAATTGCTCTTGGACTTGGATTGCTAGTTTTGTATCTCGGTTCCAGGGTAGTGCGGATAGCCTTCTTCTAAGGGCATCATGGTTTGATATTAGTGGCCTAATGCTACCTAGGTTTTTAGCAACCTCTAAGGGGTTTTCTTCAAGTAGAGATAATAATTCATCGACGTACCACCCTGCTGCACTATATTGGCTCAATTCGTTGATTAATTTAGTTTCTAACCTCTTAGCAACTGAACCCGTGATTACAGAGTTTCCTGTTCTTGATATATTCTTACTCAATCCATATCTTCTAGAATCTGCAATAAATTGCTCGAAGTCGGAAAGTGTAAATGTAGAAGACGGTGTATTTTCTTCTGCTTTACCTTGTTTAATTAAACTCAATAACTCGGATTCGAGCATCCTTCGATGCCTTGCCCTCCTCTTTGAAAACGTTTCAATCATTAATTCAGTATCATCGAGGACATCTTGATCTGCCTCTATTTCTTTAAGCAAAGCAATTCGCTTATTTATCGAGTCTCCACCTTCAAATGAAATATCTATTTTCAATAACTGAGAGATACAATCTACTCTATGTTGCCATAAATGTTGAGAGCCTTCGATCATATCTAGGGCGTTTTTTGGATCTTGCTCGATTATCGAATTGAAACCTTCTAATACCAAACCTTGATCTTGAAACCTCTCAATTATTTCAAAACATTCTAACTCGATACGCCTCCATTCCTGTTGTAGATCTTCAACTGTATCAATCAATCTTTCAGTATTCTCTAAATATCCAGCATATATCTTTCCTTCTTCTGCAACATCTGGCCAAATTTTTACAAAATGTTGGTATTGTATAAGCCATTCATGGTGCTGATTTACACTGTGTTCAATCTCTGGCAGATTAGTCTCCCATTCGAATAGTTCTTCTGGTATTATAGCATCGTCATGTGGAAAAATAATCCCTTTTTCTCTCCATTTAATGATAGTATCATTTACCTCTGCTAATCTTTTGTAAAGGTCATCGCTTATTGCAAGGACTTTGGATTTTAAGTCAATCAGTTTTTGATCATTGTTTTCCCCAAGTAATAATTGTCTTCTCTCTTCATAATCTAGAGCAATGTCGTCATCAAATTGTGATAGTTCATCAATTATCAATAAGCGGATTAATTCGTGCTCTGTGTGTATTTTTTGTTTCAATAATATTTCTTCCAATGCTTCAATCATCGGTAATTTCATTACATAATCGACCTCGTATCCTTGTTCTCTAAGAGTTTCTATCGCGGAAAATATTGTTCTCTTTTGTCTTGCTTCATTATGTTCTAAAAGAGATAATTCAGCATCTATTTTTTCTGCCATCTCAGGCGACTTGAATAGGGGTGATAGGACTGAGACTTGTGAGTGTGATGAAGAATCAAGAGAATCGCAACGAGCCAAGAATAGTAAGCGCTGTTCTCCCTTTCCTACTGAATTCCATTCATTCTTATAATGATCAAAAGTCAATTCCCAAGATCGATTCTGTTTTGCCCATAATTCGTATTCATGCTTTACTAATTCGGCATTTAGAGGATCTTGTAAATTATCTAACCAATCATTTATTTGTTGTTTGAATGTTATATTTTGTTCCAACCATTCAAAGTCCAATCTAGACTTCATCTCAGAAGAAAGGTTGACCAGATATTCAACCCGCAATAATGCCTCGCTCGCTGTCTCTGAATTTTCTGATAAATAGTTTTGAATTCCCGAAATATCCCATCCAGAATCGCCCCAATCATCCAATTGTCTACCATACCAAAAAGCGGATGTTGCGGCTTCATCCTCGCTTGACATATAGTGACCTCAACACGCATGCATGGTGAAAGTCTTTCAATGTGAGCGAAGAACTGCTCTGAATTTGAGGTTTTTTGACTACTTGATAACTATTCGGTGGTTTTTGAAAGGTGTAAAAATCGTGGTCTAAACTATGTGTTTAGCCGATGAGCATAAAGGGTCAAAGAAAACTCGTCGTTTATGGAACCGATAACAGCATTATTTGGAATTACTATTTTAGGTGCTAGCGGGGGTACTGGTTATTGGCTCAAAAAAACCCATGATAAGTTAGTCTCAATAAGTGAAACAAATCTAGTTTTACAACAAGGTCAAAGTGCTCATTTCAGTCATTTGAATAATGAAGTTACTACTATGAATTCCCAGTTATCTACACTAAATGGCATGGTTGAGGCTTTAAGGGCTACAAATCCTGAACTTGATGGGGCATTGCTAGCACATAATACAATAGCGCGTCTTGAGAAACTTGGAGAATTAGGTGATTCTCTAGAAGATGAGGGTGTATTTTCTCATGCCTTGGATGCGCTGGAAGCTTTGGTTTCTTCGGTTTCTATTGAAAGTAAAGTCGGTGATGCTAATCTTTTGAATCAAATAACTTCGAACTTAACTTTACGCCTTATCGAAACTTTTGATGCTCATGGTATGGGTGCTAATAAAATAGGCTTAAAGCCAGTAACAGCACATAAATTGGGCCATGCAAGCCTAGCACTACGTCGCTATGATTGGGCAGAAACTTGTTTTGGTATCGCTTATTCTTCATCTCCAGGGAATATCAATATTCTAGAAGCCTTGGAACATATCGCATTAGAAAAGGGTGATGTTGATTTACGAAGACATTGGCTTGAGGCTAGAATGACTGTTCAACCAGATAGTCCTGAACTACTTCGTGCCCATGCCCACCTATTGGCTAAGATGGGTGATTTAGAAGCGGAAAGAGATGTTAGAAGGTTAGAGGCTTTAGGACTTGATACACCTGCCGATAGATCTTTACTTTCTGGACTCCGTGCAAGAGCTGGTTCTCGCTCTGAAGCATTAGAAGCGATTGAAAGAGCATTAGAAGAAGATCCTAATCAAGCAAAAGACTGGTTGAGTTATGCTAATCTATTACATCAGGAGGGTGAGGCTGGAAAGGCTCTTGAAGCTGCAAATAATTGTCTAGATTTAGATAGACAATGTGGTGATGCATGGGCATTGGCTGCAAAACTCCTTGCACCGAAATCAAATCGATTAAAGGAGGCCTTGAAAGCTGCAGTTCATGCTGTTGCCTTGGATGCCGGCGGAGTAGACATGATCTTACTAAAAGCCGATCTACTTTTGACAGAGGGTTCGCCGTCCGCTGCTGAAGAGTCTCTAGTGAAGGCTTTAGATAAAGACCAAATGAACGGTGAATTACGAGCCAAGATTGCTACAAGGTTCTTACTTGATGGTAGGATTTCTGATGCTCAAACCTTATTGGATGAAACTCCTGTTGGTATTGACCATGCACTACTACACGTAGTTGAAGGTCGCTTACATCTATCCAATGCAGACCGTACTAGGGATGGTACTGGAGAGACTGACTCAACTTTACTTTCGGTTGCTATTTCTGCTTTTGATAATGCACTACGATTAAATCGTGAGTTAGGGGTTGCATGGTTGGGCCTTTCTAGAACTCATAGACTGATGAGGAATCTAGATTCTGCCGAGGAAGCATTATCTCGGGCTGGAAGATTACTCTCTGATGAAGACCCTTCTGTTGCTGCAGAAGCAGCATTACTTGCTCTTGATTTGGGTGATATTAACTCGGCTGCCCAATATATTGATGTGGCCGACATACATGGACAAAGTGCAGTAATATCCTATGTTCGTGGTAATATTGAAGCTCGCAGTGGACATCTAAACCGTGCTTTAGATTATTACGCGAAAACTCTTGCTGAAGAACCTGGACATATCAGAGCGAGATTAAATCGATGTAGTATTTTCATGGCCTTAGACGAAGGGCGTAATGCTTTAGATGATGCTGAAATACTTCTTGATCTTGCTCCAAACTTTACACTTGCTAGATTCAAAAAGGCTGAAGCAGAAATGCTCCTTAGTGAATGGTCTAATGCTCGCTCTGACCTTGAATTGGTAATAGAAAATTCACCACATCACCACCAAGCATTAACTCAATTAGCGGCATGTTTCATGGCATTAAAACGCCCTGAACGTGCTGAAACTCCTCTCAATGATGCTCTGAGAATGTCGCAGAATTATGCTCCAGCATGGCACCAAAGAGGTTTACTGTATCTCGAATGGGGCAGGGATGATTCTGCAATGAGTGATTTTGAAGCAGCAGTTAAGTGTGATGAAGGCCATCTTGATGCTAATCTACACATTGCAGCATTACACCATGAAGCAGAACGTTTTGAGCAGGCAAGTATGGGTTGGAGAAGTGTTCTAGCAATAGATCCTGATCATCTTGTGGCTAAGACTAGACTAGATGAATGTGAAATAAAGTTGATGGTTTGAATAAATCATATTATTCCAATTACTTTCACTAGGATGCGCTTTTTTCTTTGACCATCGAATTCTGCATAGTGGATTTGTTCCCAGTTACCCAAGTGCAATTGTCCATCTCTTACCGGCATGGTTACCTGTTGACCCAATAATTGGCGTTTCAAATGAGCGTCGCCGTTATCTTCTCCAGTCATATGGTGCTGGTACTCTTCACCATCTTTTCCGTCCATGCCATGGAATGGTGCTATTTTTTCTAGCCATTTCATAATGTCTTTATGTAAGCCATATTCAAGGTCATTTACGTAACAAGAAGCTGTGATATGCATCGGGTTTACCAAGACCAATCCGTCCTTGATTCCGCTTTGCGAAACTACCTTTGCAACATCCTCCGTGATGCAAGTTATTTCATATCTCTTTTCTGTTTCAATCCATAATTCTTCTACAAATGTTGCTGCTTGCCCAGTTACTAACGTTCCCATGATGTATCACTAAATTGGCATCAATTGAATATACTCATCAATATTTGTGATGAAAATTGCTTACAAGCACAATTTATCGATTACTGAAGGATAGAGAATGTGTTCTTCAAACTTTACCCTTTGTGAAAGGCTGTCAACTGTATCATCGGGAAATACTGGGACTTTTCTTTGAGCAATGACCTCTCCTGTATCCATGCCTTCATCGACATAGTGTACTGAGCAGCCAGATATATTTACGCCGGCAGATAATACATCTCGATGTGCGTAAGCACCGGGAAATTCGGGTAATAATGATGGGTGGATGTTGATGATTTTTAGATTCCATCGACTAATAAATTCTGCACTCAATAGTCGCATGTAGCCACTTAAAACAATCAATTCAATATCATTTATCTGTAAAGACTGGTCGATAATCCTTTCATGTTCTAAGCGTCTTTCTTTTTTATCGTTAATTTCTGGCAACTGGGATACTAAGACTGGTATTCCAAATGATTCTGCTAACTTTATTCCTTTGGCTTCAGGCTCATTACATACTACTAGTGATGTTTTATGGAGGCAATTAGAATTGTTATTCTGATGGTTCAATAGGGCTTTCATTCCAGTACCTGAGCCAGAAATAAAAATAGCACACCGTAAAGGATCATCACTCGAACTTTTTCGGTGATTGCCAAAAAAGGTCGCCATGAGTCGTGGTAAAAGTCGGATGATTTGAGGGCTTCGCAATCAATGACGGAATAAGCGATGCCCTGTGAATAGCATCGAAATTCCTCTCTCGTTGGCTGCGTCTATTACCTCTTGATCTCTAATTGAGCCACCTGGTTGAACAATGGATGATGCCCCTGAATCGGCTGCTTGTTCCAATCCATCCTTGAATGGGAAGAAAGCATCTGATGCCAGAACACAACCCTTCGCTTTATCGCCTGCTCTTCTTGCTGCAATCCTAACCGCTTCAACACGACTTGTTTGTCCAGGACCAATGCCAACTGTGGCAGTTCCTTGCACCATTACGATGGCATTGGATTTGACCTGCTCACATACTCTTACTGCGAATTTCATGCTGTCTATCTCTTGTTCACTAGGTTGCTTATCGGTTACTACCTGTGCCTTTTCCCAATCGATAATTGGTGGCTCTTCTGTTTGAACCAACCAACCTCCTTCTATTGGCTTTTTCAGTAGTATTCTTTGTAATGAAGATAATCTGTTATTTGGTGATTCAATTGTCAAAACCCTACGGTTCTTCTTTTTCATTATAATTGCTTTTGAATTACCATTGTATGCTGGAGCCATTAAAACTTCGATGAATAATGATTCCATTGCTGTTGCTGTGTCTTCTTGTAAAGGTTCATTAAAGCATATTATTGAGCCGAATGCTGATTCTGGATCACTCGCTAATGCTGCTTGATAAGACTCTAATTGGGTGGCTGCTAATGCTGCCCCACAGGGATTGTTGTGCTTTACAATAACACAGGCATGAGGAGATTCTGGCCATTCATCGGTTGATAGTGACCGGCATAACCTAAGGGTTGCATCTGCATCTGAATAATTATTGTAAGACATATCCTTGCCCCCTTCAACATGGGCCGTAACCAAGGTTGAATGGCTCCCAATTGATTTGGGGTCAACATATAATGCAGCTGCTTGATGGCCATTTTCTCCATATCTCAAACTATGTGATAGGTTTGCTGAAGCAAGTAGCGTATTGGGTATTCTTCGAGTTTGCTCGTCTTTATCGTCAAATGTTTCAGGTCTTCCAATCCAGCGAGCATGTAGTTCATCAGAGATTGCTGAGTCATATGATGCTGTGTGTTGAAATGCCTCCAATGCAAGTTTTTGACGGAATTCTAAATTAACATTTTCAACGCTATCTGATTGTTTAATTGTCGATATCACTTCATCGTAATTATCTGGATTGCAGATTATTAATACGTTTCTATGATTTTTCGCTGAAGCCCGAACCATTGTTGGCCCACCGATATCAATCATCTCAAGTAAATCTGGATCGTCTAATTTCGGCTCTTGGTTTGCCGCTGCACTGAAGGGATAAAGGTTGCAAGCAACTACTTGGATCGGTCGATAACCTAAGTCTTCAAGCCCCTTTCTATCCACTTCGCTTTCCAATCTTGCTAATAGTGGGCCATGAACTGCTGGATGTAATGATTTTACTCTACCATCAAAAATCTCGGGATGTCCTGTTACTTCAGAAACGCCAATAACTTCTAATCCGGCTTTTTTCAAAACACGCGCTGTTCCACCTGTGGAAACCAATTCGAAGCCTTGCTTAGAAAGTTCTGATGCGAATTCGACTATACCGCTTTTATCATATACGCTGAGTAGGGCTCTTGGTCTGTTAGAATCACTCATAACTAGTCCCAATACACGGGTCTAGTTGGATGCACATGAACATAGCGCTTAGTAAAATCAATCACCACGGGCAGATATTACTTGGTCTACCCTTAGTAATCCACATGCGGTTTCGCATGCTGCTTCAATGGCATGAGCAATCGTTTCACTACATTCTAAGACGCCGGATAACTGTCCTGATTCGCCTTGGGCATTTATTCCGGAATTTTTAATTGTGCTGCGTTGTAAAGATCTCAAGGAAAGCAGTGCATCAAGTCTATGTTGGCCTGCATTGGAGGCGAGCGTTGCTGGAATTGCCTCAAGTGCCCTTGCGAAAGCTTCCATTGCAAGACGTTCTCTTCCTGCATTAGATTCAGCTTTTTCCTTGATTGTTAAACTCGCAGCAATATGTAGATTGCCGCCTCCGCATAATACTGAACCGGTCTCTATTGCATTTGCAACTGAGCAAAGTGCATCATACAATCCTCTAATCACCTCTTCTGTGGCAACACCATCTCCACCTCCAACATCGATAGTGGATAAGCCGGATTGAGATCCAACATCTAGGAACATACGGTCTCTAGACTCATGTGAACTTTCATTGGAAATAACCTTCATTGATTTGAATGAGCCTAGTGTATCATCGTTTAAATCATCGATGTGATTGATCATTTTGGCACCGGTAGAATGGGCTAAGTCCTCAGTTCCGCTACGTTCAAGGTTATCTAAAACAAATATTTCCTCATCTGCTAAAATGTGTAGGATTCTAGAATCTATTGACTCTGCACAGAATAATATTTTCGCCCCACTGGCAATGATTTTTTGTGCTTTCGACTCTAGAATTTCTTGCTCTGCTTCGATAAATGATTCCCATTGTTCTGGAGTCGACACTTCAACTTCAGAATCGATAGATGTCTGTTGTATTTCTACTGGACAAGATAGAACTGCTACTTTACCTGGTTTCAAATCTCTAACCAATCTATCAAGATTGAGTTTTCTTTCTACAATCATACCACGGATTAATTTGGTATCTGAAAGACTTCCTTGCCCTGATTTTGACATCCTTATATCTTCGGTATTAACCGTTACAATACCTTCTTCGGATATTGTTGCAACTTGTTGTGCTGCATGTACGACCAGTTTTGCTAAATCATCGTTTTGTGTTTCTGCAGAAGTTCCAGTCATCGACGTTTGAGCAACTGCAATCAAACGCTCAGTATCATTAAGATTAATCTCTTGTTCCAAACTACCTATTACTTCCAATGTGTGTTGTAAAGCCATTTGATATCCATTGACTAAGATAAGTGGATGTAATCCCTTCTCTAATAGCCTACCTGCCTCTCTCATCAATTCGCTAGCAACGATCAAACATCCTGTTACTCCATCGCCATAAGCATTCTCTTGGGATTGTGCAAGTAGAACAAAGGCTTTCGCTGCAGGGTGCTTAACCAGTAATTCTGAAACTATCTTGGCTCCATCGTTTGTGACTGAGGCTTCGCCATTCGTTTTGTAAAGCATCTTATCTAATCCATTCGGACCAAATGTTCCACTGATTAGATTACCAAAAGCAACTGCTGCGCCAACCAGTTTTTGAGTGACTGCTCCGCCACTTGTTACTGATGTTGTCGGCCTTAATATGGTCACAGGAGCGCGTCCTGAACCGTCATTTGGTTGAGCCATTGGCATTGCCAATGTTCACGCGTTCAAGAAACCTTTCGTTTCTTCACTTACCCATTTTGTGTATCTTTCTTGATTCATCGTTGCTCCAATGGTATGCAAGTTTCAGTAAATTCAGGTAATGGCCAAGGCCGTCTCTTTCCATCTTTGCGTGAAGAGATTCATTATCGATGAATATATCTCCCCAAAGATTGGCTGCGGTTCCTTTATGTCCCTTTGGCAAATCGAAGGTCTCCTTAGTTGTCGGGTCAAGTAATGCTTTCCAAATACGTCCAGGATTTACAGCCATGGTAACTTCAATGATTACTTCGCCTTCTTTAATTCCAGTACCTGTTTGCCAAGAATCTGGGCCAAGGTCAGCAAGGAATGGTAGACATAGGTCTTGCACTGATAGACTTGTCATAGGGTCTGCATTGGTAAGTGTGGTGTAAGCTTCACGCATTCTTCCTCGGTCAGCGCCACGTGAACCTGTAACTGAGCGCAACTTATCAATGGATGTTGGCACCAGGAATCTAAGGTCTGTATAGTATACAAGAGGGTTGTCGTCTTTTGCACCAAATATGTGTGAAAACGGTGCAGAACCTGCAGTTTCTCCTAGTTCATCCATTGGATAAATTGTCTTCAATGCATTTGTTGCAATCGATTGTACAATTCTTCGCATTAAACGCTCTGGAGCATTTGAGATGTCGTCAAAAGAGTTCATGTATTCTTCCATGTCTATGATATCGTATCCTCTTACAGATATGATTGAATGAACATGTGGTCCTGAAACCTTTTTCTCTCCATCGTGGAAATCTGCTTGTGAAATCCATCTTGCACCCTTTGCAATATCGCTGGCAGCAACTAGATCTGCATAAGCCTTGAATCTGCGTGTTACACGATTCATGAAGTCAGCTTGGTCAAGTTTGGTGAAAACGGTTGCTTCGTAATTGGATTTCAATGCATGATCGGCGACTTGGCTTGCATTAACACAAGTTAGTAAGTTTCCTTGGTCTGATGGATAGACCAATAATCTTCTTCGCTTGGATGATCCTCCAAGAGTTCCTACTTGAGGATCAGTTAACATATATCCAAGACATGCACAAACTTCGAATAACCGTGAATACTTATCTTCGTCACTTGCTCCTGCTATCCATTCATCAAGCCCTGGCTCGATACAATGGAATTCTAGTGGGACCATTTCTGAACCTGCACCAAACATCTGTCTAACGGTTGAAGAACTCATCATACCCATAAGAGAATACATCGAAGTCTTACCTGTAGTCATAAATACATCAGTTATTCCTTCTTCTCCGAATGAAAGTCTACGGTCTGGGAGATTTACTAGCAAATTGAATGCTGTAGGTGTGTCTCTATTTCCATTGACTGCTGGCCAAATCCAAGTATGTGGACGAGTGACTAAAAATCCATTTGCATCCTTTCCAAACCCGGCTGGTGAATAACGAATCCATCCTAGTCTATTATTGAATGAAACACCGCGGTGCATCAATGAAGGGTAGAAACATTTGTCCAATGGATCAGAATCTGGGACAACGCCTCTGTGGCCTAGTCCCCAAAGAATAGGTTCCCATTCAGCAAATTCTGCATCGTTTTTACCTAGGAAAATATGGTCATCTCCTGGTTGGTCTCCAGTCAAGAATGATCCGCCCATTCTCTCTTCATCGCCTGTTGAGCAAAAGAAGAAAGATTGCGTGGTGAATAGTTGTTTAGGAGTCCACATATTAGCATTAATAATGGTCTTTTGTTTAAGGAAATCTGCGACTGTCAAAATCCTTCTCTCGAACTTGAACCGCTCGGCTTCAATCCAGGTGGAGCCAAGATACAAATTTGTATTCAGGAGTTTGGCTTTAGCAGGTCCAATATAGCGAGTTCTTGGGTCTGCCTTTGAGACATCTGTTGCCGCTAGTTCTTCCCAAGGGCCTCTACGTGGCAAATACTCTAAGAATGCTTCATGTGCAAATTCATCCACTTGTGCGTTTTTGACTGTTTCTTCTACTTCGTCCATCAAACGCACGTATGTTTCATTCGGGGTAATTTTGCCTGTTTTTTTGAAATCTTTATTTGATACTGTTCTATGTTCCCACATTTTATTCACCTCAGAATTTTCGCGCACTACCGTCGTCTGCGCTTTCGGCCTTTACTTTAGAAGAATCTTCACTTGGAGTTTTTTCTTCTTCAATTGAAACGGTTTCTTCTTTACTTGGAGTAACTTCTTGTTTTTTGGATGTTTTTGCCACGGGCTCTGGATCTGCTTTTGTTGCGGCCATCATCTCTTCAACAGCAGCATGTGCCACTACTTCGGCTGTTTCTTTAGCCTGTTGTAGAGTATCTTCGGATGATTCTCTAATGGCTGTATCAGCTGCAATTGATGCTGCAACCTCTGCCTTAGTAATCATTTCTTTGGCTTCAACCTCTGCAGCTTTACTAGTTGCTTGTTTTATGATGATTGCTGCTGTTGCAGCCATCGATGCGTCTACATATGGTGCTGCTCGATAGAAATACTGAATCAAAAACCCTAGTGTGCCGCAAATAGCGCCCAATGCAATAATCAATCCATTGTTTATATTTTGAGTTTTATCAGGGTTGTTGAAAAGTTCATCTGCAGGAATTCCTGTTTCGGGAGGCCACCATGTCAATCCCCTTACATTGGTAATTACTTCGATGGTTGCCCATACTGCAAAAATTATCATCAATATTGAAGCAAAGTTTACCAGTGTCCTATTTTCAAGTAAAAAGGACACTAAAGAGTTGCCCTCTTTTCCCTGCCCTTCGCCCTGTGAATCTTCAGCGCTCATTCTTTCGGCTGATTGTTATTATTATTAAAGTGGGCTCCTTGAATTTGTGGAAACTGGAGGATTTGGGTTATTTTTAAAATTAACGCCGACCCTTGTTTCCGCGCCTACCTTTAGATTTGTAATCGTCATCTTGGTCTTCCCAAGACTTGCCTGCGCGATTTCTTTTACCTTTGCCTCCACCAGAATGGTGGCTCCTTGGGCGTTCCATTCCCTTAGGCATTTCATCTAATGATTTTACAGATAATGCCATGCCCCCCAATTCATCCTGCAATTGGCGAATGTTTTCGCCGCCTTTACCAACCAATGTTGAAATCATATTGCTTGGAACATAGATATTAGCGCTGGAGTCACTCGAAATATGGATTTGTGATTCGACTCCAATCCAATCTCTAATATTTTTTATCAGTGCTTCCCTTGCTAAAGCCCTTACTGGTGATACCTTCTTTGTAGTACCATCTACCGGAACTACAGCTATTTCAGAACCAAAAGCAAACATCTCATGAGTTAATTTTCCACTCGGAAATTCTACTACTTCGATTACGGGCCTGGCAAGTTCTTCTTGCATTCCAGTAGGTGCTTTAACTGTCATTCGTAATTCAAGAACCTGTTGTATTGCTCCATCTTCAACGTGTAATATGGTATCTAATACCTGGCTGACCAATCCGAGTTCTACTTTCCCAACCAATCTCTGAATCGCCTCCAAAGCCGAGTTGGCATGAGTCACACCGAGTAATCCAACGCCTGCAAGTCTGACATCAGCAAAAATCTCGAAATCCCTTGTTCTTCTTACTTCATCGAAAATAACAAAGTCGGGTCGGACTAAAAATATAATTTCGGCTGTCTTTTCTAAATCGCCCTCCAATGGGGCATATTGAGTGATTCTATCGGCTAATTGTAAGTCCCTAGGTGCTTCCATAGTTTTGACCATAGTCCCAAGATCATTGTCAAGATATTCCGCTATCGCTTGTGCCAGAGTTGTTTTTCCTGAACCAGGACGACCGCAGATGAATACTCCTCGGTGATGATTGGATAGTCTTTCTATTAACCTAGGATCTAAATCATAGTCACTAATGTTTAATTTGGCAACCGGCCTTACAATCGTAATCTCTCTTGCATCTGAAAACGGTGGCCAAGCACAAGCTACACGTAAGTCACCCAATTGAACAACTTGACATCCTTTTCGGTCAATTTCTAAAAAGCAATCGCTACGCTGGAAGTTTTCCTTCGCCAAGGAAACTAATTCTTCTTGTAAAGATTCGATTCTGAGGGTATCCCAATTACCATCATCGAATTCTTCTAATTCCACTAATTCTAATTCTCCAATGGTTCCTCTTTTAACTCGCGGTGGGCAATCTGCCTTGAGAAAAACCGTGTGGACATTGTCCATTAGCAAATCCTCAACTAAGGTTGGTAAGTCGGGATGGTCTCCGTGTTTAGCCATGACAATCAACCATGGTTGAACAGTACGGCATTTGACACTTCGCCTATCAATCTATCAATTATCGTGTTTTGATTATGATGTACTTGGCTGCAAGGAGTCAATTGTCCACCAAAATATCCCAACTATTGTAAGCGATAATACATAGGTGCCGACAAATGGTGACCCCCATAATGAAATACAATATTGAGATAGTGCAATAATTGAAACTATGAAGGCAAATGCATTTACTAAGGCTTTATTATTTATCCCAAGGTATTCAAAAGAGGTGTCTTTGGTTGAAATCACCCAGATAAATCCTATTAATGTACAAAGAACTATTGCAGTTAGAGCTGTTTGGTATGCTTCCTTAGTTGAAATTCCAACCAACAGCGTGACTACAAAAGAAACTGAAAGTAATCGATTTGTCGCTTTGTTAGATAGCCCCATGAGGTATTCGAATAGGATTCGATTCTTGAATGCTCGCAATTATTCAGTTGGTTTTATCGTGTATATTATCATATTCAAATTGTGCATAATCGGTTATTTTCTCGATTAGCCTCACTCCTCTCAAAATAGCTCCATGTGATGGAAAGGAACGTTTTTGATCGATAGTAGTTCCTTTCAACATTGCGATCATGTGAAGCCATTCTAACTCTAGAGGTAATTGCTGTGTTTTGGTTTTTATCGGATATAATTCACCTTTCGATTCACATAGAATATCTTTATGATTATTCATATCGACATGCAATATCCCTTTTTCACCAAAAAATTGTATTGTACTTTGCTCTTCTTCACCACCCCATGCGGTAATTATGTTCACCTCTCTATGACCGGCGAATTCGATAATTATTTCTGCTGAAATAGCTTTTCCCACTGAAGAATGTTGTACTTTTGAAAGGTGTACTCTTTCAGGCTCTAATTCTCCAAAGCAGTAGCATGCAGTATCTAGGCCATGAATCCCTAATGCTTGAAATACATCGGTGTACTTTGAAGGGGCTCTTGTTGTTATTCTAGTGAATTCCATTCTTTCCAATACCCCTATAAGACCGCTAGATATTTTCTCAAGTGCAAGATTAATTGCTGAATGAAACCTTAGCAGATAACCTACTGAAAGAATTCTTCCATTGGTTTGACTTGCTGCAAGAAGTGATGTTGCTCCGATGAAGGAGGTTGCTAATGGCTTTTCAACCAATAAATTAATTCCTTGGTTTAGTAACTTCATAGAAATGTCTTCATGGCTATCTGGTGGAGTGACTACTGCGATGATATCAAGTTGCTCTGCCTCTATCATATCCTGCCAATTGGTGAAAAATGCATCTACTTCAGAAGGCATTATGAGTGATTTATTCTCTTCGGTATCGCAAGCAAAAATCTTACTAATTACGCCCTCGTTTTTTAGAGTTGCTAGCGTCGATAGGTGAGTTAGACCCCATCTGCCACATCCGATAACCCCTATATTGACTGACATGTGAACAAATTGACTGATGGTGGTGGGGTTTGAGAGGGTTCCGCTTATTCATCGTGTTTCTCAAGCCACAGTCCGCCTGCTAATGCTTCCCATTCATCAGATTGTGGCTGGCAAGAATTATGATAATTGGTGAATTCCCCAAATACCCATTCTCCCTCGCACAAGAAGAAATCGACTCTTGAATAATCGATGTCTTCGGCTAGTCTATTGGAAATAGAAATCAATTCATCTATCTTTTCTTTACCTAGCATCGATAATATCTCATCGGGAGTTCCTGCTTGACTCCATGGCGAGTTGCTTTGATGTATTTTTAGACCATTCAAATCATAAATTGCTTGAGAATGACTTGACATTCGGCCGAGATCGTATTGAATAAATCCTACCTTTCCATTGAATACATGGGTCTTCCAATCTGGAGGAATTCCTCCCCCATCAAGTAGTAATTCTTCAACCATTATTCCTCTTGGAGATATGTTGCTTGAGCCCCATTCAAGTTGTACAGGGAAGTCTTGTTTTAAGCATCGCCTTAGGGCTCTTTCAATCCTCCATCTAGGCCAAGGTATTCCGCTTTGATCCTTGCCATTTCTAATTATCTTGTAACGATTATCTAGTTTTGAAAAAAGTTTGAATTTTCGTTCAACATTGGTTAATGGAACCTCTCCATTATCCATGATAAATAATGCATCTCCCGACCAATGGTTGGTTTTTATTACACATCTTGAAGGAAGTTTGTCCCAAGGTAATTTGTGGGTCTCAGATGACCAATGATATAATTCAGGAAGTTTACATACTGATTTGGACTCTACAATTCCTCTTGCTCTGTATTTATCCTCCATTTCAGCAAGAAAGGGGTTTTTATCATGAATACAACGTTTGAGTAGAAGTTGGCTATAATGGCCTTCTTTCCCTTCTACGAGTCGATGAAAGGGCATCACACCCCCGGGAAGCATTCCGCCCATAGTCTAGCCAATTTGTTCATATTCAAGAATAATCCGTTTTATCGAATCGGGTATTTTAGTTGAAATCAACGATAAAAAGAATGAAGCCATTCATCATTTTCATCTTTGTATCGCATAGTAAAGTTCTCTGGCACATCATCTATATCCCATTGCCAGAAGCCTTGTTCTGTAAAACCCATTTCTCGGTAGACTTCGGGTGTACAGTGAACTCCGTTTTCTCCGAAATAAAATGCTCTTGGGACAAATGTCGTAAGGCGGTGAAGCCCTGCAACATGTAAAGCAATGGAAGTGATTGCGTCTTGGCTGGTCGGGGAAGTTCGCCATTTCAACTTTGGAAAGGGGTGGCTAACCGCTTCAGTAGGTGGATTAATTGTAGTTCCTGTATGTTGTTTAGGAGATTTGTTAATTAGTTTAGAAATAAACCATCTAATCCTATAATGTGGCCGGCGGGAATACTTCTTTTTCAGTAAATATCTGCCTTCATAATCATAAAGAATTGATTTAATTTGATCCCAAACCCGTTTTGATAAGCAATATGATACGAAATGCCGGTTGGTTAGAACTACATCTTCTAATTTAGATTGGAATTGATGTTTATCTCCAGATTCAACATTCCAAACCTGTACTGTACCAGTATCTTCGAATTGTTCAGACCAATCTGATAAGCGTAGAAGTGTGCTGAAATAAGACTCTGATACCTCTATATCATCTTCAACCAAAATAATACGATCGTAATTTTGCTCGTCAAGAAGTTCTCTTCTGGCCCCAATTAATTGTCTACCTACACCAAAGTTTTCTGAACGAGAAATAATTCCTGAATATGGTATTCCACTAGATTTTATCAATTCTTCAAGGGAGTTTTGCATCGAACCATTGCCACCATCTAGATAGTGATATAGATCTACTGTTTGATTGATAATTTCAGGACATTGCCCTAGGGATTTCAACATTCTTGAAAAATACTCTGGACGGCCGAATCCAAATGTTGCTACTGCCGTCCTCATCAATACTACTGAAATGGTCTTTCCTCAAGAAGATGGTGCTAAAGACTGGTTAAAGAAGTAACTTAGTTGTCTATTTGGCTGGTTTCAGCTTTGACTTGTTGAAGCCGTTTTTCCATCGCTTTCAGATGTTGAGTCAGAAACCGCTACATCGTCTTGGTAATAGTAATCATATGGTGAGTGATAATCTAATTGAACGCTGGCTGATTGTTGCATAGAAGTTAGATTGGTTGCAGTTATGCCACCAGACGATATTGCGTAGATATAATCACCCATGAATATTGAACGACGGATATTAAAATCATTCCACCAGTGATTATTTTCTCCACTATCAAAGAATGATGAGTGATTTACTTCGCCGTGAACTGTCATATTTGTTCCATCCTGTGGTATGTTGACTAGCATTAATTTCGAAACATAGTCATAATCCCCATGATAAGCTCCTGATGAATCATACCATGAAAGGTAACGGTAGGTAGAAAGGGGAATTGCAAGCATGTCTTCTGGAGCCCAATACTGGAATGCTTTGTGTTCATAGGAAGCTTCTGAGTAAGACCAAACCCATTGATCGCTATCATCGTTTATTGGAGATAGAGAAAGAACGTTTGAGAGAGCGGGCGTAGTTGGGTCTGAAATGTTAAACATCGAAAGTTGGGTTGAAGACCAATCTAGCCCAAGACCGTCTTCTCCAGCAGGACCCATTCCGATGGTTAGTAACGCATCTTTGGAAAGTGGGTGGATGTATGTAGAGACTCCTGGGACTTCTAATTCTCCTAAAATTATCGGATTACTTTGATTGGAAAGGTCGATTACCCAGAGAGGGTCTATTTGTCTGAAAGTGACTAAATAGGCTCTATCGCCATCAAATCTAGCACTCCAGATTCGTTCTTCAGGGGCGATATCTCCTACTTTTCCGATCTGCTCTAGAGTTTGTTCACCGGTTGTTGAATTGGTTTGAATTGTCATAGTAACAACGCTAGATGTCATTGGTTCAGGATTCTCCATCCACCACCTTGCCCACTGCCCTTCGGTTATTGCAACTCGAATTACTCCTTCGTATTCTGACAAAGAGAACTGATTGAGAATTGTACCATTTATTCTTCCTGAACCAGTATACACTGTTTCTTCTGGGTTTGAAATGTCAAATGTATGGATGTTTGTGGCTTCTTGGCTATCTTGTCCTTCACCCCAATACCACCACCAGTCCCAGGCATTTTCAGTAAGAATTAGTTGGTCTTGAGATGCATACACCATCGGATAGTTACCTACAATGTGGTCAGCATCAAAGTCGAACCTATCTACTCCCAAATCAAAGGTGAAGATACTGTTAAATCCTCGGTTTAATCCGTCTTTGGGTGCAACAAAATCATTACAATCGCCATCTGATAAACCATGAATTACTACTGCTCCATTGATTCTTTCATAGACTCTTGGTATTATGTCGCCAATTGTAATCTTGTCCAATGCTTCACGGTTTTCTAACATTGTCAAATATGCCACCTTTTCTCTGATTACTAATCTGCTAGGGTCATCCCAATCTAAATCCCAATAGCCTTCGGGTAAGTCTAGCCAACTCTGCATTTGAGGAATATTCAACCATGCATGAGATACAGTTCTAATTGTTCCATTAACCTCTCTTGCAGTGATATAACTGCCTTCGAGGAATAACTCTCTTTCAAGGTCGGGGTTTGAGCGGTTGCTGATATCGAAAACTGAAAATTTAGTTAGTGAAGTGGTCCGCCAAGAATTGTATCCTTCGTCCCAATCCATCGCTTGATAGAGTGAATTAGTACTAGGTATATTCCATGAAGAAACTGTCGATATTACTACTATTCGGTCTCCATCAAGCATCATTGCTTGAGAAGTTCCCTCGATTTGTGTACTGGATAGAGCCTCTAATTCTCCAAATTCAGGAACTCCAAGAATAACCAATGTTTTGCCATTCAAGAAATAAATATAATATCCATCTGTCTTAACAAAATCTGCTTCATCGACACCTTGCTCTTGGTTATTTGTTCCCGAAAAGTCAGTTCCTTGTTCTCTTTTTGGTTGAATGTTGTTTGATCCCCCGGCAGTGGAGGTAGAAGATTCTGCAACATCCCCATCCATCATCATGACGTCGTCATCCATCCAGCCACCGAAGTAATATTGTTCCTCAACGGCTTGTAATAACTGAGTCCTGTAATCCTCATAAATTGATACTTTTAGTTGGTCTTCTAGTTCATCACAGTCGGTAAAACCTTGTAAGTTTGGGCTTGTAATGCTGCGTTTAGTGATTGATGACCAGTTATCTGGAAGTTCTACTTGAGGCTCTTCCACCATAGTATCATTTGAGGCAATACAACCTGACGTTATGAATAGAACAACGATAAAAATTGCGAGTATCTTTTGGTCTTTCATGACACTACCATAATCGAAGTTGTTATCAAAGGATTGGTAAGGTGATTTTACTAAGATAGATTTGTCAAGTTTGTGTTTAAAACTTCTAATCCTGGGTTTGTCAGTATCCAAGGAGAACGCTTCTTACTACCTGATTTCTCAATAAGTTGATTATTGCTTAGTTTAGATGTGTGGTGAGAAAGAAGTTGTCGGGAAATATCTAATTTTTTTCTTATTTCCTTATTTTCTAAACCCAGCGAACCTGCTTCGGAAAGAACTTGAAGTATTGCTAACCTTGTGCCAACAATAGGATTTGAAATGGAATTTATTTCTTCAAGTGAGAGGTTACTGGCGGCATATCTTCTCAATTTCCCGTCCCTCCAAGAAATTATTACCCCCTCGGATTCTAAAGTTTGTAGATGGTATGCTGTGACGCCATTTGCTAATTTAAGAGCGTCCCTAAGTGCTGAAAAATGAATACCTGCATTTGCTTCAACATATCCTAGTAATCTACCCTTGGTTCGTTCGTCTTTAGACTCTCTTTTTGCCAATAATGGTGTTAGTAATGCCATTAGAACTGTTATCTTGAAAAATTCAAAAAATATAGAACCAACCAAAATAAATGATAAAAATCCAGAACCAACACCGATTAATTTCCCTTTCAAACCATTAGAGTCTTGTTCGGAAGGTTTCTGTTCAGCTTCCTCCTTAGCAGACTCTGGAATCATATCGCTTTCCGATGTACCCGTATCTGAGTCATCAGCAGAATCTTCAGCGAGTGGTTGAACAAGATCTCCGTCATCTGGGTTTAATTCACCGGCCTCTGATTCATCAAAGTCTTCTAAAGAGATTCCATAGCATAGGGAAATTATTGCCATTATGGTGAAAATCCGCACCATCCATATTCCGCGCATGATAATTTGATTTTGAAATTACATATCAATCGCTTGGTAAGATGATTTGACACTCAAATATTTAGTGACTGTTGATTCATCGTTGAATTAATTCACATAAACTGAGTAAATCGATAACCAATTTCTTCAATGATGGGTTTGTGGAGTGGTTTGGTTGATATGTCAAAAAAGGGTAAAAAAAGTTCCCCAGTTCGCAAATGGGCAATGCGTCAATATTGGCGTATGCAACAATCTCAAGCCGTAGTAGGTTTGTTGCTTTGGGGCACCACCATCACTCTTTTGTTATGGCCTTACATCAATTGGCGGTTTACTGATAGTTGTGATAGTGGATTATGTTTTAATGATAGTATATTTGGTATTCCATCTACCTACTTTGGACTTTCCTCTATCTTCTTGGCCGTAATGCTTGGTGTACTAACTATTGGATATCTTTACGACAAAGTTTTCTCACTTTGGACTGAATGGCGAAGCGTCGATATGGAAAGAAACCCGTACACAACTTATGCCTTAACTCCAAACTGGATGATGGTTACTGCTTTGCAAGCTGAACTATTGAAGCGTTCATCTCCTGATGATGAAAAAATGCAAGAACAAACTGATTGGATCTTGAAATGGTGTAAAGAATATGCACAAGGAGAATTATTTGCCAGGGCTGTTCAAAAGTGGGACGATGATATGGGCAAAACCCCTACATTCTGGTTTACCGACGATGATGCTATGCAAAAAGCAAGAGAAATTGTCTTTGATGATGAGGCATGAGAATGGCTCATTCCATGGAAATTGAAAGACGGTTCTTGATAGATGGGCGGTCTTCAAAACCATGGAGAAACGGTCTAAAGTCATCGGCCATTAAGCAATATTATCTTGACCATGGATCGTTTTTAATCAATGATTTAAAACTTAACTATCGAGGAATTTATTTGCTAGAATTATCGCAACAAGAAGTAGAAATTCTAGATTCAAGTAATCATTGGACATCTCGGATAAGGTTTGTTGATGAGAGAGCAATACTTACCATGAAGGAGCATAGAAGTAGGGCATCGGCGATGGAACTAGAATGGGATATCATTACTAAATTGGCGGTAGAAGTTATCGGTTTGGAAGTTTTATCCCATGTTGAAAAAACCAGATACTATTGGAAAGGTTCTGATGGTTTGATGTGGGAAGTTGATGAATTTGAAGGTGGCCTTGCAGGCTTAATTCTAGCAGAAGTAGAATTATTGGACGAAAGTCAAGAAGTCATAATGCCTGAATGGTTGGGAATGGAATTGACGGGATTGAAGAATTGGTCGAATGCGTCATTAGCGTTAACTTTAGCCGATCGTGATTGATGTTATCATTCAAAATTCAAAATTGTGGAAATTATATGTTCTACTTCTATGTCTAATAATTCATGCATCACTGGAATTGCTACTAGATTACCGGCTACGTCATCAGTAGTTATTAGTGGGATTTGGAATTGTGAATGGTTAGAGAATACTGATTGGTGATGGCAGGGCACTGAATAATATATCCTAGAATCTATTCCATTATTATCAAGGTGCTCTACTAATTGATTCGGTTTAGTGGTATAAATACAGTACTGATGCCATGCGTGCTGAGCGCCGGGCCTCGTATTTGGTGTAGAAAGTGAAGAATGTTTAGAGAATGCCTGGTTGTATTTTTCGGCTATGCTTCTTCGGCGTATTACCCACTGGTCAAGATGAGAAAGTTGTACTAATCCGATGGCTGCTGAAACTTCCGACATTCGTAGATTGCTTCCTAGTTGCATACTTTCTAAATTTGGCGCTCTGCCGTGATTTGTTATTGCCTTTATTTTATCAGCCAAATCAGCATTGGTCGTTGTTAGCATTCCGCCTTCACCGCCAACGGCCATGTTTTTTGAAGGGAAGAAGGAAAAGCAGCCTATGTCGCCCATAGTTCCCGCTGTCAAGTACCTCTCCTCACTTATTTCTTGAATCGCTCCGTGTGCTTGTGCTGCATCTTCTATCAAAAAGATATTTTTTGATTTACATAACTCGATGAGTTTTGGATTATATGGTTGTCCAAATAAATGAACCCCGATAACTGCTTTTGTTTTGGAGGTGATCGCCGATTCTACTGCATCGATATCTAGGCACCAATATTCAGGCTCTATATCAACAAATATTGGGGTTGCACCTACCAAGGGAATCGCTGTTGCACTTGCGATAAAGGTGAATGATGGCACGATTACTTCATCTCCTTCACCAACCCCTAGTAACCTAAGTGCGGCCCAAAGCGAGGAAGACCCGTTTTGGCAGGGGGCTGCAGATAATGCACCACAATGCTTAGCAAACTGCAAACCAAATTGCTCAACTTTGTCACCCTTAACCCATTTTTTAGAGTCCAGTGTATCTATTGCTGCCTTACGCATCTCTTCGTTCCATGATGGTCGGGCAGTGGGGATGCGCTGCATGATTCGGCGAACCTGTTCGACCCCTTGAGTCTACTTCTTCTATCTTCATTCATCGCATCTTTGAAGACCCCTAACGAGGCTCGCCTACATATGGTATCTGAAGATAGGGCACTCAATCCAGAAGAATCTGGTGTGAGTGAAATAGACTCTGGGCCAAATTTAGCGGATTTGGTTGGAGATATCCTTTCCGCAGAAGGTGGAGGTTTTACAGAACCGGAAAAAAAACCAATTCCATCAAAACAAAAATTCAAGCCAAAGGGTTTGTATCTTGGTAAAAGAAGAGATACTGGCGAACCGATTGATATTGCACCACAGATATTGGCAAGACATGCTGCAATGCTTGGATCTACTGGCTCTGGTAAAACGGTAATGGCCAAAGCACTGATTGAAGAGGCGGCTCTTGCCAAAATACCTTCCTTGATTATTGATCCCCAGGGAGACCTAGCAAGACTCGCCCTTGGAATTGCGCCTGATGATTTGGAAAAACATGGCGGCGATTATAGTCGGGCAAAGAAACTAATGGATATGTGTGAAGTCCGAATTTGGACTCCTTTGCGTAGTAAAGGGTTACCTCTGTGCATCGATCCTTTCAGAGCCCCGCCTGCAGATTTAGATGCTGAAGAAGCGATCACTGCATGGGACATGGTAGCTGCTGGGTTTGCCAGCCTTGCCGGATATGATGTTGAAAAGGCTCAAGGTAAAGTCGTCAAACCATTTCTCTATGAAATTCTGGTTGAGGGGACTAAACATGGACTTGATGTTGGAGACTTTCAAGCACTGGCAAAGGTCGTTAGGGAGCCGCATCATGAATTTATCCGACATATGTATCCGGAATGTTTCTTGGATGTTGAAGATGGTGAAGATAAGGTAGACGTACCCACGTGGGAAGAAGTAATGCTTGAACATCGTTTAACCGATTTTGAAGAACGTTTACCTAAGGCGACCCGTAATGATTTAGCTCGTAGACTATCGGCCTTTTCTTCCGGTGTTAATCAATTATTATTCTCAAATGGAGTTCCCATTGATATTGATTCTTTCGTTGAACCCGCCATTCCTGGTAAGGTTCCTTTGAATATCATATATCTAAATACTATTCAGGATGAGGCTCAAAAGCAATATTTTGTACAAGAGTTGTCACGTGAACTATATGACTGGATGCTGACTCAACAACCGGCTGACGGGGAATTAAAATTATTATTCTTCATGGATGAAGTCGCACCTTATCTGCCTCCATATCCTCGAAACCCTCCAGCTAAAGATCTGATTAAACTTATTTTTAAACAAGCAAGAAAGTATGGTGTTGCTTGTGTCCTGGCAACACAGAATGTCAGCGATGTTGATTACAAGATTTTGGCTCAAGCAAATACTACTTTTATTGGAAGATTTACTCAGCCGCAAGATATTGACAAGGTTAGGCACTTGCTGAAGGAAAGTGGTGGAGATCTCGATTTGATCGCTCAATTACCCACTTTAGATGCTGGTGAGTTCCAAATGGTTGCTCCCGATGTTGATCCTGCCCCTGTTCCAATCCAATGCCGTTGGTTGTACACCGACCACGGTGCACCGTTGAATGAAGACCAGGTTGAAGAGATTACTACACCTGAAATACGTGCTTGGGCAAAAACCCGTTCTGCTGGAAAAAGTAAGGGGCGCGGTGCTGGTGCAGCGCATGCTGCAAGCCGGGGTTCGTCGTGGAATAAGAGTGATGTAAAAGAGGAAATAGGACTTGTAGAGGCTGCTAGAATAAAATCGATAGGTGGTATGACTGCTGCTGCACATGGTGTAGTTGATGATTCTGCATTTGAAGTTAGATTAATGGGTGGATTGGCTGTTCTAAAAGACGGAAGAGATCCACTTTACACAATGCAAGCGACCGCAAATACTGCTTCTGTAGTAGTACTTGCATGGACAATGGTGGCACTTATGCTAGCATGGAGGGATGATGCCCTTAATTGGTGGTGGGTTCTTACAGGCGCTGGGCTTTCAGCGGTTACTGGACTTGTAATTACGCTGGAAGGTTTACTTTCCCATGATACAGAATTACTGCGTAAACTGACAAAATTTGCTAGGGTATTTCAGTTATTCTTGGTTGCTTGGCTATGGGGCCTACTGTATTGGGCAACTTGGGGAGATCTCAATTTACATGGAATAGAGCCTCTTTTAGAAATCGTTGTTGTGTGGGTTAGTGTATTTACAATTATTGAGGTATTCAACCGATTTAGATTGGGTAAAATTAGATGGAATGGTGGTAGTGCATTGGATAAAATTGTTGGTTTCTCAACTGTATTAACTGGTGCTCAAATAACTGAAATGCGCTCAAATTCATCTCAAATTATGGCTGGATTGCGTTTGACATTACATGGCATAACGCTGCTTTGGCTATGTATACTATTGATTTCTTCCAATGGAGCCCTGCCTGGTGATTCATCACTTGCTTCAAGTTGGGGAAGGCCTACTCTTTGGTTGGCTTCTATGTATGGCTTGATATTCACTAGTGAAGTTTGGTTAAGAATGCGAGGGCGGATGCCCACAGACTACTAAATTGACAATAGTTTGCGGCGACAGGCGATTAATTGATAAAGTGAAAGTTTAACCAAGCAATATGCAACCTCAAAGTGCACAAATAATGGGCCAAGTAGCCCCAGCCGAAAACATGGGCCAACAAGTGATTATAGTACACAATAAAAGTGGTGGACCGAAAGTCTTCGGTATCGTCGCAATTCTCCTAGGTGGATTAGGTGTAATCTTCGGACTAATGAGTTTTGGAGATGATACTGAATATTTATCTGGGACCGGAAAAATTGTTTTCACCATTACTGGTTTGATGAGTGTAGCAGGTTCTGGTTTATTCGTATACGCTGGTCTTCTTTTGATGAAGTACCAAAGAAAGGGTGTGTGGATAGGATTTGGTTCTGTTGGAATAGCAGTAACTTCAAGTCTAATAAACTCGCTTTACATTGCTAAGGAATTCCAAGATGCTTTTGGAGATGATGCTGGTGGTTTTGTTGCCTCATTAGGGCTAATCTTCACTGGTGTACAAGCCATATGTTGTAGCATGATCATCGCTCTTCCTCTATTGATGAACGGCGCTGACCTTGAGTGAACAGTAATCCGTAAATCGGACTTGGCATTCCCTTGAGGATGTGTTGATATATCCGCTTAATTAGCGGAGCATATTGCAGGGGTTGCCAAGCCTGGTCAACGGCGCTGGGATGAGGTCCCAGTCCTTATCGGTTCGCAGGTTCGAATCCTGCCCTCTGCACCACAATCAAGGCAAAATGATGTTTTTAGCTTGATATGGTTGCTTAGTAGGCTGCTTTTGTACTCGATATGATTACTGCACCAATCTTGTATGGATCTCCATTAGAGGCTGGTCTACGATCTTCAAGTCTGCCTTTCCATCCATCATCGATTGTCGCAATTGGTATTCTTATGGATGCCCCTCTATCTGAAATTCCAAAGGAAAACTCATCGATCGCTTGGGTTTCGTGCAATCCAGTCAAGCGTTGTTCATTGTGTGCGCCATAGACGGACATGTGTTTGTGAATATTCTTGCCGAATTCTTCGCAAATCTTTGTGAATAGTTCCTCTCCACCCTCATCACGCATTCGTCCATCGGAAAAGTTGGCATGCATTCCTGAACCATTCCAATCTCCTTTGACCGGTTTAGGATGGTATTCAATATAGCAACTATAACTTTCTGTTAAACGGTCAAGCAGGTAGCGTGCAACCCATAATTCATCTCCGGCCCTCTTTGCACCCTTTGCAAATACTTGAAATTCCCACTGTCCACAGGCAACTTCTTGATTTATTCCTTCAAAGTTTATTCCAGCATCAAGACATAGGTCTGCATGCTCTTCAACCAGGGAACGTCCGTGGGTATTCTTTCCACCTACTGAACAATAGTACATTCCTTGTGGACCTGGATATCCCCCCATGGGGAATCCAAGCGGAAGTTGGGTTTCTGAATCCATGATGAAGTATTCTTGCTCAAATCCGAACCAAAAGTCATTATCGTCATCTTCAATTGTTGCTCGCCCGTTGCTTGCATGGGGCGTTCCATCAGGATTCATTACTTCACACATAACAAGGAAGGCGTTGAAACGCTGCGGGTCTGGGAAAATCGCAATCGGTTTGAGAAGGCAATCAGAATTACCACCTTCTGCTTGACGGGTTGAAGATCCATCAAAGCACCACATTGGACATTCTTCTAGTGTTCCTGAAAAGTCTGGACGAACTAATGTTTTACTACGCATGTTCTGTGTTGGCTCATGTCCGTCTAACCAGATATACTCGAGTTTTGCTTTGTCCATTATCATAGGAATCATGTGGTTGCCTAGTGAGACAGTTTATCAAACATACGCTCATTTTTTCTCCAAAATACTATATCAATTGATTACTAATTCTTTTTATTTTTGTTCGTTTGACAGGATAATCGGGCACTTGTTATTATTCTTAATATTCGAATGCGTAAATGATTTTGTAGTTTTGAGCAAATGAATAGGGTTTTGCGGTTCTTTGGAAATAATGTTAATTTATCATGCGGGAAGGTCAACATCTATGGATGGCCTATGTTGTGAGAGATATATGGAAGAAGAAGGAATGACTATCGAAAACACACCTAAACTACTATCATTTATGCAGATGTGGATGATGAGTGGTGGTATGGTTCTTTCAACCATGGAAAGTGTTGCTGTTGATGGGCGCAGTATCGAGCTTCCCGCTATACCGGGCAGGGATTTCAAGGGCGAATTAGAAAAATTAAGTGGGCTTTTGAATCAGATTGTTTCGAGGATTGAATGATGGAAGTTCCAACCGGTAAACATATCCGTAGATGGCGTAAATCTCTAAGTTTGACGCAATTTCAACTATCTGAATTATGTGGAGTTGCCCAATCTATTATTGCTAAAGTTGAGACTGAAGTGGTTGATCCAAGATCTTCTACGTTAAGGAAGATTGTCGGGGCATTATCGCGGTTTGAAAGCCCTGAAAAGTTACATACTGTAGGTGATATTATGGTCACTAATGTCAAAGCACTACACCTTCAAGACACGGTTCAAACGGCAATTGACCGGATGGTTAAGGGTGATATCAGCCAGCTGCCTGTAATTTCGGGAAATGGTAACATAATAGGTCTTGTTTCTGAAGGTAGTTTATTACAAAAAGGGGCTCATAGAACTGGTTTAGTAGAACAGGTGATGGATAGAAATCCAGCTGTTGTCGATATTGGACTATCTGTGGCTGAGGCGCGAAGAAGATTGGTAGAGGTTGATGCTTTGCTTGTTACAGAACAAGATCTTCTGGTTGGGCTGGTTAGTAAAATGGATTTAGTCAATGCTTTGAGATTGAAGAGTATTGGATGATTATTGGTTGTTAGCGGCGCTTTCTCCTTGTGGAGTTATGAAAACGTTACTTCCATCGCGTTCAATTATTGGTGCTTCGAATGTCGAAAGTGATGGCAATACGTGAACAACACACGCAGTACCACAGGCTGGGGCAAGGTAGTCTTCCCCTGTATCGGTAATTATGAATCTTAAGCCGTGCCCAGCTGGAAGAATCGCATCGATACTTTGGAATTCCATTAGTAATGTAATCGATTGGCTTGGGATGACAGTTTGTGGTTCTGAACCGCCTGCATGGTAACGTACATCCATGGTTGCATGCCCCAATCTAAGGCCTGTTTGAGCATCTTGTAATTCAACAAATACTTGGCCCCCATCAAAGGTTGGAACTGCTGAAATATGTAAAGTTGGAAGCCCTGATATGTGTAGGTCTTGTTCATTGATTGCTGGGCATTCAACTGTAACAGATTGCCCCCCTCCGACTACTGGCGCACCACCTCCAATAAATGCCCCACTATACTGGCAGTCTGATAGTCCAAAAGAAAATGCCGTGGCATCAATTGGTGGCCAAACTGGCTCTATTCTCCATTGTCCATCATTGCGCTGAATCTGGGCGTGTAAGTCTGGTTTTTCACCGATGTCCTTGAGATAATATTCGAACCATTCAAACAAGTCTTGGCCCCAATCCCAACGCGTCATATTGTGTATCGCTTCTCCACCATAACCACTTTCTTGGGCGTTGTGTTTACTCCATTGGTCGGGGTAGTTATGCTCCCATTGGCCAAGCATGCCCCTAACATCAAACCCTGCTTCGATGAAATCATTGTACCATGTTGTTCCGGGTGGTCCGCCGAAAACTTGGTGTGGGTCTACGTTCCAATCCTGCATCCCTTGAATCCAGTAAATACTGCCATTATAATTTGTAAGAGCCTTTGAGATATGCTCTCTTTCATCATAATAATTATCCATATATGGATCTAATTCCCCGAGACCATAAGTTACTGGCCCGGCAAAAAAACCTTCAATGATATCCGGACATATGTTATCTAAATCCTCTGCGTTATAATCGACTGTGCTACTGAAGTAATTCATGTGCATTATTTGACTTCTAGCTTCTGCGCTGCCATTTTTATACAATAATGGATGAAGGCCGGTGGTTCCTGAAATAGGAACTATTGTTGCAAGGTATTCACTGCCAAGTGCTGCTGCTTCCCATTGAGTGGCTCCCTCGTATGATTTACCATATAGTCCAACTTTACCATTAGACCAGTTTTGAGTTCCAAGCCACTCTACTGCAGAATGTATTCCCAACCCTTCACCTGCACCTCTATAATCAAAACAACCACTGGATTCTTCTGTTCCAAATACTGAAACCTGAGCAAAAGCATAGCCATGAGGGATATAATTATCAAAAATAAATTCACCTCTACCGCTTCCAACAACATTTGTTGCCCCTGACTCATCACCTGGTTGGCCATAAGAGAAATAGGGGCTGATAACTGCTATTACTGGCACTTTATCACCTTCTTGAGTATTGGATGGTAGCCAGTATGAAAGGTGAACATTCGAGGTTGCTGGTCCGGTCTCCCAGATATCTGAAGTATCTACTTCAATGAAGGCTTCTTGTACTTCTAAAGCAGAATGGGGCCCTGGTTGTAAGACATAGGAGTAACTATCTGTCCAATTCCAATCTAAGGTGTGACGGGAATTAATATCCGGGTAAAGGCCATCAGATGAGTTTGCATCGGATTCATCACTACCAAAACAGCCAGAAAGAGATGTCATCAAAACCAGACAGGTCATGAATAGTGCTCCTCGCATGGTAATACTCAAGATGTTCACTTTGAAGAACTTGTGTAACAAAATTAAATCAAAATCTTTCGATGTTCCGCAAGTTATGAGGATAGGGGACTCTTCGCCATGACCATGCAGGCGTCCGAAGCATGGGGAAAGCGTTGGACAAATAATACACTTCCAATGGCTAGAACATATATGCAGGTGGCTTTTAGAAAACAAAGCCTCGTTTGTTTGGCCGCTGATAAAAGAACCATGGGGGAACTCAACAAATTATTAGATGAAGTTGGACCTTATCTAGCCGCTTTGAAAACCCATGTTGATTTAATAGATGACTGGTCTGTAGAAGCTTGGAGTGGTTTTTGTCAAAAAGCAAAAGCGATGGACTTATTGATATTTGAAGATAGAAAGTTTGCCGATATTGGTAAAATTAGTCGTGACCAGATGGCTGGAATATACGATATCCGTTCTTGGGCAGATCTTGTCACTGCTCACTTAATCTCCGGCCCCGATATCGTCGATGGTTTACAAGCCGGCTGGAATGATGTTGGCCGTCAAGGTGGGGTGCTATTATTGGCTCAGATGTCTAGTCGTGGCAATCTCTTATCTCCTGATTATACAGATACTGTTGTTAAATCTGGGGCGGTTCATGAAGGCGTGTTTGGATTCATTGGAAATGGTTCTCGGCCTGAAGAATTGAAATTATTACGGAAATCTGTAGGTGATGGAAAATTAATTTGGACTCCTGGTGTCAACTTATCTGTTGGTGATGGTGAAATGGGACAAAGGTACGGTGCGCCTGATGAAGCGATTTTGGCTGGATCGGATTGCATAATTGTAGGATCTGGAATTCATAAATCAAATACTCCTGCTGAAACTGCGAAAGCCTATGCTGGTGTTTCATGGTCTGCTTTGATGGGTCGTGAATAAGTGCTATATTCCGTAATATTGTGGCTAATTGCATTATTATGTCTAGCATTGCCAGTATGGTTATTATTGAATGCATGGAATAAAAGTAAAAAATTAGACGCTAGGCTGATAGACTGTGATGAAACATTACTTTCAGATTCAAGTGTTAAAGTGAGTCAAATAATTGCTGCCCCGCCGGGCACTACAATCACCGAAAATGTTCGCTTAATGGTTGTGCCAAATAATGATTCAACCTATGATCAAAGCATGCCATTAGAATAGGCATAGTAGCCTACTCCGCCCAAGGCTAAAACCAATATGATTAGAATGATTTTTAATTTATTATTTGATTTTTTAGATGGTTTATTGGGCAGACTTGTTACAGAAAGAGGGGGCAATGATACTGGTAGTTCCATTGAAAGTTCATCAGGTAATAATAATCCTGGTAGTGCTGGCAATCCGGGAAGTTCAGGAAGTTCAAAAGGCCCATCGTCTTTCTCAACCTTGATTCTCTCATTGGGATATAATTGATCTAAGTCTTCAAGCCCTGGTGCCTCTGGTATAGGCCCAAGTATTACATCCCACTGTTCTTCCAATGATGCTGCCGAAATGGGCTTTTCAAGACATGCTACGGCTCCTGCTGAGACCATTGCATCAGCACCTAGTGTAGCAAGGCGCTTTGGAGCAATAAATACAATTCTTGCTTCACCGCCGTGTTCACGCATCTCCAAAGCCGCTAAGTGCCCATCTAAACTTGGTATGTCTAGAGATAATAGTACCAACTCTGGATCTAATCTAATATATTCATCAACGGCCTTGTCTCCATCTTGGCAAATTTCAATGTTGAAATCTTTAAATTTGAATAGGTTAGAAAGTCTTTGTAATGACATAGCGTTGTTGTCAACGATGAGCACTGTCGGAGATTCATCATTCGAATTATTTGAAACATATGCCATGTCAATCATTCCTCCGATATTTCCCTTACTCATCAATCAACCGGATAAAATAATCTATTCTTCGCCTTCTTTGGTGTCTGATAATTCTTCCACAGGCCCATCTCTTGGATTGGTAAAGGTTTCCTTGATGGTTTCTGACTGTGCTCGTTCATCTTCTGCTTGTCTATTGAGCGTGGGTGCTTTGGTAAATTGTATTTGTAATTCACTAATTACCCCTCTAAATAAAAGCGCTTCTTTATCGGTTAGGTTGCCCTTTGTTTTATTTTGTAACATCCTGAGTAGATCTATTCCTTCTTTGGCTTCCACCATATCGAAATATAAGTTGCCGTTTTGGTCGGGAATATATCCCATATGGAGCAGTGCTGAGCGCTGAAACATGTGAATTAATTGAAATAACTTGGTCGTATCCTCGTCGCTAAAAATTTCGCTCATGGGCACCCCAGGAGGTGATGGTCTTTTTACTGCGCTACTTATTCGAACATTTGTTCTAATAACCAATCAGGGTCGAATTGTTTCAAATCATCATACCCCTGGCCAACACCCGCGAAAACAATCGGACGACCTGTCGCAAATGCAATTGAAAGACCGGCACCGCCTTTCGCATCTGTATCAACTTTAGTCAAAACAGCTCCATCGAATTTCATAATCTCTTGAAACATTCTTGCTTGATCAACTGCATCATTGCCGGCTAATGAATCTCCAACAAAGAGTGTTAAATGGGGGTTTGTAACCTTCCTAACTTTGTTTAACTCGTTCATCAAATTGGTTTTATTTTGCATCCTTCCAGCCGTGTCAACTAAGACTACGTCGATGTTTTTGGCCTTGGCTGATTCAATTGCATCTCTAGCAATCGCAGCGGTGTCTCCGCCCCTTTGGCTAGAAATACACCTAATCCCCAAATTATCGCAATGCGCTTCTAATTGTTGGATTGCTCCTGCTCTAAAGGTGTCTCCTGCAGCGGCTATTACGGAGATATTACGATCTAGTAAGCGTTTTGCTATTTTCGCTGCCGTTGTAGTCTTACCAGTCCCATTTACTCCGACCAACATTACCACTACAGGGGTGTCTCCTGCATCTATGAAGGATTGAATAGAAGCATCGAAGTCCCAATATCCGGCAGCCAAAAGGCTTCGTAAAGAACGTTTCAGTGCAGCTTCTACTACTTTGGAAAGGTCAGCACCCTTTCTTAACATTGAACCTATTAAATTAGCCTTTAGAGCCTCTATTATGGCATTGACTGCATCGCTTGAAATATCTGATTCTAGTAGTACCCATTCGAGTTCTTCCAATAAGTTGTCAAGGCCATCGCCGGCTTTGATTATTCTTCCACCTTGTTCGACTACTCCGCCTCCCAATTCAACTTCTATCTTTGAACCAGTTTCGGTTTTTATCTCAGCCTTTTTAACTGAACCTTTTGGAGTTTGAACAACCTCAACCAATTGTCTGCCTGTTGTGGTTCTCATCATTGAAAGGTCTACTTTAGATCCTTTAGGGCGTGCTACTTCAACTGCACCTCTCTTTTTCATTGACTTTTTGTGAGCTTTGATTGTTTTTTGTTGTAGTTTCTTTTCCCTAGCCTGTCTTTTTTTCTCTTTACGCGTAAGAGTCTGAGGGATTATTACTTCATCATCATCAAAGTCTTCCCAATCCTCTTCACCATCATTATCTATGATTGGTTGCTCTATATTCTCTTCTTCTAAGTCATCCCACTCAGGTTCGGTATCCTCTACAACCTCTTGTTTAGATTGATTTATTGCTTCAATTGCTTCGATTGAATCTTCTGCTGCCGTTATAGATTCGGTGTCGGTTTCTTCAACAACCTCGATTACGCGCTTACGGAATTTATCGAATAGGCCCATATTAACACCTAATCATCTAACGTAAGTTCTCCGCCACGCCTAGAACCGCGTTTGCGTTTTTGGGTTTTTACTTCCGGAGGTTCTTGGTTTTCGATAACATTACTTTCTGCTGGCTGAGGATTTGGTTGTAACTTTTCTGCCGCCGTATTAAATTCACTCGCTAAAACACCCAACCGTTCTTCAATATTACCGGCCTGTTTCAATAAGGTCTCGTGTAATTTTATGAAATCATCTTTTCGCTTATCGATTATCTGTGCTGCATCGCTCCATTCTCGCTCACCAAAAATACCACTCCCTAAATCAATAAGTGCGGTTCCTTCTTGTTGCTCTGTGTGATTATAATGTAAAGTTACACCTGATCCAACTGTGATATGTGCACGTGCATCACCCTGTTCAGACATTGTAGTCAATCTATTGAGAATTTCTGTTGTAACTTGGTGTTCAGAGACCACTGCGGCTACTTCTTCCATTCTTCTTTGTAATTCTTCAAGGTGTTGACGGTGGCTCTCAACCAACCTTGCTTTTTGTTGCAACTCGCTGCGGTCTACCATGGTATTCAAACCCGAGACATGGTCTACTTAGAAAAAGACGCCGGAATTATTATTCTTCGGCACTTGATGCAATTAATCCGCCAGCCTTTTCGATTTGCTCTCTAAACTCGTGTAATATACGGGGCTCAGTGGAAGTTCTTGGATCGATTTCTTCGATACTTTCAATTTTGATTGCTCGGCGCTTTGCCTTGTGACGGGAGCCTAAATTAGAATATGCTTGGTGTTCTGCACCTTCTTTGTTTTCGGCAACGAAATCTATTGTAAAATTATGTCTCACCTTTCCAAAGGGTGCAATTCCGGATACTCTGAAGGCCTTCATCGAGACGGCGACTTGGATATACGGTTTAAACGCGACGGCGCGATAAATCACACAAATCATACGCGGGATTGACAAAGATTGAGGTTTTAACGGGTATTATGCGGAGGGCGATAGTACTGGTATTGCTGTTTTTAGTACCGCTATCTAGTGGGGTGATGACGCAGAATTTATCGTCTCGGTTTTTGGCTGAGCAAATGGGTGATGAAATAATCATATTCTCACCCGATGTTACTTGGCAACAAGATGCATGGGGTTTGTTAGAAGGTACTGGCTATACCCCTCTAAGATTAATTTCACCATATGAATTACTTGCTTGGAGGGATGTGATTCACTCCGAGCTTGATCCAAGTCTGATTGTAAAAAATAAGCTGGATGCTGAATGGCGGGGGGGTTTTGAAAATGACTTTACGTCACACAGTGGTGATTTGAAAATTGTTTTTGAGCCGAACCTACCGGATTCTGCGATTATCCAAATAGTCGATATATTTACCGAAATAGGATTTGAAATTAGTAGAGATATTGCTTCATATCAATCCCCTATGCCGCATAGTGAAGTTATCATATGGTCATCTTGGATGAGTTTTTACTTAGAAGGTTTATTGGAAATTGATGGTGTTTTATGGATAGAGCCAGTACTTGAAACCAAAGCAAGGAATGTTGTATCAGCTGGATTGATGAGTGATGGAAAGATAAGTCAACCAATACCGTGGTCGCTAGGTTTGAATGGTTCGGGTGTGGTTTTGGGTATTGCTGATAGTGGATTGGATTATGATCACTCTTGCTTCCGGAATGCAACATCGCCGACATCGTATGGCTCAGATGGTGAAAACGGGAGTAATGCAGTTGGGGTTTTTGGTGAAAGCCATAGAAAAATTATTTTAATCAATCAATCGATAGATTCTGAAGATACAATGGGTCACATTAATTTCCGCCACGGAACACATACTGCCGGTACTCTGGCTTGTTTTGATGTCTATGATTATCGAAATAATTCCATCCCAAGTAATGGCTCTTCGATGTCCCATAATGCTAAGATTGTAGTCCAAGATATTGTTTCTGCCGAAGGTTGGATGCCCCCTGATAATGTTTCTCAATTGCTATCTGAGGCTGCCTTATTGGGTGGGATAATACACTCCAATTCATGGGGGGACTCCACTACAGCATACACTGCACGTTCTGGAAATTTTGATGCTTGGTCGGTTGAAATGCCATGGTCGTTGGCTTTTATTGCACCTGGAAATTCTGGTGGGCAGCTTTTTGAGCCGGCAAATGCTCGAAATGTTGCAGCGATTGGAGCATCTGTAAAATCAGAAAATAGTGAGCGTTCGGCTTCTTCTTCAATAGGGTCAACGGAAGCTGGAACTTATGGGATTTTTGCTTTAGCCCCTGGAGTTTTAATCCAATCCGCACATGCTGATGGAATTGCTGATTCGTATAATAACGGTTTACGCGTATCTAGTGGAACTAGTATGGCCACTCCGATGGCCGCGTCGTTTGCAGCTGTGATTCAGCAATTGGTTCAAGATGGGTGGTTAATGGGTTCTAATGAAGATATTACTCCAGTAAATATTTCTTCAATTATACCTCAATGGGCCAAAATATCTGAAAACTCGATTATGTTGGGCGGGGGTTTCTCACCTTCTGGTCCATTATTAAAGTCGATAATGTCGATAGCGGCCACCCCTATTGTGGATAAAAATGGTTATTTTAATCGAGATAATCTATCGGGATTTGGGATTTTAAATTTGTCTGAACTAATCATACTTGAGCATGTTATTAGTGATTTGAAAATTGGAAATGCTTCTCCGAGCGATGATATATGGATTCATGATAGTTTTAGATTGGTTGATAATACCCCTAAAGAGTGGTTAGAAAACCGTACAGATGGATTTGATGTAATGGGCGATTTGATCGCTAACCCTTGGGATGGTTCGGGAGCTGTTGGTCCTTTTTTGAGTACGGGGCAAAATTGGACGAAACGGCTTGTTCCAAATGGGGAGGATGTTATTATTAGTATGTCATTTCCCACTTTACCAGAACCCCATTTAGTTGATGATTTACAATTGATAGTTCATCTCTCAAATGGGAAAGTGGCTATTGGTGATAATTATGATAAGGACGGTTTTTCATCATGGTATAACTCGACTGTTGAATTAGATAATATGGTTGTGTTTCCAAATTCTAATGAAACTTCGGTTACCGTGAAGTTTTCCGCATCTGATTTAGTAGGCGTTGAATGGCTTGATTTAGAAATTAATGCGAGGTATGTTTCCCCCGGAAATTCCCCCGGATATTTAGGAATTAGCGGTAATAAAGTCGGTTTTTCTTTAGCTGCAAAAGGCGTAATACGTGATTCAACAAACTGGGAAGACTCAGATGGTGATGGTTTTGCCAATGTAGAAGATATTTGTCCAAATGAAAACTCAAACCAATGGGATATTGATGGTGATGGGTGTATAGATGATAGTGATAAAGATGGTTTAAAAGATAATATTGATTCGTGTTTGAATGAGGATTCTAGAGGGTATGATCAAAATAGAGATGGTTGTATCGACGATAGTGATTTTGATGGTGTTAACGATGTTACTGACTTATGCAATACAGAAGTCATAGATCTATTGTATCCAGTTGATTCTACGGGGTGTAGACCCTCGGACTCTGTAGTTGAAATAAGGAATTTCTCAGTTACGGGAATTAAAGAGGGTGTTTGGAATAATGATTTGTATGTTCAATGGTCTGTTAGTGATTTGGATTTGGATTCCTACACTACTGGTGCCAGGATTTTATTGCATCAAAACTCTAGTGCTTTATCCTCATTCACAATAGCGGATTGTAATTATGCTGGTGAGATAAATATAAGTTTTTTTGAGTGTTCTTGGAGTATTCCTGGGGATTTACCAATATTCTATATCGGGGATCAAAATATGCATATTCAAATCTATGCCATTAGCCTCAACGCATCACCAGAAGCGAATATAGCGCCGCAATATTTAGACGATAGCAATGTTTTCACATCGGATTGGAAAAACCCTTTATTGGAAGAAGAAGACAATCAAAGAATTAGAGATGAAGCATGGGGTGTTACTCAAAGAAGGGTTTTGATGTGGGGGGTTCTTGGTTTGATAGGTATTGGTGTTTTTATGGCTCGTATTTGGTCGGTAAATACTGAGAATGGGGAGATGTTTTTCGGCACTATTAACAAAAAAAGGGCATCAGGGTTTGAATCCGATGGTGCGGCCTTAGAAAACGAGTGACTGCGGCGTTTTTTCAAAATATTACAAAAAATTTGATAGTGGGTTGACAGGGTGAACCTTGAAGTTCAATGCCGTTCTCGCCGACATATCCGCAAGCGGATGGTGAATAAAATGAGTGACCGCCTATATGTTGGAATTGACCTTGGAACCTATCAATCGACTATTGCATCAAGTGCTGGTGTAAGCCACACAATTGAAACAATTGTTGGAAGACCTAAAGACCCTGTAGCCCGTAATTTTCTCGGCCGTGATGTCTTATTTGGCAGCGATGCACTGAAGAATAAATTGGCTTGTAATCTATACAGACCAATGGCAGCGGGTGTAGCACAAGATGATGAGGCAAACTTAGCCTCTGCTAAGGCATTCGTATCCCACTTACTAGAAACAGTAGATCCTGAAGAGTACGACGAAGTATTCGGCGTAATTTGCTCCCCAAGTCACGTTTCTTTTACTGATAAGTCAAACCTTGTCGCAACATTAAGAGGCCAGGTTAATGCTATCATGGTAGTTACTGAACCTTTTGCAACAGCTTATGGAATTGAGGAGATCGCAAGTTCAATTGTTGTCGACATCGGTGCAGGAACTACAGATATTGCTAGAATCTGTGGTACATTCCCAACTGAAGAAGACCAAATCACAATTCATGAAGCTGGCGATTGGCTAGACCTTCAATTGATGGAACTGATCAAGAAGAAGTATACTGGTGCACAAATCACCAAAGACATGGTTCGTAGATGGAAAGAAGAATCCTCATATGTTTCAGGGGATATAAGGGAAGTAATAGTCGAATTATCTGTCGAAGGTAAGAAGCAAGTAGTAGATATTGGAGACTTGCTTCAAGTGGCTTGTGAACTAATTGTCCCACTAGTTGGTGCTGCAATAAAGAGAATCGTTGCTGGAGCAGACCCTGAATACCAACCAATTCTAAGAAATAATATTATCCTCTCAGGTGGAGGTTCTTTAATCGAGGGAATTTCTGCCCGTATCGCTGATGAAATTTCAGATATTGGCGATGTTAATGTATGGTGTGTTGAAGACGCTATTGGCTCTGTTGCTACTGGTGCTTTGAAACTCGCAGGCGAAATGCCTGATGAAATGTACACAGCCATTAATTAATCCTGATGGATTTTTGAATAAGGTATTGAATACGACCTTTTTAGGGTCAATTGATTGGGAAAGTTCAAGAGTGGTTGATAGTCGATAGGACTCGTATGACTGAAGCCGCATCGACACCGAGTGGAATTCGACGTGTTGGAGATTCTTCTAAAGAAGAGCGTGCTGCACTAGAAGGAATGCTTCAAGGATACCCTGTTGAACAACTCGTTGAAGAGGTTTTAATCGCCTGGGACGAGTTGGCAAAAAGAAATGAAGAAATGGTCTCTGTAAAACAACGTCTAAGAGTCGTTGAATTGGACCTTGCTGAACGAGAAGATATGGTCGCTCCTGAAATTTCAAGATTGAATCAGGTTGAAAGTGAATTGGAAGAAGGTCAAAGTAAAATTATCCATCTAGAGCGCCTTCTTTCTGATGCTAGACAAGACCTTGCTGCACAACAATCATCTCTTTCACATGAAGAAAAGTCTAATTTAGAACATGAAGTTAGTCAACTCAGGGATTTAACATCCCAGCAAGATGAAGTAATTGGTGAAATGGAAGGTCGTGTTTCTCAAATGGTTGATGCTTTGGAGAAGGCGGCTGAAGCAGGATTGACTTCAGTCACTGCTGATGAGGTTCGTAGTTTGAAGAGCCAAGTAGATTCAATGACTCGACAGTATGAGGTCGAGCAAGCCACCAATAACGCACTTGAAGAAGAACGTCAAAGATTGAGGGATATAGCAGATAGGTTACGAGGTTTGTTAGATGCTAGAGATAATCGTCTGACAGAATTAGAAGAACAGTTGGAAAGAGTAATGCAAGGGCCTCGCTCGGTCTCTGCCGAACATGATTATTTGGTCGAACAGATCGAGGAATTAAAGCGACGGTTGTTGGAAAGGAATCGAGAATATGAGTCTTTGAGAAGGAGAGAACGCCGCCTACATAATGATGTATTTGATAGAGATGAAAGGCTTCAGCAAATGTCATTGACCCTTGGGGATATGGAGTCTGCATTACAAGATAGAACTGCTGAACTTCGTGAAATCGAAGGTCAAAGAGAAGTCATGACAAATCAATTAGACGATGTTAGACGTGGTGAAAGAACCAGAGAAGTTGTTGGAAGAGTCTTTGCAGATTCTCTTTCCTTGGTTCGAAGTCATGATGAAAGAGAGATGAAGCGTGAGGCTTATTCTAATTCTCCTGACTTCGAAAGAAAGTTATCAACTCCCGGTGTGAAAGATATGGCTCATCTAGCTGATGGCGGAAGAGTAAATTTAGAAGTTGATGAAACTGAGATTGAAAAGGGTATGGATATTGATACCAATAGGCCTGCTGCCCCAGGTGGTAGTGGTGACCCTGTCGTTTTTGATGATGAAGATTGAGCGAGGGTGAAGTTTTGACTTCAACCGGACAAGATATTTTATTGATAGATGGTTATTGTGGATTATGTTCACGTATCGGCAAGTTCCTTGAAAAGCGTTTATCGAAATCTACACCTTTGAGAATTATTGCTCAACAGGAAGATGATGGTGTGAAAGTTATTTCGCTGCTGTCTAGTGAAGTTCAAGACTTAGATTCCGTCCTATTGATTAGAAATGGCACTACATACTACTATTCTTCTGCTGGAATAAGGTGTTTATTATACTTGAAATGGTGGTGGAAAATGTGGTACCCTCTAGCTTGGATTATACCACTCCCTATTAGAAATATACTCTATATGATAGTTTCAAAAAGTCGTTCTCGTACTTCAAGAACTGATAGCTGAAATCAACTGAGTTAGTTTATTTCGTAAATCTGCTAAATCTTCAGCGTCTTCGGTTAATGTTCCTGTCACAATCCAATCTGCTCCTGCATCGGCTGCAATCTTTGCTTGTTCAGGGGTTCTTATTCCACCACCAACAAATAATATCAAGTCTTCACATTTCGCAGCACTTTGAATTAATTTTGGATCTACTTGCTTATCTGCTCCACTTCCAGCCTCAAGGTATAGGATTTTGAAACCATACATTGAGGCTGTCAAAGCATAGGAATGAACTAAATCTATATCCGAAGGTTGGATTAATTCTACTTCCCCTACTTCTCCGACCCTGCCTCCCGGAGAGCATACAACATAGCCTGTGGGTAAAGCCTCAACACCAAATTTGGAAATATAGGGGGCACCTCTAAGTTGCTCTGCTACCAAAAATTTTCGTACTTTTGAATTCATTAGCATCATGAAAGTTATTGCATCTGCTGCCGGGGATAATGCGTGAGCACCTCCTGGGAAAAGAACAACTGGAACTTTCCATCTTTCCTCATCACTAGAGGGGTCTTGACTTGAAGCAAACACCCTTAATTCTAATGATTCTTGTATCGCCACACATGTTGCGTGTACTATCTCATCGGGAGTATCGGTTGAGCCACCGATAAATATCAACTCACTACCACATTCAACAGCGACCATTGCCCTTTCCGCGGCGACTTCAGGATCTTGTTTAGCTGGATCGATTAAAGTCACATGCCGTGTTGATTTCATCGGTTTCGAGACATAGGATAATGTTGTTTCTTCATCGCTTAACATTTGACTCCCCTTATTGATGGCTGGGGCGCTCATCCATATGTATTACGGATGTTTTGAAAAATTAATTATCAATCATAGTGTTATCAACCGCCGCCAAGAGGAGAGTATATGGGAGAAGTTGGTCCATTTAGGCGACTATTAGAACATACATCTTCACACAAGAAGACTATTCGTCTTGCATCTGCTTGTTCTGTTATCAATAAAGTTTGGGATTTAGCCCCACCATTATTGATTGGATTGGCGGTTGATGTTGTTGTATTACAAGAAAGTTCTTTTCTTGCTTCTATGGGAATGAAAGACCCTTGGAATCAATTGATTTTATTATCTATAATCACTTTTATAGTATGGGGTTTTGAATCTATCTTCGAATATTTCTATGGTATTTTATGGCGAAACCTAGCACAAACAGTTCAACATGAGTTGCGTCTTGATACGTTTAACCATGTCCAAAAACAAGGCATGGGATGGTTTGATGAAAGACAAAGAGGGGATATTTTAGCAATACTTAATGATGATATCAATCAACTGGAGCGTTTTTTGGATAAGGGCGCTAATGATCTCTTACAAGTGAGTACGACTGTTGTAATAGTCGGTGCTGTATTTATTTTAATCTCTTGGAAAGTTGCACTATTTGCCGTGTTGCCAATACCAATAATCATCTGGGGGTCTTTTAGATATCAACGTAGTTTAGAACCGAGATATGCAAAGGTGAGAGATACTGCTGGTAAAATGAATGCGCTTTTAGAAAATGATCTTTCTGGAATGTCAACAATCCAGTCTTTTACTGCCGAAGAAAGAGAAATGGAGAGAGTGAGGGATCTAAGTAATGAATATAGGGATGCAAATAGAGAAGCAATTCGCCTTTCAGCAGCATTCACGCCACTAATAAGGATGGCAATTCTATGTGGTTTTACAGCAACATTATTGTTGGGTGGTTGGTTGACTTTAGAGGGGACTTTAGCCATTGGAGCATATTCTGTACTGGTTTTTATGACCCAGAGATTGCTATGGCCGCTTACTCGTTTGGGAGAAACTTTTGACCTTTACCAAAGAGCGATGGCTTCCTCAACTAGAGTTTTGGATGTGCTAAAGTCTCCGATGGACATTGAAGATGGAAATATTGTACCCGATGTTGCCCTTGTTGCTTCTTCCGACCTAATCTTAAGTGGAGTAAGCTTTGCTTACCCGGAAAGGGAAGATGTTTTTAGTAATCTAAATTTAACAATTATTGGTGGAAAAACCATCGGAGTAGTTGGCTCTACTGGCTCAGGGAAAACAACATTGGTACGATTATTATTGAGGTTTGCAGATATTGACAAGGGTGAAATAACTTGGGCTGGAGTAGAAACTAAAAATTGGAAATTGAATTCTTTGCGTTCTTCTATCGCTCTGGTCGATCAACACATCACACTATTTCCTACCACGATAATGGAAAACATTCGCTATGGAAACTATCAGTCCAGTGATGATGATGTGAAAAATGCGGCTTTGGTTGCTGAAGCAAGTGAATTTATCGAAAGTTTGCCTAATGATTGGGATACTTTGATCGGAGAGGGGGGTCATCGTCTATCTGGGGGGCAAAGGCAGCGTCTTGCAATCGCTAGAGCGGTGTTAAAGGATGCTCCTTTGTTAATTCTTGACGAAGCAACGTCTGCTGTAGATAATGAAACTGAAGCAGCATTGCAACGTTCGATAATGAAGGTTTCACAAAATAGAACGACGGTAATAATAGCTCATCGACTTTCAACAATAAGAAACGCCGATAGAATTATTGTTTTGGAAAACGGAAATATTGTTGAAGATGGCACTCATAAAGAATTGGTTGAAAATGGAGATATATATTGTCGAATGTGGGCAGTACAGACTGGCGAGATTGTTTAAGTCATTCACTAATCATGTTTTTGTGTTAGAAAAAAAACATTACTTTAAATCAGTTGGTGCATGCGCCTTAACTGATATTATGCTTAATAAAAAGTTTGAACGCAGCTTAAATTTCCTATTATTAGGGACTATTTCACTAGCTATGCTTGGTACAGTAAGTGCCAAAATTGTAGACCCGTCTGTAGAATATGCAGGTGAGCCTCTAAAATTATTGACTTTCTTTTTATTCTTTGTAGGATATATCTCGATGGGTGCTGCCTTTGTCTTTTTCATGAGTGAAAGAGGTAATGTTGCACCGCAATATAGGACTACAATGACAATTTCTGCATTGATTGTTGGTATTGCTGCATTCCATTATTATTACATGAGAGGAGTATACACTGATCTCGGTTCAGTTTCTATTGAATATAGATATATGGATTGGATTATCACTGTTCCGTTGATGGCACTAAAATTCCCTTCACTAATTGGCAAAGATGCAATCACTGATGCTAAGTCATTCGGAATGGGCTTCACTGGAATATGTTTCACTGGTGCACTAATCATGATTGGTTTTGGATATCTTGGAGAATCTGGTGCAATGGGCGAACTAGTAGGAAATGCTCGTACTGGAGGACTTCTAGGATTGGTTCTCGGTGGCGTTGGTTGGGCCATGATTATAGTAGCGACGGGCACTCCTTGGTCTTCAGGAAAGGGTGTTGATAATGATAAAATTGCTCCCGAACTAAAATGGAGTGCTGATGCACTAAGATGGTTCATCGTAGTTGGATGGGTAATCTACCCTATTGGATATTTATTCAGTCCTGGTGCTGAACTACTTGATGGAAATCAAGAGGTTATGGCCATCGCATACAATATTGCTGATATGATTAACAAGATCGGTTTCGGTGTTGTTGCATGGATGGGTGCCAAAAAGGCTACTGAAGCAATCAATGCTTCACAATGATTTGCGAACACGTTTGAATAGTGCTTCTAGATTTAATCTAGGTAGGTTTTTCATCCAAATAATGGATATTGGAATCCATAAAAGGGTGTATAAAACTACTATTGATGCTGATGTGTTTAGACCCCAATCATACTTTGTATCATATTGATGCATTAGGGAAAGAGGAATGAAATGGACAATGTAAATTGTTAATGATATCTTTCCTGTGTTATTCAGCCATAGTAGTTGGAAATGTTGTACAAAGGCCCATATCAATAGTACTCCAGTCATCGCTGCTATCATGAAAGCGGCATTTGCTGGAAAGAATGTTAGGTAGGCTTCTGCGCTTGGATGAGCCCATAAGTGACCATTATATTGTGAAGCACCTAGAGTAGTTATGCAAAATAATAATCCTGTAACCATTACTGCCTTTGTATAATTATTTAATGGGAGTGTGTGTTTATCATTCTGTGAATTTGATGTTATTATAGCTCCCAGAATTGGAAAAACAAACCAGGGAAAAAGCGGGTAGGTTCCTGTGAGTAGAAGGTTTGACAAAAAGATCGGTAATGTTTTGCCGTCAACTCTATCCTCCCAGCCACCATTACCTTGTACTTCAGGATAGAAAAATTGTATTGTTATAGTTAAAATAATTAAAATTAGAAATATTCTTTGTCCAAGTCTTTCAATTGCTTTGGACAATAAAGGTAGTATTAGTGTTAAAATTGCCATTAAGGATAGAATCCCTGGGGTAAATGTGTTAAATAAATGAGGTGAGGTTATATTGACTAATATTTGGGCGAGAAATAAAAATGATGCTTGGAAAATTCTCGCCTTATTTGTTATATTGCTGTAAAAAGTACCCCAGCCAAACAATGTCAGGAAAAGAGGTGCTGCTAAACCACCAAGCCCTGATACAATATATGCTAATATGGATTGTTGAGCGCCACTAAATGGATTCCACGTTGCTGCTGCATGTACCATTACCATCAATAATACGGCCATTCCTCTGAGCGAGTCTATGTGTTGAATACGGGAGTTTTGTGACATTAAGATCAGCGGATTGAGCGAATATATTCTATGGCGTTACGGAAAATTTGCAGTCCTTCACCCTCCCACTCACCAAGTGATTCACTTGATTCTGGGCCAGGTGCAGTGCCGCGGGTATGATCTGGGTGCAGCCATTTTGCATATACTGCCTCTGGGTGAGGCATCAATCCGAAAACTAACCCAGTTGAGTCGCAAACACCAGCAATATTCCTCATACTACCGTTTGGAGATAGGGGGAAGGGTAGGGGTGTATCGGTAATTCCTTCCCCCGGATTTGTTAGGGGGTCTACATACCTAACTGTGAGTTGGTTGTTCTCTTGTAATCTATCAAAGTCAGTGGTTTCTGGCATTACAAACTTACCTTCACCGTGTCTTACTGGGCAGTCTATTCTTGTTATCCCCTTAGTCCAAATACAGGGGCTTAGTGAATCAAATTCTAAAGTTACCCACCTATCTTCATAACGGCCTGAGTCATTTAGTGTAAGGCTAGCCCTTTGATAAAAATCAGGTAGGGGTTTTTCGGAATTTGGACCTGGTAGTAATCCTGTTTTTACCAATACTTGAAACCCATTACATATCCCAATTATCGGTTTACCGGCTGCTACAAACTTATATAATTCATCTCTTAATGCAAAACGCATTCTATTACCCATCAACCTACCACTACCAAGGTGGTCTCCAAAAGAAAAACCGCCTGGAACAGCTAAAATATCATAATTTTCTAATGATTCTTGTTTATTTATCAATTTATTAAGATGAATTCGGCTAGCAACTCCCCCGACCAAATCAAATACTGCTGCTGTTTCATGATCACAATTAATTCCAAACCCAAATAAAACAGCCACCTTAGGATTATACATCATGCATTCCCCCCAGTCATATCTAGTGTTTTTTGCCATGAATATACCATATCTTCAACCTCTAGATTGATTATTTCTTCATATCCGTCTGAAATTATCATATTTGTTTGTTGTGTGGTTTGACCAAGATATGTCAAATGGTGGCCGGCCATTTTTTCCAGCCATTCCGATTCTTTTTCAGGAGAGACCCCTATGATAAATCGGCCGAGGCTCTCTCCCCAAAGTCTAGGCCATAATTCATTATCTCCTGTACCATCAATATCTATTACGGCGCCTATTCTTCCACCTATACACATTTCAGCTATTGCAACCGCAACCCCACCTTCTGAACAGTCATGAGCGGTTTTAACAAGTCCTGTTTGAATTGTTCTTGATAATGCACGGTAAGTTGATAGATTATTCTCTGGATTGTTTAGAGTTGGTGGATTGCCACCTATACCTATTGAATTATTCTCCTCATTTAGCATAAAGGAAATCTCTGAAGCGCCCATTTCATCATTTGATTTACCTATGAGGTAGAGTTTCTCTCCTGCATTCTTTAGATCGCTAGTTGCCGTATTTCTAACATCAGGGTGATCACCGAAAAGAGAGAATAGTAATGTTGGTGGAATGGAAATCTTATCCACACCTTTACCATAATCATTCTTCATAGAATCTTTACCACTAACACAAGGTAGCCTATATGCTCTACAAACCCGTTCAAGTTCTCTATTGGCTCTTACTAATTGAGCTAATTTAAATCTACCATCAGGTGTTTTTTCCGACTCGATTGGATCGGGCCAGCAGAAGTTATCTAAGCCGGCCATCTTATCAACATCGACACCCACACAAACTGCATTTCTTACCGCTTCATCGATAGATGCTGCTGCCATAACTCCTGCATCGATATCTGAATATCGTGGGTTGATTCCACAGGAGATTACCAAGCCATGAGTCTTACCATGTATTGGTGCTATCAATCCAGCATCTCCCGGGCCATCTCTTTCAACCCCAACAAAGGGCTTTACCGCTGTCTGAGCAATGACTTCGTGGTCATATTGTCTAACCCAGGTCTCCTTACTAGCTATGTTTGGTCTTGCCAGCATCCTGAGTAATAATTGATTGTGATCTGCACTCTCTGGTGCTTTGAAAGGGGTTAATTGTGGAGGTCTCCACTCAGATTCTAGTTGTAGTTGGGGAACTCCATCATGTAGGAACTCTATCGGTAAATAGGCGACTGTGTCGGCATCATACTTGACGTGGAATTTTCCTGTTGAGGTGAATTTAGCAACTACAGTTGCTTCAACTTCATGTAGTTCGGCTAATGCTTCAAACTGTTCAATGTCTTTTGGGCTTATCGCAATAGTCATTCTTTCCTGACTTTCAGAAACTAAAATCTCCCAGGCGGACAATCCTAGTTGTTTCAAGGGTACTTTAGCCAAATCTATCTCACAGCCATTAGTATATTCAGCCATCTCTCCTATTGAGGAGGAAAGCCCTCCTGCTCCGTTGTCGGTGATACAGGTTATCAATCCTAAATCACGAGCCTCTAGAACCATGTCGACCATTTTCTTTTGAGTAATTGGATCTCCAATCTGTACTGCACTAGATGGTGATTCTTCGGTTAGCTCCATTGAAGAAAATGTGGCTCCGTGTATCCCATCATAGCCTACTTTTCCACCTACCATGTACACTATATCTCCAGAAGTTGGTGTCTTGATGTGTGACTCTCTTCCATCGACAAGTCGGCGAGGCATTATTCCAACTGTTCCACAGTAAACCAATGGCTTTCCAATGTATCTATCATCGAAAACTATTGCCCCGTTAACAGTGGGAATTCCCGATTCATTACCACCAACGCGTACCCCTGCATGGACTCCACGGAGTACCCTTGATGGATGGAATAGGTTGTCAGGTAAGTTGCCTTCCCAATCAGGAGGTCCGAAACAAAATACATCGGTATTGGCTATTGGTTTAGCACCTAATCCGGTGCCCAATATATCTCTATTAACTCCAACTATTCCTGTCATTGCACCTCCATAAGGGTCTAGAGCAGATGGTGAATTGTGGGTTTCTGCTTTCATACATATACTCCATTCATCATCCCAGGCTATGACTCCAGAATTATCATGGAATACCGATAATAACCAATCTACTTCTTTCTGCATATCATGAGTTGGATTCATAATATGTGTCTTAAAAATTGAATCGATGGTAGAGTCTTCACCTGTTTCATGATCTATGTGGTGTATTTTAGATGCGAAAATTTTGTGTTTACAGTGTTCGCTCCAAGTCTGAGCCAAGCATTCTAATTCAACATCAGTTGGAGAGTCTTCTACTATACCAACTGCTTTTCTTGCTTGCCTAATGTCTTCTTCTCGATAATGAGATTGAATTGTTTTCATCTCTTCCAAATTTAATGCCAATAATCCCTGCTCTGAAAGAGTGATTAGTGCCTCATCTTCTATTTCCAACGTTATTGATTTTGGACTCTCATATACTTGCTCGGGTTTTGTGGGATATTCGATTTCAGGCCAATTATTATTTTTGCAGTCATCAACTCCGGAAGATAGTGCCCTTTCAATAAGTCCGTTGTGAAGGGTTTTCCCAAGCCAATCAAGAGATGTTTCTGGTGGTAAACCTATGAAAATATAAGTTATATATGTTGATATTTTTGAACCGTCATAGGTTTCTGGAAAAATTGTTTTAAATCCATCTAAGGCTGCTGCACCTGGGTTATCGGTTACTCCGGGTTTGAATCCTACTGAAATTACTGCTTGAGGGGTGTTTGGAAATATATCAGAATTTGAGATAAATAATTGATTAGTAGTAGAGTGTTCAATTATTGGATCTGCGAATAAATCATCAACTCTTGTTTCGATTGCTTCGGGGCTTATTGAAGACGATATTAAAAAACCAACTATACTTCTTACTTCAGAGACTTCAACACCGTGATCTGCAAGTAATTGCCGGCGTACTACGTCCCCTCTAACATCACGTAATCCTTGACCTTGTTTCGGAGTTACTTCAACGCGAGTGATGTCCATGTTGTGCTTGCCCCCCACGGGTATGATACTGTGGCGTTGCATGCGCTCTTTGAACAATACGGAAGAATTATCAAAGTAATTTAGCTAGATATTGGCCCGTAAAACTGTTTTTATTTTTAGCAATGTCTTCTGGTGTGCCTTTAGCGACAAGCGAACCGCCCCTATCTCCACCATCAGGCCCCAAATCAATTACCCAGTCGCTACATTTGATAACATCTAAATGATGTTCGATGACAATAACTGTATGTCCTTTGGCTCGTAATTCTAGTAAAACATCAATCAGCATTTGTACATCAGATAGAGCGAGCCCGGTTGTCGGTTCATCCAAAATATAAACCGTATGTTTAGTTGGAGGTCTTCTCAACTCGCTAGCTAGTTTAACTCTTTGAGCCTCACCACCTGAAAGTGTAGTCGCTGGCTGTCCTAATCTAACATAGGATAGACCTACAGCCCTAAGTGTGTCTAAAGTTCGATAAATTTTTCTATGGTTTTCGAAAAAGTTCACTGCCTGACCAATTGGCATCTGTAAAATATCGTGAATTGTTTTACCTTTCCACATCACTTCAAGACACTCTCTAGTATATCTTTTACCGTCGCATATATCACAGGTAATCCAAACATCTGGAAGGAAGTTCATCTCCAGTTTTATAGAACCTGCACCACTGCATGACTCACATCTTCCGCCTTTTACATTGAAACTAAAATGACCAGGAGTATATCCTCTTTCTTTGGAAAGATTTGTTTGTGAAAATAGTTTTCTTATCTCATCAAAGACTTTGGTATATGTTGCTGGATTGGAGCGGGGTGTGCGGCCTATTGGAGATTGGTCGATTATTATCGATTTATCTATATCCTCTATTCCTGTAACCGAGCTATGTTTGCCGGCAGTTATGTCGGTATTGTGTAGTGATCTTTGGAGCACAGGGGCTAAAATCCCTGAAACTAGGGATGATTTACCCGATCCAGAAACACCAGAAACTGCTGTCATACAACCTAATGGAAAGTCTACATTTATCGATTGGAGGTTGTTGTGCGATGCTCCTTTGATTTTAATTTTGTTTTTTGTTGGTTTTTTACGTGATTTGGGAACCTCGATTTGTCTCTTTCCGCTAAGGTAAGCGCCTGTTACCGAGTCTGGTGCATTCATCACCTCGCTAGGAGGGCCGTTAGCAACTATATGGCCTCCTTCAAGGCCAGCGCCGGGACCTAGGTCACAAAGCCAGTCAGCCTGCCTGATGGTATCTTCATCATGCTCGACAACGATTAGTGTATTTCCTAAATCACTCAGTTCTCTTAATGTTTCTAATAATCTATAATTATCTCTTTGATGTAAGCCGATTGACGGTTCATCTAATACATACATAACTCCTGTTAAACGACTTCCAATTTGTGTGGCTAGTCTAATTCTTTGGCTTTCACCACCTGATAATGTGTTTGCTTTACGATCAAGTGTAAGATAATCTAGGCCTACGCTATTAAGAAATTCAAGGCGGTTGACTATTTCTTTGATTATCTCGCTACCAATAAATAAACTCTTATCGTCCAAGACTTCTAATTGATCTGCATATTCCTCTGGCGGCCCAACATCAGTATCGGGATTCCAAGCATTGACTAAATCAAGTGATTCAAAAATAGAACACGCTGAAATTTCAGGTAATCTAATTCCTCCAACAGTAACGTGTCTTGCAGCCGGATTAAGTTTTTCACCATTACAATCTCCACATGGTAAATCAGTCATAGCATTTATCAAACGTGTTCTTGTTCGATTTGATGTCGTTTCGAGATAGGTTTTTTCTAAACGAGGCACTATGCCTTCCCATGGCTTGCTGTATTTGTATTGTGAACCGTTTTCAGAAGTAAATTCATAGTGGATTATTGTCGAACCTGAGCCGTGTAAAAGTATGTCTTTCTCATCGTCTTCAAGTAATCCAAATGGTAATGATTTTGATATATTGTAATGTTGGCAGGTTGCCTCCATTAACTTTCGATACCATGAAGGGGACATTGATCTTCTCCAGGGATTGACACATCCTTGTGAAATACTAAGGTTATAATCGATTACCAATTCTAAATTAAATTGTCTTTGAACCCCAAGTCCTTGGCATGTACCACATGCCCCAAGTGGTGAATTAAAGGAGAATACTCTCGGTGAAAGTTCGGGCATAAAGGCCCCGTGGTCTGGGCAAGCAAAATCTTCAGACCAGGTAATTACTTCACCTTGTGTAGTCTGTTTAGATTTACTACCTTTGACTAATTCAATGTCTTCTTCGGGTGTTTTAAGACTCTCTATTGCGATTGTTCCTCCTCCGAGTTTCAATGCTGCTTCTGCTGCCTCTGTGAGCCTTTGGCGGTTCTTTATTGTGCATTTGAAACGGTCAATTCTGACATCGATATCATGTCTGAAATTCTTATCTAATGTTGGTGGGGCCTCAAAGTCCGATTCATGGCCATTTACCTTACCCCCCAAGTATCCTTGCTCTACCAATTGTTTGAATAAATCTAGATGCGTCCCTTTTCTAGCTCTGATTATAGGCGACCAAATAGATATTACATGACCTTCTAAATGCCACAGGATATCATCGACTATTTCTTGAACCGAGCGCCTAGCAACTTCTCTACCGCATTTAGGACAGTGCGGTTTTCCAATTCTAGCCCATAGTAATCTAAAATAATCTTGTATTTCAGTAACTGTTGCTACTGTCGACCTTGGGTTGTGACTACCTTGTTTTTGGTCGATTGAAATGGCCGGGGATAGTCCCTCTATTCCATCACAATCGGCTTTTTTCATTTGTCCAATAAATTGTCTAGCATAAGAAGATAGGCTTTCAACATAGCGTCTTTGGCCTTCGGCATAAAGTGTATCAAAAGCCAAACTTGACTTTCCAGAGCCCGAGACTCCTGAAATAACTACGAATTTACCCCTAGGTAATTTAACGTCGATATTTTTTAGATTGTGGGTCCTTGCACCGCGAACAGAAATCCAATCTTGATCTCTTTGAGCGGCCATAATAACACCAATTGGACTGTCAAGGGTTCAATAAGTCCTCTATTTGAATTGATGGTTTTGTCCTAGTTTTTCATGTATTGATTTTGAATGGAATTCTTGATTCAAAATGAAGTGGTTCATCTGTATCTGGGTGGAGAAATTCCAATGATGAAGCATGAAGGCAGATGCGCCCATAAGGGTTGGTTTCTGCATCATGAATAGGGTCTCCCACAACTGGTGTTTTCAAAGATTTCATCGCCATTCTTATTTGATGTCTTCGACCTGTTTCAATCATTATCTTAATCAAAGAGGTTTCTTCATTCTCTCTGATTACCTCCCAGTGAGTTATGGCTTCCTTTGCCCCTCTGAAAGAAGGTTTTACCTTCTTGACATGTAGGTTTTTATCTTCTACGAGCCATTGTTTTTCAGTGCCGTTTAACTTACCGGGATTTCCTTCGACCAAAGCGTGATAAATTCTATAAACCTCTCTATTAGCAAATTGCTCTTGGAGGTATTCTTTACTGTCTTTATCATGCGCTAAAACCATCACACCGGAGGTTTCCTTATCCAATCTATGGACTATAAAGCACCAATTTTTAGGATCTGAGGTTTTTACATAATCTACACATTTAGAATGTAATGTATCCGTTTCTAACTTATTTGTAGCAATTGAAAGTAGTCCTGCTGGTTTGTCAACGACCAATATGAATTCATCTTCATAAATTATATTTATTTTAGTTTGTTTTTTTACCGGTGGTGGTGTATTTTCTTTACTGATTGATATATCTAATATTTCAACTATATCCGATTTATTTATCTCGGTTTTAGCTTTATGTTGTACTTTTCCATTGACATTTACCCTTCCCCCTGTCAACATTTTTCGTATTTTGTTCTTGCTGGAGTTTGGAAAGTTTTCTGACAACAAATCAATTAGTAGTGTTTTTTCTTCAGATTCTATTTTCATAATTAGTCCTCATAAAATTAAAACTTCACAATAATCGCCTTTTGCACCTTTATGACTAGGGCCTAGTAATGTAAGGGCTTGTCCAAGCGCAATACTTGTTATATTTCCTGAACCTTGGTGATGTTTAACTGATGCTGTTATTCCGTTTTCTCCATTAAATAATTGTACTCTTCTCAAAGTTAAAAAGCCAGGAACTGTTTTGATATCTTGATCTAGTTTAACTATAATTTTATGCTCTTTTGGTTGATCAGATGATGTTAAGTTTCTAAACCATGGTGCGCAAAGAATACGAAAAACAACGTGACTGCTAACTGGGTTTCCGGGTAGTCCAAAAATTGGAGTGTTTTTCCAATGTCCAAATAATGGTGGAGAGCCTGGCCTTATTTTTATTCTCCAAAAATCAATATGCCCTTCATCTTCCATTATTTTTCTAACAAAATCCCTATCACCCATAGAAACGCCTCCTGAAGTTATTATTACATCACAAGATTCTGATGCTTTATCGAGTGTTTTTCTTAATTCTTCGAGATTGTCAACAACTGATGAAAAGCGTATTGCCTGGTGCCCTAATGATGATATTAGACCTGTAATTCCATAAGTATTAGATTCATAAATTTCACCATTTTCTAATTCTTCTCCAGGTAATTTTAATTCATCACCAGTGGAGATAACGGCTACTCTTAATGGTTTGAATACCTCTACTTTAGAATGGCCCATTGATGCACAAAGAGACATTTTTTCAGGAGTAAGGTAGTCTCCTACTCCTAGTAACTCATCTCCTTTAGAGAAGTTTTCACTTTTATTTCTGATGAAATGTGGTTTGGATTCTTCTTTCATCACCACATATTGCCCACTTTCATCTACTTCACACAGTTCGATTGGGATAATTGAATCTGCCCCTTTAGGAACTGGTGCGCCTGTCATTATTTTGGCTGCTTGGCCTGGGTTAATTTCATTTTCAACTTTATTTCCGGCATTAATTATATTGATTATTTTAAATTTATTCGGTGGGTTTTTTGTCTCTTTGTATGATACTGCAAACCCGTCCATTGATGAATTGTCAAAAGGTGGATCGTCGGTTAAAGCTTTTATTGATTTTGATAATGTTCTTCGATATGATTCACTTGTTTCTATCATTTCCGTTGAAACCTCTATCTTTCTTTGGAAAGTGATGTCTATCGCCTCCTCGAGGGTGATAAAATAAGGGGTGTCTCTGCCCATAAAAGTCCTAAAACAAGATTTACTTTCATGTTATGGGATGATTTAGTTGGCGCCAATGGAGTTTGAGTTTGTAATATTATTGCTCGGGTTGTTTTGTGTTGCTGTTTTGTATTCTAGCGTTGGCCATGGTGGTGCTTCGGGATATCTTGCAATAATGTCTATGACATCATATGGGATGATGGAAAGTGAATGGTTGAAGCATAATGTATGGGTTCTAAATCTAGTCGTTGCTGGGATTGCATTTGCTTATTATAAAAAAGGTGGATTTCATGATTTCACCCTAACCTTACCTTTCATTATTGCGAGTATCCCAATGGCTTTTTTGGGTGGTTATATTTCAATTGATGATTATTATTATGATGTCTTATTGTCCTTCGTTTTAATATGGGCATCTTGGAGGTTATGGTCTGCTTCTAATATTCCACTAGGACGGGTTGAAGAAATTACCTTCAAACAAGCGCTTCCTTGGGGTGCTGGAATTGGTTTTATTAGTGGAATTATAGGTGTTGGTGGTGGTATTTTTCTATCACCTATACTGTTGTTGAAAGGTTGGGCTACACCCAAAGGGGCTGCAGCAACATCGGCACTCTTCATTTGGGTAAATTCCTTTTCTGGACTAATTGGCGCTGGTGTTTCTGGTGGTTTGATGATCGATTGGGATTTGCTGCCTTATTTTGTATCTGTTGTTTTAATTGGGGGATTTATTGGTTCAATATATGGAACCGGGGTTGCAAATCAATTAACTATTAAGAAAGTATTAGTTATTGTATTGTTATTGGCGGCGATGAGAAGGATTATGGAATTATTAAATTGATTATTCCTCTTCGAAATGTGATGAAAGTATTTCGAAAACCTTTCTTCCTTGTGAATTAATTGAAAGGTCCATTTCCTCGATATGTTTCCTTCCTGCTGATGACCACTTTTCTCTATTTTCATGGCCCTCGTCTATAGCTGCTAGCCAATCATCTTTATCCTCTAGTAATCTTCCAGTAACACCATCTATTACTGTTTCTTTAAATCCGCCTTGGTTGGATACGATAACTGGGCAATCAACAAAGTAAGACTCTGGTGGGGTTAGTCCGAATGGTTCGTTAATCGCATTACTTATCATCGCCTTAGCATTCCTCATAAGTGCACGTATTGTTGGCTGGGACACTCTAGGAAGTGGTTTTAATTTGATATTATTTTTCTCTGCATGGTCATGGTGTTTTTTAGTAATCCCGCCACCAATTTGAACTAGTTCTAATTCACTACCATTTAATTTCTCAATTGTTTTCCACAATCCTTTGGCATAAATCGCATGTCCTATTGTTATTACATAACCATTCTTTTTTAGGTTAAATTTATCTTTTACCTCTGACCAATCTTCGTCTTTAGTTGGTTTTATTGGCCATAATTTTTTATTTATGCTAGGATAAAGTACACTAGAATCCACCCCATACACTTCTTTAATTCTATTTGAGGTATTTATTGAATTACCACTTATAGATCCTCTTTTTGCTGCAAGGCTGATCAGTTTTTCATCAATTCTTCTTTGACGAGCAAGTAAAAAATTTGTAAGGAAAAGGTTCTGTTTAGGAGTCCCATCGATGTTGAAATGTAAGTCATTACTATGCAACCCCCTATTTGGTTCATGCATGTAAACGTGAAGTGGTATATTTTTGGGGAGAAATGGAATTATTTCTGCGGATGCCATTCCCGTTGTAACATTGACAGCATCTATGTTTGAAAATAGTGCATTCAAGCCAACTCCTTGTCTTGTTAAAGAAAGCATAGAATACCATTTTTTCGTTGCATTACGGCTTGATGTTGCAAATATTTCAGAAAGCATTCCCTTTGAATAAGACCATGGGCTAATAGGAGTGAATAGGGGTATTTCTAATTCTTCAGTTATATCGATTAATTCTTGGTTTGGGTGTAGTGTAGCAATACTAATATCAAAGAATTCCATCCACCCCGGGAGGTTGTTTAGGAGGTCTCTTTCACCGCCCCCGAAGTGTTCAAATGAACCCTTGACGAGTAAAAGGCGCTTCCTATGGGAGTTTGCCATAGTTAGTGTGTGAAGGCTATTTGCTATAATGTTGAGCCGATAAAAATTAGATTAATATTAATTGGATGTGAAAATTATCCCATCCTCGCCTCTATTTGTTTCAAACATTTTTTCTAAAACCATTCTTGCTTGGGAAAATTCATGGGTTTCTCTATTATCGGGAAGATGGAATTTTTTAAAATGAGTAGGAAATGTAGATAAGAAGGTTTCAACATCTATTCCAGCCACATTTTTTAGATGGTGGGGGAGGAATTCAACTACTAGGGTTTTACAGTTTTCTAATATCTCTTTCATCCCTTTCATTGCAAAATATTCAGAGCCTTCTATATCCATTAAAATTAAATCATAATTTTTATTTTCAAGATAATCGTCGAGTCTGTGTGACTCCAATTCAATTATTTCTGGATTGTCATATTCATATAGGAAATTACTTTTTTGTGGTTTCCTCTTACTTCCACCCGAATTAACAGTATTGAGTAAAAATTCTACTTTTTCCTTTTTATCATTGGCGAATATGTTGTGTGATGTCATGTTTTTTATTTTATTAAGTTCAATATTTATTTCTAGTAATTCGAATGTTTTCGGATTTGCTTCTATTGCCGTTACGTGTTTACAGAGTTTGGAAATAGGGATTGCTAATGATCCAATATGAGTTCCTACAACTAAAATATTTGAGTCAATGGATATGTATTGTTTGAGTCGGTTTATCTCCTCTATGCCAAAACCACCTGAACGTAGCTTTTGTCCAACTTCTAAATCTTCAGGATCTACGGCAAATATACCATTCTCACTTTGAGTGATTATGGCCTTGATATTATTGCCTAATTTTTTCCTTAACTTCTTAGATTTCCTTTTTTTCAAAGATAGGTTTAAGCGCCAATATAGGGCTTTAATCATAATTATACCTCAACTAAAGTTCATTATATGACCACATTCAGAATATGAGCAACTTACTGTATATCTTGGGTTTTTAGGTTTTGGAATTTTCAACCTACAGCCACACATATCACACTGAATTGTTAGCGTTTCTAACTCCTTTGCTTTTGGAGCATCTTCTAAAACTCTGCCTGTTTGTGACCAACCTACTGAATCGGTATAATCATCTGCTTTTTTGATTTTATTTTGTCTCAAAGAAAGTCGCATTTTCCTTCTTTTCTTTTTCTTTGGTTTTGGTTGACCAGGTTCTTTTTGAGGTCTTCTTGCGGCCATGTCAATCAACATAGGGTGAATGTAATCATATTCAATTACTTCGGACTAATTCTTCATCTAAATTATATGAAACGCCATTTTCAGGAGAATAAACTTTCATTCCCAATGATGTTAATTCCTCTACTAGTGGTGGTCTTGCATTATTTGGATCTGTGTGATATACGACTACTTCTTTAGCATTACAATCTTTGGCGAACTGAACTATTTCTGAATGTCCTGCGTGTGTTGAGAAACTATAACTCTCCCAATTTAATGGGATTTCCGTTTCCTTTCCAAAAATATTTAACTTACTTTCTGTTTGTAATTTCCTTCCACCAGTATCTTTTGCTTGATAACCTGTGAATAAAATCTCATTTTTAAGATCGTGTCGAAGTCGGTTGAGGTACCAAATAGACGGTCCCCCTTGTAACATTCCAGATGTTGAAACTATTACATCACCCTCTAATGCTTTCTTTTTATCTGATTTACTAGAAACTCTATGGCACCAAGACCATGCCTTTTCTAATAAAACAGGGTCACGTAATGTTTCTGGGTGGTTCATTTGCATTCTTGCTATTCTTTTACCCATACCATCTACATGAACATCTAGGTGTGGTGAATTCTCAAATAATTTCATTACGATATCTTGTGTACGTCCATTAGCAAAAGCTGGGATAAGTGCTGTACCTCCATTATCGACAACTTTTTCTATATTATTAACGAACTTTTCTGTTTCCTCTTTCGAATCTGGATGATCTCTGCCCCCATAGGTTCCTTCAATGAACAATGTATCAACATCTTGTGGTTTAGCTCCTGTTGTTAATGGTGAATCTCTAGTATCAAAATCTCCTGTAAATAATAATTTTTTATTGGGAGTGTTTACTTTTAGCATTGCTGCTCCTGGTATATGACCTGCTTTATGTAGTGATAATTCCCAATCTTCCTGCATCCATGGTTTTTCAAAACTATGGGTTTTCCAAGAATCCATAGCGATGTCAATATCTCTTTTATCCCAAGGTAATGGATATTTTTCTATTGAACTTATTTTATAGCAATCATTCCACATTAATTGAGATATTTCTGCAGTTAGTTCTGTTCCGTGTAAAGTTGTATTATGATTTGCTGATAACCATGGTGCCATTCCTAAATGATCAACGTGAGAATGTGTAATTATCGCATTTTTTACTTCAGGTGCTTCGGATGGATATCTTGGTGGGTGTGTTGGAGCAAGGCCATAATCTAAAATTAATCTATTCTTATTTTGGTTTTCAAGAATTATTCCTACATTACCAACTTCATCTCCTCCGCCTAGATAATGGAATCTGAATCCTTTTTCTGGTGGCTCTTCGGGATAGTTGGAAGTTCTACCAGGGTTGTAAAGTACCATCTTAATCAATTCTTTGAAATCAATCTTACAAAAGAATCTATTGTATCTTTGTACTAAACACCCCTTTGTTTCTCTTGGAGTTTATTTTTAGGATAATGAGTTGATTTTTTATAAGAATAAATACCATAAGTTGAATAACCAATTTTAACCATAGTTTCAATGGCGTGTTTTTACTTTATAGATGATTTACAATTTCATGTTTATACTTTGCAATATTATTTCTCTTCAAAGGAAATGGGGGGGTATATCTACATCTACCGTTTATCATTAAAAAATTGGTTTTTATATTTCCTTAACAGCAAAATATAGCTAAAAAAAAATCAAATCTTCGCTGAAATTCCAGATCAATAATTATGTAAACCATACTCGGCTTAAACTTTTATTTTCCAATAGAAACAATTTCCATTAAAACAATAGAAGATAACATCAATAAGAATGTCTTAGCATTGTATAATGCCAAGAAATGAAGGATATATTTTCGTGGTTGATGAGGACAGATGTTATGGATGTGGTGCATGTATTGCATTATGTCCAGTTAATGTGTTAAATCTTGATGATAAATTAGCTATTGTTGATGAGAAAAACTGTACTCATTGTAAACTATGTATACCATCATGTCCTGTATTCGCATTAGATATTATACCTGAAAACTAAATGGTGATACGATGTATGATGTTGTAATTATTGGTGGTAGTTTATCAGGGATAATTACAGCCATACAACTATCAAAAGATTACAAAGTATGTTTAATAGACATCAATCAAGAAATAGGTTTTCCAACAAACTTTCCAGGATTGATCAAAAACATAAAATTATTAGATGAATTATTTGAAGACTTAAACCAGTCAAAACTATATTTGAAAGAAAACCAGTTTGGGTGGGGATTGAGAAGTGAATGGTTAATGAAGCATTTAACCCATTTAGCTGCTAAACAGGGGACAGAAATACTAAATCGAACAAAGGTAACCAATGTTTTTATCGATAAACACCTTTCTTTGGAAATAATTGGAGGTGGTCCAGATAACCGAACTATCAATACCAAAATAATTATCGATGAATCACAAAAAATATCACCAGGCCCCGGTAAGAAAAATCATAAAATACCAATCAAGAACAGTAATATCATAAAAACAGAGATAAAAACAAAAAAGTTTTTTGTAGGAATTACACTATCAATAGAAGACTATCCAATAGAATTATCTAAACTAGTAATAGAAAGAGATGATGGATTGATTGAAGTTTGGTTTGAAGAAATGCCCAAAATAATGCCAAATAATGGTTGGATTGAAATTAAAAATTTAGAAAGTCCGATATTAGATAGAATAATGCTTGTAGATGATTATTTTAATAATTCTGAAAATATAATTCAAGAATCTAAAAAATATTTAACATAGATTTTTCTATTATTTATATTTGGGGAAAATGATGACGACTGAAAAACTGTATCTAAACGGCATAGAATCAGCCTATGAAACCAAGTTTTCTGCAAAGGTAATCGAAACCCCTGAAGAAGGAGTAATATTGGATAGGACCCTATTTTACCCACTGGGTGGTGGTCAAAATTGGGATGAAGGAATACTGACCGGCCCAAATGGTGATATCAACGTATTAGAAGTTCGAGGAAGAAATGATATAATTCATAAGTTAAATCCAGAACATCAATTAGAAGTTGGTGATGAGGTAAGTGGTGAAATAGACTGGGAAAGAAGATATGCTCATATGAGAATGCATACAGCACAACATCTTGTATCTGGAATTGCTTATGAGTTATTCAACGGAGTTAGAACGGTTGGAAACCAAATTCACACAACACATTCAAGGATAGACTTCAATCCAGTATCCTTTGATGATGATATGTTGAAATTATTAACAGAAAAAACCAATGAAACAATAAAAATGAAACACGAGGTAACAGATCTTACCCTAACGCGGTTAGAGATAAATTCAATAATGCCCCCAGAAAGAACAAATATGGACCTAATACCGTCCTTTATCAATGAATTAAGAATAGTAAAGATAGGTGAAGAACTCGACCTTTGTCCATGCGCAGGAACCCACATATCCAATATTTCAGAAATAGGTGAATTGTCAATAATAGGTAAAAAGTCTAAAGGAAAAGGAACACAAAGAATAACTTATGAATTATCATTACCAATAGATAAAAGGATTCCTAAATCACAGATCATCTAATATTTCATCTATATCAGAAACAACATCAACCCACTTTTTACGTTCTATTTTTTTATTTTCTAAAATTAAAGGTATATTATCACCCCCGTCAATTTTTGCTTGGATAGTATCCGATAATACCAAATCCTCTCCAACCCGATCACTTCGGTCCGTCCTTTCGATATTTTTACTAGGGATTGTTCTCTTTCCATAATTTTTTAATTCTATATCATCACCCACACCCCACGTATCCTCACCAATTATCCTAGCAATCTCTGGACTTGGGGCGTTTTCTTTCCAAGGATTATTATTACCAAGGTCTTGTAATAACCTTGTTTTCTTTTGCTTCTTTTGACTTTCAAATAAAACTTCTAAATCATTTGAATTTACTTTTTTAACTTCACCACCTGAATTACTAGCTAATATTTGCTGTCTAACCAATTCATTTCTATGTACGGCATCATGATCAAACTTATGGGGTTCTGAAACCATAGCATACAATTCTTTTACATGTTGAAATAACTTATCATCAGGAGAAGCATTAACCATTCTAGCTCTTACTTCAGTGTGGTTGGATATACACAAATCACACCTTTCAAGACCACCAATATCGGGCGCATCACAACGTAGGCAGCAACCCTGGAAGCCCAAAGATTTCATTGCTTTTCTTGGTTGAGACATGAAAACACAACACCCCCGGACAACTCATCAAACTCAAATCTTGTATAAGAGCATTCAATAAAGTCGAGTCAAACACTAAACCATGGCCGGCCGAGACCCTAGAGCCGACATTATAGATGAAAATCCGTTTTCAAGTGGTAAACCAAAAATACACAGAGTTCACACTTCACAATCAGATAATGGAACAATACACATCAATCTTTCAAACAACAACTCCTTTTTTGATAACCAGAAACAAACACAAAAACCTAGAACAGATAGTATTTGGTACTTCAGTAATATTGAAAAATACAACTTGCGTTTAGCAATGGGGGCATTTACCCTAGCCCTGGGATTCATGTCAGTAAGGGGAATTTCGGGAATTTCAAACCTAGGTATGGAAACATGGGCAATCACACTTTTACTTTCAATGCCAGTTATGTTGTTGGCAGTTGGTCCAGCGTTTTTATTACATGAAATAGGACATAAAATAATTGCTAAAAAAAACGGATGCTGGGCAGAATTTAGGGCAGATCCAAAAGGACTCCAGTTTGGTGTAATACTTTCATTCTTCCTTGGGTTTTTATTTATGGCTCCAGGTGCTGTAATGGTTGCAGGTTTAGTTACTAGAAGACAGAATGGACATATTGCTGTAGCTGGCCCGTTGACTAATTTTGCACTATTCCTTATAGGAATACCACTTTGGACTATAATTCTTGGACTTAGTGGTGCATTCGAACTATCTTCCGTACCACTCCTATCTGATGGTTCAAAAGCATATGTTAGCGGTGGGAGCATTATTTGGCAATCAATGATGATAGATGCTGGTATATGGTGGATTTCAGCTAACCTTATTCTTGGTTTATTCAATATGATTCCATGGGGTCCATTAGATGGTTTGAAGGTTAAGGATTGGAATGAAACTGCATTTTATTCAGTGTTATTAATATTTTTAATACCAGTATTCGGTATGTTCTTTGGATATTGGTCTCCAAACAACCTACTAAGCGCCTGTGTAAGTATGGTATTTGGTTAAAAAAATAAATAATAGTACTTATTATCTAAAATGAATGGTTTTTTACCCACTATGGGTATAACTGGCATAAAAATCATACAATAGTATTCAGTACAGGCTTTTCATCTAAATGGAAAAAGCAGTATGAAGCCCACCAAGTTATGATATCCAAACTATCTACTAAGTTAGAAACACCAGTATTTTCATCACCATATCCCTTACCTGAAGTATCCATCCAATCTTCCATTTCATCCAGAGTATCACATGTTTGATGATAACACCAATATCCGTCAACAAGTCCACCAAAACCAACAGTTACAGTTCCTAAGTTATCTTGGAAACTAGCATGGTCTGAGCGCGCAGTAACATCTTCATAAACAATAATTTCAGGTCGTTCATTATTGTACCAAGAACAGACTTTCCAATTATCAATAAGATTGTCTACACCATCTCCATCAGTATCTCCAACAACACAATCATCTTGTGATTGAGTTAGATTGTAACTACTTTGCCCCAACAAAACCTTTTGTTGTTGTTCAACATTTATTGCATCAGAACCAATCCACATCATCAAACCTATCATTTCTGGTTGGTCTATTACGTCATGACTGGATGAAGGACCGAGATAAACTCTCATTGGCCAAACTTCCTCATCCTTTGGATATCCATCCGGATCAACGGCTGTAGCTGGGTCTCCATGAGGCGCCCCTCCACCACCAGGCCAGTTCACACCAGCCATATCCAAATTGATATAATTAGTAACAACAACACCTGGGTTTTCATCTTTAACAAAATAATCAGTCCAGTAATCACTCCCTCTTTTTCCACCTTCTTCACCAGACCAGAAACAGAAAACCATTGTTCTTCTAGTGTCATAATTAGCCATAGCTTCTGCAACCGTTAGAACCATACTTGTTCCAGCACTGTTATCATAAGCCCCAACACGTGTTCCATAACTTCTCATTCCTGTTATATGTGGGTCATCAGCGATTAGATTAGCAGGTGGGGCAACATCAAAGTGAGCCCCAAAGACCATCCATTCATCAGGAACTTCAGAACCATATCTAAATCCACATATATTGTAAGATTCAGGGTTTTGATTCCCAAAAATATCTTCAAAAGCAAACCTCTGTACATCAACATCTAATCCAAAACTTTCCAATTTATCCATCAAATATACAGCGCCGTCTTCGTAAGCAGCATTACCTTGACCCGCCCACCTGTTTAGGTACCCTACAGCACCATCGGATAAATCAAAGGGATCTAAAGTTTCATCAGTAATGTGATGAAGATAATTATAAGTGGTTCTTCCACTAACAACACCAGTAGAATGCCTTCCACCCTCATCTTCAGAGTAAGCAGCAGCCATCTCTCTATTTACAGATAACAGTACAACAACTACCGAGTCACTAATTTCACTTGTGTAGTCAATAGTCGAATTCATGTTAGTAGAACGAATAATAGCATCATTATCATTCATTTCATACCCATCTCTAAGATACCAAGAATTCCATGACTCTTCAGCATCTCTTATCGGCCAAACATCTCGGCCATACTCACCAAACATAACCACTGCACTTTTTGCTCTTGGCGGAGCAAGAATAGATAGCTGCTTTGAATCACCAGATTCAAGGTCTAAAATGGTTGAATTATAGACAAAACCAGTATCATTATCTCTAATTAAGTAAGGTATGAAAACAGAAACATCTTCATTCGCCGATATTGTTAATGGTTGAAAAATACCCCCAGTAAGTGTTTTTGGAGCGACATCAGCAGAATCTACATCAATACCAAGAACCTCATCTTCTCCAAAACAACCAGAGAATGAAGCAGACACCATAGTCAGTACTAGAAGCACCGCACGAGCATATCTCTTTCCTGCCATGAACCTGCGAAACAAAATCTTAACCTCAAACCATCGGTTAAAAGTTTATTAAAAAATAAACTTTAATTTACCACCAAAGAATAAAATTAACAACAATATAGTCTTTTTATGGAAATAAAACTCCACAAAACAAACATCATAAGGCGATTTTTTGATTTATAACCAATTCTTTGATATACTTCCAAAGACAATAAAGTATTGTTAATATGTCTAAAACCATGATTAGAATATTTTGTAAACTTAAGAGTGAACACCAAAGGAATAAATTTCTATGGGCAAATACCGTAGTTATTGATGAAAACGATGACATGTGCCCAGTTATCGAAGGGTGATTAACAACTTCTAACTTATTTTACCAACTTCATCATATAATAGTGAATGAAATACTCAAAAAGTATACGTTTAAATTAGTGCAGTCGGCTCAATGTTTAACTACCTAAATTATTGATTAATGTCTATGCAGACCTCTATTTTGAATAAGATTCTGCTCACCTTAGCCACGCTTTGCCTCATTACCAACATGACAGCCATACCGATTATTTTCACTGGTGCAGTTCCGGGTGCAGTAGAGGAAAACTTTGCAACCTTCCCTTTGGATTCAGCTTGTGGCACTGATGGAGATTGTGATAGTATAGAGGAGGATTGGACAACTTCAACAGCCACACGTGATTATTTTGCCTGGGGTTTGTCAAATATTGATGAGGTATTAAATGAAAACGCTCAACCAATATATGAGAAAAAAGGACCATACACCTATGAAATAACCTCGGAAAAAACATTACTAGATCATGATAAGGATAACGGCGAGTTAACTTATAACGTTGTAAAAAGTTACCAATGTTCAGAAGATAGTTCCAATTCCTGTGATGATGAATTAACTCAACTTAATATTCAATTCCGCCCACAATTAATTGGCGCAACAGGTTCAGCAATAAATGGAATAATGGATTTGACAAAGGTTGGTTTTGCTAGTGGCATGATGGGCCAAGATCTCAACACAACCCAAGCAGGAATCGCCACCGCCCAATTCATCACAACAATGTCCAATACAGTTGGCGGCGCTGGCTTTGGCTCTTATGCCTATACAGCATTAACCGCTGCTGAAGCGGCAGGACAAGTCAGTGTAATTTTACCAAATACTCTTGATGGAAATATATTACCACTGGCTAATTTTCTTAGTGGAATAGACCAAGCATTGTATAATTCAGTTCACCCTTTAGATGAGAATTTTGATATTTCACTAACTGAAGATGCCGGGCCTGTTGCTTTCATGTCGATGGGTGAGCCCGAGACTTTACTATCTGAAGTAGAATCAAATCCAAACGACTCCATCATTATCAAACGCGCAACAGCATATGGTTACTTGGCCACTGAAATGGTTGACCTCAACGATGATGGCTTTACCGAAACCGAGGCCATTGATTATCCTCAAACATTTATTCGAGATTGGGCACTATACATCGGCATTGGACTTGATTTTCAATCAAATGGTGGAGGTTCTCCTTACGGGGATAGCGAAGATATTGCAGACCGTTTAAACAACTTACTAGATATAGAATTTGATGATGTGGACTGTCTTAATTTACTAGAAAAAGGCGATGAAACTAGTAATCCACTAGGTATTTTAGCACAGAATTCAGGAGGTACTGGTTTTGGATTAAGTGAATTTTTGAAACTAACTCCAACAACCGCACAAACAACCTTCGGCTTAAACCAAGAGCAATATGATGGAGTTCTACAATGGGCTGAAGGTTGGGCTAGTTCAAATTCCACATTACAACTCGCTTTACTTGGCGGCACAGATAAGATAAATGCGAAACAATTTGTCAACACAACATTCGGAGCAGTAGACCCGATTGGTGGAGGATTCTTACAGTATAGCATGAATCAAGGCGGCGATTGGCAAACCCAAACCTCACTACCTGCAATTAATCTTACACAAGAGAAGACAGCTAAAATTTTGTACGGACCACTTGGTTTAACCACTCTAAACGGGGCAACTAAGTTCCTTTATGGAGAATTATCAGGAAAATCAATCCCCGGCTATCTCGGCGTTGAAGGTGTTGTAAGCGACTGGAATTTACAGACCATTGCTACCGCATATAACATAACTCTCAATGAGGCAAGAGCCCTTCAAGAATTTGTTTTCAATGACATTTTTAATGGATTTGTTGGAGACTTCCTCATCAATAGTTTCGGGGCTCAACCATATTTGACACAATCTGTTAACAATTGGCTACTGGGCTGGCATGACCCAGTTAGTGCATATCTGTTATCTGGAGATTCGTCTGATCGGAGTGTAGGGTGGGCATCTTTGGAATCTAACAAAACATTCTACAGCTCTAACAATATCACCAATGGTGATGGAACCAATTACACTATCTGCACTGGGGAAAAAAGCGTTTGTAAGAAAGGAGAACTCATCAAAGAAGATGGCTCAACTCAATCATCCTGGCGTAATGATAGAATGTCCGATGCCACTTTTGGGCTGATAACTCCTGAAGAAATATCAGGTACAACGGGTGGATTTATTTCAGGAATTAGTGACAAAGTCGATGTTTCTGGTTATGTAGTTGCAGACATAACCTGCGCTGAAGAAAGTGAAGTAAAAGGAATACCAGTCTATGATTGTTCAGCCTCAGTAGACCCAACCCAACGCTCTATTCAAGCGAATTTACTCAAGACTTTTTCACTTATTGATGCCACACCAAGTGCATTACCAATTTACTTAGGTAGTGAAATCAGTATCCAATCTGAACAGTTATCGGGACTTATTATTTCAGGCGAATCTACAACTAGATTTTACCTTGATTCAAGAGATAGTAATTCAATGAAAACACCACCTTCAATAACAGATCTAACGCCAGTTTTCGAGATCCAATCTTCATCCACTATAGGGGACTTAGACGCTGATAAAATGAGAAGTTCAATAGTTCAAAATCAAAACTATTTCACTTATTGGAGTAATTTTGATACTCCTTTAGACATCATACCATTCATAATTTGGGCCACCTTCTTTGGTTCATTATTCACTGTTTTAATGAAAACATATCGAGAATTAGGCCAGGAAAGTTATGAAGAAGAGTTAGTTGTTCATGATATAGAACAAGAGAAAAAACCCGGCGGGGGATTATTACAACGCGGGCTTCTTATTCAAACCAAAAAGTGATTTCATACAAACTAAAGACACTCCCCATGGTGTGTCCTTGGACTATTTTAAG